>Ga0179593_1304233_pt1 | contig 10143 bp, 8 predicted proteins | sample CZODoug2_1_08_16_FD_185931 | JGI IMG/M metagenome (GOLD analysis project Ga0179593, IMG submission 185931) | Vadose zone soil fungal communities from Angelo Coast Range Reserve, California, USA - CZODoug2_1_08_16fungal (PacBio error correction) | ecosystem: Environmental > Terrestrial > Soil >...
CGCCTGGGAGGCAGTCTCTATTCTCGGTTACGGTGTCCTCCCTAGAGGACTGTGACGTGGGCAAAGGCAATTTCCTATTGCACCAACAACTGTGATTCGGGGGGGATACAGCGTCGATATTTTGCCCCCTTGGTTGATTTGTTTCGTACGCCGGTATGGGGTCCCTGGATGTTCGTGCAGGGTTCCTAGGATCCTTGATGCGGGGGGATCCAAAAGAAAGGCAGAAGTAATCGGGAGGAAGTCAGAGGTGGGGACCAGTGAGTAGTGGAAAGCGAGAAAAAGCCGCTCTCTACCTCCGAAAGAGGGGGGTGCATGGGACGGGGATTGAATAAATAAAAAAAAAGACCTTGGGAAGGTTGGGTGCTGCACTGTGTGCTTCGGGGGACTGGAAAACCTTTTTTCCGTATGTCGAGAAGAACTAAGAGGCGCCGGTCCAACTAAAAATTGGAGACTGTGGGAACCTTCAACCGGGGGACGATCCGGCAAAAGGTGGGGGGGGGGGTGAAATACGTGAATTGTGGCGGGCCATTTCGAGCGAAGTGGAACTAGCGGTGCCCCTGCACAACGGTAAGAAGTCAGAAACGAGAAAGAGAAGGTTATGGGCCTTAAATACGAGGACCACGCTGGAGGGGAAAAGCAACTTTATTGACAGGGGGGGGGGGGGGGGGGGGGGTGGGGGGGGGGGGGGGGGGGGGGGGGGGGGGGGGGGGGTGGGGGGGGGGGGGGGGGGGGGGGGGGGGGGGGGGGGTGGGTGGGGGGGGGGGGGGGGGGGGGGGGGGGGGGGGGGGGTGGGGGGCAACCAACCGTGGGTGTTGTGGGTTTGTTTTTATGTGTTTGGTAGTTTTGGGTGGTGGAGGTCTTGTTTTTGGGCCTTCCATTCTTTCCTTTCCGCCGGTCCCTTCAGGAGGTGCGGGAAAGCAAGCCGCCATTCTTGATAAAAAAAAAAAAATCGAAGACAAAAACCGCAACTTGGGGGGGGCTGGCTTTGGTGGGCGAGAGGGAGCGCTGTGAGAGATTAACCGTTTAAGGTTCAATCATCACGGAAACAATTTCCCTAGGAGAAAGCAGGTAGGTTGTGGGGGCAGAGAACGGTCAAGTCTCTAGGCGGGATCGGTAAAAAAGGGAGGCGGGGGGGGAATAAAATGATCGGAACAGCTTAAATAGAGGGAGCAGATGGAAAGAGAAGCCGAGGTAATAGAGTCAACGTACAGGGCTTCTCAGGAAGAACTCATAGAATGCTTAACTCAGCGAAACAGATTCCTCAGTCAAATTGTTGTAGAGAAGCTTAAGCTGTTAACTAGGAAGAAGCGAAAAGGATTTGAGAGCCAGTGCAACCAGAACACCAAACACCAACCAAAAAACACCACGTTAAGAAAACTAGCCTTAAAGCATAGATAGACGGGTCTGAGAGCCATGGTGAACCAAAAAAAAGAAAAAAGGAATGACCCACAAGGGAAAATAACCTCCCTGTGAAGAGCGCCAGCTGGATATCAGATGTGAAATCATCAAGAAGGTGGCTCTGGTCATCAAATTGGCGTCACCAGAGCAGGGGACTAGGGGTCTTTTTTAGGCCCTAAAATCTCATAAGGGAAGCAAAGCCTGGGGGGGGGGGGGGTGGTTTGGGGGGGGGGGGGTGTGGGGGGTTGTGGGGTGGGGTGGGGGGGGGGGGGGGTGTGTAAAAAATCAGAACAATAATATCAAAAAACGGCTGCATCGAATGGCTATCATTCCTGAAAATAATGGAGATCCCATTACTAATGTCACCTAATAGTAAAGGGAGCGAAGAAAATCTAGTTGTGAGACAAATCCCTACATCAGACTAAGAGCTAAAACGTGAGGACTTGAAAGTAGCATCTACGCAAAAGAAAGGTTCACTAGGGGAAGAGTCAAACCATACCACGGCAAGGAATAGGAGGTTAATTAGTTCCGACTCAACGTCTCAATAATCTCATCCTCGAAACAATACTGTCTGGTTTTTGAGTGTAGCCACTCTTCAACGATCGGAGTGTGAGGACGTACTGAAAGTCGAAAAGAAAATCCCCTTCCGAAGAGTTTACGAGCGAGGGGGGGAGATGTTTGTCTCAAAAAGGGCGTACTTGTAGTAACAGACAAAAAATCGCGAAGTCAGGGAGCTTCTCAACACAAAAAAAAGAGGAGTCTTAAGTGAAGTGCCTCTCAACTTAGAATTTGAAGGAGGGATCACACGGGAAGCTATCTAAAATAAAAGGTAATTAACCGCGCTCCGAGGACAACATCAATCCGTCAAGGATTTATCCTCTAGACGGCAATTTTATCTGAAAGTCTCCGATTTCCTCCAAGTTTGGATAGGCGCGCACCGCCCGGAAGACTGACCTGATAAGTAGCGGCTCTCGTTTCTTATAATCTCCTTAAGGAAGGTCTAAGAAAAAACCGAGCGGCGGGGGGCTTGGCAGTGGGAACCACTAAAAACATTTGTGGGGGGATGACCAAGTGTCGATACTAAGCAGACAGTGACAGGAAAGGTAGGACGGGGGTCACCAGCTTTCGAGTAAAATTGTTGCACGCCTTGTCGAAATTCGTCGGCTCCTGTAAGCATTGTCCGCTTCTGCTATTCGGCCCTGGCTGTTTTATTCAACTTAGCTCCATTTCGCGAAGCTTAAGGACCGAGTAGGAGGGTTGGCTGCAGGTTCCGTAAAAGTTGATGTGAACCCGATGCGATTCGGAATACACCAATACGTAAACTCTTCATGAGAGTGTCGAGCAAGCGAGCGGGGGCAAGCCCGAGGAGTGGGTATTCCTGTCAGGTATTCGATTGACGTATAGAGGACCAGGGTAGTTCTATTGGGGGAATAGGGCCAACTCAACCCTCCAGTGTCTTCGCATCTCCTTAGGGAGAGAAAGTCGGTTGGCTGGATAAGGGGGAAAAATCAGGTACGCTGAGAAACCCCAAAAAAAGCGCCACTGGTATCCATAAGAAACCGGTGACTGCGGCCAGTAAATGCAGGGTGAGATGGGACGCAATTCTCGGAAGAAGAACGAAAGAAAACAATGCTCGAAGGATGACCTTTCCCAAGATTGCGGACTTTTGGGGGGGTCCCCAGGTTCGAGGAATGGACAGATCAATGCCCACTACTCCAGTAATGCTATATAGTAACTGGTCCTTCTTGACCCCAAATCGCCCAAGGGGGGGGGTGCGGGCCAGAGATGTAAAATTGAGGGTATATAAGATGTTGAGATAATGCGAGATAAGTCACTCTCTGAAAAATAATATAGTATTTAATATATAACCTTCCCTTGTACCTTGGTAGGGGTCGGGGCAAGCTAGTAGCTGCATGGGGGGTACAAACCCGTAAGGGGAAGGCGAAAAGGGGAGCCTCATAAGTAAAGACAAACGGATTCAGGGAATGAGGAATCAGTAATTCGGGTAAACTGGGAGGCAAAGCAACCTGGAGGAAGCGAAATCGACAACATCGAGATGGATCTGAATGATCGTCAGGTTTGGCCGGGAGGGCACATAGAGAAAAGAATCGTCAAAAGGAACGCGATAAAGAGGAAAACAAGGGGTGCTATCTACAGAAAGGTGAAGGAAAAAACTAACTTGGATAAGAAAGGAGATGCAGGGCTCCGGGGAGATTCTGCGAAATCTGACCCCTTGCAGCCAAAAAAAAAAAAAAAAAAAGAAAGCCCTTAAAGTCCGAAGACCCTGCTCCCCCATTAATAGTTCCCAAACCGACGGGCAAGGGGGGTGTTTATTGGACTGAATTCCGGGAAAACTTCTCCTCCGATGTCAGAAAAGAGGACCGTGGCGGGCGTACTCGCTGGGTGGGCAAAGGTGCCCGATAGGTCACGGGAAAATTGGGTAGGACGAAGACTACGGCAGGGGGAGGTCGTCGTGGATAGAAACCGCATGGCAAATAAGCCTGAACCGAGAAGGTGCGGGAGTTTTAGAAGACGAAGCCCTTTTTACGATAGGTTGAAAAACTTTTGAGATACAGTGTCCATGATATATGGCGTGCCGGAAAAAGAGATAGTCTTCTGGGAGTAATTGGGATCTTAAAGCTGAAAACGCAAAAAATAGGACGCGAAAACCAATTTTTGGAAATCACGTCCTGTAAAAACGATTCACCGAAAAAATCTTCATTAAACACCATGGGGGGAAGATGGTGTCGACGATAGGATTGCTCTCCAACACACTCTGGGCCTGGTGGTTAAAAACCTGGCTCTACAACAGAGAAGCAAAACATTAGAACGCTGTTCAGAAGTGGTGTTGACCGGCTGGTATGCTTATCGGTAACTCTCCAAAACTAAATGCCAGAAGTCGAACTGGGAGAAGAATCCCGGCCTTACTGGCGTGCAGGCTTTTAACTGTTGAGAGTTTTGATAACCTCTCAGTCAAGTGTGTGAAGGGACGTAATTACTAAAGCAGGGCTGGCATGACCTGAATTTGATATTGCCGCGGTCAGCAAGGGCAAGGGTTAACAATGGGTCTCCGAAACAAAACCGGGGGGAGTGCGCGTGGTGGCGAAAAGAAGTACGGTTACTAATGCGTACCTTACTCATTGACTGCGGACCTATTAATAGACAACTTTCAGGGGGAAAGATGGCAAAAAAAAAGGTAAGCAGGGAAATCCACATCACATTGATGGGCCTGGGCAGGGCCGAGGCGGGTGGATTGAAGAAATGGTTGCGTACTTGGCCCGGGGAGGAAAGGAGTTATACAGTTTTAACCGTGGCGAAAAGAGATTGCCGAGAGTGTTGGCGGGTCTCAGGGGGCAAGGCCGGAATGATCTTCGCTGAAAAGTTGACTGTTTCTGACGAAGAATCACAGCTAGGGTGGGGGACTGGGTTAACCACAAAGGAAGCTATATTTCGCGTCTACTCAGAACGCGTTCACAAGTTGGTCCCGACCTCCAAGGAAGAAGGAAGCGGGGTACTCAGGACAGGCTGTGGGATAATGACGAACGAGCATCAATCAATAGTTCTTGGGTTGTTGGGATCCCGAGAACGATTTTTCTTCGACACAAAAAAAAGATGTAGGGTCTTAAGGGGGATAAAGACATACGTTTCTCTAACGATTATAAATGGCGCATGAGAGAAAAGGGAAAACTGGTCCCCCCAGGGGGGAGAACGGTGTCCATGGGGCAGAACGTTCTGGAGGGGCCGGACGGAAAATACGGCAGTGACGGAGGGGACGAGGATGCTGGGTGAAGAGGGAGAAGAGCGCGAGGGGGAAAGATAAAGATGCGGGCGTCTTACTAAAAAGAAGGAAACAAAGTTAGTTAGAAAAACTAAATGGGCGATTTAATTCATGAGGGGAAAATTCTAATCATTAAAAAGATGATAACAGAAGAACACCGGTAGGGGGCTATGATCAGAATGCCTTTCCATGGAAGTTTGTCGTGAAGGAAGGGCCTAAAAGAAAGAAATTTACTCTTGTTCAAGGTGCTTCAGACGCATGAAAAAGTAAAGAAGACAAAACTCGAACACTTTTTGCTTACTGGTGCAAAAGAAAAAGAAGTATAAAAAGGACGGAACAACCGGAAAAAATTACCTACTTTGTGTGGGGGGCAGATGGAAATTGAGGAAAACTTCCATCGCAACAAAGCGTAACGAGCCCTGGGGGGTACGATTCGGAGCCCAAAGACTATCCCAACGTGTCAAAAAAGTGTAGGAGTGGGGGAAAGATACAAACATGAGACCCGTGGGGATTGAAGCGTGCAGACGGGTCGCATGTCGTGTGGCATGAAAAAAAAAAGGTCCCGAAGGGGGGGGGCAATGAGATAACCGATATGGGTGGTAAAAATGAAATTGAGCTCTCAGCAACACAAAAAAATAAGGGAATGAAAAGGAAAATTAGCTTGCCTGCAATTCCCGACATAGTAGTGATCACGAACCAAAATGGGGGGGGTCCACCCCCCCATTTACAGGTGGAAAATTGCAGCCCATACGAGGGGACCCACAGCGCATAAACAAAACTGAATAAGCTGGGTAGACAGGGCCTGTCGGGGGGGCGTGTGGGGGTGGGGGAAGTGGGTGAGGAGAGACAGACAACAACTAGTAAAGGGGGCCAACAAAAAACGGGGGTGTCCAATGGTCCAGGTGGGGAGGCATTGCATCGAGTGGTGAAACGGTGGTGGGGAGAAAGGGGCGGGGGCCGGTGGGGGTGGGTCTCTCCACTACGTCGAGAGCTCAGAAAAGGGGGGCCTGAGGGAAAGGGCTGCGCCAGTAGAGTGGCATATCCTTCGTGCGTACAGTGTCCGACAGTTCGGTGTGGGAAAAGTGGGCGGAGGAGATGGGGGGGGTGGGGGGGGGGTGACATTCCTAGGGGGGGGGGGGGGGGGGGGGGGGGGGGGGGGGTTGGGGGTGTAGGACACCACACACAAAAAAATACGATATAAGGGGGACGGAACTGGTTACCATAGCAGCAAAAAGTTGATCTATGGGGGGTGATCAAATTGACGAGTAGGACCGATATCACCAGGTCAATTCTGGCGGGGTAACAAGGGTCCCTGGCCATGGGCCCGCAACGGGGGGACATACAGAAGCTATATAATAGACAGTCAAAGGTGGTAAGACGAATGTCTGGGGGTACGACGGTTCAGGGCCTCAGGAACAGGAGGCCCAGGGAGTAAGCCGCAAGTTCGTTGGACGGCGAACTTTGGTTGCCGTAGTCGCAACCGACGGGAACCAATCAAGCGGAGGGAAAAACCTGAGGGACCTTATCTGTCAGCGTCAAGAATTCACGATGAGCACCTGCGACAGCTGCCGTGATATTCGACGGAACGAAATCAAGGTGGGGAAGGAGTGTCCTATCACCACGTGTGGTCTACATTGTGGGGGAATATAAAAGAAGATCCAGAGAACACCGACCTTCGTGTAGCGACAAAAATTTCTTAGAATTGAGAAGGGGAAAAGAAAGGGGGGTGACGCAAGCAACCGTGAGAGAGTTTCTCAGACACCACCAGGGGACGAAAAATGATGCTCTTGCGGGAGGAAAACCTAAAAAAGGTGCCTGGGCAACGGTATGTGCAATCCCTAACCCGCGGATTGCGCGCCAAACTTGGAGAGGGGCTGAAATAATAAATACGCGGTCCCCGTTGGGGGGCAAACCGTCCGAAAAAAAATGGGGCGTGAGTTGGCTCGGCGTAAGAAAGGAAACCGGGAAAAAAACGATCTTTGCTTCAAGGGACAACCTTCGAGCACAAAATCAGAGGCGACGAAGGCCCAGTGGGAAACGGAACATGCTCTGGTTTCTTACGATCGAAAATACCGACACGCCGGTGTCAAAAGGAAAAGGGAACAGGGGACTCGCATAGCCGGTCCATGACGTCGATGAACCGGGGAAAATACATACCGTCTTCTTGTAGGCGAAAGGGGAGAATACAGGAATGTAGCTCAAAGACAAGGGCAAAGACTCTTTTGAATCCTAAATCGGAAGGGACCAGGCCTGAGGCACCTGTTATTTAAAAGTGAAAACGCACAGTGGGGGGGGTTGGGGGTGGAATAATAGGGTTTAGGGCATTGCACGCAGACGGCAGTCGGAAAAAATAGACGCGATGAGGGCTCTGCTGCAAGAAGGAGGGCCAGGTAAAAAGAAGAATTCTCATAACTCGGGACGGTTATCACCCGGACAGAAGTAAACAGTTTACCTCACGGGGAAAGAGAGGAGCACCGCGGAAAGAGCCGGGAAAAGAGTTCGATAGGACTGGCTAGGTGCAAGCTGGGGGGGGGTGTGGGGGGGGGGGGGGGGGGGTGGAGAGGAAAAAAGGGTTCCAGGAATCCAACAAAGTCACCCCTCCAGTAAAAAGAAAGATGGGGTCTCATTTTGATGGGGAAATCTATTTTTTTGGAGGATAGAGAGGTATCCGAACTGTGGGGGGGGGGGGGTTGGGGGGGGGGGGGGGAGGGGGGGGGGGGGGGGGGGGGGGGGGGGGGGAGGGGGGGGGGGTGGGTGGGTTTGGGGGGGGGGGGGGGTTGTGGTTTCCAAATGAGATTATTTTGGTCTAGCCCAATACTCTGTCTCCCCCCAGTCTCTTCAAAATTGGGAAACTTTTTCCTCCTCTGTGAAAAAAAATCGGTTTCAAGCGAGGAGTGTCAGAAATTGGTGGCGGGAAGCATAAAAAACGGGAAACTCACAATCTCTGGCGTCTGGGATCGTCGGGGGAAACGAGGGCATGGCATAGGCGTTTATCAACACCGTGAGCGGAAAGATGGAACCGGATGACGTTTCGTAGTAAAGCACCAGTAAAAAAGGAAGACGGGAGTGGGGCAATGTGCGGGGGTATAAAAAAAAAAAAAGGGTAGAAGAGGCTGGGAGAGACGAGCAGTACAATCCGTGGCACGTACAATCGAGGCACTGAAAAAAGAAGCTATATAAAGACTGCCTCGACCGGGCAGGAAAAATCTTGTGTCCGGTTTTACAGAACTTGATACGACCGTCACAAAAAAAGGGACAAGTTCCCTGTGGGCGTGCCGGTTAATGTTTACTGGGGAGAGTGCTTACTGGGGGAGGGTTAAGTCATCTCGCCAAATAGCCGCTCAGCCCAGAAATCTCTTGGAAAAAACTCCTTTTTACCTAAAAAGTGGAAGAAGACAAGAAAAGGGGGTTGCGATAAGGGGGAGGTCAAGTTGCCGGGAGCACTTAGAAGAATGCCATCTTGCACATCCAGGAAAAAACGACATGCTGGCTATGAAAAAGCTCTGTTGAGCGATAGGAAGACCTGACAGCAAGACTCGTGCCCTTTAGAACGAAAAAAGTTCCTAATGAACTATGGCGATGCCAGGTAGAGCCTGGCGGGGGGAAAAAGCAAAAAGACTCAATTGACTTTCGAACATAAACCGCAGATCGAGAGCACCGCCAATAAGAAACGGGTGGCTCATTTTCTATCGGAAAGTGGGGTGTGAACAAGGGGGGGTGGGGGGGGGGGGGGGGGGTTTTTTGGTTGGTGTGGGGGGGCGGAGAATGTTATAACTGTGCCCGCATGGGATTTCTCTCCCCTTCCCTTGAAGAGATTAGCCTAAAACTTAAGGTCTTTTACCTAAGAAGGGACGTTCTCTCGCGTTCTTCTTAAAAAATGAAAAGGCGCTGGCAAGGAAGCACGCAATAGCAATTTGATCCCCACACAACCCCAACAACAAAACCAAAAAAAAAACACCACACACACCCCAAAAATGATGAAATACCCAAGTAAACACCACAGAGGCACCCCCACAAACCCCCAAACCCACCCCCCCCCAACACCAAACCCACACCAAACCCGGCAACCGCCACCAAAAAATTCAAATGAAAGCTCTCTCAATACGATGGCCTCTCTCAATCTTATCTTCTTCAAATTGTCTTCTCTTATTCACGAACGAAAAAAGGAAGTACTCCAAAGAAAGGGAAGAATTAAACCTTTTGTCAAAAAAAGGATTGGCGATCCATAAGCGAACAGGGGGCTCACCTGTATCAACTGAAACCAAAGGCCTCTATAGCCTGGGAGGAGATCCCTTGGTAAAAATAGATTCCCCTGCAAACTAAAAAAACCTTGCAGGAGGTTTTATAAGCAGCGGTCATCGAATACTCAGTGGAAAAAATGGTCCGCTGGAAAACCACACTAGGGGTGAGGAGTGTCCCCAGGAGCAGTTCCGATGCTTGTGGTATTAAGATAGCAGAGCGGGATTGTCAGCAACTAGGGAACACGCAGCCAAACTCCCTTCTTCGCCATTGGAGAAAGGGAAGAAAGTAATAGAAAATCGTAAAATCGGTCAGAATCACGGTGGCAGAGAAGACTGCAAGAAAAAAGGATTGTCTCAGGGGGGGGGCCGCGGATGCGACCATCGGCTCCACTTTAAAAGTAGGGATTAGAACGCCAAAATAACAGGGGGGGACCCAACCTGATTGTTCACTGCCACCAAGAAAACCGACAACCGTTTTTAACGTCGGACTAAGGCCGGATGCACAAAAAGATGGTTTTTGGTTTCCGCGCGACAGATGAAACTGTAGGCTTCATTCGGGTCCTCTCGCAACTTAGAAAAAGGAAACGGAGGAGAGGAAGAGCGTCCTTGGCCCCTTGCGGCGAGGGATTCAAAAGAAGGGCCAGCATGAAGGGAAAACGGCAAGAAAAATTCCGTGGGTGGGCCCAGAGAAGCGGGGGTGTTAAAACCCAAATAGGAAGAAAAGGA
>Ga0179593_1342674_pt1 | contig 10143 bp, 9 predicted proteins | sample CZODoug2_1_08_16_FD_185931 | JGI IMG/M metagenome (GOLD analysis project Ga0179593, IMG submission 185931) | Vadose zone soil fungal communities from Angelo Coast Range Reserve, California, USA - CZODoug2_1_08_16fungal (PacBio error correction) | ecosystem: Environmental > Terrestrial > Soil >...
AAGTGCAGTTATCTAACTGGAAGGGGGGATAAGTCCGGTGGGATCACTAAAAAAATATCTCAGGGCATCAGGAGGCGCGGGGGGGGGGCGTGTTTAGAGGACGGACCCAAGTAACCCGCGTGGGAAGAAAAAAACGGAGGAAAGGTGACGGCCTTCTACGTAAAAAAGGAGAAGAAAGTGAAACCGTTGGGGAAGCCCCTCGATAAAATAGAGCAACTGGGAGGAGGGGAAAGGGGAGAGGAAATGAAACTCTCGCAAAAAGACGGGAGACTAAACAACCACTGACCCCCGGGAATACTGGTAAGAATCAAAAAACTTGCCCATGGAAAACTGGTGCAGAACCGGAGGGGCTCAGGTCGGACGTACAGGGGGGGGTACAGGTGGCCAAAAAGAGGCAGCACGGAAAATGCACACCTAAAAAATCATGAAGGAAACAATGATAGAAAAAAACCACTTCGCAGAAAGGATAGCCAGGAGAAACCGCAGGCAAAAAAGTGAACATAAGAAACAGAAGAACACCATCTAAGCCAGAGACGATCGTTCAGGGATAAACCGGCGGATCCAACACGCCCGAGACTAGAAAAGAGAGTACGGGGTTACAACTCTTACTTCAAAGCGACGCTAAAAAGGAAAACTATGGAGGTTTGCACCTATCGGAAAGCATAAGTGCGGTGGACCTAGCAGAACAAACTGGTGCCCCGGGGCAATCAGGGGGAATCCATACTCGCGGAGAAAACGAAAAATACCTTCTGCTCATCATAGTGAAAAAGAAAGGGACATCTCTACAGACCAGGGAGAGAGCCCTGTTCTGTTAAACCTCCCTATTACGAGCATTTACAGGCACGTCTAAACTGTCAAACGGAATACAAAATTCCACGGTTAGCACACCACAAGGATGTGACAGAGACCGGAAAACAAGGCCAAGGGAAAGAGTCAAGCAGACGTGGACCGGTCGAGATGGGGAAGTCAAGGAAGGACGAAAACACCAGGGAAAAATAGGAAGCAAGCCGCTATGTGAGAAGTAGAGACTGAAAGTATCAAAGAACTCAATCGGCGCATAAGACCACAGAGGAGGCATTGGGAATCCGAAAATTCAACGAAAAGACTATCACATAACGGAACAAAACAAGGGCGTAGGAAGAATAAACTAGGGGTTCAAAATAACGAAAGGGCGAACAGTCAAACTGGAAAAGGGGGGGGAGGGGGTTTTCCTAGGGAAGCTATGAACTAAAGGGAACGGGGAGGGGAGAATACGACTACATGCGGCGATGGAGTAAGGTCTACAAAAAAGGGGAAAACGGGGGGGGGGGAGTTATGTGCAAAAAGAAAGGGCATCGTGTCGGGACGCGAGGTGGGAACAAAAAGCGGCCAAAGGCTTGGACAGACGCACCTCCACCCTGGGGAATCCGAAAGGATAGAAATCAAGATTGTGGCAATTCATAACAGGGAGTCCTGGGTGGCGCAGCGGAAGGGTCTTAAAAGGAGGTGAGAGGGGAAACGGGGCGGTGTCCAGATCCTACGAAGAATCAACATGAAAAAGTAGGCGGCGCAGTCGGAACCGGGGAAGAACCCGAGGAGGGGAACGGCAAAAAAAGAGGCGTGTAAACCCTTGTGGGTATAGCAGAGGGAGGATGGAGAAACGCTTCTGAGGGATAAGGAAGGGAGCAGGGAAGCCTCTGCACGCTGGAAAGACCCTGCTATCGAGGGACACCGTCGTCCCGCCAGAAAAGAAGCGTCGGGACGAAGAGGGAAGACCCGTCATGCACTGGGCGGAAATTCTCATAAGAGCCGGGAAACGCCGGGGGGGGTCGTTCCAAGGGAGGTACAACTTCGACTTTACATACGGAACGGGCGGTGCCAGGGTGGGAGGGGGGGGGGGGGGGGGGGGGGGGGGGGGGGGGTGGGGGGGGGGGGGGGGGGGGGGTGGGGGTTTTTTTTTTTTGTGGTGTTTGGGGGGGGTGGTGTGGGGGGTGGGTTTTGGGGGGTTTTTGGGGGGGGGGGGGGGGTTGGTTTGGGGTGGGGGGGTTTGGGGGGTTGTGGGGGTGGGGGGGTGTGTTTTTGGGGTTGGGGGTGGTTGGGTGTGGGGGTGGGGGGTGGGGGGGGGGGTGGGGGGGTGGGGGGTGGGGGTTGTGTTTGTGGGGCGGGGAGGTTGTGTGGGTTGGTTGTATTTGGGGGGGGCTTCTTCTTGTTTGAGGCGCCTACGTCTTCCTCACCCGGTCCCCTCCATCACTCCCCCCCCACCTTATGATGAGGAAAGAGAGATTTGCTTACCGTTCCCGCGCCAGGACAGCCGGGGAAAGACCCAAAACACAACCTCAAACCTCATCAACCAAAAAGCACCAGGAGTCTTTTTCCTCATCGAAGGGTACCGCAAAGAAGAACCTCCCAATTCTGTAAAACCACGATTCTTCAAGCCAAGGGATCCCCGACGTGTTAGCTATTCCCTCAATATTTCGCGATCCAGCGGAAACTTCCAGCTCAGGAAGGCGTCACAACGCGAAAGTACGATTCCTGCTGAGAGTGCCCCTACGCAAGCGTGATCCACCGCCCATAGGGGGAGGAAAGACAAGCAAAAAAGGATCCCCGGATTTGGGCTCGTCCGCTCAAAATTTGAGGCGGTCAGGAAGATCGAAAAAAACTTGGGCAGGGTGATCTCTTTTAAAATGAGAAAAATGGGGGAAAGACCGGAGAGCCGGAAGGAAAAGTCGCAACTAAGCAAAAAAGGATGAACACCGGGGAGCTTAAGCAAAAGGGGGGACGAAACCTTTCCGTTGGGGGTATAAGAAAAAAAGGGAAAGGGCGGTGGGGGGGTGGAAAAAAAGAACGGGTGGCGGAGGATCCTCAATAAAACCACGATCGCGTCGTAAAATCCGATAGGGACCAAGAACCAACCTAAAAAGAACAGTGGGGGGAAAAGGTAAAGAATACTCAGCCATGAAGCCAGATAAGCTAAACCTGAAAGAGGTCAAAGGATCATCGTCCAAGACCAGAAGACCAAGGCACCACAAACAAAAGGGAATCGAGAGTGGGGAAGGGAAAAAAAAAATTATCACGTAGCTGAACTGGCTTGGTCTAACGAAAATTGTTGAGCGTAGTGCGGAGAGCAGAGGATGACCAAGTAGGGAGGAAAAGCAAGGGGCTGATGGGGCGTTGGATCTCGTGCAGTTGGTATATCACAGTGCAAAGGAACTATTGGACCTTCGAGCTTTACAACTGGTCAGGACTAGGCAGAAAACCACCAAAATAGCCGACAGGGGGGACGTCCAAACCCAAACACTCATTACTTTACTAGCAAGGGGGACTGGGGGTTCGCCGGTAAAAGCGGTCTGTAGAATCATGGAAAAAGGAGGGAGTAAAGAACACCGTGAGTGCCCGAAGGGCAAAGAAGGAAAAGGCCTCCGCAAAAAAAAACGGACGAGAAAATACGACCATACTGCCCTGGGCCCGGACTTGGGAAGATGATTGGAGCCTGGGAAAGGAAGGGGAACTTCCTTATGGTTTAGGAAAGGAATGCTGCATTACTGCTTCTAAGACTGCCCGTCGGGATTCGTATGCATGGTCGCGGGGACAAAAGGAAGAGGATCATTTAAAAAGAACCCAGGGAACTTTTCAAAAAAACGCGCAGTAAGGGGTATAGCGGATGCACTAGTAGCTTATTTTCGAGCAATTGTAGGGACCTCCAAAAAAAGCGGACAGGAGAGTGGGGGATTAGTGCTAAGGTAGAGAAAAAAGATTCTTCTGCCAGGCTCAGAAGGGAATGGAGAAGAATCAGTGAAATCAGACGTGTTCGTGTTACGAGAGGTGTATTGTTTATCCCAAAAGTTCAAAACATTGAAGGAAAGGACCTCAGAAAAAAGCGAACTCCGGGTTCGGGGGAGACACCAGAACATGTGCAATTTCAAGGGGAGGGAAAAAAGCTGAATGTGAAAGGAAAGGGGGAGGCGCCGTCGTTGAAGCGCGGAATGTACAGGAATGAAATCGACACGAGGAGAAAAGGAATCAGCGGCCCCGTTGTCGCGCAAGTCTGGCGCGGTGGGGGGAAAAACCGGGTAGAGGGTCAAAGAACGGTCGGGACGGCGTCACCCGAGGGGGTACTGGGGGATGAATCATCTTTGAAAAACGGCCCCGGAAAAAGCCAGGAGGGAAGTACGAGGACCACTGGAAAAACAGTTAATCGATGAGAGTAGGGGAAGTTGTTGTCACTTTGATCGATCAAAAAAAAATAGGAAGGAAGAATAGAATAAAGGACACAGGTTTTATTAAGTTCAGTCATAGGGACGGAAAACCGGGGGAAAACGGGGAGATCATGACTTGGGCGCGGTGGCACGCAGGGTAACGAGCCGAACCCCAAAAGGGAACGCGACGAAGGGGAAAAAGGCACTTCTACACGGGGCAGCGCAAAGGGGAAAAAAAAAAAGGGGGGGGAAAAAAAGAAATCGAGGAGCAGACAAGTAGGCAAGGGGAGGACTACAGCAGCGGGAAACAAACGACGTTCACATCCGTCAATGACAGATGGAAAAGCTACATGGGGAAAAACCGGCAGGTGTGACAGAGGGGTCTCTGCTCTGACCTGTGACAAAAAATGGGGAAGAAACAAGAAGGAGCAAATTCAAAAGAGGGGACCCCGACCTTATGAGAGTGAAAAGAGAAAAAAAGGACCACATCATCAAGAATCGGACGGAAGCGACGCCGGCAGAAGCCCTCTAACTAAAGTCCAAAGATAAAAGGAAGATAGCTGCCGGAGAAGATAGGGAAAAAAAAAGAGATACCGCTTTCAGCTGTAACAGAAGGAGAGTCGGGGAAACAACCGTAAACAGATAAAACCTGGAGGATTTACATGGGTCAAAAGCCATGACAAAGCAAACTGCAGAAGATCGGCAACACCGGGCCAAAAAAAAAAGCCAAAAGACGAAAACAAGGCCGAGAACAGAAAGCAAGTCGTCCCCCTCATCTGGAGCCTGCCAGGGCAGAGAGAAAGTCCCGGAAAGGTCCGAGAGGGAGCAGGGGTCGAGAAAAAAGATGCGACAGGGGCCGGCACGTCTAACGCATCGTCAAACCAAGCATTCCACGGGTCGACCAGCACAACCGCGTGACCGGCCGAAACCCCCAGCAACCGGCATCGTCCCTAACGAACGTTGGCAAAAGGGGAAAATGGGTCACACGACAAGTCCCCACAAAGTCAGTCCCGTACCGTGGAAAGGTCTCTAAAAAAAAGTGCAGAAACTACGAACCCAAGCCCGAAGAAAAAGAAAGGGGGGGGGGGGATGTGGGGGAGCGGGGGGTGGGGGGGGGGGTGGGGGGCGGTGGGGGGGGGGGTGTGGTCCTTCTTTTGCCTGGGAGGGAGTCCGCTTTACAGAACCCCCGTCCTTGCACAAAAGAAGGTGAACAAAATCACAAGAGTCGACTCCCGAGTGTTGGAACCGCACCAACAAAACTAAGGAAAGCGGGTGTGATGGGGGGATTCACTAAACGGAGGCGAAGGGGCGAAGGACGATTCACGGCGGTTTGCAGAGAGAGGCACGGGGAGAGGTCATGTCGGTCAAGGATGGGGAGAAAAAAAGAAACCGTACGTTGGGGCACGGGGAAGGGAGGCGAATCGGAAGAGGTGGGATCGTGGGTGCATTGAGAACATCGATCGGAGAGCGTCCACCGGGTAAACCCAGCACGTATGTGGGGGTGTGGGGAAATCAAGGACCATGGATGATCCCGGAAAAGGTGAGAGGCCAGAAAGAGGCTAAGCTCGGGGGGGAATCCCAGGGGCTGCTTGCAGGGCGTCAGCGGGCATTATTCAAGGAGTTCGCGAAACGGAAATTTAGGGGGGGAACACAGATCTCTCGACGTCCCCAGACGGCCCAGTCGCGGGACAGGATTAACTTCGAACGACAGGAAAAACGAGCACGAAGGATGACTAAGGGGGGAAACTTCGCCGCTGGGTCGGCTGTTCTCACCGTGCTGGAGGAAACTTCTTCGCCGGCCAGCCTCAGGCTCGGTGCGCCGAACCTCGATAGGAGGAAGAGTGAAAGACGGATGAATAAATAGTCGGTACATCACGTGACAAAAAAAGGCTCGGAGACGGAGTAATAGGATTCTATCATCAGGGGAAGGGGAACGGAAGCGCTGGGGAGGTTATAACAAGTATCGACTGGATTACACAAGAATACGGTCCCAGGCGGGCCTGGTTCTGCGTGCGAGGGGTGTTGTCAGGAGAAGCAGACTCCTGCGAGAAGAGGGCAGGTGAAATACAGAATCTAAACAAAAAACGAAGGGGAGGGGGAGAAAGATATAGCTGGTGAACCCTGCCAGCAAAAATCATCGCAGAACGGCCAGTCTATCATCACACCAAGAAAAGAGCACCAAGAACCGCCCGCCCGGACTTCAAAAGGGCAAAAGTAAGAAAGGGTAAAAACCAACGGAATAAAACGAAAAACTTACGTGAAAAAAGGGGATGAGCCAGAAAAAGATCCCGCCGCTAGAAAAGTATAACGCGAGAGGAAGAAGGAGATACTCCAGCCATGTCGGAGCCGGGCCTCCAGGGTCGAGCCAGTTTAAAGGAAGAAAGGATTCCAGCTAAGAGAAAAATAACGGGCCATCCTAAAATTTCGAGAACACACGGGGGAAGCCTTTCTTGAAAAAACACCAGCAAACGCCAGCCGGTCTCTTCGTCGGAAGAAACCAAGAAGAGAAAGGGGGTACACAAGGGGTGGAAGGCGTACTAGGTACTTTCACCGAAAGAGTAACGCGAACTGCCACGTAAGAACTGGCAAAAACATTGATCCACCAAAAGAAGATGAAAAAAAAGAGATAAAAGAAAAGGGGGAGGGGGAGAGCAAAAAAGCCAGGGTCTCCTCATACCTGGGAGGGTGGAGGGGGCGTTCTTCCATCGTTGGCGGGAAAAGCGCGAGGTTATCAACTGGATCTCACCACGATAAAATGACAACACCATACCGGAAACGTCGGTGGGGGGAGAGTGAGACAAAGAAGCCAAACGTGAAAAAAAAAGAATAAACAACAGTCTAGATTTCCACCAAAGAGATAACAGCACAAAAATGGCGACCATGGGGGGGGGTAGGGAACAACAGTTTAATCTACGACGAGTCGGAAGAACGGGCTTTGTCAGAGAGAGGTAGAAAGGGAAGTAGGGGGGAATACTCATTCCCGAAAGATGCAGGCGTGAGCTTTGGAAAGGAATTTGGAGTAGAGACGGGAACGGGAAAACGGAAGAAAAAGGAAGTACTGGGGGGGAGGCTTGGGCTGCAGAAACGCCAAGAATCGACAAGCAACGTCGCCTCCGACGAGGCGGTGCTGGGTGGGGCGCAAAGGAAAAATGGGGGGGAGGGGTCTTCGAAAGGAGGGATTACGATCCGTTCGACGTAACAACTGTCAAACTCTGGGACCAACTAACAGCAGCCAAGCTTAAGGACACGAGAGGAACCTGACCGAAGCCTTGGACGAGGGTGAGGCAGGGTCTGGGAGCCGGCCTATACGGTTGATCTCGTTGGTAAAATGCTGTCCAAGGTGAAAGGCGAGAAAGAAAAAAGAACGAAGGTCGGAGTGTCAGATGAGGACACAGTCGGAAACGCGCTCAAAGGGAGTGAAAGCGTAGACACCGTGGGACCTGGTCAAACCCAAAGCTCATCGGGTGGGGGGGTAAATGAAAGGGGGGTGAGGTATGAATGTGGGAGAAAAAGAACGGGGAGACAAGGATCTTCCAGGGACGGGTCAGATTTGAGTAGTTGAAAGGAAATGGGAAGATTGCCGGGGCGGCGTCGTCGTCCAAGAAGAGGAGTGAAATTTCGAGAGCTGTTGACGATCACACGGGTTCGTGGGAAAAAAAAGTCCTGAGGGGCATACATCATCTGGAAAAAAGTCAAGAAAACAAACAGCCAAAGCGACAAAAACTGTTCTGAGCACAACAAACACCTGCAAAAGCGTAGTCGGCCACATGGGAAAAGGTGGGAAGTTCATGGTAGCTACGGACTTTTGGACAAAAGCTGGGGAGGAATTAAAAGAATGAACTAGGGGACACTGCTGGGAAAGATTGCAAAGATCTGGACGGCAACTTATCAAGGTCTTCTCTTTGGAAAAAGGTATAAAAAGTCCACCCCGGGTGCGGACGTTAGGTCGTCCCACCTTCTTTTTCACTGTGAAAAAAGGGAGGAGTGAAAACAAGGGGGACAATCAAAACGGTATTATGATATGAAAGGGGGCTAACCAAAAAGGGACGGGGAACCCGTAGAAAGGTCAATAAACTGGTGTCCTTTGAGATATATATACAAACACATGATGGAAGATAGAGATCAAGGGCAAAAGGGTTTGGGTGATTATCGACCGGGGGAAGGTTTAGCCCCGGGGGTGGAGAGAAGGGGTCATCAACGCTGAGGGAAGGGGGCGTGCCGTTTCACGCTGAAAAAAGTAAAAAAAACCAGTACCAAGGGGAAGAGTCCGATTTCAGTTACTGGGGCCGGACCAAGGGCCAACTCGTCCACCTTACACCGTGGGTCCCCCAACGGAGAATAAGGAGTCTATTTCTACAGTACTAATAGAGCGGGGCAACACAACGAAAGTAAACCGACCAGTCAAATCAATTGGGCACAGCTCCGACAGGGCCCAGTTACATTGTGGCTGTGTCCGAGCCGACTGTAGGGGACTCCGTGAAAAAAAAAACAAAGAAAAAGAGGTCCCAAAAAAAGATATCGTCAAACCTGACAAAAACAGCGCCTACCTCGCCAACGCGCTGCCCAAGAAAGAAGTCAGACAAGAGAACAACATCTACGTCCTCGACGAAAGACCGGAATTAACGGCGTCAAAAAGACTGTCAGCAGGCTAAACCAGAGACGTGTGGAAAGAGAAACTGAAAACTAAACCTGAGAGCGAGTGGGGGGGGACACGAAAGAGGAACAGTCAAAAAGGAATTTTTCCCCGGGGAGTTCATAAGAATCACGAGCATAAGGCACAGGGCAAGCATTGTTAACTGAAAGCAGACGAAAACACCTGACAGAAAAAATCGCAAAGAAAATCAAGAGCAAAGTGATGCAACTCAAGTCACAGGGAACTTTTGACAGGTCGAGCCGACCTGTTATATAGGAGTGCAAGGAACTGAGACTGAAGAAACATTCCACAGTTGAGAAACGCAAAAAGTGATCGAACAACATCCCTCGTTCACTTCTTCTCACTACTTGCCCCGTCGGGGTAGAGGGCCAGCAGTGCCAAAATACTGCCAAAAAAAAGAAGCCGAAAGTCTATCTACCACTGCACCATAAAAGCGAGAAAACGGCAGAGGGCTTTTACGGGGGGAAGTCGTCGCTTCAAACTACGCCGGGACTAAAAGATCGGAACTGTTCAGAGAAAGAAAGGGGGGGTTAAAAAAAAAGCTATAGCAATAAGACTGTCAAGCAATGGGAGGGGAGTGACCGAAAGGGGTAAGGCGATGATCCTGCGGGGATGGAAAAGGGAAGGTGTCGCTGTAAGAACTAGAGGATGATGGTTTCAAGGGAAAACCTGACGTTGTTACGTGCTTGGGGCTTGGGGCGCGGAGGGTGGAGGAGAAACAAATCGAGCGGCTATAGCAAGGGCTGGAAAACCGAACCGCCCATAAAGAGGAGATCAAAAGCACCAGCTCGCATCACGAGGATCAGCTCGGTGTTCAGAAAGTGGCTGCTTCTGGGGGGAGTGACAGCAAGGAGGGAAGCAGGGTGTACAGATCAAAACTATTTGGGGTTCAGGAAAAGGCAGAAACGCTATCACCATGAACAAAAAACGGTGCAGGGACTGACTTAAGGGAACCGGGGGAGGGCACAGCAACAAGAATGAGGCGCGTCCCTTGTTTATTAAAATCGTGGCGGGAGGGGGGATCAAGCGGGGGGGGAGTCGTAAAGCTGGGGAGGGAAAAACTAAGGACAGGGATAAGAAAACGGAGAAGGAAGGGGAGTAAAAACTGGGGGACCTGCATCCGAAAAATCGGGGGAGTGTCATCTCCCCAATGCCAGCGGGCTGTGGAGGGTCGAATAATCGGCCGGTCAACCCGAGGGGAGGGATGACCGATGTCAAAACACAGGGAGAGTGACAATACCGGTGCGTGGCCTGTGCAGGGAGAAACGTGTGGTGCTGTCGAATAAGCTGCAATCCTAAAAAGGCAGTGAGGCC
>Ga0179593_1384213_pt1 | contig 10143 bp, 6 predicted proteins | sample CZODoug2_1_08_16_FD_185931 | JGI IMG/M metagenome (GOLD analysis project Ga0179593, IMG submission 185931) | Vadose zone soil fungal communities from Angelo Coast Range Reserve, California, USA - CZODoug2_1_08_16fungal (PacBio error correction) | ecosystem: Environmental > Terrestrial > Soil >...
CTTCCCAAGATGGGACGAAGGTCATATTTTCTTTTTATGAAAGAAAAAAGGTCTGAAAATTGAGCTAATACTAGCAGACTGACCGAGGAAGAGCCGATCCGGTTCCCTGTTAGGAAAGTCCTAAAACCCAAGGTCCAAGACAACAACGTTCCAGGAGAGAACCTAGGTAACCTGCGCGAAAGGGAAGAATTTAAAGCTGAAATAAGGTGTGGGAGAAAAAACATCAAATGGGGAAAAGGGGCCATGAATTAAATCGACCTAGGGTCGTCTTGTAGAAAGAAAGCCAGCAGGTCACCGGTAGTAGATCAGGGTGCGTGAAGGGGGGTATCTATGCGGATTGATCGCGCCTTGCTTTCGCTCACTATTCTCCGTAAGATCTCCATCTGCTACCAGGAAACTTCACAGAAACGGCCGCAGCAGCATACGAAACAATGAATGTTGGTGGTTGTGAACCAAGTCGAGGGAAACGCTAAAGGCAAGTATAAGAAAGCATAGCGAGGGGATTTTACACCCCTTATGACTGGGGGAGTCAGAAAAGGAGTCAGCAGAAAGGGGTTTTCAGTGCAGTCGTCTAGAACGCTTGCTTGGGGGTGTTGGGTAAGCCTAGGTAGGACTTAAAGCTGCAAAACGATCTCCAGGAGCGAGCGACTAGATAGCAAAAAACTAAGCACGCCTTTAAACGAGGGTAGTCATCCGACAAGAATTGCCCTCGGGCGGAACATTATTAACAGCAGAAGATGAACGACCGGGGGGAGGGGTAGAAAAAAATCTATTATAGTCTCGGACCAAAATATTTAGAACAGGGGAATTAGTTTACGAGATCATGATCTAATTTTGCACCACCGTGCTCGAAGAAGAGACGGTGGTCGGGGTGAAAGTAGTTGGGACCATCAAGTCCTTTTGACCGAGGTATTCATTATAAGTTCACCAGGCGGGTGTCGTGTACTCAAAATGGGGAAAGAATGTATATTGACAGAGGTAAAATTGACTTCCGGTTGTCTGGCTATTCCCTAATAGATAGTATTCGAGGGGTGACATTATTTCCAGAGATGGTGTAGAGGAACAGCCCGGAAGGGTGGCTAAAAAAGAGAACCATGGAAGAATGTGCGGCGTGAGACGGAAAAGTGCTCAATTGCGAACCAAGAAAAAGATGCAGATGAGTACGAACCGCGGTGGGTATCAGTGAAAGGCAAAAAGAATTGGGCATGGTCTTGCTACACTTGATCCGTCCGGGAACCTACTGCCGTTCCGAATAAAACTACTGGTCCTCAGAGGGGGGGTGCTGGCTGGGGGGAGAGCTTCTACTAGGGGAGTCGTCTGTTAGCAAGCGTCAGCTCATTCATGAGCTCAGTTCACAATTCGAAGTCTCATATAGGGGAGGGGAATAGGGTTGGAATGGGGGTATCGTCTCACTGCTCTAAATCTTTCGCTCGATAGGGGGAATTCCCCTTTACCCCGCTCGAAGAACAATTGGGCACGGAAACCGAAGGAGTTCCAGAATAGCTCTACATCAAAAAGTAATACAAAGGGCCGGCATCCCCAAGGTAAATGTCCATTTCCAACCATTGTCGGGCTCATATAATTCCAGTGTGCAAACACATAATCACATACCAAACGAGAAGCTGGGGAAATAAAAGGTCTGTCTGCATCTCCTCAGAAGAGGGATCTCAGACGCGAAACAACCCGCAAAAAGGAGTTGAGATTTAGGGGATAGGGGGGGGGTTTAGTCCTACTGATTCGGGAAAAGATCTTAAAAAGAACGGGTGTTTAACGGGCGGAATTGCAAAGCCCGTCAACGGAGGGGAGGGGGACTTGGGGTAGGTGGGGCTGTGAAGAAAAAAAAAGGGTAGACTCGCCGACAGAATCATCTGAGGTCATAAATTGCATCGTTGCGACCTCAGGGGAAATCCAAGGGAAGGAGGCCAAAGGGGGGAAAGTTATTCTTCATCCGCGTGGGGTGAAGTGGGTAGAAGTAATTAGCTCAAAAAAAAAAGGGATAGGGAAGCTATATAATGAGCCCAACTCCTAGGAAAAAAACTTAGGGGAGAGAAGTAAAACTGCCGAGAAAATTGTTTTCTTGCCTTTACTGAAGAAAAAGTGCGGCACCCTTAAACAAAAAAAGTAGGTTGAAAAAAAAAAAATTTGAAAAAAGCATGAGTTGGGCTGGTCGAGAAATGGAGGAGTAGGGGCTGAAAAACCCAGCCCAAACGTGAGGAACTAACGGCACGGCTTTGAAAGCGACGGGTGCCACAACAAGTTTAGGCTTTTTAAAAAGAAGGTAGGACGGAAGGACACAACGTAACGAAAGGACCCCTAGTTGAAATGGGGGTGAGCGGGGGCGCCCTTGCCAGGAGAGAAGGTATTTAAAGGGAACCATTTGCTCGGCGGTGGTGTGAAAAAATCTTAGTTTATGGGGAATGACGGAAGGAAAGGACTATAAAGCATAGGACTGGAAGGGGTTGTGCCTCAATTGGGGGGAGGGGAAAACTAATCGGAGCAATCTCCAGTCTATGTAAATGGAGACTGTGAAAGGGAGGGAAGAGGGGTAACCGGGGGTATGGGGGGGGCACCGAGGAAAGGGTATCAGGACGAAGGGGGAATTTATAATCACCAATCATAACATTGCGCAGGGCGAAGGGACGGATGGGGGCGTTCAAAAGGGATGCTGTAACTGCATAATTGTGAAAGTGCCGAAAAGAAGGGGGGGAAAACGTTAGCAAGCGAGGTCAAAGCCATCCGATATATGACAATCGGTTCGGAGGCCCGTGCGGGGGTCTCGGAAGTAAAAATAGAAAGAGACCAAAAATTAGAACATTCAGACTTATCTGCTTCTCAGGGCACAGGCCGGTGGAATCCGATGCAAGGGGGCTGGGGGGGGTGGGAGGGGGCGAAGAAGGGGGGGTAAATTACGGCTTAAAAGGAGAAATCCCGGTGTTACTCACCTTCATAGGGTTCTTAATCAATCGATCGCGGACATAGGGACCCGAGGACTTGAAACTAGGCTTCTGTTAATAAGGGAACGGAGGAAAGGGAGGGTCCGTTGAACGAGGACCCATAAGACCTCGCACATTTGAACTCTTTAGTCTGGAATAGTATAGGCGTGCGGATGACGGCTTGCCGAGCTGAAGGGCCCACGGGGACCATCCAAGGGAAAAAAAGGGGATAGGAGCTTTCACAAGGGGATTTCAGGGACCGCTTTGAGAAGGGGGATGGCCACGTCGATTTGGACGAGAATGAAAAAAGGCTTAGAACAGTTCTCAGATTCTGCGTTAAGTCCAACCCGCGACGATGGACAGTTCAATGCAGGGGATGCCTGGTAGTAGGAAATTCTTTCTTGGGCAAACTGGCAGGGAAGGAAGAGACAGGCGCGCTCAAGTTATATCTTGGGTAAGCATGAACTACGAGGATGAAAACTAGTCGCGGTGCTCAACGACGTCAAATACCCCCAAGCGGGCTGAAGCGGGTGACAGCGAAAAGTAAAGGGGAAAATACCCTCGGAGGGGGAGGGAAGGGGGAGATAATCTTGCTTAGGGGGGTCATTCAATGGGGGGAAGAAGGACTTTTTTCACCACAAAAGGATTGGTGGGGGACTGCAAGCGGGGAGTGCGCGAACTGGGATTAAGGGGCAAACACAGACAGGGCGGACACCTTCCGCCTAGCCAGCCCACTGGCGAACAATGAAAATCCAAAGGTGGGACAGGCGGGGGGAAGGGTTGACACTTCCATTTTCATTGAGGGGTCCTAACATGCTCTCCTTTCGGATCAGGCCAGGCTTCTTTCCAGGGTAACTTGTAATGCGACTACAGAGGGTGACCCTGAAAGTTCTTGAAAGGTCGCGCACTGGGGGAAAGAAGGTTCTCTGAGGGACCTGGCCAAAGGTAAGGGGAGGGGCTGGGAAAGCGGACTTAAAAACTAACTTGAAGGCTGAGTTTATAGCTGACATGTGGAAAACTTGTTCATAATAAACGACCGAACATTCCAGATGACAAAAACGCAGGGGGCTACTGGTTCAATCGCTGGAAGGGATTCACCGGGGGTGCATCTGAAAAAAAAAAGAGCGTGATGAAAGAGAAGAGATGGAAAAGAATGTTAAAAAGACAAACAAGAGAATCTGTCAAGTAGCCGTTTTGTGACATCGACATGGGATTGAGGTGGTTGGGAAAGGTTGAGCAGGAGAGGGAATTCCTTTAAGACGACCAGAAGAGAGGGGAACGGAGGGCTGACTCCCCTAACCCGAGACAGATAATGGGGAAACCCCGTTTAGGGGCGACATGAAAAGAAAAGGGTAAATGGAAAGGGGTAAAAGGAATTAGAGCAGCCAACCTGGAAGCGCCCAAGGGGGAAAGGGGGAAATTCACATCGTTCAGAGCCAGGGGTCGAACAAAAAGCAAATTGCAGTAAAACGGGGAAAAACTCTTCCGGGGAGGTCCTTTTTCTAGGTAGAGCTACGGGAGGGAGGTCAAACTAGGAGAAGGTGAAAGGGAGGGGGAGAAAGCTGATCACAGGCCTACACGAGCAAGACGCTCAGACACTCTGTGGAGGTGGTGTTGGTCAGAAAATTCGGTCATCTGAATTTGGAAAGGGGGAATAAATATGCGAAGGGGAATAGTTGACCGGGGGAGGGGGTCCCCGTTACGGGGCGGGAGTATAGCCTGATTGGGGATAAGAGTGAAGATAGGGGCAATGTGCGACGTGAATCCTCTTAGAGTTCAGGAAAAAAAAAAAAGAGCAAGTCTCACGACGCGACTTCCTTAAGAATTAAACGACTCTCAATAACCCTTGTAAAAAAGGAGTCAGACTTAAATCCTCAGGGATCGACTAAAGAAGGGAAGCTTTGAGAGATAAATCACCTCTCGTATCGTCCCCGGCAAACGGAAAGACACCATGGGGGAGGACTGAGAGAGGAAATCCAGGGGGGAAAACAAGGATCAGATCGAAGGGGGGTTGGGCTTTTTCTTGTGGGGGTAATATCTGCAAGCCGTCGGAGAAGGGAATAATTAGCGAGGAGATAAACCACTATAGTTGGGGGAGGAAGAGTCGATCCATTGGCGGAGGGAAAGGAAGTCTGGAATGAAACTGGGGGGGGTCTTTTAATGGCAATCGGTATCTCTTACGAAGAGAAGGCGTCAGGAGAGGGGGGAAATATTAGCCGGCTTGTGGGGAGGATACGCACAAGTCGTGCGCAGAAGAGAGAGAAAGGTGATTCTCCAAGAAATTTTCTCCAATTTTGCATAATCCAAAAGAGATGCATGAACGGAAGGAAAAAAAAAGCACGGTGATCTTCAAGAAGAAAGGGATGGTTGGTCGCTTTAGACTACTTTATTGGTAAAAGGCCACAACACGAAAGGGACCAGCCTAAACTACTTCTGGTGACTTGGCTTGGAAGAGAGGAGGAAAAGTGGTGAGACTTTGACAGGGGTGAATCGACCATCTTTCATTTCCCCCACAAAATAACGGATCTAAATCGGTAAACTCGCGCTAGAAAAGAGAGGATGGAGTGTGGGGGGGAGGAAGGGGGGAAAACCAGGGTTCGGCGCCGAAGCTGGGGTTCAGAGAAGAAAAGGCGATTCATAGTCTCAGCGCTCGTCTGCAGACAGACAGGACAGGGCCAGCTGGAGTCGAAAAAAAGCACTGAATTTGAAAGAAAATGGCAGGAGAAAAAGAGCCATCGACAAAGATGGCTATTTGACTCATGGACGTCAGGTAGACCTAGCGAGGGACACCGAATGCAAATAAAGGTTGGCAGAAAGGGAGTGCAGCTCGGAAATGAAGTCGGGTACACTTGGTCGAGAAGATTCGCAACAGCCCCATCTTTGGTAGATTGAGTTAGAGGGTTTTTAAGTGGGGAAAGACGAAATTCATGTAAACCGATCTTAAACTGAGAAAGAAAGGGGGACGGATTAAAGAGGGAATGTTTAATCTCCGGGGAACTTTAAAAAGAACTGACAAGCTAGGGGTGACCTCACCGCAAGGGGGGAACTGGCATCAGAAGGTCCACAGTGGGGATCGAAAAGAAATTCCGGAACACATTCGGTTGGAGTACGGCTCACATTCTCCTGTTGTTGAGAGGAGTGGGGGCTAATTATAAAAAACAAAAAGGTGAGAAAAAGAATAGATAATGAGACCACCCCAGAAGAGAAAACTTGAGAATCAACATTTCCGCCTGACATTAGTTGGGGCGTTGGACCGAGGGGGTCAACACAGAAAATTCTGGAAGGAAGGCCCTTAAATGAGTGTTGAAGCTGTCGGGCGAGGGAAAATGGGGGATCGTCGGGGGGGGGCTGCGCCATCCGTCACTACGAGACGCCAGTGGGGGAGCCGTGCCAACACCATTCATTGGGAGGGTAAAGAGTCCCGATAAGGCGCCACAATATAAAATCTCCTGGAGGGGGGGGGTGTGTCAAAATCTTAAGTAGAGGAAAAGGGGGCCTGGAAGCCTGCAACCGTCTGATAAATATAATTGGAGGCATTTGGTATCAGGGGAAAGGGGTGGGAATTGACAGGGGGACTCAGAGGCCGACATGAAAATCGTTAGGGAAAATGCTGGTACATGGGTCTTCCTATTTGGATGGAAAACGATGTACACTTCGAAATCCTATCCGGGGGAGGGAAGGGGGGGAGAGGACATACTCATGGAAGAGGAGGTTCATCACTGTGATTCGAAATCTTATCAAGGTGCGGACTCCGGTACTTGGTGAAAGACATCACCTCAAGAAAAAGATTGTCGGAGGGGAGAAAGGGGTACAAAATCGTTCATGATATGGGGGTTTCTCCTTAAGCAGAAACGTTGGGGTCATCCACTCTTCAAACCTCAGGCAGAAGGAAAAGAAAAGTATAGCACAATCTTTCCTTTAGTATGTGACAGGAAAAAGCAAGAGAAAGAGAACACAGACATGAAGGGCAGGGGGGGACGCAATAGATACCGGGCTGGTCGGAAGAAGAAGAAAAAGGGCATCTCAGTGAGGGGGGGAAAGTGAAGAAAATTTAAGGCAACACGGTTTCGATTTCAGTGGGCCAAAGGTAGTCGAGAAAACCAGGGCTGCTACATATGGCCAACTGCGCCAGTGAAAACTGGGTGGGGAGGAGGAAAAGGAGGATAACTGTTCCTTTCATCCATCATCTCTACTCGCAAGTGGGGGGGTGCGTCCGTGGGAAAAGAGGAGAGAGTTTACCGGAGGGACACCAAAGAAAAACAAAAGTGCTGGTTTGTGCAACTGGAGGTGACAGATGGAGTGCCAAATGTGCCGACACCTGAGATCGGAGAGGCAGGTAACTGTAAATGGAGAGAAGAGATCCAATTTTGAGTTCAGGGAAGAGGTTTTCAGAGAATTCCTCAAGAGAGTCCCAGTCGAAAGCTTCGTCTTTATTGAACAGGTCCAATGAGAGGGGGCCAGTCTTGATGAGCCGCCGTGGCGCTGGGGGCGGTACAATTAAGGTCTTGTCGGTATTGGGATGAGAGTAGAGTTGACCGGGCGAGCGCAACGCCTGTAAGATTTTGCGGCAGAAATCCGGGAGTAGGAACAGTCGCAGGAGGGGCTGAAAAGACGCGTATAAATACCCCCAACGGATACGGGTTCGAGACCATAATACGGGAAACGGTGGGTCAGGGAGAAAGCGCCTTTCCTGCTGAGAGGGAGGGGAAGGAGGGTCCATTCTAGAGGTAAGGTCATGAGTTGCCTGCCCAATGGAAAGTGTTATGACAGGGGAGGGGAGGCGTTGGATCGAAAGGTCCGGTAAGGCGAGGGAACCGCAGTGACCTGACTCAGGGTGAGCAGACAGCTTGAAGACCATCCATCGCATAAAGGGCCGAAACCGGGGGGAGCGAGACTCGCGGAAAAGGGGGGAGGTCTTTCTGACAGCGCGCCGGTCTAGCAAAAGTGCCCGCGGCGGGAAGGGTTTCTCCCTTTGAACGTCATCTTCATTTAAAGTCGCGACAACGGGGGTAGCTCCAGAGGCTGGAGGGACGCTGAAAAGGGGGGGGATTTCTTGACACAGCGGACTTAATAACTTGCACCTCTCCTTGAAGGTTACGGTTCTAAATGGCATAAAAATTGTTCATCAGCAACAAATAGGAGGGGAACCCAAACCTGGGGCAGACTGTAGAGGGAGGGAGTTAATAGTCAGTTGTCTATAGAATCCCCCCAACAACGGGGGAAGAGAGGAAAATTCTCACAGCTGAATTTGACAAAGTAGGAAATGTGGGGAAACGGAGAAAGAGGGCGGTGTGCGGAGTGAAACAATTTCTGCCGTCCTACTCAAAAAGACTAAAAGCCTGACTCAGGCGTATTTGGGAGCCGAGAACTAATCCCCTAAGAAGCGTCATCAGGGAAGAGACGTACCAACGGGAGACCGGGGAACTGGTTGGGAACGACTGAACGCCGAAAAAAAAGGGGACCAAAAATCAGGAAATGAAATGAACGTTCAGTCGCATGTAGAAAAATGAAGGGGAATCGGGGGAAAACACGGTGGCGGTCATTGTCGCGCTGTATGGAGGAGGGGGGGGGGGGAGGTTGAGCCGCAAGAAAAGCTCCTTCAAAACAAGGATGAGCCAAGAAATCCCTCCGAAAAATGCGGACACGACTAACAGAGACCCGGACGGTGAGGGTTGGGTGAAAAAGCAAAGGCGTCAGCGATGAAGTTCCCGAAGAAGATAGAAGGAAAGGTCGGCGACCGTGTCCCTTATTCAAAAATGGGAGTCAAACAAGTAAGAGGGTTACGGAGTAAGGCATCTCCGCTGGGGGACGGTGGGGGAGAAGAGTCCTTTCAAAAGCTCAGGGAAGGAAGAGGACAGAAAGCCGCGACTCAATGGAAAACGAGAAAGCAAACCTGTGTAAAACTCGGTCAGGCAGACGGAAATCCTTTGCAACGAAAAGGGACCTGACCGACTCCCTGGCCGTAAGGGAATACGCGGGTCGGGAAGGGAAGTCATTCTAGAAGTACATTTGGGGAAAGAAGGATGGGGGCGTGACTTTGTAGATAATTAAGGAAAGGGGAAACACTGGCCCGCCTATCTCGGTTTGTGGTCTTGTGAAAGTGGGCACGCAAGTCTGACGCTCACAAAGGGATTCCGGTATCGAACGCGAAAAGACGTTTTTTAAAACAATGTGAGAGAGACGGATGATGGTCCTCGTGAATGACAGTGGACCGGGGGAAGTTCGCGGCTCCTACAAGGAAGACCCTTAACGCAGGCTCTAGGTCGCCTCTGGGGGATGAGATGGGACGCAACCGATGAACCTGAGACGCCGAAACGGAACCGGGGAATGGGGGGGGGAGATAATCCAGGGAAAATTGAGCGTGTTCCGCATCTCACAGCCGGATGCTAGCCGCGGGCCCGAAAGCCGCGGGGGAGAGATTAAGGGAATCCCGCATGTCTTGCGGGAGACCTCCGACTGACAAAAGAAAGACACGAACGAATGGCTCATGAGGGATGTTCTTTGAAGGGGGGGGAAAAGAAGAGGGAGAAACTGTTTGTACAAAGGGATTTCGGGTTAAGACATAGAGGTCAAGTTCACCTGAAAGTCGACGCCATAGGCAATTTCCTTAGCCAGAGTCGGGATGATGTTAGGGGGGAAGGAGATCAACGTCGGGAAGCGAAGCATCTTGCTATCAATAATCGTAGATCCGGTTCCCCAAAGCCTCTGGTCTGACATGTCAAACACTGGAGAGCACCGGACGCCTGAATCGAGGGAAGGAGTACAAATCGGGATAGTGTGAAAAAAGGAAGGGAAAAAATGCAGGCAAGTCGCACCTTATTTTCTGAAGTTTCCATGGCCTAAGGTAAATAACAACAGACGAGCAGGTCTCACCGGCTGTCGCACGAGGGAACATGCGGAACGGCGCCACAGCGATGGAGTCAAAACATCCGAGAGGTTGAGTGTGGGGAGGAAATCCGAATGTAATGTCGGTTCAAAGGGAGCTGAAAAAGTCAAAATGGGGGGGGGGGGGTGGACTTCTCTGCAATCAGGGACGAGGATACGGCAAAGGGGCGTAAAAAACTGAAAAAAGATGGATTCCACTCCTCGTTTTTGGGCTCGACTTAGTCAGGGGAGGGAGGCCCCTGCAACTGCAACACCATAAAGGCAGGGGGGAACCGGCCAACGTTTCGGCGCAAAAGTAAAGTGGTGGGAGCATTTTGTCTCCAGG
>Ga0179593_1442581_pt1 | contig 10143 bp, 10 predicted proteins | sample CZODoug2_1_08_16_FD_185931 | JGI IMG/M metagenome (GOLD analysis project Ga0179593, IMG submission 185931) | Vadose zone soil fungal communities from Angelo Coast Range Reserve, California, USA - CZODoug2_1_08_16fungal (PacBio error correction) | ecosystem: Environmental > Terrestrial > Soil >...
CGGTCCGGGAACCTGCACGGTGGGAGCGGAAAAAAGAAGAACGTGAGCCGCCAATTTCTTCCTCGTAGGGATGGAGCACAATTCGGGAGGGGGGGAACGAATGCTCGACACCAGAAGATGTAGGTGTCAATGACAAGTTTTATGATTCAGGGTTTTATGTTATCGAGAAAAAAAAGAAACTCAGATCCAAAAAGCCTTCTAAAGAGGGAAAGTAAAACAGGGGCGGCGATATGCAGTCAAGATTGCCGGGGGCTCTTTATCGCCTAGCTGAAGAACGCCGAACAGGTGCTGGGGGGTAAAAAGGCGACTGTGGGGGGGGCTGTAGAATTCCGTCTAAAATGAACAGGTACTTAAGACTGAGTGTAGATTCTCAAGTTGAACGTGTCCTGGGTGACCACGAGAAGGCTATAGCAGGAAAAGAGCGGGTTGACCGGGGGGGGTCGACATCACCAATGTCAACGGAAAAGGGGGATACGGTTCAGCGGGTCTTTAAACCTAAGATCGGATCGATAGGTGGGCCGGGGGTGACGGAATTCCAATAGGTTACTGGCTGGCTTTGGTAGCGCAAGCGGCGGTCACGAAGGGGGACGAATAATCAGGGCGACCAACGCCATAGGAGATCACGTCCTCGATGGTTCATTCTTTGGTTCCAGAATCATCTGGGATGCAAACAAGAACTGGTACAGGAACGGCCCTCAAATCGGTGAAGACGGCATTGGTAGACAGGAACAGGAAGCGCGTTGGGAGAAAGGGGGAAAAGGGAAACCTCGAGTGATGGTACGTCTAGAACAACTCTACAGGGGAACGAGAGTAGATCAACATCTTGGAGGGTGTAAGGGGGCGATCGGGTTCGGGGACGAGGGTGGACTCTTGCCAGACGATACTGGGGAGCTGAAGGGGAAGTCTGTCTTTCCCGGATTACACGGGATGCTCATAGCCGCGAACTCCAGAATATACGAAGGGTTCGGGGGACCGAACGCACTGGGAAAGCTGAGTTCAAGAAAGGGGCAACCGGATTGGGGGTTGATCCGAGTAGAACAGGTGTCGGGACACATTCACGTTTGCATCCGAGAGGGTCCGACGGCCCCAAAAAAATTAACCTAGGTGTGGGGGGAGCGGAAAGGAGGGAGAACCGTAGACACAAAGTGTGGGAACCTTTTTTGCCGAGAGGTTGAGAGCCGCCTTGAAGAGATCAACCAGGGGAGAGAAAAGGTCCAGATGGGGTGTTGGTGGGGAGAACTCAAGTTTCACGTCTCAAACAACCAAGAAGAGAGCTGGAGGAGCTGGCGGATTATCAACAGGACCCAGATGGGGAGAGGTTGTGAATCGTAAAGGCCGCTCATGCAGCCATGGAAAATGGATCGGTGAGAGGGCCGGGGAAGTGAAGAGGACTGAGCCGGTTTGCATCTCCATAACTATAAAAGGACGGAGCAATAAAGACTTGTTTTGGTTGTTAAAGCATAGGCAGAACAACGCGCGGAGGGTATTTTCCCCAAATAGCCTCGAAGGTTGCTAATGTCGGCGAAACTTAGTCCCATTGAGACAACAAGGGGGGAAAGGATGCATGAGACGAGTGGTCACGCGCGATACGCGAAGGAGACAGAAGGATCCATCCGTTGTCGTTGCAGCGTAAAAGGTTGGAGAGGTAATTGTCGCCGTGCACCGAAAAACAAGGTCGTGAAGGAGAAAAGGGGACTGACCAAGAGCCAGCAGGAGGTTTATAATCAGTGACGCGAAAGCACAGGCGGATTGCAGTATGTCGCTTCAAAAGTGGCCGCGCTAGAAAAGTCAGCCGAGCAAACTCCGTAGAGGCCGGGAGACCCGTGAATATGGAAGTGGGTGGAGAGACAAGGTCCGTGGGACGGCATGATTTGGGAAGAGGTGTGACCGGGTCGGAAAGGCCGCCTTTTCCGAAACAGGGAGAAAGACAGAGTCCTCCCAGTTGGTGCAGGCAAGAAGCAAGGAAGGGTCATGTGTGTGCGAAAAACTAAGGGACAGGACTGTGATCTGGGGGAAGAGTATTATGAGTGTTACCGGAAGATCGATCGGGGGGAATCCAAAGGGAGCTTGATACACAAAAAGGCATGACTCGGAAGATGGGGAGGATCTCGTAGGGACAGCGAAAGAGAGACAAGGGTAAGACCGGGGGGGAGAAAGAAAGGTGGAACAACTCTCGTCCCTGGGGGAGGGTCAGGCAAAACCAAAAAAGCGAAGGGGCGTACAATAGAAGGACCGGTGCCTAAGACAGCGGGGGTCACTAATAGCTGGAAAAACGCAGTAAAGGACTCACGGCGCGCAGGGGGGGTGACCTTGGGGGGGGGTAGCTGGAAAAGGCAGTAGAGTACGGTGAATCAAGCGATCTCAAAGCAAAGAGCAAAACCACGGAGAGAGGAAAGAATGGGGGAAGGTCCACGGAGTGGAAAGCATGAACTCAGTAGGGAGACCAAAACCACGTTCCATCGACACTATGAACCGGGATCTACCTTTGGACAAACTCGATGAGAACAAAACAAGCAGTGTTATCGAAATGAGGAGAAAAGGGGGGGCGGCCAGCGTCCCACGCTAACTCCAAACCTTCACAAGGAAAGTGGACCACTATATTCACCCAACCCATAGATGGTCCGCTTAAGGAATAACGCGCTCAATGAGGAGAAACTAGAAGCAACATAGGGGATTCAGGTACCCAAGCGTGGTAAAAAGCGCAAACTGACCCCCCGGGAAAACAGAGTTCGGGAAGCAATCTGAATTAGATACAGACAGGCACTCGAAAATAGACGGGAAGGAGGAAGAAATTCTCGGCAAGAAAAAAACCACAAATCGGAATAAAATCACGTGCATCCTCCGCATCCAGAAGCTACAGGGAGGGAGAACTCATCGGAGTGGCCTAGGCGGGGGGAGACTGGCAGCAAAGGGGGCGTATGACTACGAAAGAAGACCGCATCCTCAGCATAAACTTACCTACTGGTAAACTAAGAAATGGGGATACAAGAACTGAAGCTGAAATGGGGGGGAAAGGGTGACTTGCTTAGGTAAAGATTCGTACATCGCTCACCGTCCACCGGCAGGCAAACGCAGACATGATGTGATCATGAATGCGTCCCTGAAGAAGAGGGAAAGTACGGGGGATGGTGACAAAGATCGCGAAGATCTCTTTACTCAGGGCCACGGGGCTCTTATGAAGGAAGGAGACGCGAAAAGGATCCAGGCCCACCAATATCGATGCGCAATGGGAACATTAAGGGAGGAATCAGCGTTGGTGGGGAGAGGGCGATGGTGATCGTAAAACCAGCGAGAAAAACATCCAAAGAAAAAAAAGGTCTTCAAAGGACTGATGTCTAAAGGGGGGGATATCGAGCAATTCACTCAAACTCGGTCGAAGTAGCGCATCTTGCGCACGGAGCGAACCGATGAAAGAAAAGAGGGGGGAGACCACTGAGTGAAGCGGCAGGGACGGGAATTACAAAAAATCGTACGCAAACTGAAGGTTCAGGGAGGGGACCTAGGAAGGGGGGACCACCTGGGAAGAATGGCGTCGTCTGTAACTCCTTGGGAGGGGACGAATGCCTGAACGATCGTAAAGGACAAGGTGCCAGTCCCAGGTACCGAGTAGGAGGGAAGCGCCTCGGAGGACGGGAGATGCCGGGAAAAAAAACATTGATATAACGCTAGAATCACTATGAGGGCACCAGGGAAAAACATGGGGGGAAATTGGTGTAACGGGGGTCGGGTTTCGACTCCAAAGTCAAAACAATCAAACGGATATCATGGAGTTTTGGGCGCGGGCCTCTGGCTCGGAAAGCAAGAAAGAGGACACCCGGGCTAAGGGGGAGACAAGTCCCAAAAAAAGGAGTTAACAGTTCAGAAAAAAAGTTGGACTGTGAGGCTCATAACTTACACGCCCTACCGCAACTAACGTAGCGCATGGGTCGTCTATAGAGCACAAGGATATCTGGGAGAAAAGGACCCCGAGCGGCAGAGAAAGTAAGGAAGAATTTTGGGGGCAAAAGGCGCCTGATCCGCAGAGGGGGGGCCACTAAAAAGTGTAAAAACAAGAGAAAAATGACCCGGGCTGCTGCCGATGGTCGATTGGAAACCGGCGGTAACTAGCGGTTCAGGACATTTTAAAGAGAAGACTGCTGATGGAGGGGGGGAAACGGTGTTACAAAGGACCACCGCTTATTTTATAAACATGGAGGCAGTTTCCGTGGGGAAAAAACGAAAGGACAAGTTCTAGAAAAGCATTAAACGGAGAAAAAAGGGGACTTATGGATCGGGGGAGAGGGGTAGTGGAAAAGGTACGAAAAGCTGACGGACAGCCGGAATAGGTCTCTCCAACCATCCGAAAAAAAGGGGGAAGGCGTCAAACACAGAAAAACTTGGATGCCACGACCTGCAAGGATCAAGATAATCCATCAGGAAAAGGATAGGGGGGCAATTAGTCGGCCTTCCATGACAACGTGACGACGGCCGGACTCAACTCGCTCTCTCCGGCTATCAAAGCCGATGAACAAGGACGCGACCGGATGGGAACTTCTAAGCAAGGGAGAGGCACGGATAGTTCTCTTGACTACTAAGATTGAAAAAAAAAGAAAAGGGGCCAAAAAGGGTGGGGGGGAGCAACCGAGGAAAAAAAAAGTCACGATCTCTACGCAGAAACCCTGTTAATCGTGGACGGACAAGTTTTACAGATTGACGAGCTGAGTTAAGACTGGCCGTATAAGGAAAAATAAACTGATCATAAACGGCGATTAAAAGAAGGCGAACTGGGGAAGTAGTGTCACATAAAAAGGAGGGTGGAAATCACATATGAGAAAAAGGGGGAGGAGGGTTGGGTTCCATCACCGTGGGGAACGTTCCCAGAAAAAAAAAAAACGGAGGAGGGGAAAAAAAATACGGGGAAAAGACCACAGAAAACGAAAAAACCAATTTCTTCCTCAGGTGGCACACTTCACGGAGTCGGAGAAGAAGGGATAACGAGAAAAGCAAAGGAATGCATAGGGGAAAGAGCAATTTATCAGTATTTTTACAGAAGCGGGAACAAATCGGCGTCACGGAAAAATAGTAAAAAAAAACGCGGGAACGAAAGAAAGGGCAGGTGGGTGAGGGAGAGAAAAAAAGAAAGAAGCGGGGAGGGGAGAAACTGGGGGTGTGGGTAGGTCCCCATTGGGGAAAAAAAAAAACCGGGCTGTGTGGGGGGACAAGAAGTGCTTCCAGGCGCCACTGCAAGTAAAGGGGCGCCCTGTAGTCTACTGTTCAGGAAACAGTAGCTCCTGTGGAACCATAAGGCGGCCAAGCGATACCGATAGAAGAATTGGAGCCGAGGAGGGGAAATTCAAGCGGATGTCGCTCATTGAGGTACATGGGTCAGCTTTGTCTTGAAACCAGGCAAAACTCGATAGGACTACCAAGGGCCGCTTGGGGGGGGGAAGAATGAAAGAGGGGGGCTGGATTGTGGGGAAAGCACGAAATAACTGAGCTGTGAAAAAGGAATAAAAACAACAACTCACATGACCGGGGGACGATCACGCCTGTCAAACGAAAATTTCAAAGACTTCCTCTGGCGGGACCACCGGAGGGCTGAACGCACCAAAAAAAGCCAGCTGTAGTTGAAAAGTGGGACAGAACCGTCTCTGGAGTATTGGGATGTCCATGCAGAACGTAGGCCGGCCGCCAAGACATCATTAAAGTGGAGTCACGGAGAAGAGGGGATAATGGGTTGGCGTAGGTGGGACAGAGGGATGAAACCTCTTGATAGGGGGACTTGGGACGCAGCGCGTGTACATCCCTATATCCCGGGAGACTCTATAGGCCGCCTCACTGCTCGGAGGTAGACCGGGTAGGGAGGAAAGAGTAAGGCCGACCTGATCTACTTGAAGGAAAGGGACGGATTGGTGGAGAATCAAACAGGGAGTGTTCGCAGCAGGGGAAGGGAAAAGAAAAAGGGGGACGAGGACCCAAACGAAGGACCGGGAATGAGGTGGTGAAAAGAAGAAGAGCCAAAGTACCAGTTTGGTACTTTTGTTCCCCTCAAGGGGGAGAGACACCGCAGGTCAAACGCCGAACAAAGCGAAAGGGAAGGTTCGAGAAGGCCACTAGATCTTGGGGGTGTCAGAAGGAGGGACCGGGACCCAGCCCAGTTAAAACGGGAAAATGAGTCCCTTTCTGGGGTACCCCGCCGCCACGTAATGGGAAGGGATTACACAGGCAGGCAATCTTTCAAAAGATCCCATGGGGGGTACAGGAACTTAGAGTTACCGAAGGCCGTCCGTTCTCCGGGATGTTGACGCGAGAAAAACATATCCGTAGGTGACAGCGGAGGGAGTGGTGTTGGGGGGGTCATAAAATAGGGGGAAGAAAACGCGAAACATAGGGGGGGGGGTCGAACTCAGTCTCTTCTTAGGGCGTGGATGTGGGGGACCTCTTCAAACAGGAGTACTATTTTGAAAGATTGCCCTTGAGCGAGCACACAAGGAGGCGAATCGGGGGGGCGAATAGAAAATAAGATCGATCCCAGGTGATGAGGGGGTAAATCTGTCGGGGGGACGCGGAAGGTTGGGAGAGTCGTACCGCAGTACCAGGGATGTCAAGAAGTACAGGTGGACCAATGGCCATTCCGTAAGTTATGGCCCTATACCTTTCTGGGAGGTGCTGACGGCTGACGGGGGGGGAACTTGTCAGCAAAGGCCAAGAAGGGCAGCACTAGAGGTCGCGCAAAAGGGTTAGGAACTGGGGGAGGCTGAGAGGTGGGGCGCGGGGTCCCTTGTGCGACGAAGGTGAGGACGGGATTCGAGATCGGAATTCTCATGAGTTGGCCTCGGGGGAACTCGTTCAAGCACAAGAGCAAGTGGAAATCCTACTAAAAAAAAGTTTTGTACGACGAGAAAAAAAGTGTATAAGGGAAGAGGCCGTCGACGGGGATTGATTACAAGTGTCCGAAAGACCCAACAGTCCCGATTGGAAAAAGGAAGGAGGGGTGACGGCGGAAGTGGGCGGCGGGAAGGGTACTAAAAGAGCACAAAGGGGTACGCAATCGAACCTTGCTCTCTTTTTCCTAAAGGGATTCACATTCAAATAAATCACGTTAGCGAAGGGGAGCCGTGGTGCTCTGGGTTACAGAGGGACTCCATGAAGGCAAAGCTCAACAAACCCCAACGTCTTATGGAGAACCCCGAAAATAGATCACCCGGAGTGCCAAAAAAATCCAAAAACCAACGGTAAAGAACACGAAAACAAAAGGGCGCGGGGAATAAAAAGGCGCGAAAACAAGCACAGTGTTTCGCGGAAAAGTTGGGGGGATCCACGAACTGAAAGCAGCAAACGGCACGAAGAGTTCCCGCTATTAAGGGGGGGGACACAAACAGGTCGGAAGCCTGGCGGGATCTCGTAGCATCATCTCTACCTATGAAGGGACCAGGATCGTACACAAAAGACGCGTTAACACTATCAGGGCCGGCGCGGACCTAAAAAAAGATGAGAAGGGGTAGGTCTCTGACGCATCCCCAGGAGACAAACGAACCGCACAAAAGCACGCTGCCACGGCGGCAGGTATGAAGCAGTCATTCCGTCGCGACAGAAGCAAAAAAACAGGGTCGCGCCGCCTCATACAAGAAGTCTACCCTCCCGGAACAGAAGAAGGGGGTAGCACCTAGGGGAGCGACGACTATCGAGTAATAGCATAAAAAAAGGGGAAGCGGGAGGGGACAACTCGTGATCGAGAAAGACGACGAACAAACTCCTTCATGGTCGCGGGCTGCACTCATTACACACGAATACACTGTCGGCGGGAAAGAGGAGCATGAACATGAACTTTTGGAAACAAAGGGGATGAGTAAATTCACGCACCCGAACGCTGAAAAAAATGCCAAAAAAAGGGGAGGATGACTTGAATGCGGAAGGTCAATGAAGGATGTGACGACGGGTGAGCAAGCTCTACAAGCGGCTAAAAATGGGATTGTACCCGACAGGAGAAATCCCACGACCAAACTAAGACGGGGACCAAATTAAAGAAGCGCGTTGACTTGCCTATTCGAAACAAAAAAACCGCCAGCAAGGCGGAAAGACGGAAGTTCAACGGTGTAAAAGGTCTTGACCAAAAATAAGGGCGAAGTCAAACTGATAACTGCAAGATGCCAGCATCCGGGAGAACTGGAAAAAAAGGACTGAAGAAATGAGCCAATCGCCAATCAAAATCGTGGCCGGCGCTTACCTATCGCCAAGGGGAAGAACGGGAGGGGGGTCTGCCGCGGTGGGGCTCCGGGCAACTCAAAATGGCGCTATGCCTATAAGTGAGAAGTCTCCAAGATGAAGAAGAAGTCAACGATGAAGAACTTCCGTGGGAGGGCTCCGCTGCGAGGAGAGAGAGAGGGCAACGCCAGGAGGAGAAATCACAGGCTGATTAATAAAAAATAGGCGGTCGGAAAAGGGAAAATAAAAAAAATTCGTGTCTGGGTCTTAAAAAAAAAAGGAAATACCAGGGCAGGTGGGGACCGCTAGCTACAATCACCAGCAGAAGGAGACCTCCACGGAAGTGAGGCGCGGACGAAATGCGGTCAGTGATGCGGGTGCACCCAAAGTCTAAAAAACTTTGCTCTGGCGGTGAGGTCGTTAAAAATTCATCTCTAAACTGGAAACACCCTCAATGCTGAAAAGAGTTCTACTGTGTAGACGCTTGGACTGAAAACAAGGGGAGCAGGATGCAAACTCACTATCGGGGAAGAGGGGGGCGAAAAAGGGGCACTCAACGAACTCGTGTTTCGGCCCCCAGTCAACACAGTACACCAAAACGGCGCAGGGTGGTCGCCTCAAGGGTGATCAAGGGGGATAAAGAATAAGAAGAACGGGCGATTAACGGCGCTCGCGACCTGGAGCCTAACACCGGTGGCAGCTCAAAAATGAACGGCAGGGCGTATATCGACTGAACGCAGGAAAGGGGAGAGCTTCCATATCCCAGACGGCTGGCATACTCCTCTGACAGAAACAAAGAAAAGCAAGCAGGGGTGGAACACGGCCGTCAGAGGCACGACGAGAAAAAGCAAAGCTCTCCAAAGATGATATGAACCAAACACATTGAGGAGGGGAGCGCTAAGAAAAACGTGAAGGGGGAAGGCAATAACGAGCGGTCTGGTCAGAACACGGTGGAAAGGGGAGAAAAAAATGGGTAGCGGAGAGGAAACAAGGGTAGGAAGCCAAAAAGGAAGGTCAAAATCAGAACGATTCTACAGATCTTCTCGGGGGGGGGGCGACGATTATGGACAGCTCCGTACAAGGAAAGGGCTTGCGAGACAAAGCCGACAAAAGAGAATTCGAACAGAGGAACTAGCGAGCAGACAAGCGGTTCACCCTCTCAACAAAAGTACTTCATATTCTCCTTCCTCATGGGAATCCGACGATTCGGCGAAAAGAAGAGATTCCTCAGGATAGAGGGGGGGGGGGCCGCCCTGAAAATCTACTTCTGTAAGGGAAAAGAAAATACATAAAGGAAGGGACAAGGACGAGCCTGGAAGCCAAGCTTGAACAACAGCCCAAAAAAAAAAAAAAAAAAAAAAAAAAAAACCCACACCAACCCCCACACAAGCACAAACAACCCCCCACAAATGTTGAAACATCAACCATTTTTTTGAACAAGAAAGTCCATAGAATCCAAGAATAACCCATCTCGCCTCCAGTGGGACTAGGGCCATCGCGAGATTGGGGAGCTTTTCTTCTAGTAACATACCTGGATAAAACTGGCGATTTCCAAGAATGTGGGGTGGAAAAAAAAAAAACACAACCAAAAAAAAAAAAAAAAGAACTCAAAAAACCACAAAAACAAAAAACAAAAAACACAAACCGGCAAAAAACAACACAACCACCTCACCACCACCAACCCAACAAAAAAAAAACCAAGAAACAAAAAAAAAAAAAAAAAAACACAAGACACAAAAAAAAAAAAAACAAAAACAGAAACACACCAAAGAAAAAGAGAAGCAAACCCACCCGCCACAAAAAAAAAAAACACACGCCAGGCCCACAACAAAAAAAAAAGAAAAAAAGGACACACCCCCCAACCACCAACGCGAAGGGAAGTTTCTCCCGAAAGTGTGCATAAACTCATATAGAAATTGGCGGGAGTTTTTCTAACCGTGGCATGTTCACCACTGGACG
>Ga0179593_1547923_pt1 | contig 10143 bp, 14 predicted proteins | sample CZODoug2_1_08_16_FD_185931 | JGI IMG/M metagenome (GOLD analysis project Ga0179593, IMG submission 185931) | Vadose zone soil fungal communities from Angelo Coast Range Reserve, California, USA - CZODoug2_1_08_16fungal (PacBio error correction) | ecosystem: Environmental > Terrestrial > Soil >...
CCACAGAGGGGCAATTGTATCAGTCGATCGTGGAGGGACAAGATCATTCAGCGCCGGGACGAAAAAAGAGCCGAAAAATGTGCGTAAAGACGCGAAGTTGCAGTGAGGTGGTTGCAATGACGGCCCGAGGGGCCTTGCTGATCTTGAAAAAAGAGTGAGGAGCACGGGAGGATGTTTCAGCAGCCAAAGCGGGGGGGTCGACTGGAGGAGACCAGAAAACGTGCCTGTCACCCGTTAACAGCAGTCGTAGGATCGTGGGAAACCCAGCTCCAAGGGAGCTGGGAACGCGAGGTAGCCCATAACAAGAAATCATTACTTTTGTCAGGGAGGGGGGCAAAGTAACGAACGATTTTTTGGGTAGGCCGCGGAAAATGAGGGGTAGGAATTTTGAAGGACTTATGCTTAGGTCTACGCAGCTAGTGGGGTAATCGGTTCACCCTGCTCAGTTAGACAAAAAAAAAAAAAATTGAAATCTACTAAAAAGCATCAACATCGGGCTCTTGGTTCGACGGTGAACGAGACGCGTGAGTCTTCTCTAATTTACTTGGCGTCCAAGAACAGAAGGAAAAAGGAAGGTTACCGCGGTAAGTAGATGTGGTAGGAGTCGCAAGTTATCTGCCTTGTAATGAACTATATTGTTAGCTAACGACACATAAGAAGATCAAACTTGGAAAAAAAGAAAAGGAAGCGAAAGCGAAAAAGTCACCTATAAGCCACCACTCTATAAGATTTTCGGCAGACAGGAATGGTCGGGAAAGTGAGGATCGGATGGGCAGACGTTTACGAGCGCGGAGTCTGATACTCTCATTGCTCCGAAAAAACTGAAAAAAAACGGAAGATTAAAAACAAGCTCTGCTCGTTCGATCGAAAAACCGAGGAAAAAAAAAGGAAGGAAAACGGGAGTAGCTGGCATCCTACTCGGCCGACATCCTAGGGGAGTACGAGGTTCTCTAACCCCGAAAAGTGGAGGGAAACAGAGGAGAGAGTCAAAACGGATTATGATGAAAGAGAGAGAATCTTGAATCGGGGGGGGAGGGGGGTCCAGCCCTCTTACTTCACGACTAAAGGCTCGGCAGGATACACGCCCCAGCAAAGAGAGGGAAGGCAGATCTCTCCCGTTGAAGGCAAGAAAAGAGGAATCGCGCTGAGACTGCTTACTCGAGGCGAAGGATCGCAGTAAAAGGAAGACCGAGAGTATCGACAAAGGCCTAAAAATCAGAAAGTCGCAGAGTCCCGATCCTAAAGAGTTCAAAGAAAGGGAGGGGGACAATCCGCTCAGCGTTTGCTTCAATGTCAAGGCGGATAGTCCTGGCCCATAACGAAGGATGAATCGTTAAGGACGAGGACTTGGGGTCTCTAACCATCCGAATGGGGAACGTCCTACAAGCCTAGTAAAAGGTCGACTGAGAACCCGGACGCGAGAAAAAACGAAAAAAGTTAAGGACGGGAGATACTGTCTTATTTGCAGGGAACGGAGAAGACCTCAACGCGAACGGCCAGGAGGGAAGAAAAGCCAACGATTGTTGTCGCGGTGGGCGATCTGGAAGGGGGGAGTGCCCTAGAGACCACGAGGCGTCTCCGACGCAAAGGAGCAAACCTACCCCCTAATGGACAAGAGGCAACAACAAAGACTCGTCTTCCGTGCTTGAGTAGCCGACAACAAGTATGAGGAGGGGGTAATTGGGAGCGATCGGATTCTGTTGGAAAACCTCAGGAAGGCGGCTTCATGCCCAGGGGAGGAACGTCAGATTAAGTGGATGCTTCTCTTTTAAAACCTGAACTAGGTGAAGGGAAAATACGACCTCGGGTTGGTACGGGATGAAAAAAACCTCACGTGCGCGAAAGGTGTCAAGATCAGGGCAGAAAACGAAGTGAAAGGGGGGGTCCTAAACACCTCACGGAAACGAACTGTCGCGGAATAAATTGGTGCTGCTGCGGTCGGAGGACGAGCTCGAACATCATAAGAGGAAGATCTCGAGATTGCGCGTACGAAGGTACCACGATTCGGGGACCGGACAAGAGAGGGGAAAAATGCAGAGTATTCCCCTACATGGCGCGGGTACAAACCGGGGAAAGCTGTGACGGAACGAGCGCGACCGAACGACCCGAGACAAGATGGAGAGTGGTTGAGCTTCTGGCGTTTAGATTCTCTAAAAAAGGGGAGAGGGGGGAGTTTCATGCGACCGGGACTGTCCTTGTCGTCGCGAAATGATCTAGAGGGAGGACTTAGCAAAAAAGAGGACAAAGACGTGGGCACGGCGGGGCGAAAAAAAGACGAAGGAACCAAAGGGCGGATCGAGCGATCAGGGGCCGGAACATCAATGAAGAAAAAGGAAAAGTAAAAGGAACGGCTAACAAGTCTCTGCAAAAATCGACGACGGACAGGACTGCCCGCGGGCCAGGGCAAGTGGCCAAGCGTTCGGTCAAAGGTAAGGGAGAGAAATGGTGAGCCCCAGGGGGAGGGTGCATCTTGCCGGGTGAGAAATGGTTGAAGGGTCGAGGAAAAAAAGGTCAAGGAAGGGATATGAAACGGTGTGGCCAAGGGGGGAAGCGTGCGACGCCCTTAATGTCCTAGGCGGTAAGGTCCGCTCGGGGGCAAGGGAACTGACTCCTTATCTGTAAAAAAAGGGGAGTGGGAAATTCTCGAAGGACGGCCGGAGGGAAAAGACGAGGGGGGCCTGTCCCAATTATCCGGGAATGAGAGAAAATTTCGGTCGGCTAAAAAAATATTGGGGAAGAGAGGCGGGTAATCTCCGTGATTTTCCCTTTAAGGGGACCTGAAGGCCGAGGGAGATACGGGCAAAAGACCGAGATAGAAAGGAGATAATAAATCTTATACTATTTGCGCTTCTTTCTGCAGCCGAAAAGAGGGGGACAGGAAAAAAGAGGGGCAAATGCGGGACTAAAATTGGTTCTGGGAAGCAGCACCAAGGGGAAAAAAAGCGGTGTTTCGAATGTGGTTATAAATTTGGTGCTGGTCTGCATAAGCATTTAGAAGAGGGGGGGCAGGAGACTAGCGGAAAGAAACTTTATGAGAAAGGGGGGGGTCTTCCAGCTCGCAGCCGATCTTGGGACCGGTCAGGCAGAGTTGTGCAGTGGCACGGGGCTTAAAATGCGGGACTGCCCGTGGAACGGGGAGAAGGGGGAGGAAAAAGGTTTTTCGGGGAGGTTCACGATTCCATGCAGAGGTGAGCAGAAACAGATCTGTTTTTTGGTTTTTGCCACAAGGAATCAGGATAGTTCGGGAGGACGAAAAAAAAAAAGAGAACGAGAGGGGACTCTGAGTACACTCTATTCAGAAGCTTCAACTAAGGGGGAAAAAGGGCGGGCCTCAGTCTATCAGAAGTCTGGGAGGGGGGGAGAAAAAAGATGGTAAACTGTCAAAGCGACTGGGGGGGGGGGGATGAAAAAGGAACCTTTAATTGAATCCGTCCGGGAACGGACTGCGTCTGCCAAGAATGGAATTTACATTTCGTCTGAAAAGAAAAAGTTTAAATGGGGAGTCGTTTGTGAATGGGGGGCTACCAGCAGGGGGGTGAGGATTGACGGGGCTCAAGTTATGCTGGAAAAAGGGAAAAAGACAGTAGCGACTAGCGGGAATGGATAGGGGAAGGGGAGATGGAATCTGTTTCGAAGAACTCGAGAAAAAGGGTTCTTCGGGAGATAGAAGGGATGCCGCCCAAAGAGGGCCGGGCATTGGGAACGGACTTGTGTCCGAGTGTGGGGGCCGAAGGTCTTCTTCAGGAATGGGGAAGGATAATATGGAGAAGGTTGGGTCTTTTTGGTGGTCAAAAAAAGGATGGGGAAGGGGGAAGCACAGGGGGAGGTCGGTGATAATACGGGGTCAAGCGGGCTTCGCCTCGCTGAACTTACCTAAACTTGGAGAGAAAGGGAAGGTAGGGTGGCTAATATTTTTTAATTTAGCACGTGAAAAAGGGGGGAAAGGAATAATCCAGAGAGAAGAGGCGGTGTAGTTTCGGAAGAACAGATGGGGGGAAAACGAGGTCTTCGACTGCGCAGGGTATCGTGATTGGGAAGAGGAGGGGCGGGGAAAACCCACGATCCGCAAGGCGTTCGCGGGAGGAGGGACACGGAGAAGATCCTCCCCGTTATCCCCCCCCAAGGGGGAGGAAAAAAAAAAAGGGGGAAAAATCTTTAAGCGGTTCGAAGGCATAACGAAGGAAAAATCACTGCAGGATATAGAATCGGCTCCACTCCTAAAATGTAAGGGGGGCCGTTTTCGGTATGCCAGAAACCCTGATAAAATGTGGATTGTGTGGGTAGAAGCAAGGAAAGGGGGACGCGGCTTCTTCTGCAGAAGAAGGCAACATGGGTTCGGGCTCCTGCTCTGGGCGAACGGCAGGGGCGGCGTGGGCCCACTCGTTGACACAGATTTTTTCCCGAAAGAAAAGGGAGGAGAAATAAGTTCGAATCCGGCAATGGGGGGAGGGAATTAAGGGTGCATTTTCGTCGAGGCGATCAGGACTAAGGGGGAAGGCTTTCACTAGTGGGGGGACGAAAAAAAAGAAATTTCGAGGAGGGGAAAAGGGGAGAGCGCGGGAGGGGAATTCGAGCTTTTTTCGGGCTCAAAGGGGGAGGGTAGAACAATGCTTTTGATACAAGGGAAGGCGATCATGAAGAAAATCGGGCTGAGGAAGGCAGTAGGTGGGAATATCTGAATTACTTCGAGTACGAAACACTAGAAGAAGCGCGGCTTGTATGCCGGGGGTCGGGAGGGGGGGGTCAGAAAAAAACGAACGAGGGTGGGGGTTTGAATCTATCAAAATTGACCGGCCTTCGTGTGGGCCAAAAGAGGTACCAATATTGATGGAGCAGAACTATGATTTGCTCTGGAAGGAGAGGCGGGGTTGGCGGCACGTAAAAAACGATTAGACTCTTAGGAAGTGTTGCGGGGGGGAAGTCTCTTTCGAGAGGATATATCGGCGGTCACCAGAGGGGCGCCTATATGAGGGCAATTAGCGGCAGAGATTTCAGAGATGAGCTTGTGCGAAGGAGAGCAATGACAGCTGGTCAGAAAAAAAATCGGGAAGAATGAGGAAAGATCTGTGTGAGGTTGAACGAAAAAAGACAACTAAAAGGACGACCCTCGTCCGTTTGAACGCGGATGGGACCCTGGTGAAAACAAAAAAAGGGGATGAAAGGAGGGGCCAGGGAATCTATATTGGTCTTAAGGTCAAAAGAAAGGGGGAGGGAGGTGCTCTCTGAAGCAAATGGGGCAACGGTGGAGGTTATGTAATTGACGGCCGGATACGATAAAGGGATTTGGGGGGAAAAAACATAGCGAATGGGGGAAAGACGTTTTTCCCTTAGGGCAAAAAAGAAGGAAGACGTTGAAGTGTAATCGCAAGCCGTTCTGCGGGGGAACAGAAAAGGGTAGAACATCTAACTCATATCAATTATGTGGGGGGGCAAAGGTCGTAAAGTGTGTAGAAAGGGGGTTAAAACCTAATAAAAAAATGAAACAGAGAAACGAAAGATTAGTAGGAAAGGAGGATATAGAAGGGTGAAAATGGTTGATGCGTGAAACAGGGGAAACCAACCCGAGGGAAAAAAAAAGGACAACCTTCAACATACCTCCCAAAGGGGGTCGGGAGCTGCATCCGGGTTTTGGGGGGAAACCGCCCCGGCGTTGCAGTACCGAAAGGGAGAGAGCGTTACTTTCAACTTCCAGGCAAAGAAACGGGGCTTGCATACTTCACTATCGCCTTCTAATCTTGGACCGGGGGGAAGAATCAATCTCCAAGGTGCATTGATAAAGCGAGCCTAAAAAAGGGCTTTTGCCATTGAAAAAAGGGATTAAGGGAAAGGGGAAGGGGGAAAGGTTTTTTGGGAATGCAAGTGTAAAAGGAGTTTAAACACTCGATGGGGGCGCTCTGGAGGAGTGGGTTGGCTTTCCCCCCATCAGAGGGAGTCGGGAAAGAGGGGGTGGCTTCTCAAAATGGAAGGGAAGGCTTCACCATGAACTACTTCTCACAAAACCAAGGCAGCATTAACAAGTCGGGAAAAAGGGGAAAGGGAGCAGAACTGAATGTATTTTACCTCCGCCCCGGGATAGGTCCAAATACTCTCTCTGACCCAGATAAAAAGTTTATGCGTAAAAAAGGTCAAAGGAAAGCAAATCCACTCCTCGTTCTGCAAGAAAAGGGGAACCCTGGGTTAAACCCGTTAACGAGCAGCACCACCGAAGCAAGGAGACAATCTGGCTCCGCCAAAGAATGGTCGTCGGTCGAGGCTAGAACGCACGAAAGAAAAACAAGCAGTCAAAAGGCGAATAGAAAAGTGGCGGAGTCATTTACCAGAACACCTACGTCCTAAACTTCCGAAAGTGCAGGGGGGGGAAAGGATCAGGCCTTAGAGGGGAGATAAGCACTGGTCGCCTTCCATGAGAAAGCAGCGTAAAAATTCCTTAAAAAAGCGGAGTCAGGGGAAATCGGAGATGGGAAAGAGAAAACTATCCTGCTCCCTGAAAGGGGGAAAGAAGGGCTCGAAATCGGAAAATTGCAAGAAAATGAAGAAGGACACTCCTGATGAAGGTAGAAAAGCACTTTCCCCCAGCTGGGAAATGTCAAAAGAGAGGCCAACACCTGTCTACAACATCAGTAAGCGTCACCTACGGCGAGGAAAAGGAAGAAAATCAAATGGATGCGAAGCTCGTCCATCTTCCAAAACAGGGTCAAAAAAATCAAATTCGTTATCAGGGTGCCGAAACCAAACCAGATGAAAAAAGCTCCTTCAGTCGGGGGCGATCCGCGAAGAACGGCCACAAAAGTCCGCGCACTCTGAGGGACGTTCAAGTTCACCGTGTTTCCACCACCTCAAAAGAGGGCAGGGGGGTGAGAAAAAACCTCACTCCCGAAGTCGGAAAAAGGACTTGCGTCCAACGCCCCGCCCGGGGTGGACAAAGAGAACCCCGCGCAGAAAATCGGGAAAAGAGAGGTTCGTGCTAACATCAGAACGAATCTGATTCGGTCCATCTCCAGTCCGGGCAACCGTGAAAAATGTCCAAATCCAGGGAGGGAGGCAATGGGGGTGGGGGGGAGAGGGGGGGGATGAGGGAGGGAAGGGAGGGAGGAGAGGGGAGGGGAGGTGAGGGTGGGGAGGGGGGAGAAACGAAAAGGGAGAAACGGGGAAGAATGGCAGGTGGGAGGAGGAGGGGAGGGAAGAAGGGAGGGGAGGGAGGAAGGATTAGAAGACGCGCGGGAATGTGAGGTGGGTAAGGGAGAGTGGGAAGAAAAGGAGATGGGGAAGCGGGAGAAGTAGATGGGGAGAAGAGGGAAGAGGGAGGACGCCACATCCCAAACACAACAGAAAAGACAGTTAGGAACGGCGCAAACAGCGGAAGATCTCTAGGCGCAACATGGGTCGCCACCTTAAATCATCAAAGAAAATGCGAAAAAGAGAAAATATCTCTCAACCTCACCACCGTCGCTGGCTAGGAGAAACAAGGCTCGCGCACACGACAGGGAACCCTTCGACCGTACGGTCAAAGAAACAAGAAAGGGAAAGGGCGAATCCTCGACGTCTACTCATAAATAACCGACCGCGATTTCTTGAGATGAAATTCATCGAAAAGTGGGCCGATGAAAGAAGAAGCAACGGACAGGCGACTCCTTTTGATTATGAAAGGCCATAAAGACTAAACCCTCATCGAACACATAAAAGTGCGTCAATCAAAAGCGTCAAGTGGCAAGCAGGAGAGGGAAAAAAGAAGAGTGGAAGCCGCCGCCAGTGCCGGGGGGGCGTATGGGACGTTTAACGGATGGGAAGGGACTGAAAGTCAAAGGGCAGCCTACATAAAGTCTGGAAAATAACCCGATCCGCCGTTCTTCAGATACGAGCAGAATCAAGGAGGGTGGACGCGCGTCGGGGGACGTTAACGGTAGGAGACGGTCGGGGACAATCTCGTAAAAACCCGAAAGGAGAGAAACAAGAAAAAGGGGGGGGGAAAACCATATGCCCCCAGCGAAAGAGAAACCATGAGGAATTAAACTCGTGACCTCAAGGAACACTTCATGCACAAATAGAGAAAAGAGTCCAGAAATTCCCGCCATGCTGGAAAGAAAGCGACGGACGGCCTCTGGGGTCGACGTGGAAAATCATTCTAATAGAGAGCGGGGAAGAAGTCGGGCACCTAATACCACTCTTTCAAATAGGGGGCCCGAGGGGGGTTACTCTATGAACGACGACATCGGAGGGAAGGTCGAAATTCTCACCACTCTAATAAGACCGATGGAATGCCTGCTACCAGAACAATAGTCAGGGGAGGGCGCTCGCGATGGTCAGGAAGAACCTCAGAAACAGGGAACCAGAATTCCAAATCCAAGTCGTTGAAAAGGACAGACCAGACGATGGCAATGCAGGGTGTCACGTCAGCACACAGGCCCCGTAAAATAAGGAAATTGCTGCGATTAAACGATAGTTGTTAACTCTGGGCACGCGAAACATGCCGACAGAGCAACCATAAACGGAGGACCGGAAAACGTCGCAGATCGCGCAGAAGGGAAGGCGGAGGAACATGAACGTTCTCGCCTCCGGAAAGGAGAATGCAGGCTCGATCGGAAAGGCGCCGATCGCAGGAAAGGAGGCAAACGGTAACGCCCACGCGCGGCAAACCTTGGGAAGAAACGAAGACCAAAGGACACAGGGAGCCGCGGAAACGCTCAAAAAAGGACCACGGGGGGGGAAGTCTAAGCCATCGCGAAAGGGGGCGATAACCGCTACTACCGGGATGGGGAAGTACAAGACGGGGGAGGGAAAAAAGGTACTACAGGACCCGATGAGACTTCGAGGAGTTACGCTCGGCGGCACATTGGGCCGGAGTGACGTTCGGGAGCGGGCATCAGGAGGGCGAAAGAAGGGAACGGTTGGATTTCAGAAGGGGTGACAACGGTCAGCAATCCAATGCAAAGGCTTTTCTTCCTTCAGCGCCTTCCCTTCGGACCCGACTGTAATTCTAGTACAGAAGCTTAGAGAATACCAATCCTCCTGCAGACACTAGAATTGATCGCCCCGAACAAGAAGGCGAGGGAAACGGATCGCTCTGCCGGGTCGAATTAGACGAGTTTCCTCACCAAAATGCAACTCTGTACAAAAGGAAAAGGTAGGGAAGCGGTCGCGCAAGTTCATATTAGGTTAGGTCGGTGAGAAGTAGAGTTCGGGACCGATTCCACGACTCCTAGAGCTCAGGGAAAGGAAGGTTTCCTCGGAACTAACGCTACACGCAAAATAACGAAGTCGTTGGGTGGAGGTGCCAAAAAAAATCCCATTCTGAGGGAAAGGGGAGGGCATGGCTTGCCCAAGTGGATTTGTGAGGGACGGCGGGGGGTTCCCTTACTTTCAAAAAGCGGGGGGAACAATCACCGAGTAAATACAAGAAGACGGGGAACTCCCCGCGACCGCTCGAGGGACAACAGGACGCGGGGAACCGAAGCCGAGGGGGAGCCATAAAAAATCAGGAATGTGGTGAAGGGTGCAAAGAACAGGGAAAAGGAGGGGGGGGGGGGCATACTTCGGCTAACACACAGTCGGGGTATGACGTGATCGCTTGCAAAGAGCTTGGCTCGCCGAGGCCGGGGGGGGAAGGGGCGAGAAAGAGGCCGAACTCTTTCCATAATCGCCTTAAAAGGACAAGAGTGAGCTGTAGACTGTTAACGCCTCGCGTCTGATACTGGAGGAATGCTACTTAATGGAGCGTATCTAACATCTTAAACGAGGGTAATCGGCATAGCGTTCGGGAAGGACCTTGATGGATCGTCTTGGTAGTAGGAGGGGAAAGGGGTGGGGTAAACTAACGACGCGAATGAAAGAAAGGTCGGGTAATGTTCATGACTCTACCGCTCAGGGGTGAGCCACACGCGAGAGGGAAGTCGTAAGAAAAATGAGGAACGTGTTAGGGATAGCTCGGCATCTCGAGGGAGGAGACGATAAAACCGTGCTCCGTGGCCCAAGCGATCAAGTTATCTGCCAGGCTATCATAAAGGATTGGGGAGAAAGGGAAAGAGGTGAGGAAGCGCAATATCTCACTTAAATTAAGATGAGAATCGGCAAAGATAGAAGAAATGGCCTGCAAGTCGGTAACTACGAGGTGCTCGAACCCCGCAGCGCAAAAAATTGAGGAAGATT
>Ga0179593_1552294_pt1 | contig 10143 bp, 12 predicted proteins | sample CZODoug2_1_08_16_FD_185931 | JGI IMG/M metagenome (GOLD analysis project Ga0179593, IMG submission 185931) | Vadose zone soil fungal communities from Angelo Coast Range Reserve, California, USA - CZODoug2_1_08_16fungal (PacBio error correction) | ecosystem: Environmental > Terrestrial > Soil >...
AAGGGGGTAAAAGACGGCGGTAAAAGAAATGTAAAAGTGAAGAAAGGGTCCCCCCCCCCCGGGGTAGAAACAAATGAAAAGAGCCCCTGAAACCAACGAAAGCAGTGAGGGTCCCCCCCCGCCCTCACGAACGTCAAAGGGAAACCGGTAGGTCTAGAAGTGGGGGTGAAAACTGTGAGTTAAAAAGGGGGGGTTTGGGGGGGAGATTTTAATGCTGCATTCAAAGGGAGCACAGGACGCAGTGGTTTCCTGAAAAAGCAATCCGGTGTTAAAGGCCAAACCGGCCCCTGCCATGGGATTTTGGGGACCCAAACCCACGGGGTCAACAAATGGGTTAAAACCCCCCATTAGCTCAAGAACCAATACTCCCTGTTGGACATCTGCAAAATGCCCAGGTGAGAAAACGACTTGCACCCCAAAAAAGTTTAATTTTTTACTCATGTTGGAACTAAGTTGCAACCCCCCCTGTGACCAAAGAGGTTTTCACAGTGTTGGGCAGGATCTGTTTCTATAAGGGTTGCTGAAGAACGAAGAACGTGTCCCTCCCCCCCTCCCCAGAAAAGCTTCCCCCTGGGACCAAAAGGTTCCACCCACCCCCGCGCCTACAACGAAAAAACTGGGGGGGGTTGTTCAGTGTACAAAAAAAACCAAAACCCCCGTTGGCTAAAAGGCAGTTTTCCTGGGGACAACAATAAAGCGCCAACAATTAAAAACAAACAGGGCCCCGGGCCTAAAGACCCAGTCAATCTTGTGTCTACAAACGGTGGGGCTAGGCCCGTTTCCGGGGTACCCCGACCAGGCCCTCAAAGAAACCACACCAGCCAAACCCAGGCAGCAGCGTGGGCAACAAATGCCCCAAGGGCCGTAGTTAAATGGGAACTTGTGGTGAAAAGGGTACTAAAGTGGCCACCCGAAAAGAAAACACGGAACGGAAAAAAACACACACAACCCATCCACGAACCAAAAAACGGGCTGCGAGAAATGGCGGGCAAAACAGTGAAACAAACAATCTTACAGGGAAAACAATCCCATCCTCATAATTGCCAAAAAATAGGACATCCAAAACACCGATCTGGAACTCTGGGGTGGACCCCCCTCAGCCCACCGCAAGTTCAAAAGAGCCCCCCCACCCGCAAAGGGGTAGGCCCCCGAACATCCACGCAAGCACAAGACCCAATCAGGTGCGAAGGGGGGGAACCCCGCCTTTCCAAAACGTCCAAAACTACCCAAGGAAAAATGGGGGGGACGCCATTGGGGTTGTGTCTGTAAAAGAAAAACCGGAAAATTGGCAAAACTAGAAACCCTTCCACGGGAGAACATACCACCCGAAGGTGGGCGGGGGGGATCCTTTTTGTGGGGGTTTAACCCCCTGTTATTTTGGTTTGTCCCCACTTCCCCCGGAACCAACGCCACTAATGGGAACAAGTAACTTCTCCCGCAGTAGTTGAAGCGTCGCCCCTGCAAAAGCCCCGTCCCCGAGCAAAGGGTAAGGGAGACCAGGGGTAAATCCGTTATCATGTAATTGTTTCCCAAAAAGGACTACCTAGAAATCCGGTCGGTCGAAAACAACCTTCCTGCCCAAAACACAAAAAAAGACCTTTCAAAACGGGAAATTTAAACCCCTAAAATGCGGGAAGGTAACATTTGCGTTGATGCAAAATATGGGGTGATAACAAGGTAAACGCCCTGTCCCACAAGCATGGATTGAAAAAAACCCATTGTTTTGAGGGCAAAACGATACCGCTTTTGTGGAACACACGGTATTGGGAAAAAGAAAAAAAATGGTGAAAAAGAAGGGGGAGTCCCTTCCGGGGCCGGAGACCAACGACCAGGAAATCCAGGGAAGGACGGAGCCTAAGTCAAGCAAGAGAGGAGGGCAACCCCCCCAAAACTCACACTGAAACCGGAATGAAAACGGGGGACTAGGACCCCAAATATGATGCGGGCCCCCCCAAGGGATGTGATGGGGAGAAAGAGTCAAAAACAGTACAAAGACCCAAAAAAAAGAAATCCGAAAAAGCACACGTTCCATTTTTAAAATGGGACCCCATTTAACAGGGGGGTGTCCACTCCGCACCCGGAGGAAAAAGAAGAAATCAATTTGAGGCACACAAAAAGCCAAAAGAACAAAAAAAAAAGGAAACCAACATAAAAGCCCATCTTTGAACCCAGGGCAGAGAAAGTGTTTCAAAGTGTCGCGCCAAGGGGGTGCAAAACCGTGCTCACAAGCAGGTGAGTGGACCAAAACAAGAAGGTGATGATTAGTAAGTAGGGAGGGCCACCTCATTAAACGGTTTGAGGGGGAAAAATTCCCCCCGGGCGGTTGGAGTTTGTTGGCACCCGCAGCAAGGAAACACGGGGAAGGCACACCGTGGCCCCCAGAAGCAAAAGAAGGGGTTTGCCACTAAGAGGGGGGTGGGGGGGAAATAACTTGACCTACCGTGTCCAGCCGAGGGGCAAGACCGCCTTGCAAGGACCGGGGCAACGGGGGTGTTTCCGGCAAAAGAATGGTTTCCCAAACTCAGAGTGCAATATGGTTTGGGGGATATGAAGATCAGACAGGGGACCATCACATCAAGTCAGGGCAAAACCCAATAGGAGGGCGACCGCCTCAAAAGATTTTTTAAAAAAGGGAAGAGGTAAAAAAAGGCGAGTGGTTTTGCCCCCCGCCAAAACAGCGAGGGTCGTCTCAAACGTGGTTTGAGGAGGGAAAAGGAAGAAAACTGGTTTTGCGAACCCCTCAAAAAGGAAAAAAAAAGAAAGGAAAGAATCGTTTCCACATTTTAAGATTTAAAGAAAGCGGGGGCCCACCCCTGAAAGTGAGAAATTGGCCCCGGTTGCCGTGGGGAACCGGGAGGTGGTTTTTTTCCCCCCCCCCTTCAAGGCCAGGGCAAGAAGGAAAAGATTGCTGTTGCATTGGCGACAGTTAAGGCAAGTGAAACGTCCCCACGCCCGTGCATACCATCGTGGTATTAGGGAGTTCAAAAAAAAAGTGAACACTCGGGTAAAAGAAAAACTGGGTCCTTCCCCGTGCAACCATTCCCCAGGAGAGGGCGTGAAAAAAAACAATTTTTTTCATGTCAGGAGGGGGTCAAAGCATTCCCAACGCGGGGAGTCCGACAATTTTGACGGTTTTTTTGGGTTCTTGCCGGGTCCCTTTAAGTTTCCGTATAAAAAACAGGAGATCACCCCCAAGCCCGGGGGGGGGTGAACCGTAATGACCTTGCGGGTCTTCAAAAAAGGGGAATGTCACCAAGGAAAAAACGTGGAATAATAACTTTTTAAAAATGAAGGTTATTGGTCCCTAGAAAAACCCAAAGGGGGGTGTTAACTGTACTTTTGCAAAGGGGTGCAATCCAAAATTGGGATTTTGGTCCAGCGGGGGGGCCCTCAACTTGTGTGGGAACAGGGTTGAGCAAATACCGACCAAAATGAAGACAGGAACCCAAAATAACCAAATGTGAAATAAAATGTGATTTATTACGGTGTGGTTGGGGGGGACCCGCCTTTGGGGTCGATCCAAAGAAATCCCCCAACTTGGGGCGGCCCCTTCCCCAAAAAAAAGTTTGTTTTTTGGACGGCTGGACAACTGGGGAGGCCAAAAAACCCCCTTCGGCAAGCTGGTAATAAAAAAAACGGGCCCCCCTTGATCCCCCCCCTTTTGTGGAACCAAAACCACAGTGTCTCACCTCATGAAGGAGGGGAACGTCCGGTTGGGGAAAGTCCCCCCCGGCACGGAAGAAACGGGGACCTGTGAGTTTGCGGAAAGAAAGAGTCGGTCCCCGGACACTGGTTGCATACAAGTTGTCAGGTCCCCCGCGGGGGGAACGTGGACATTTTTCGTGGCAAAAAAAAAAAAAAATTTCCACGACCGGGGGGGGGAAAACACTTTTATCGTGTGGAAGAAATGGGGTGGGATGGTGGAAAGACCTCAATCGTCCAACGGTAATTTTGTGGCGGTTGGCCATAAAGTACGTCTGTAACCCCAAAATTCAACCCTAAATACCCCCCCAAAAAAGAAAAAAAAAAGGGTCCGGGAGTAAACGGGGGAGGGGGGAAAAACCCTTTTTTTAATTGGGTGGGGCACGAAAAGTACCCCAAGGGGGGTGGTTTTGTAAGCCGGGTTTGGTCGAAAGGGGTGGGTGCCTAGGGTTGAAGAGTCATCTGGGTCCGAGAGAAGTAAAAAAAAAGGCCAACAGGGACCGAATTGTAAAGGGGGGAAAAACCCAGTTGTTTGGCAGCTCCGAAAGAGAAAGGGAGACTTTGCAAGCGCAATTTTACTGGGGGGGGGGAAAAGAAGTGCAGGCCTTTACGAAATCGAGTAAGAAAAAAGGAATTTCGAGACACGGGAAAACAATTCAGGGACCAAAAAAAATGGTGCAACCGGTTGGTTTGCTGGGGAAATGGGGCCCCACCGGGTAAAGAAGGGAAAAAAAACCCGAAAAGAAAAAAAGTCAAGGGGTTTTCAAACCTTAAAGGGGGAAAGGGGTAAAAAAAATGGGAACAACGGCCTAAAGGGAGGCACTTAGTTGGTTCCAACGGTGAAATCTTTGGGTGGGGGGGGGCCGGGAGTGGGTTGGTTGTGTGGATAAAAAGGGCCAAGCCATTACGTGTGGCTTAAGTTTCTTGTAGGCGGGAACCAATGTTAATCCGGGGGGGACCCTTGGAGTGGGCGATCCACAAAGGGTGTTTGAGTCTAAAATGGAACTTGCCTAAACCGATGCGAGGGGAAAAAAAGGAAAGAGGGAAACCAACCGGGGGGGGTTTGCAAACCTGGAAGCCACCATTCTTTCATTGAACTGGGGGGTTGTCCAATGCCCCCTGAAACTACCGTAAAGCAATAACTTTTACGGAGGGCTTGAAAGTTCAAAAGGTAAAGGGAATGAAGAAATGGTGCTTGCCCTTCCGCCCTCCGGGGGACAGTTGCTGGTGGAAAGTAAAATCCCGGCGGGGGGTTAGAATGGATGGAAATTTGACTGGTGCACAGCCACAAAATCCGGGGCGGTAGGAAGGACGGGACACAAAGTAGGTGGGTGCCGATGGGAAAATTTTTGAAAAACCTCCAAAAAGGAAAATCAACCGTGTTAAAGAAATTCCCGATCCCAAAAAAGAAAGACAAAAGAAAACCAAGCCCATGTTTTTTGGCCCGGGTTTTAAAAAACGGACCGAAGTTTGTGCTGGTTTCGAGCGTCCGGAAAAGAAAAGCGAGAAATGCTCCCCCACCTGGGTGGGCCGAGCGAAAAATTTGGACACGGGTGAATGGGCAGTGAACCATAAAAACAAATGGGGGCCAGGGGGGTTTAACACAAAGCCCTTGGCCTGGTGCGTAAAACTGAAGGGGGGGGGGCAGTCTTGAGCGAACGGGGTCAAAACTGGGGGGGGCGGAAACTGACCACAGGGGAAAAAAAATCGACCAGGAGTAAAAGGGTTTTTTGTGGGGCGGGCAGGGGGGGGGAAAGAGCGAAGTACCCCCTGGCTGAGGTGGGGAGGTTACGGGTTTTGGACAAAACAAAAAAAAGAAAAACCGGTAACTGGGACCCCATTTAAGAGAATCTCGTGTACGGGGGAAACGAGGTTTCCGTTAAACGTTCAACATCCCGTAAGGAGACGGGACGCTAAGCACGCAAAAAATGTTTTTGGGGTTGTGGCTCCACGGGACCGAAACAATCTTAACATAGGAAACAGGGGGAAAGGAAGCTAAGCAACAACAAACGAATGAAGGAAAAAGAGGATTGATCAAAAGTGAATAATGGTGAAGGAAAATTTTCAAAAGGGGAAACCAAAAAAAGGAAGTATCCCAACACAAATGGGATAAAAAGACCGGACCAGGAAATAAAGGGTCCCCACGGGGCCCCCCCCCGCCGAAGAAAGAGGAAAACAAGGTTCAAGGAATCTTCAGGGGGGGGGAGCCCCAAAAGTACCCCCCCCCCCAAGTGTTGTGGGGAAATGGGGGGTTCGAGGAGGCATCCCCAAAGCGAAGCTGGTTCAAAAAAAAAACCGGGGGGAAACAAGTCAAACAAGCGTTTAAGGGAAAACAAAAACCCGGCCCAAATGTGGGAGGATATTGTTTAACAGGCAAAGCCCCAAATTTCAAGAAAAGAAAAAAAATACCCAATTGACAACCGGCGGGGGGTGAAAAACCCACGCAGGAAAAAAGAGGAAGAACTTTTTGCACCCAAAATGGGGGGACTGGAAGGGTTTAACAAAGAAACACACCCCCCACCCCAGATCTTAAAAAAATTCCATGATCCGGCCGTAAGAGAATGCAGGGTCCCGGACAGCCAAAAATCCCAAAACGAAAAAATGTCTTGGAAAAAACTCAATTTCCACGCAAAAACAAATGTAATGCTGAAACGAAGAAGAACCATGTCCAACTTTCTTGGGCAAAAAAGAAAAGGAGAGAAATCCCCCACCCCCACATCCGGGGGGGGGTACGGGCCAAGAAAAGGGGATCACTTCCGAGATTTCTTGGGTCAAGTCCCCCAAAAGTGAAAGGTAAAAGGGCAGACCGACTTCTACGTCATACACCAATGAAAGGAAAAAGAAAGAACGGGGACAAGAAAAAAAGCATCATTTAAAACGTGTCCAGAAGTTAAAATCCGCCGGGGGGGTGCCCCCCGGAGGTTCCCAAAAGGTACGGTAGTCAAAAGGCCAAGACCCCTCCCCGAACCCCACGGTTGCAAAAGGAAGGGCAACTGTAATCAAAAAAGCCGCCGAGGGGAAAAACCTCAGACAGGTTAGACCAACAAAAGTAGAATCAAAAAAAAAAAGCTCCCAGTACTGCCACCGTGCAACACAAGAGAAAAAACAACCCACAATCCCGAAACTAACAAGGGCCCCCCCCAAAACCTGTGTGAAAAAGGACAAACGAGGGGGCCCAGCGTCCCGCCCCTTTTGTGAAACCAAAGGGGAAAACAGGGATCAAACACAAACCAGTTGGGTGCCCTGTAAAGAAAAAAAAAGGGGATGGGGGGGCAAGCGGGGTGTGCAACAACAGGGGCCAAAAAAATAGAATCATCAGTTAAGAATTCAGATGTGAAAAGAAGGGGGTAAAACATGAATTCAACCCAAATACATGGGCCACAAAAAACCCCACAAAAGGCAACGACGGGGGTCAAAAAAAGAGCACAAGGGTTCCCACCGCAAAGGTGCCCAGTTTGTGAACAACCCACGGCCAAAAACCCAAAAAAGGGGGTCCAGACAAAAAGTGTCCCCCATTTTTTAAAAAAAATGAGGAGCCTATCTGAAAAAAAGGAAAAGCCCGAAATAATAAACGGGGACCCAAAAACAGAAAATGAGGCAACATGTAAACCAGGGGCTTTTTTCCCCGGGGAAATTGTTCCCACTGTCCCGAATGGCCCTCAAGTTCAAAGAAAGGAGGTTTCAAGTTACGACTAAAAGGGGACAACAAAACGCCAAAGCCCCCCTGGGAAATTAGGACCCAAACAAAAAAAGGGTTCTGTACAACCGAGAGATTGAAAAAAGTGAGTTTTTGTCGGTGGACCCTAAAAATTTGTACAAAAAAAAATAAAAAACCTAAAAAGAAAAACGTCGCAACCCCTTTAAAACTAAAGAATAAAAGATAAAAAAAAAGAAAAAGGGGGCGATCAATTTGAATAGCCAAAAAGGAATGAGAAAGCACAGTCCCAGGGACCTAATTGGCCGAATTTTGGGTGGGAGGGAAAAGCCCAAAAAAAAAAGAAAAGTAGCCACAGGGATTGATGGGGAAAGCCACCAAAAAGAGGGTAGTCCCCAGCCCCCCCCCCGCTTTCGGTGACAAGGGTGAAATTGGGAGCCAGATTTAATGGGATCCCACCGCAGGGCCGCCGGGAAGCGGAAAGGTTGTTAGGTAGGAACCACAAAAAATGGAACCATCTTGGGAAAAAGATAACATAAAAAAGGCCTTTCGGGGGTTTGCCAGGTGAAAGGTTTGGAAGTGACCTTGAAAAAAAAGAAAAGTCTAAAAAGGAAAAGTCAACCTTATTGTTCAAAAATTTGTATCTCAGGGTGTTGGTGGAAGGTGAGCAATAAGACACCTTTCCCAAAAAAAGCTTAAGGAAGGCCCCCTGCCCCCTGGTGGAGAAGGTTTTTCCCCAACAAAAAAAAAACGTGGAAAAGCCACATCGGGGGGGCCGTGATAAGACACAAAAGTCAAACTACAATCCCGGAGTGGATGTGACTGACACCCAAAAAACCGCGCTTAACTCCGCAAAAGATGCAGGTACGTGTTTACCACCTCGCAATCTGGGGACTTTAAGTCAGGCAATATAGGGAAATGGGCCACATAGGAAAAAAGAATCGATCATCCCAAGCAAGGGGGAGAAACCAAATTCACTTTTACTGCCAACCGATTTTAATAGACACGGAAAACCAAGGGGAAGGAAGGGCAATCGAGAAAACCGGGGCGATGTAACAAAGCAACAAGAATAAATGGCCATTAACAAAAAAAGGAAAAAAAAAAGAGAGATATTGGTTGCAAACTAAAACAGAGAGGGGAACCAAAAACCGGAGAAATCGAAAAAGCAGGGTCCAGGCATATTTGGGGGCCAGGCGGAAGGAAGGACGGGGGTCCCTTCATGCTAATTAAAGGGCCGCCCGGATGGAAATCCCAATTTTCAAGACAGGTCGAGGTGACCCTGCAACATTGGGGACCAGATTTGGAACCTTGAACAAAAAAAAATCACAAAAAAATCCGTAACACCCGAATGAAGACGGGAGTTCCGGCAATTCCACCTCCCAAGAATGGGGGGCAAACCAATGCAAAAATGGCAAGTCAAAACCCAGTTGGCCCACTTGGAGCAAAAGAAAAAAACAGTTTTCCCAAGGAAGACCTGGCAGGGAAAAAACCGAAAAAAACTGGGATTAAGACTGGGAAGGGGAAAATTGAAAAAAGGGTTTTGTACTTTGGTTTTCCTGCGGAATACCTCCAAGAAACAAAAAAGCTCCTTGTTGGGTTGGGGTGGGAAAATGGAATAGGAAAAACCCTGTGGGGAGGGGGAAAAAAAAGAAAGGCCACTGGGCAAAAAACAAAAAAACGGGATAGACCGTGGCCCTTTAAAGGGCCAAAGATGGGGGGGTTGGTGTGCCCCCCCCCTTGACAGGGAAAGGGTGGGGAGTGTGGGGGATTTCCTCAAACAGGGGGCATTGGTTCCCAAAAAAAAAGACTGAGAAGAAAGAGAGGGAAATTGGCCGGGGGAAATTCAGAGGTACCCGTAAATGCAGAAAGCCCAAGCAATCTGAAGAAAGAAGGGGAAAAGAGGTGTCCCTGAAGGTTTGGAGAGAGGTTTTTTTGTTTGAAAACCTCGTTGGGGGCCACAAGTCCCCCCATTACCCCCTTTGTTTGGGGGGGCCCAAATGGGGGTCCGCTTGTGTAAATATGGGTAAGGCCAAAAAGGCAGGCCTGTTGGGCCGGGCCGGCCAGTACAAAAATTAAAAACTGGTTGGGGTCGAACGGATCCAGAAAAGGGATCCGAACCCCAACCCCGCACTAATTGGAAAAGGTGATGGGGAAAAATCTTGAGTGCATCCAAGTTAAAGGGGAAAAAATTTGGCTTCAAAGGTGGGAAATCAGCCCAACGGGAAAAATATGACGGGTGGGTTCAGCCGTGGGTAAGAAAAATGTTGGACAAATTTCAGATCGGGATTGAGGCCGAACGCCGTACCGAACAACAAAAAAAACAGCACTGATAACCAAAAACAAAAATTCAAAGGGAAAACGGTTGCCTGAAGATTGTGGGAAGGGTAGTTGGCGGACAAGGGGAACAAGGGGTCATGGGGTGGGGGCAAACGGAATTGCGTGGGTTTTGGGTGTGTAAGAGGCACCCCCCGGAAAGGAGTGGCCCAACCCCGCGTGTTGGATTGTTTTGGTGAGTCCCCCCAGGGAGACATGGGGGGGGAAGTGGGAGGGCCCAAAAGGTGCGTCCCGGAGGGGGGGGAAAATCTTTCCGGGACCCCGACGAACGGGGCGCCTCGGGTGGACAATTGGAAACCTTTAAAAAGATACGCAAAAGAAAATGCCCGTTACTAAATTGGAATTGGGGGGCCCGGGGGGGTTACCCCCCCGATCCAGGAAGTTGGAAATAACACGTTTTTGTGGCTTGAGACCAAGCCCCACGGGGCCCCTTTTTGGGAACAAAAATGGGT
>Ga0179593_1574686_pt1 | contig 10143 bp, 10 predicted proteins | sample CZODoug2_1_08_16_FD_185931 | JGI IMG/M metagenome (GOLD analysis project Ga0179593, IMG submission 185931) | Vadose zone soil fungal communities from Angelo Coast Range Reserve, California, USA - CZODoug2_1_08_16fungal (PacBio error correction) | ecosystem: Environmental > Terrestrial > Soil >...
AACCTAGGGCTGGTCTCTGCTAGAACTGGGAAACCTTCGAAGGAAAGAATGCTCACGAGGAATCTGGGGAGACGATTATTCCCGTTAAGGAAACGGACCGTTCTCGTAAGTAACTTCAGGGAAACGACAGGGAACGGAAAATTTGCGGTGAGACGTTGGAGGGGGCGGCGGAAAGATCTGCAAGTTCGCCCAAGGATGGTTCTATTACGGAAAATAGAATGAACGGGGGGCAGCTAGGAAAAACTTGCGCAGTGAGTTAGTCCGCGGAGTGGAACGGAAGACTACGAAGAGCGTAGCCAACGGTATCGATCGCCCGCCTCCCCTCAGGTAGTCAACTATATTCGGTCTCTGCGCAAGGCAACTAAATCCCACACAGACAGAATTGGATAGAAGAGACGATCGTATGTGGAAGGGGATTAATGGGGTGTGGAGTCCCCCAACTCAGCTTTCTATTGAAGGAAAGGGAAATATAATGAGAATGGTTGCAAGACAGCTCGACGAAAAACAGAAGTAAGAGACAAAGAGATGAGAACAAGGTCCGAACGGGTCAGTGTGTCGAACACTAAAGAAAGGCGCTTTTGAAATGTGGGGGGAAGTCGGTTGGTCTATCTAAAGGTCGCGATCGTGTCGAACGAAAAGGGGAAAAGTCACCGCGTCGTGAAGACACGGCTTTGCGGACGGGTGCTGACATTGGAGAACATCATTTAAAGAACCCGGGGGAATCAGTCCACAGGGGGGGAAAGGACCAACTTCGTACTTAGAGACGTGGCGACATGGGTCGGTAGGAAAAAAGCTCGGCGAGCCGCGCAGGAACGTGCTTAATAAGTTGTGTCTAGGTGACCAAGTTCTGATCCCGGCCCTTCAGGAGTGAAGGAAAGCCAAGAAAAAGTACTCTAAAAAAGCAGAAAGCACATCGAGGCCCATCCATCCCAAATCTCTGGGAAACGCACCTCACAAAAAAGGGAAAGGGAAACCGAAGCGGACTCATACAAACCGGCTTTTAAAAGAGCGCGGATCATGGGGACCCGTCTGTTCTGTTAGGGAAGCTCCGGCAGAGATCTCACGGGTCGATCATGCCCCCATCTTGGGAAAGGAAGAAGTAGACTCCGATCTAGGCAGCCGGACCAGGGGGTAAAAAAAAAATTGCTAAAGCTTCTAAAGAGATCGGACGTTTCACTAACATAAAAAAGGCCGTAACGTGTCCCAAAGACGACGTGTAAAACAAGAAAACCCTCTCGGCAACCCGCGACCCTGAATTAAAGATCATCTCGGAAGGGCGGACCCCCCGGCCGCGCCAGGAGGCTCCGAGAACCTCATCTGGGATAAAAAAAAAAGGTGGGACTCAGGAAACGTCATTAACCGGAAGCGGCTCAGCGAGGGGGGGGGCGAATTCCTGCGAAAAAAAAAAAAGCTGAATCGTCGCGCGACGGCCAAAACCATTTAAAAAATCTTGTGCTTATCGGAAAAAGAAAAAAAAAGCCGTCCACGGGGGAAGCAACGAGTAGCAGGGGCCGGATCCGTCGCCGGTCAAGGCAAGGTTTCGGGAAGGAAGCCCCTGGTCGCGGGGGAACCTCGACGATCAGTGGACACTCGGAAAGGACTGAGTCATTTCTAAGGGGGGGGAAAGCCGCACTGGCCAGAGACGACTGGGGGGAAAAAGGGATAGCCGATCAGGGGACGACGATTCAAAAGACGAAGTGGGAGGGGGTTTTCAAGAGGAGAGGAGGAAAAGACACCCATTCGTCTCGAATAGCGCGGTTCCGATGGAACGATCCTGTTCCAGACAAAAAAGGCCCGACCAGCCCGAGAAACAGCAGCATCCAGCGGCAAAAGTTACCAACAGGAGTTCAACGAAAACGCGACAGGCGAACCTAGAAAAAAGTTATAAAGGGAGAAGAACTGATCCGGCCCAGCGTCTACAACTCGGCAGACCGTGGGCAGAGCGGCAGGAGGAAAAAATAATTGCTGCCGTTCTCGGCGACAGAGAAAGTCTAAGCGGAGGACAAATCAACATATCAAAGAAAACTCCGCCCTCAGGGTCGACGCACGTCAGATGAGTGTTGAATCGAAGGGAAAATGGGGCCCGAGGAAGAGAAAAAAGAGCTCGAAGGCGCCGCGCCGGACGCGATGACTAAACAGCAGCGGGTGAGAAAAAAGTTCTCAGCACCTGAGTCCTGCGCTGCAGCAAGGCTCAAGGAGATGGCCGGTGAAGAGACTATAGAGGCAGCAGAGAGAGGGAAAGTCTACTGATACCCAGGGAATGTGCTTCTTAAATATACAGCGCAAGGAGACGGAAACGGCAGGGGACCTAAAGGTAGGCCTTATCTCGAGACGAGAGTGAGGAACCAGACAGGCCAAAAAGAGCCGGCAACCCCAGCGTCGGGCGGGGGGTCTGCTCCGGACCTGGGACCGGCCTTCAATGGCTTTGGGATTAGGTGAGTAGTGGAGAGCGAGTTGGGATTGGGTGGGAGTGGAGTGAAATGAGAAAGGGGGGGGTGTGTAAGGCGTGAGCTTTTCCGGAATGAATGAACGGACGAACTTGACTCAGACCCAAAAAAAAAGAAAGACGTTACGCAAGTTTGGAAAGACAGAGCGCGTGGGGAAGAACGCAAGAAGGCCATTACGCCACGGAGAAAAAAGAAGGAGGGGTCCTGCGCCCCGGGGGTAAAGTTTGGGGGGGAGGAAATGAAGGGCGGAAAAGGCGACAGCAACGGGAAGAGAAAAAGAATAAACTTCGACAGAAAAGTCCGGGAAGACCAAAGGCGAAAGAGGGAGGAAGAGCGCGCGACCCTCCTCCCCCAGCGCTCAAAACCGCTCAGTTCGGGGCCGACAAACGTCCAGAAGGGGTTTCGTAAGCGAAGAAGGAGCAAACTGAGGAGAGGGTCCAGGGAGACGGGGAATGGGAACAGTATTGCATCAATTTTTCATTTATTTCACATCATCCACAAGAAAAGGATGTGCCTGATAAAAGGAAACATTGCGCCGCCATTAGGTCTTACCGAGATGCAAAGTTGGGGGGGTCGACGTGTCGCCGGTGCTATATCGTTCGTAATTGGGGGGTAGGGGGGGCGGCGGCGACAAAAGACCGTTTCGAGAACTCGTTTATCTCAGAAAGAGGCGAGGAAATGGTGGCTGGCAGTGTCGATCGGAGAGGACGAGGACTGTGGCAACTTCATCAAAAAACAGCGAGGTGAGCAACGGCGCGGAGACAGTACAGGGCGAACCCGCATAGCTGGGGGAACGGGCGTTTTGAAAAAAAAAGGGGGGGCGTGAACGACTAGCGCGCCGTAGTCCCCGGCATCATCGAGAACTAGAGACGGTCGATCTTAAGAGACGGGGAAAAAGAAGACAGACAAACCCGGAGGATCAAGAGCATGTATAAAGACACCAGGGATAGGTGGAGTCTTCAAGGTGCGGACTGCGGGCGAGAGCTAGACTTTGTTCAGACTCCTAAGGGTGATCTGCTCTAGGCAAGGGGTCATGCTGGTGAAAGTTTAGTCAATGCCTCGCAGGATGCGCTTGAGAGGCTGTTGGTCACAATATCACATCTAAGGGAAGAAGGCAGGCGCGAAATGCATCTTGCAGCTTTGGCTGGGGGGACGCCACGCCAGCCGGAAGGGGGACTCGCAGGACCCTGAAGACACGCACTTCGAGAGTGAACGTAAAAACGAAAAGGCAGAAGGAGAAGTTTCGGGGAAAACAGAACACTGCGATCAAAAAGGAGGGACAATGCAGGAGCTTGGACTCTTTGCAGGTTAGGCGAAAATTTCCGATTTGATCACGCGTCCGAGCATGATTCGAAGGAAGATTACGTCGGGGGGCAATAGGCGCGCAATCGTAGAAGAGGGACGTCCCTTTGAGACTAGGGCCGGAAACAAAAGTACATCTCAGTAGAAGAGGTGAACTTATGCAACAGGGGTGGCGTGTGTTGCAGGGGAGACCGCAGGAACATGCGGGCCCTGCACTCCCGTCTATTGTGGTTACACGCGGACTCTGGGGGCGAAAACCTCTATAGAGGAACCCGGGGAAGTTTTTTAAGGACGGACTCTCCGAGTTAGTTGGAGTCTCCAAGCCCTTCACCAACCAATTGGGCGCTTTATCTGGGGGAGACGCTCGCGAAATCACTTAGGACAGGAACGCTGACGGGTCCATCCTGCTCCCAAAAAGAATCCGGGGGGACTCAGGGGGGAACTTTCCTTGGAGAACAGTGGCTCCGTTAGCGATTTGGGGGAAATCACAATGTCCCTCTTACGAGGAATGACTGGGGAAGATATCTGGCGCCTTGAAGAAAAAGGGGGAATGATAAAATAGAAGAACCGAAGCCGACCCCAGCCGAGAAGTGAAAGCACGGCAGAGCAAAGACGGGGCTTGGAGTTGGGGGGCCACGCACGACGGATAGAGAAAACCACAGCTTAGGGGGGGAAGATAGAGGTCTTACAGTTACCACCGTTTTCTGGGGTCACAGACAAAAATCTCGATAGGGGAAGCTTCAACTCGAACTTCATGAAGGAGGTTTAGGCTGATAAGAAAGTCAAGGCTCAAACATCGCGGTCGGCCGCAAAAGGCGTGTTCCTTGCGGGCCCTTAACAGGCTTCAAAGGTTAAAACTCCAAGGCCAGCAACTCTGTAAAAAAATGGGGGAGGGAAGGCTGCGCAAAGTAGGGCGCTCGTAGAATGGCGAGTGGACGCCCCTTGAATTCGATAGGAACAGGTTAAAGCGCAACCAGCGGTGTGTACTTTGGTCAAGGGGCGGAAGACCGAACTCCAGCCTAAAAAAAGTCAATTCCACCGGGTCTCAATACATATCGCGAGGGGGCATGCAAAACAGGAGGGCCGAGCGACCGTGCGGACTCAGGCCGAGGCGCTCGCAAGGAAAAAACCACCAGCTGAAAAAAGAAATAAGAAAACCGGGTCCGTTAGGTATTCAAAACACGAGGCCTCCCAGTCTTCGGCACGTCTATCGAACCTGTCAGGGAGACACGCAACCGTACTAGGAAAAAAAGTATCAGGACGTGGGAAGGCACCTGAAGCACATCGGCGGCCTTTTCTTACGCACAGCGGATCCAGCGTTCGCCTTCAAAAAAGCTGAGAAGCGCCGGTGGAGGTTAGAAAGTTGCTTTTGGCCGGTACGGGCCAAACCGAGAAACGCGTTGAGACGAGCCATAAGGAAAAGGGAACCTGCTGGCCGTGCGGGAAAAAGAGACTACTAGTAAACTGAGGGCACTTCTTCCAGGGAGAGTTTGCGATCGGTACCAACACACGAATCCTGATAGGCTCGTTCATGCCGACACCAGAAAGCGTGCTCGAAGCGCTAACACGGTTGCTGTCTCCGGCAGAACAAGCGAAGCGAAGAAAATAACTCAAAAAACCTCAGGAAATCCCTCGAAGAGACTGGTAGGGGGGGGAGATCAGTGCGCGATTCAAGTTCCGGTCAGGGCAATCTCAAAGGAATAGAAATCAGCGCGTCCTCCAGATCAGGTCTCGATAAAGTGGTAAAGGTCGAGGGCGTCGAGGACGCCACCACCTTGCCGGCCTAAGAAAAGAGGGGCGGGTCCGTTCGGTCTAAACCGTCGGAATAAAAAAGAAGGGTTGGGGGCAGAATTCCCGGAAGGCTGAGAACAGCGACTCGACCTGGGTTCGGCAAACACTCTCGACGAAGGCAGCCCTTCATAGCGCTCGGCGTGGACATCTACCGAAGAAAGAGTCGGAGCAATTCGACGCAGACCCTACACAAGGAGAACGATATTCGCTGAAACTGCTGCCAAAAAAACCGGGAAGCATTCCTGCTTGATGAAGGGCTGAGATCTAACATGGGAGAGAGTGGGTTAACGGAAAAAAAAAAATATCGTTCGAGGGGATTCAGGAGAGATGAAAGAATGGCCTAGGGGATCAATAATCCTGAGGACACAGCTCGACTAAACCGTACCGCCATCTAAAGGGTTGCTCAGGTGGCGACGCTGAGAACGCATTATTGGCAAGATGGCAAAACCCTCCCCTGGGCAAAAAAAAAAAGGTGCGAGGGCCTTGTGGAGGAGGTGTGATAGGGCGAACAGAAAACGACGTGGTCGGGAGGGTCCTCCGGACGGAAAATCGAGAGTTGGCCTGAGCGGAAAAAGTCTTACCAGAAGTGCTGCGTTCAAAAGGAAAAAGACTCCTGAAAAAGGAGAACGGGGGTATTCAGGAACCCTGATTGAGGGGAGGAAAGGGAAGATTGCGAAATGGACGGAGTATCAAACTAAATTTCTACAAAAAAAGGTCTGGGAAGAGAAGGACCAAAGTGACTAACTTCTTGAGTTTTCTCGTGCAAACCTAGGGGACTAATGCCATTTCCTGAGGGGAAGTAAAGCGGCCCACTACATTGAATAGTCCACCGAGAGATTGAAAGACATCGGGTGCCAAATAACTGCACCGATGACTCAAAACCGTAACCGCAGCCAACAAAAAAAAAAAAAAAAAAAAAAAACCACACCCCCAAAAACCCAAACCCCCCACCAAACAAAACCCACAAAAAACAAAACAACGCCCCAACCGCCAAGAGGGACAAAAGATCGCGGAGAAGATCCAAAGGAAGTGATCATCTTCTGGAAGGGTCCAGGGGGTTAGAAATGCCATCGATACACCGGCCAAGTCGATCCCTGCCTCATCGGTGGCCGTGGGAGGTCAATCCAGAAAGACGGCGTCCCTTGGGAGAAGAAGAATGAAGCGCGATCAGATCGGAAATTGCACTCCGACAGTCCACCCTGGTAGCTGAAAGCAGGACGACCGCCGTTTACTTGCGCTGAAATAGCGCGGCACCAATTTCTGAAAGGAATACGACTTCATGAAAAAAAAAAAAGGCAGGGGGAGGGTCTATGTCCTTGACAGGGGAAGAACACGCAGCGTTAACTGGGAGAGAAACAGGGAGACTTTAGAATAGGGATAGCGGGGAGGTGGTCGAGAACCGAATCAACTGGGACTTAGCTAGTCACAAGGGGAAAACATTCAGACTTGGTTTCATCTAAACAAGGGTCAAAGGTCTGCTGGGGTGGGGGGGCCGGGAAAAGTGGCCAGATGAAAGATTATTTTCTCAGGCCAGGATCCGAAGAGTCATTCTAGCATGAAAGAAGGAAATGTCGCGGAGTTGACCGGAAAAAAGAAGTTTGAAACGCGTGCATGGGAGGTTGTTCTTGCTGAAAAAAGACCCTAAAAGAAGGGGGCGGGAAAGGAGAAGACGCGGAGACGAAGAACCCGCGATTAAACGGATTATCTCTCAGACACCACAAAAAAGATAAAGGTATGCGAAACACCCTCCATGGGGGGGGGGGGAGGTCCTCTCATCAGCTCGGTTCTAGCTGACGAAAGGGAAAGAACAAAGTACTGACGATCTGGAAAACCGCTTCGCAGCCCGAAGAAAAGGAAAAGACACGCGAAAAGAACCACCTTATTCTTCGAGCACGGAAAAAAGCGAAAAAAAAGATCCTCCACAAAACGGAAAACTTCTCCGTCAAGATTTGACAGTGAGAATAACTGATCGCAATGTAGGACCAGCTCTGCGGGAGCGTTCTCGGGAGGAAAAGAGTGGCGTACGATGAACCAGCAATAATAATTAAAAAGATGGGTTCGGAAGAGAAAAAAGACCTCCCCCGAAAAAAATGACGAGAAAACTCCCGCGATCCAGCAAAAAGACCGCTTCCCGGAGAAGAGGGCGATCGCGTAACAAATATAACCGCTGCGTGTTAGCGAGAGGGAAGGCCGAAAGAAGATAAGTGATAAAGAGATAAGCCGGCCGCTCTTAATAACGGAGGGCAGAAAGCGGTGCGAGAATAAGATGGCATTCAAAGGAAGAGAAACCCTGCACCACAGAGAAAATTACCTTCTGTCAAGGGGGAGGAAAAGTCATCGTCTTCAGGCAAAATAGTCAAAGGAGAGTAAGGGGATAAACGTGAACCGAAGGAAGTCGTAAATTAGTGCGTGTCCCAAGCATGGCCCAGCGATATGGAAGAGACCAACGGGCGACGGAAGAGAGATCGACACATGGGAAAGAGCCCCTGTCCCTCACGTATCAAAACGCGTCGGTGGATCGTCTCTATACCGACAAGGGAAGCTCCCCAGTTGGATGGGGGGGGATTTTTTCGGGATGGGAGGGCATTAAAAGAAGAATTTGGATGTTGGGAATTGCGAATGTGCGGCTTAGCTTTCGGGATGGGAAAGGATGTGGTAATCTTTTCCTTCACGCAAAACGGAAGGAAAAAGCGAACTTGCTCGGTCCGGAAGGTCGCAAGGTGGGGGAAACGACCAAGAAGGAGGGGAGTGGGCCGAAAGAGTGTGACACCCCATGTCCGCCAGAGACGAAAGACGAAATGAACCAGGGAAAAAAGGGTTGGAAGTCATGATTACCGTGTTCAAAGGGCTGTAACGCAGGAGTCGCAAGAAAAGGACGAGACCATACTTCGACTATCAGGGGACCTCAGTTCCGCCGCGGCCTGCAACAAGAGGGAGAGGTCGCTCTACAAAAGAACCAAAGTCGTCTAACCGGCGAGAGGGTAAAGGGGCAGACTCGGCCCAAGGGGGGGTAATTGCCTTGAAGAGGAAAAAACGGTACAGTATGCGGCAGGTGTTAAGTTGCGTCGAGCTGTGAAGGTCAACTATGGAAAAAGGCGTGAAAAGTATTACACATCATCATCCCTAGAAAGAAGGGTAACTGATAAATAACTTGAAAGGAGGAAGCCGAACCTTAATCCAGGAAAAGAGGATCCAGGAAGGAAAAGGCTTGCACTGGTGTGTAGATGGGCAGCCCGGTGGGAGAAGGGAAAGAAGGGGGCAGGACTGGGGTCTGCGGAAAAATCCTAACCTTTTGCTAAGAATACGTGGGAGGGTAGGGCATCACACGAAAGGGGGGGAGGAAAACTTCCTGGAAACAGTGACGGGGCTTTTTTCCTAGGCGAACAAGTCGAGTTAAAAAGGGAGCGGAATCTCCCACCAAGAGGGCGAAGCAAAAGCAGAACCGACCGCCAGACCCATCTCTTCCTTCCCTTTGGAAACGAGGGTTCGTGGAATAAAAAAATAAAGGGTGAGACAGGAAAGGGGAACCAAAACGCATGCAGAACTCGAGGGAATGACGGGGGAGGGCTTACTATCTTTTAAAAGCATCCAGACCGCAAAGTGGGTCGGCGAAAGGAGAGAAAAGAACTACCATGGCGATCAGAGGGGAAGGGTCAGCTTCTTGGAGGCATCTGGTCCGAAAGGTCTGCCTGGAGAAGGCAGAAACCGGTTGAGAGAAAAGGACAAGGTTTCGGAGGCTGGTGTCGAGAGAAAGGGGAATCGGGGGCACTCTTATGCGCTTCTCTGAAATTGGTCACCGCTACAAGAAAAGTATTGGCGGGGAAAGCCCAATGGGAACGCGTGTGTCGTTGGACCACGACCTGGGGGCTACGGAAGACGGGCTTCTCCAACGGCGGGACAGTACCGGAAGTCATGCAGAAGTAGGGTTCGAAACCAAGGCGGGGATAAAAGAGGGTGACCATCGAGAACTGGTCGCTGCTGGTTCAAAGACGACGATGTTCGGAAAAAAGGGAAGCAACGCTTCCTATCAGGGCCATAAAGGAAGAGAGCGCCTTGTGGAGGAAGAGGGGAGACAACTAGTTATCTCCGTTAGAGTCAAATAGGAAAAAGAAAATGGATCCCGGGCTCAGGGGGTTCCGGGGCTCTGCCCTGGTGGGGTGGTGGGGGCGGGGGGAAGACAACAATCTGTAGGCCAGACAGTCGATGACGAAGCTCATTTGCAACGTTAAACCATAGAGAGAATGCTCTTGATACACGGTTAGTTCTGACCGCCGGGAGGATTCCTCCGCGAAAGAGCAAAAATAAAAACCCTTTTCTGCTTTAGAAAAAAAAGACTCTCTAAGATGAGTGAAAGAAGAGTCACTATCGAAAGAAGTGTGCGACCTTCAGCCACAGAAAAGGCCAGAGCTTGAGGGAAGGGGGCCAAATCCGCTGGATCTACGTGTGCGCTGCAAGGAAAAAGCCCTTTGAAGGAGATATACTTGGAGGGAGAGAATGGAGGGGAGGGGACTTTAAAAGAGATAGCAGGCTAACCACAAGGGGAAACCCTGCAGCGAGGGAAAGGCCCGCTCGGAGGCTGTGGGGCAAGCCGGTGAAGGGGCCA
>Ga0179593_1642828_pt1 | contig 10143 bp, 9 predicted proteins | sample CZODoug2_1_08_16_FD_185931 | JGI IMG/M metagenome (GOLD analysis project Ga0179593, IMG submission 185931) | Vadose zone soil fungal communities from Angelo Coast Range Reserve, California, USA - CZODoug2_1_08_16fungal (PacBio error correction) | ecosystem: Environmental > Terrestrial > Soil >...
AAAAAGGCGTCGAGAGCCTTCAAGTTATGACAAAGCAACAGGAAGCTTTTCCCTAACACCGGGGAACGGCCTGGTGCCCGGTAATCCATTCTCTCAAGAAAAAACGGGGGGTTCCCCAGAGACAACCATCAAGAAAAAAGAAACCAGATGGGGGCATTTCTGCCTAGACCCGTTTGAAGAAACGATCCAAGAAAAGGATGAACATATTTGGCTTGGTCAAAAAAAAAAAGGGAAAAAACCGAAAAAGTCAAGGCATAGTACATTCTTCTTGGAGGACTGAAAGCCCAACGGGGTCCTCAAAACCTGTCAAGAAAGGACTCATTCAACCGGGGCCGGAAAGAGTCACGCCCGATGGAACGAATCTGGTAAAAGAAACGAAAAGGGGGAACAGGGCGTAACGTCTCACCGCCGGTCAAGAAGAAGGAGTTAGGCGTGGCAGGGCAATCTGCCAACTGCAGGATCAAAAAGAGCACAGGGAAACGTGACAACGTGGAGGGGGGTTCGAGGGGAGAAGAAGGCGACCACGCCATCGAATGCCAGTGTGAATCGGGGAAAATTGCCCCACGACCCGAAAGCGGCAGGGGGTGGAAAAAGATCGAACCCCCTCAAAGCGCAAAAAAAAAGTACGGTAGTCCTTGACGGCGGAGAAAAGTTTCAAGGGAGAGGGACCAGTATCCAGGAAAAAAACAAATAAAAGTGGATCTGGTGGACTCACAAAGTGAGAAGGGGGGAACATGGAAAAACCTAAACGAACTATTAGAGAAAAAGAAAAGTCGGTGATGTGGAAGACTCAACGAGGAATCACAGTTGAAAAAAAATGAGAGCCTGCCTTGTTTGCCCAGGGAATTCTGGGAAGGAAAGGCGGACGTGACCAGTAGAGACCTAAACGTAGAGAGAATGGAGACGCAATAAAGCGTCGAAAGACTGGGAACTCTTGGACAAGGGAACTTTCCATTAAAATGGGAAGAAACTTGGGCGGCACGACAAAAAAATTGAAGAATCGTAAGAAAAAGTGCAAAAAAGCGCCGGACAAACTGGTGGCCGTCGAGGGTGCGATGTCTAACGAAAGAGATAAAAGACATGAAATAGACCTAAAAAAACCGTCGTTCGGTCATAAACAATAATACAACGGGAAACGCGGTGTTGGATCAAAAACCGAAAAGAAACTATACAGGGCCCATGAAGAGCTGTCACAACAACTGGGGTCCACAGGGAGAAAAAAGGCCAATTGAGTCCAGGCGCCAGAATGCCGGAAAAAAGCGGAAACCGCAAAAAGGAAGATATGCGAAGAAGGGAAGTTACGTGGCGAGAAAGAACCTGGAAAAGGGGGTCGAAGCTGACCCTGCAAGAAAGGAGCGGGCTCGGGGAAGCGAAAAAAATTGTGACATCAGACCAAACAGAAAAGGCGCAAGGACACACCAAGTCCGGGGGGGGTGGCTGCAGAAGTTAAACTCTCAACAAAACAAGATAGGAGAAAGCGAAAAAGGAAAAATGGACAACTACTCCTGAGGAAAAAACGCAAGGAATCGGGAGAAGAACAGTGCCGGATGCCTGCCATGTCAAGGAAAAGCCGAGGGCCGCAGGCCCTTTGAAAAAACCGGGGGCTCCACCAAGACAGTTGAAGTCGGGTTTTAAAAAAGAAAGTTAACGATGGGCAGAGATCGTCTGGGCGGGCCACCGAGGCAGGCGGCCTCTCTGGGGAATGGGAGGGGGACCTTGAAAGTGTGGGTGCGTGGAAAGCGAAAGGGCCGGTGCACCTGGTTGAAAGGAAAAGCTAAAACAGTATGAACAACCTAGTTGTTTCTTGAAGAGGGGAGAAAACATTCAAGCCCGATGGAGGGAGGACTTCACACGACCACCGGGCCCAACTCGATCTCCGGAAAACCAGCCGGCACAGACCTGAGAGAGCGTGCAATGAAGGGAGGGCCGCCCACTTGGGCCCACAATCCGAAGAAACTGAGAAAGAATCTTTGTTCCGCCCGGGGAAGATGCGAAGCTGTGTCCGAGACGTTTCCCGAGACGAGGGGAGCGGGAGGGAACGACTTGGGAGCCCCCCCAAAGTTTCCTGTGCCCGCCAAGTGGGAGCCTCAATGTACGCAGGCAGGGCATGCAAGTGAAGCGACGCGGGTGCGCGTGGAACCGGGCTAAGGAAATCGGGAATGGGGTAGATCTTAAGCTGACAAGAGAACCTGTCCTACATTTATCGGAGGCCAGCCGGGAAAAAAGAAGACGAAACAGTGGCCTCGAAAACCGTTCCTTGTGCGAAGTCGGAGTGCTGGCAGATCGACGAGCGCCAAGAAATTAGTAGGGGGAAAAGGCTGCAAGAAGTTTCCCACGGAAGTCCGCAGAAGTTCACAAAAGGCGGGCCAGCCCTGACCAACGGTCGGGAAATCAAAAGGGAAGAGGTCCTTTTCCGATGACCCTGAGCAAAGTCAATCGCACTGAGGGACCAAAAAAAGCAAGGATAAAAAAGCTTCAGGAGAAAAAGAAGCGAAAAATGGTACTCCGGAGACCGGCCCTGCCAATCGAACGTCTCATCTCGGGGAAAAGAAAGAGAGGGAAGGTATCGGAGCTCTGATTTAAAGATAAACCGGGGGAGGTAACGATTGGGTAAAGCATATTTCAAGGGCAAAGGAACGAACCGTGCAGAAAAAAGCGTAAAAAACCAACAAGTCTGGAAAGTGGGTCGAAGGGGGCTGGAACAGAACACCTAAAACCCTTGGTCGCCGGAAACTCCCAGGCCAGTTCGAGAAGGCCAATAAAAAGGGGACCGGAGAACATGAATCTTTGGGGGCCTGACAAAAGAAAGGACATGAATGGCAAGAACTCCCTGGTGCGTCCGCCGGCAAAAAGCGCAACAGGGTAAGTCCCCTTACTGCCGCCGGCGAAACGAGACGGAGCAGATCCTGAAGAAAAACGTTCAACCCGGAGATCAGGATGGGGCAAACCTCCCTACAACTCTGGGGACCCTAAGTTCCGTGAACAACTTGAAAAGAATTGAGCCTAACACGAGTCGAAAAAGGCTCAAAAAAATTGGCTGAAACCCAGGGGAGAAGGCCGATGTAAATATCATCGAGCATGGGTCCTGCTTCAGTGACGTCCGAAAACGACCCATGAACAGGTGCCGGTAGCCACCGGTACACGAGAGGGGGTCGGAAGGGAATCGCAAAGGGGGGGGGCGAAGCAGCAACGGTCCCAACCCGTGGACCGAAGGGACGGAAATGTCTCCGGAAAACGTCTCGGAAAAGAACCAAGGGCAAGATCTGCCGGACACCATGGACAAGGTGAAGAGAACGGGGGGGGCAAAGCAAAGTCAACGGTTTAAGGGCACGGTCACTGGATGGGGAAGAAGGCAACGCTCCTGGAAAAGAACATGGAAAACAGGAACGAAAACGCAACCATCCAGTAGAGTTTGAATGGCGCCGAAGACAAAAAACGAACACCTTTTCTGCTGACCCCCATGAGAAAGAAGCGAGTAAAAAGATAAGAAACCAAAAACGAATGACACGCAGTCAAGGACACCCAGGAGACCCACGCGTAGGGCAAGGACGTGTCTAGGGAAAAGACTGACGCTGGGAAAGGTGCTCCGTAGGCTCTCCTCTCGGGTCTCTCCCTTGTGTTCTCCTCGAAAGAAAAAGTATGAGATGCTCCGAACGATCGGCGGACAGCAACAAAAGAACAAAGGGGGGGGGGACCTGAGGTCAGAAAGATCGGCAGATGATAATAACGACAAAAAGGAAAATTGAAAAGAGTACGAGCCACCCCACCCCCCTAAGGAGGTCCCCCGCAAGGAAGCCGAAAAAATTACGAAGAAAAAAAGGAAAGTCACGCCGAACCAAGGGGAGCAAAAAAATTCTTGGGCGAAAGTCAAACGAAGAGAACAACCAAGAGCCCGCCCCCCAGACCCCCCAGGGGGAACCTGGGGAACGGATGGAGTAAAAGTCTCCTTACGAGGGAAATGCCGTCTAAAAGACGCCGATGAGATGAGGAAGAAACTCAGAAAAAAGGTAGGGGAAACTAACCTGATCTTGCAAAAAAGAGTGGAGACGAGGGGAGTGTAAAGGGACAATGGGGACGAAAATCCCCTCGGACAAGCAGTTAACAGACGGAGGGTTGGCCGACGATGTGGTGTTGGCGAGCAAAAGACAAGCATCCACGAAAAAGAAGCATCGCAAAAAAGGGAGAAGTCTGTGGAAAAAGGTGTCACAACCAAAGGCCACGGAACACAACCGTTATAGTTGGCACTGAAATCAAAAAGTATCAAGACAAAAAAACAAAACTGGAGTAGGGATGAAAAAGAGATAGAAGTGCACAGTTTGGGATGATCGATGGCCATGCAGGGCAAAAGACCACCGGAATGGACCACCGGAAAGAATCCGCCCCAAACTGGCAAAGGAGGAATGAAAGGGCGATGCTGGAAAGGTCCGATGCTCGAGAACAAATCGGTAAAAAACGAATGCTAAACCAGGGGGGAGGGGGGGGGCCCCAAAACCGGACACCTTTGGAAAGGATTCGAAAGAGCAACCAAATCCGTAAAGGAACCCGGGGCAAGCTCGGCTACCTAACCGAAACGGTCCCTGCCTCCTCTCAGGCGTCTGGAAATGAAACTCGCAGGAATCCCTTAAAAAAACAGGAAAGCCCAGCCTCAGGGACGACGTTCTCCAGGGGGCGCGGGCGGCCCATAAAAGGCAGCTTTTGAGCACACAGCTTGGTGGAGAACCAAAAACGGCGGAAAAAAAAGAAAAGGGCAGATCAGGATGTGAATCGGAATCGTCGGCGGGAGCCAGGAAATGGAAACGCACACCGGACACCGGGGGCGGAAAGAGGGGCTTCTTCAAAAAAAACCGCTCAAAATCCTGCAAAAAACAACGACCGACAACGTGTGGTGTCACAGGGGAAAAAAAAAACGCCCGAAACCGAAAGCAAGCTCACGAGGGCACGATCGAAAGGAAAAAGGGGGATCGAAGAAACAAGTAGTCGACCGCCAAAACGCTGGCGTGCGTAAGGCTTTTCCGAATGCACAGAATCCTAGGATGTCTCGAAAAAGGGTCACGGCCCTTTGAAACCTCCAACTGACCAAAGAAAAAAAAAGGGAAGAAGCTACGTCAAAAGCCTAAAATGGCCCTGAGGTGTTCCAGCTCCACCAAACCAAAGGAAAAAGAAAGAAATGGGGAAAAATGATGAGCTCATCGGCCGTGGTCATGTTCGGGGGTGCTGTTAAAAGGACCGCCTGGGGGTTTTCCAAGAAGCAAGGTGCATAAAAAAGAAAAGGAAAATCCGCTGAAGCCTGCTTCAAAGCTGATGGCACCCGTAAGGGGTGTCAAAAGAGGAAGACGGGGCATCCGAGGGGCCAAAATACAAGATCCAACCGGGGCAAATAACCGGCGGCGAGCCTGACCGGACACCGCACAGGGAGAGGACCACAAAATGGGGAACGCGACGTAAAATGCCGACCCGCCGTTGGGTAACATAACAAACACCGTCATGGGAGTATTTCACGGCAAGAGAAAAAAAGATCAAAAAAAAAAGAACAGAAGCCGTGGAGAAGACCCGAGGGAAAAAGAAGCAGCCGAGCAACAATCAAAGTGGGGGAAGACTAAAAAAAAAGAAAAAGGGGGTCCATCGCGGGGGTTCGGTCTCACCTTCACCGGTATACTTGGCGCAAAGGCAACTTAACCACCGCGGGGGGTGGGGAAAGCTGTGCCACTCAACCAAAGGAACTGGCAGAAAGAGGGGGAGAATCAGCGTTCATCTCTCCTCTTCACTTTAGTCAGTGGAAAAGAAAGGTCAGGAAAGGGCGGTCCAAGAACCGCGCTAATTGGATAACAGGTGCCCCTGTGGTGTCCGGCAGCAACAGTCTGCGGGAAAACGAAAAAAGGGAAGCCAAAAAATCTAAAGCTCCCACTCCAAAAGGGAACCAAACTAAAAAAAATCAAGGGGTGCTCCGAAAGAAAGGAAACCAGCGACAAGGCTTAGCATCGGGGGAAGGGTAGGTAAAAAGAACGAAAATCATGAAAAAACTGGCTCCGGGAAAGAAACAACGGGGTTAACAAGTGAAGAAAGACAGAAAAAAAGCGTCCACCGAGGACTCCATTGAAAGGGTCGGAGAGACACATCGTCGAATCCCATATAGAAAATAGGGGGGTCCCCGCGAAACCTGGGTGGGGGAGGAGAAGGTCCTAAAAAATGAACGATACGCAGAAGTAGTCCCAAAAGGGGCTAAGAAATACCATGAGGACCCGGCCCGGCCGTTCGAATGGAGCCACAAAAAAAGGGGACCGGGTTCGGAGGGCTCTTTCTGTTGAACCAAAGGGGGAAGAAACCAAGGGGAACCCTGAAAGCGTGGGGACAAGCCGGGGAGATCTGGAGTCCCCCCGGTCCCCGCTTCGCTCGGAAACACAAAGGTGACGGGCCCAACTTCCCGGTTTTCCGATAGGGGGAAAAAAAGCGAGCACTCTAAGGCGGAAGACGTTGCGGACACGAGACAAACGAACCCCCTTCGAGGGACAGGGGGATCTGCGGACACCGCGCAAAAGTCTTGACCAGCCCCGAACATCCAGGAGAAAAAACCATAAAAGGGGGCAACCAGGAAATGAATGTGCCGGAACAGAAGGGGGGAAGGCACGGAGGCCCCGGTCGGAAAATAGGCCCACTCCCATCTGTCCTAGAGAGTTAGGAGAGGACGACTATGCGTTAAAAAGAAAAAAATACACCCGTCTGCTTGGGAGGCCCAGGTGGAAGATCAGAGGCTGGGGAAAGAGAAATCTCTTTGAAGGGGTGAGTATATCCAAAAACAGGCACGTTGCCGGGGGAAAAAACCTACTTTCGAGTAAAAATTCCGGAATGTAAAAGAAAGAAACAACAACCAGTCGGGGGGGTCAAAAGAAAACCCGTGCCAAGTTGTTTGGAACAAGGTCGACAAAAAAAAAAAAAAAAAAACCGTGGCAAAACTGGCCCATGGCTTACGAAAAAAAAAAAAACACACAAACGGAGAAAAAACGTGAGGGGGCCTCATCCTGAGCCTCAATGGGACCTACTTGAAAGCCCTACGGGGCCGGCTGAAGAAAGAGAGAAAAGGGTCTAGGCTTCCCGAAGTGTGATGGGAGAAAGGGAAAAATAAAGAGAAGGAGCCACCATGGGTAAAAAGGACAAGTGCCCCGGAAAGTACCTTCTGCCCGGGAGCGTTCACTGGGAGAAGGAGAGGGAAAACCATCAGCAAACCCCGGGAAGTCCTGTGGCGCGCTTTCTTTGGGGAATCGGGGGTCGAAGGGCCTTGGCCCTCTCAATCAATATAAAACCAAACAATGGAGGAAATATAGATAGAAACGCACCTCTCCAAAATCGAGGGGCCAAAAACGGCGTGCGGGCCTCCCCAGTCTTAAAAAGAAAGAGAAAATAGCGGGACTGACACGAACTAGTCCCTCGAAACGTAACCAAGTTGAAGGGGGCAGGGAAGGGAGGGGCAAAAGATAATCAATTTAACGTCTCGGCACTGGTTCACCGAGACCTAGGGGGAAGAAAAGGGAAATCTTCGGGGGAAAAAAGTGTCCGCCTGAGAGGAGTCACCGACGAGAGGGTGGGACAGTTCCAATTGCCATGGGGGCGGGGGAAGCTAGGGTGCCGTGTACGGGTTCGGTTTCCTTGAAGAGGGTAAAAAAAAGGGCACAGGGACCGAAGGGGGGGTTGGTAAGGTGAAACTTGAAATGGGGAGAACAGAGATTCAGACGTAAACCCTGCAGGGAAAAACATCGAAAGAAATGAGCCCGCACTAGGTACAGCCTGTAAAACTACGCGGGCGGGCCCGCAATAACTCTAAAAGGCAGAAAAGAAAAGAAAAGTGTCAGAAGCGTGTCGCCGCTCGAGGCGGAAAAACGAAGGTGGGGGTGCACTTCTCGTCTAGCTCTTGAGAGAAGCCGAAGGGGACACGGCAAGAAAAGTTCCTGACCACCAAACCAGGAAAATTATATGGACGCCTTGCCGCCTCGAGGGAGGGGAAAAAAGAGGGGCGCCAAGTCGGGGCTTCTAATAGACGTAGGAATATGTATCTGACCCCAATTTGAGAAGGAAAATCTTTAAGGAGCGAGGAGCTGAGGGTCTCGACACGAAACAGGTTAAACATTACAGGACTTCTGACGATCCACACGTGGAGGTAATTCGAAAAGGATGGTAGGGTGCTAGAGGAATAAGAAAGGGGGCTGCTTAAAAATCAGAACCATACTTGGAATAATTCTTCTTCCAAAATGTCAAGGAAATATTCAAGTAGAGACGGCAACGGTTAAAGAAAAGCGCCGGCATCAGACCTTTTTCAATGCGGATAAAAGGAAGTCCGTGACTTCCGAAGCTCTACCCGGAGGAAGGAAGAGAGGTGACTCCTAGGGAGAGGGGCAAAAAGACCGGAAGAAAAATCCTTATCGCGGGCTCGGAATCGGAAAACAGAACTGGGAAAAGGGTAGGAAGGACAATACGAAGATTCCGGGACAAAACAGGGTCAAGTTCAAGTCAGGGTCACAAAAAACCGCAATTGTCAAAGAAAATTCAGGGGAAACTGGAACAAGGTACGAGGGCGCCGAGGAAAGACCCCGGGGTACGAGGGAAGCTGGTCTTGGAAAAGACCTGTGCGGAAAAAGCACCCGGAATTCGAAGAAAAAAAGGGAAATGAAAGGGAAGTGCTCTGTCTGGACTACACCAAAGGAAGGAATGGAAATGCCGACACCTCCAGACCAGGAAAGGTTGAGAGACGCAAACTTGAAAGCCGTCGCATCTTGGATACCACTTTTAACGGAACCAAAGTGGATTACTAGAAGAGAAGAGAAGAAGCGGACGGAAGGAGCGGGAAAACAATCTTTGCAAGGGGGATGCAAAAAGGGACGCACTAAGTGAAGTGGGAAGTCAGTCGCCGGTTAAGAGGTGAAGCAGAACGTCAGAAAAGGAATCTAAAAAAATGGCGCCCGTAAGACGATTGTCCGATTCCAATAAAGAACACGATCAAACTCGAATCGTCCTTACGCCATAAATTCGACCAAGACGGGGGACACTTTGAAGAGGTACACGGGCGGTCGCATGGACGGGCTGAAAACATGGGGGGGACAACAACCGAGGAAAAACAAAAGGTTTAACAGGATTCAGTAAATTCTCAAACCGATGAAAGGAAAGACTTGTGAAGGGGAAAGGAATCAGAGAAAAAAGAAAAGTGGAATCCAAGGACGGACAATGACAAAGAAGAGGGGAGACAGGAGGGACGTCAAAGTTGTTCCTAGAACGTTCTTCTTTAACATACGACAGATACAAAGCGCCAGCCCATGAAAGGGCAAAAGAAAGAAGAAGAAGACGAGGCCAAAGAAGAAAGTTGCGGTGAGAGACAAAAGCAGGACGGGTTAGGACCCCTCCTCTGCGCAGAAAACTTGAAAACAAAAACCCTATAAAAAATTAGGAAGGGGAGACCCAAGGAAACTGGAACTCGCTTCCCAGCGTGACGGGGAGGGGAACGAAAAAAAAAGGAAAAAAGGGGGCGTCATCATTACGATGCGAGAAGTAATCAGGGGGAAGGACGTTAAGAACCAAGTCGGCTTCCAAGAAGCAACTGAAAACATAATCAGATAGTGGGGATTAAAAACCCATCTCCCTCCCAGGGACACCTGTGACGAAAGAAAGGACAGGAAATAAGAAGAATTCAAAGTAAAGACGCGTCTTAGGAGGCATGAGATAAACAAAAACAAAGTCTACACCGAGAAATTGGGCAAATCAAAGAAGAAAAGACCTCAAAGAAGGAAAAGAGGCCAAGAAAGAACACGCCCCCGGGGGAAAGAGATGGATCATTTTAACCTAGAGAGCGAGGGAAAAAAAAAATGAAAAGCCTTGAGAGGAGACTCGTCAGAATATTTAATACTTACCTTGACAGGAGAACTAAAATGGAAAAAGGGGATAAAGTGAAGGTAAAAAAAGAGGGAACTAACAGGGGGGGAATGAAGCCTATTTGTCGGCGTCAGTCGGGAAAAGGAAGATGTTTGTTTCGTGAAGACAAAACGCCAAATCGAAAGCATCAGACACGCCACGAAGCAAGCAAAATCTGATACTTGGAAAAGGGGGGAAGGTGTTAGAAAAAAAGAACAACACGTTTTAATAATTAAGAAGGAAAAAACATTT
>Ga0179593_1657249_pt1 | contig 10143 bp, 21 predicted proteins | sample CZODoug2_1_08_16_FD_185931 | JGI IMG/M metagenome (GOLD analysis project Ga0179593, IMG submission 185931) | Vadose zone soil fungal communities from Angelo Coast Range Reserve, California, USA - CZODoug2_1_08_16fungal (PacBio error correction) | ecosystem: Environmental > Terrestrial > Soil >...
TATGAAATAAAAAGGAGTGATCGGGGAATCCAAAGGAGTGTGGAGAAATCACGGGGCCGCAAAAAAGGGGAGAACGGGAAAGAAGCCCGTTACTCGTGTGAAAAAACAAGGCGGTTGGGAAAGCATCTAGCTCACGTGGGGGGGGGGGCCGGGGTGCGGGAAGAAAGGGACAGAGAACAACGGAAGATGCAGGTTGGGGAGGAAAGTGCGAAAAAAAAAGAAGTTTTGGAGAGGGTCACCACACTAATTAGGAGGGGAGGTTGACCATCAAAAGAAAAAAGCCTTCAATGGGATGACGGAGTTGGGGGGGGGTCCGGGGGAAAAAAAAACATCAAAAAGGGTTTTTGAAGGGGAAAAAACAAGAGACTCACGATAGCTTGACAAAAAACAACTTTAACGAGGGGGGAGAGTAGAGAAGAAAGGAACTTCAAGCAAGGAAAGGCCCAACCTTCCGGCAAGAAGAAAAAAGCGAATAGGGGGATTGCAAAAAAAAAAGGGGGGACAAGGGGAATCGAAAAAGGGAAGAGGGTCGAGGGGAAGAAAAACATTGAGCTGGACAAAAGGAAAACTCTAACTTGAAAACAAAAAGAAAAAGAAAGGGGGGTTTGGAAAGGAAAACGCGGCATCGTCAACGGAAGTTGGGGGGGCGCCACTCCGAGACGTCAAAAAAAAAAAGGGGGGGGAGCGCCCATCCACCGGGAACGGGAAGGAAAAAAGAACACTCTCAACAACGCGGATAGTGGGGACTGCCTAAAAAAAACAAGTTTTTCGGACAGGAAAAGAAGGCAATCTGACGGGACAAAAAACAAGGGCAAAAAGAAATAGAGAAAAAAAAAAAAAAAAAAAAAAAAAAAAAGAAAAGAGGAAAAAAAAAAAAAAAACCTGAAGGAAAAAACATCTTTTGCAGGAAAAAAAGGGGACCATCGGCGGACGAAAACACAAAATCGAAGGGGGGAACGGGTCCGTCCATCTTGGGAAAAAAATTGGAGACCTCCAATACCAGAGAAATGCCAAAAAAAAAAGGTTCCGGAAAAAGGGGGGAAACTTTGGCCTGAGGTCTTGGCTACAGAGGCAAAGGACTGGGGGGGTTAAAAGCCAAAAGAGGGGACGGTTCACCCTCTTCACGGGGGAAAAGGGGACGAATACAACAACTTCCATTGAAAGGAAGGCCAGCAAAGGAAAATCACTGACAAACGAAGCAATCGAAATCGCGAGGAGAAGGGGGGGGGGCGGAAAAAAGGTTTGGAAAAAAACACCGCCCTCTGGAGAAGACGATGCGGGAGGAAAGACGCCGTTCCGTGTGGAAAGGAGGAAAAAGGGGATCGCAAAGAAGGAATCGACATCTTTGGAAGAACTGCGCAGCTGCCCGCAGGAGGGAAAAAAAAAAAAGAAGATAATCCTCAATGAAGGGGTCGGGTGGACGTCAGCGAACGGGCAAATAGGGGAAAAAAAATCCGGAGAAAAGGGTACCTAAAGAGGAAAAAGAGGAAACCTCTACATCAGGTTAAGTCAAGGGAAAAAAAAAATTTTCAAAGGGAAACCGATCTCTCACTTTGGGAAAAAGAGTTACCCAGGAACCTGGGGGCAGGTGGAGGGGGCCGAGGAAGGAACATAAAGAAGAGAAACAAGATGTCGCAACTGCCCCCGCAACAACGGGGTCGTTTTTAAGAGGGGGACAATTCCAGGAAATCCCTTCTACAAAAAAAAAAACGATGGGGGGAAAAAGGGGGGAAAACTGACAGCCACTCACTGTTGAATGTTGGGGGGGGTCGGTACGCCAGGAATCGGCCAAAAAAAAAAAAAAAACATGGGGAAGGTCAAGAAAAAAAAACCCACCTTTGGGGAAAAAAAAAAGAAGAAAACGACTATACGGAAAAGCGTGCAAGCAAAAAAAAAGGGTGGGGGGGAAAGGAAAAAGGAGATGTCCGACGAAGAGGGAGAAAAAAAAGAAGGTCAATCGAGGGGGTGGCCCCCCGAGGGCCATCGTCTAATTAAGGGGAACCTCATACCCGGGGGAAAAAAGCTAAAAAAAGAGGATGATTACTAAGGAGGAGGTCTATTAATTCAAGGAAAAAGGGCTACCATCAGACGGATTATTACTATTAAGAAGGGGAATTGGAGGAAAAAAAGAAAAAAAAAAAAAAAATCCCTGGGGAGAAGAAGCTTTTTTCCTCCATCGAGAAAAAGGATCAAACCTAAGGTGAAAAAGAACTCGCCATTTTATTACTATGAGATGCTTGCAAAGGGGAGAAGGCTGGGGAAGTTGTACTGAAAAGAAAAAACCTCTTGTTCCCCCGACCGAGAAAAAAAAAGAGTCTATTAAAAACAAAAAAGAAGGGACGGTCAACAAAGGGAAAAAAAAAAAAAAGAAAAAATAAAAGAGGAAAACGCACAAAGGGGGAGGTGGATTACGCAACCGGGGAGAGCCTTTCGTTAACTGGCCGCCATCCGCCGGGCAACAAAAAACGAAAGACTAAACCGCGGTGGAATTTGGGGAGGGGGGCCGGGATCAACTATGAAAAGGCAACGCAATAAGGGCTTCGGAAGAGCACAGGAACACGGGAGAAAAACGCAAAGGACGGGGCAAAAAAAACATTGGTTAAAAAATGCCTCAATAAAAGCGGTCGGCCAAAAATTAACAGTGAAAACGGGGGGCCTTAGGGGAAAGGTCCCTGCAGTGTGGGAAAAAAAAAAGAAAGCCGTTTGCAGGGGGGGGGTAGCTAAAAGCACGAATCTCATCAAAAAAAGGAACGGCAGGAAAAAAAACTTGAAAAAAAGAAAAAAATTTCCTGGCAGCGTGTCAAAAAAGAGAAACACCATGGCACAAAGAGGAACAAACCGAAGACACAAAAAGGGGGAGGCTTCCAGAAAAAAAATTGTGGGGGCCCAAGGGTGAAAAAAAGGGAAAAAAGAAAAAAAAAAAAAACGTACCCTTCTCAGCAAGGCTCAAGAGGGGTTCTTTGAATCTCAAACTGAACCGAGCGAGGGGGGGGTTTCCAAGGGAAAGAAAAAGGGTTTTCGAGAAGAAAAAAACATTGCTCTCCCGGGAAGTAAAGTGGGAGGGGACAGGGAGGGGGGAAAGAGTTGTCAAAAGAGTTGCGTGGACTTCACAAAAAAAAAAAAAAAGAGTAGGAGAGGAGAAAAATAGAGGGGGGAAAACCCTTTTTGCGAGTCCCGGGAAGGAAACAAAAGAGGGGAAAAAAAAAGATTACGGTTTCTTTGGAGGGGCACAGGAAGGATAAGGGGCGCCAAAGGGGGGGCAAACGAAAGTCCAAAGAAAAAAGGGGAATCGAGAAGACTCAACAAAGGGGGAAAAAGAGAGAAAGGAAGAACGGGCTGTGCTGCTGGGAAAGTGAGCAAAAGGAAAGAAGGAAGGGGGAATCAGAAAAGGGGGGAAGTAAGACTTTTCATTAGAGGGGGGGGACATAGAGAAGAAGAGAGTCCGTGTATTACTGGAACAAAAAGAATGAAAATTTGGGGGGGGAAAAAGGTCCCCGAAGGAAAGGATTGGTTTCCAAAAAAGATCAGGAAAGGAGCGACCAGAAAAAGGAGGTTTTCGGAAAAGGGGACTGTGCAAGAAGAAAAAAGGGGATCGCTCAAGAAAAAGTGATCAAAGGATTGGCGAGGTGTGGGGAAAAAGAACATAACTATTGGAAAGGGCGACGGAGGACTGGAGACTTTAAGGGGAAATAAAGTCCTGGGGGGGGGAAAAAGGAAATTCGTAGTCGGCAAAAAAAAAAAAACTGGAAACAAGAAGTTGCCGTTTGTCAGAGGGGGCTGCAGAAGAAAGTGGGGGGGCTCACTTTGGTTGGGGGGGGGAAAAACCACGAAAACCAGGAAAGAGGAACTTGGGGAAAAAAACAAGAAGCCCTCTTACGGGGCGAAGGAGAGAAGGAAGAAAGGCTTTGGGGGGGGGAAAAGTGATCTACAAAAAGTCAAAAGAGAGGGGGAAAACCGAAAAAATGACAAATGAAGCAAGGGGGAGAGCCCTTGAAAGAAAAAAAAAAACAGTACGGAGAAAGAAAACACCATGCCTTTTCAAGAACCCCCGGGGGTAAGAAGAAGAGAGGGGGCTCTTCCAGAAAAAAAGCCCGGGGATGGAGGACCAAAATCGTAGGGGAAAAAAAAAAAGGGAAGCCAAAGGGAGAGGGACACCTCTTAAGGAATCTCCCAGCGGGAATAGAGGGATCCCTCCCCTGAAAAATTTGGAAAATAAAGAAAAAGAAAGGGGGATTTGGAAAAGGGAACGGTTTTTTCAAGAATTTGCGGGGGCAGTAGTTTTTTTTTCTGGGGAAAAGGGAGAGGGGAAAAAGGGAGGGGGACTAGTGGGGAAGGGAAAAAAAAAAACGGTCTTTTTGGAAAACTGGGAACCAAAAAAGCCCGCACTGACCGACAGCGAAAAAAAGCAATAAGGAGAACACTCGACGGGGCAAAGGGGAAAAGGAGGGCTCCTTCCGAAAGAGGACAAAAAGCAAGTTCATGAAAAAACGGGGCCTCCGGGAAAACACTTCTGAAAGAAAAAAAAGACTCGTCAGGCAAAAGAAGGAAAGTGAGGTCGCCATTTTCTCCGGGGAAAAAAAAAAAACGCCGAGTCAAAAAAAAAGACGTCAAGAAAAGAAGAAGGGGGGGGTCATGTGGAAAAAAAAATCTGGGAGGAATTCGAGTTCGGGGGAAAAAAAAAAAAGAAGAAAAGGGATTTCGAGGGGAAAGGGTCCCTTCGAAGATTCGGCGTCCTACAGTGCAGAAAAAAAGGGAAAAGTATCAAAAGGGAGGAACCCTCCTTCTAGGGGGCCAAAGTTTGGGGGAAGGTAGGGACCAAACATGGGAAGAAACCAAGGTATAAAATACCTCGGGGAGAAAACTTCAACCACGGGGGCGCCCATAACTTTGTAAAAGAAATGGTGAGAAAGGGAAGAAAGGAAAAACTCTGAAAAGAGAGGGAAAAAAAAAAGTCCTTTTTTGAAGAGGGGGCGGGGGGATGGAATCGGATCGCCCAAAACTGCGGAAATAAAGAAGGAAAAGAAAAAAAAGGGGCTCGGGGGGAAGGACAATTCCTTGGCATTGAGAGAGTGGAAGGTGCACATTTTTTTTTCTAGGAAAGAAAAACGAAGCAAAGGAGCGTCCCGGGGGGGAGGAAAATTTATTTTGACAGGGACGGGAAGGATGGGTCAACCTCCTGCTTAAGGAAAGGGGTCCAGGGGGGGGGAAACAAAAAGGAAAGGGGCGATGGAAAGGGCGAACTATTCGGCAGAGCCGCCTCCGGTAGGGGAAGAAGGGCGAACGGGGGAAGAAAAGGATTATCTAAAAAAGGTCCACTTTCAGAAAAGAAGTTAAAGAAAGCGAAAATTCGGGGAAGACGTTCTTCTCGGAAGAGAAAAGAATAAAGGTAAGAAGGCTTTTGGGGGGGAGGGGGTGGAGTCTATCCTAATTGGGGAAAAGGGAGGGGTATCTCCCCTAAGAAGGGGGAAGTGAACCGGGGGACCGTCCGAAAAAGGAAAAGAGGGCACACTTTTTTGAACCACGAAAAGACGGAACTCTCACTCGGGGGGGAGGGGGGGAAGAATGCTAAAAGGGGGGGTCGAAAAAACTTGAAGAAGAGCCTCCCCTAGAGAAAAAGTTGACAGGAGGGGAAAACGTGATCCGGGAATCAATGAAGGGGGGACACCGACGGGGGGGGGAGGAAATTCACTTTCTGGGGTGGGGTTACCGGGGGGAGGCTTTGTTCTCCAAAAAAACAGGGTGGGGGAGTCGGGAGGGGGAAAGGGAAACGAAAACGGGGGGGTGTAGAAAGTATCTTCGCCTTGTCCTGGGGGGGAAAAAAGGGTTCACCGGTGGGAAAAGATCCCCCTTCTTTACTTGGAAAAGCACAAAGGAGGTGAAGGACCGCTTGGGAGGAGAGGAAAACAGTTGATTCTTCCATTGAGTTTTAGGGAAGGGGAAGGGACCGCTTCCCTGTGTAAACAGGTGGAAGAAAGAAGGGGAATCGGAGGAAAAAGTGGGAAAAAAGCCCGCCCTTCACCTCGAACCCTGCAAGGGGGGGGTGTGGTTGCACATGAAAAAATTAGGAAAAAGGGAAACACGGGGGAAAATTTGGTTTAAAAAAAGCCGCCTATTCTCGAAAGGAAGTGGGGGTTTGGGGAAAAGGGGAGCCACTGATATGGAAAGGAAGACGCCCCTTCCAAACGAAAGGGTGGAAAAAAAAAAAAGGGATGTCGGCTGGGGGGGCAATAACAGAAGGGGAAGGACATGGGAATGAAGCACCCTGAAAAAGTGTACGCCTGCAAAAAAAAAAAAAAACGAAGGGCTTACTTCGAAAGGGGAAAAAAAGACACAAAAGGTGGTTGGAAAAACGGAGACATTTTTCCGCCAAAAAAAAGGGGGAAAAAGCTCGAAGGAAAAAAAAGGCATTGTTCCCCGAAAAAACGTAAGGGCAAGGGGAGGGACTTCAATCAAAGAGGAAGAACCCGTGAATTCCTAGAAAACAAAAAAAAAGGAAAACTTTTTGCAAAAACGGCCGGGGATGGGGAGAAAAGAGAAAAAAAACAACCGGGGGGGGGAAGGAAGAGAGATTATGCCAGAAAAAAGGGTTAATCGTGGAAAGGGGGGGGGACTTGTTTGAGGGTCAGGGCAGAAAGGAAAGTCTGGAGGGAATCACCGCCCGTTTGGGAATAGGGGCTGGCCCGGGAAAATTTGGGAGAAAAAAAAAAAGGAAGGCGACGAATGAACAAAAGAAAAGACTGGAAAAGAAGGCATGGAGAAGGGGGGGGGAACCTCTAGGAAAGGCCAATCGTGGGGGGGAAAAGAAAAAACGAGTGGGGGGGAAAATCACTGAAGGGGGACCGCGGGGGTTCTGCTTGGGGGAAGCAAAGGCAAAAAAAGGGGTGGGAAAAGTGTAGAAAAAAGGGAAGAGATCCTTGCGATTAGAGTAGCAAAACAAGTCGGGGAAATAACAAAAAACATTGGGAAAAAAAAACCAACAGAGGGGCAAGGGGATTAGCTATGTACATTAACAAAAGGGGAAAGCTGCGGGGGGGAAAAAAGGCGCCGTGAACCAAGTGCTAGGGGCATGGGGAAATTGAAAGGGAAAGCTGGGAAGAAATCGCGTACTCTAGGAAGGGCGGGAAATCGTTGAAAAAAGTGAAAAGAAGGTCAAAAAGAGCGTCACGTCCCCTAAATGGCGCCAGGAGGAAGGAGCCCGAAGTGTGGGGTAGAGCAGAAGACATCAAAAAAGAAGAAAAACATCCCCACAAAAGACTTGGCGAAGACAAGTTTTCGGAAGTGGGGAACGGGTAACCAAAAGGGGGAGGGAAAAAAGAACACAGCAAAAGAAAGGGAGGATAAAGGGGGGGCGTGGGGAGGAGTTGTTGGGGGAAAAAAGGGGAATCCATCGAAGGGGGAAAAGATCACTTTCTAAAGAAGATCCTCGGGGCTTATTCTTCCCTTCAAAAAGGAAGATTGGTGGTTACGCTCCAAAAGATCAGAAAGAAAGCCCTCGGGGGAAAAGAAAGTTTGTATTGGTCCGGAAAAAGCACACTTCCCTTTAAGGAGGGGTGGGCAAGAATTTGGGAAAGGACCTCCCTTTCCCCTTCCACTATGGAAAAGGGAAACTCAGAGTGGAGAAGAATGCAGAAAATCAGGCTGGGCCGGCGAGAAAGTCACGAAAACCACACGGAAAGCATCAGGGAAAGGGAGAAAAAAAAACGGGAAAAAAAAGAATCGTGCGTCAAGTGGCTTAGAAAAAAAAAAAGGGAAAGAGCGAATGAAAAGGGAGGCAATGACGCTTGGGAAGTGGAGTGGAAGGAAAGGGGGAGACTCTTCGCGGCAGCGAAACCAGAGGGAATCCGTGAAAGGGGTAAAAACGGGAGCGTATCGGGAAAAACTAGGGAAGAAAAAAATAGAATAAGGAAGGAATTACGACGTGGGGGGGGAGTTCGTTTACTTGAAGAGTAAAACGCGGAAAAAGAAAAGGGGGTCGTAACAAATAAGTGAGAAAAACCGCAGGAAAAGAGAAAGTTTTCTGTGATTCTTTTTTCAGAAAAAAGGGCGATCCAACAAAGGGGGGAAAACTTCCGGAAAAGGGGGGAAAACCGATCGTCAAAAAACGAACAACTGAAAAAAATAAAGGGGAACGGTTCGCGGAGGAATTCACCAAAAAGGACGGCCGAGGGAAAGAAAAAAAGGAAAGAAACCAACCAAAAGGGAAGAAAAGGGGGTACTCTCGCATGGAAATTCGAACGGGGGACTGCGCCAAGAATAGGAATGGGAAGGAAACAAAGTTTCTGAAACGAAAAAGGGGAATAAAAGGGGGGGGGGCAAAGAGATCGAAAAAAAAAAAAAAACGTGGGGGTGGGGCGTGTCCGAGGAATAAAAAACCGGGACAAGAAAAAAAAAGGGAGGGGATCCCGTGAGGGCTTAATGTGGCAAACGGAAAAAATCGATTTCCGACGGGAAAAGAAGGGAGCGAAAAAAGGGGGGGTCCCAGAGAAAGGAGAAGCCGAACTCGTAAAGTGAAACGCCATGGGAGTCCCACCTGAAAAGAAAAAAAAAAGGAAGAGAAAGAGGCGGGAGGAAGTGAAGTCAATACCGGAGAGAAAACATCGGACGAAGATGACTATTAATACTAATGGGGACAAAAAAACAAAAAAAATCAAAAAGGAATCCAAAAAAAGGGGAGGTTGTCCCTCGTGGGAAAGAAAGATAATTTTGGCGAAAGAAACAAGGCAACCTCTCTCCCAAAAAAAAATTAAAGTGGAAGATGAAAAAAAGGGGGGGGGAGTTTCGCGGAGGGGAAAAGGGAAGGGCATTTTTAACTTGAGAAAAAAAAAAAATGCCGCAGGGGGGAAGATAGTCCCGAAAAAATCAACAAAGAAGGGGTCCCCCGAAGGAAGTACAAAAAAACCGAAAAAATTAGGTAAATTGAAGGGAAAGTAAAAAAGTTTACGTAACAAATCCAAAGAAAAGGGTCCAATTCTTGGACTGATCCCTCCGGGGGAGGGAGGAGAAGATATTCCTCTGGGGGAAAAGGCAAAATAAAATAAGTTTTCCCCTCTGGCAAGTGGGTGGAGGGGAGCCATAAAAAGAAAAAGGGATGTGTTTTTCAAGGACTTGGGAGCAAGCCTACGAGGCGATAAGCGGGGAAGAAGGAAAGGGGAAATCATGGGGGGGGGGTTTTCCTACATGAAGGGGGCCTGAACTTTGCTTTACTGGCCCATTCAGAGAAAGGAGTCGAGAGGTTCATGTGGCGGGGTTCTCTTCTCAAACGGACTCTTTTCTCCGGGGGGTGGCTCCAGAGGGAAAAAAAAAGAAAAGCTCCAAAAGGGTCCCCCGCGGAGAAGGCCCCGGATAGGAAACTCTTAGGGGGTTAAAAAAAAGGAAGGGAGAAACAATTGAAATCCGCCAGCAAGACAAAAAAAGAAACAATTCCTTGAAAAAAGAAAAAAGAAAAAAGGAACGGAACTACGAAGCAAAGGGAAATAATCTCCAAAAAGTCCCCAAAAAAATGAAAAGCACCAAGCCTTCCTACATTAAGAAAAAAATCTTTCTAATCGGGGGAATAAAGAATGAAAAACCATAGTTTCCTTCCCAGGCGAAGGGGGAAATCCAAAGGAAAGAAATCCGTTGTGGAAAACCGGAAGGGGGGAAAAGCGATGTCCTGTGGAGTAAAGGAGGGGGGAAAAAACGTGGGAGGACACCGGCGGAATTAGTGCATAGAAAAAAAGGGCTGGGGTCAAGAAAGGGGGAAATACTAGAGAAAAAATGTCAGTCTTCCCGGGAATTATACGAGGAAAAAAACAAAATCGCATGCACATTGGCAAATTGGAAAAAAAAGAGGGGGGGGGGGCGCCAGAAAAAAAAGGGAAAACGGCAACAGCAAGAGGAAAACCGCAGACGGAAAAAGAAAAACAAAACAACGGGAGGAAAGGGGGAAAGAGAAGGACCGGGTCGGGCTGAGGGGAAAGGGCGCCAGAAGAAAAAAACGAGGATCATTATTCAAAAAACAAGGGTAAGGACCGGGGAAAAAGGGGCCAATATATAACGGGGATCCAACGGGGAAGAATGTGAAGGAAGTATCAAAATGGGAATCAAATAGGAAGAAAAAGAACGCCGGAGGAGGGGGTTTTCCCGAAGAAAAAGCAAGGAAAG
>Ga0179593_1659412_pt1 | contig 10143 bp, 12 predicted proteins | sample CZODoug2_1_08_16_FD_185931 | JGI IMG/M metagenome (GOLD analysis project Ga0179593, IMG submission 185931) | Vadose zone soil fungal communities from Angelo Coast Range Reserve, California, USA - CZODoug2_1_08_16fungal (PacBio error correction) | ecosystem: Environmental > Terrestrial > Soil >...
AGGTGGATAAATTCAATGCATCGTCTGGAATTCTCAGGGGAAAAGGAGAAATTCTAGGGAAGATAATTCAGTCTTGCACAGGGGGGGGGGGGCCCTCCTGACTCTCTCGACTAACTGGAAAGGGAAGAAGGAACTTTAGGGGACAGGAGAGCATGTGTGAAAAACTCTGCCAGTAAAGGGGGTTGGTGTCACCAGGGAAGTGTAATGTCGTTGATTTGCGCAGGGGACGAAATCTTCTGAGAGGTGCCTATTTCTCGTCGGAAAGAGGGGAGAAAGTCAGAAAGTCGTTTGCGGGTCTAAGTTTACTTGATATGGGCGAATGAAAAATAAGGGAGAGGGGGGGCTAGGGCAGGCGGGAGATTTCCGGGGGGAAGGTACAAAGGGAACCATGATATTCCGTCCAGAGCGGAATCCATAGTGGGCTATCATCTCTTCTACCGGGTCAGAAAAAAGAAGAAAAATTTGAAGTCAGCGTGAGAGGGGGGAATTCTTACAAAAGAAAGCGGGAGAGAAGCCCGTCGTTCGATCCTTTCTGGGGAAATCAGGGGGAGAAACACTCAGGTGAAATCGTCTGGTCGTGGGGCTCTCCACAGCAAAGGGAGGGTGAATCATAAAGAGAACTGGATTCAGGCAGGGAAAACCCCTCAAAAAAGCTGGGGGGGTCTCCTCAGCCGATCTTGAGCGGAAGGAAGGGGAAGACTAAGGAATCGGAATTGTGGGCTCCAGGGACAGAAAAAAGGGGGAAGGGGGGGGTCAGGGGGGGTGGCGGGTAAAGGAACCTGCGGGATTGAAGGAAGCGAGTCTAGAGAGGAGAGAGGCCCCAGGAAAGGTTCTACTGAATTAATCCGTAGGTAAGAAGGGAAAGACGTCGGGAATATTACTTCTTTGAGAATACGTCGGGAGAGAACTGGCGTTCGGGACAAGCCCGGGGAGAAGTGGGGTATCAGGAGGAAGGGGAAACCTTTTCCTCAAATCTGGTCTGTGAAAGAAAAACTGGCGGTGGCTCTTTTACCCCTCCTTCCATGATTCCCGGCAGGAAAGGTGGGAGGACTCTCCGCAAGAGGGGGAAGGGGTGATTGAGAGGAGGAGTTTCTAGCCCTGGTTGCCACCATTTCTTCTCCTTTGTAGAATGAAACCGGAGGCCTTAGTACGTACTACGTCTTGTCCGTGGTGTTTCAGTGGAATATGCTGGGAGGTTGCAGGGGGGTAGGGATCATAGGAAGAGGTCAAAAATCGGAAGACTTCTTAAATCAGGGAAAAAATGAGAAGGAAAGAACGCAAGGGTTGGGGAGAGTGCCTGTGTCGGTCGGAAGTCACAGCGAAAATCTGCGGTTATTGCTCAGATTTTCGTTGAGATGAAAGTGAGATCAAGGGGGGTCCGAAAGGGATTCTTTCTCCTCAGGACTCTGAGAGAGGTTGAAAAACTGTTAACGTACCATTGGGTGTGCTGAACGGTCGCAGGTAGGAACCTTACCCCTCGTCGACTGACCTGGAAGGGGAGGGGGAGTAGAGGCGGAGGATCTGTAGACTTTTTGGAGTACCTCAGAAAAGGATAACCGGGCGAGAAATCCCCGGGACACGCGAGACGTAGATACTACTCTATGCAGAGGAGAAGTGTGGGAAAACCTGGCGGGAGGGAGAGTTAAAAAGTTTATTGTGGGACTGAAGGGAGAACCGTCAAGAGAAATTGTGTGGGCAACAAGAAAAAAATCGACCGAAGTTCGGAAGATTGGGAATAGGTGCCCAGTTCGTCTCCAGGAACCTGGGACGCCGTTCAGCCGAAGGGCAATCGCCGGCTGAGAGGAGCCAAAGACTAAAAAAAAAAACATCTCTCACAAGAAAAGAGGTTCGAAGCGACCTTGCTAATGACAGGCGTCGAGCGAGGCCGAGCCGATACCAGAACAAGGACGGGAAGGGATTCAAACTGGGGAAAGTTCGGAAAACAGGAACACATGTCCCCTCCTTGTAAAGAAAGAAGATAGCGGCTTCAGGGCAACGAGACGCAGCGATAAACTTAGAAGGAATGAAGGGGGTCGTATAAAAGAAATGAAGAGGGTCCCCGACGGAAAGGGGCCGCCGTGTCCTTGGTAGGGTCGAAAGGAGGGAGCTCTGGGCCGGGCGCCGCGGAAGGTCGAATGGAGAGGGGGGCATCAAAAGGCAGTCGGAGAGAGAGTGTGAGAGTTGAAAGGACTGTCGGCCTCAGTGATGGAACGGGGGAAAAAAAAAAAACGTCAGAATGAACAAGCTTAACCAGGAGTGTAAGGAGATATTAAAATGTTGGGGATCGAGGGGGGGCGGTTCCTCCGAAAACAAGAACCAGGTAAAGCAGGGGAGGCTGTTTACCCCAAGGGGGAGAGAGCAGCGAGGCCACCATCATCTGCCGATCGGGGGAAATTCAATCGTGGTATTAGAATGAAACCTTCAGAGGGTCAATCAAGAAGAAGAAAAAAGGGGAAATGCGAAGGGTCCAACGATCGCCGATCAGGAACATTGGGGGAAAAAAAATAAAGGGAAGCGGCGAAAACCCGTCTGCGCGCCTGGGGCATCGAGATCTCTCTAACAAGGAGAGGGGAGGAAGAGTCAGAGGGTATCCACATGCCGAGGGAAGAAGGAACTGGGGAGGCCCAGGAGAGTGTGTCCAATTTTACCATATCGGGATAGGAGGGTATGGGGGAGGCGTTACTAGGGGGGCTTTACTTGGACAGGTGACAGCAAAGGATCAAGTTGCAGAATGGAGATCTTGTTTCTATCTTCTAGCGCGAGTAGAAACTCGTGTGGGGGGAGTGCTTCATGTTCGTCTCTGAACATGGAAACGTCGTGTGGTGATGCTACGAAAAAAAGGAAGGCCCTAACAACATGAAGACGATCCGAAGGGAGAAGTTAAGGAATCGACCCCGCTTGCTACCGGGAGGTCCCAAACCGAACAATTACCCACGCGGTCTCAACACGGAAGACTGAAAAAACACAAAGGAACTATTACGAATCGAAGACGAAAATCGGGGGAGAGACGAAAGCCGTCTCTGTCCCCGGCCCCCCAGGGCCAAAAAAGCCGGCCTCCCCTTCGGACCTGGCGAAGCCGGGGCGGCGACAAGGGCCAGCTAAAAATGGCCTGGCTTTAAGGAGGGAAAAGAGAGAGAAGGGGTCTAAAGAAAGGCTCGCTTGGCTGCTCGACCCGAGATGCGAGGTAAGGCATATAGGCCCATGTCTGAACGATCAAGAGACTGGAAGGAAAACGGTATGAAGGATCGGGGGGGATGGGAGAGGGGCGACGAAAGGGATAAGTCAAGGAGGCTTTCTGGCTGGCCCAGGCGAACGAGGGGGGAAGACGATGTCACACAAGTCGGAGGCTATAGGGGTAGACTAGGGCGGTATTTGAAGGACGGAAAATGGTTCCCTGGGGGACGACCTCAGAAATCTCTGCGCCTCGGTCAAATTAGGACTTCGGATGAGTCTCGGGGGGCATTGGGCACGGAACCACGGATCTACAGGGATGCGCCACTCACAGGTTACTGGGAGAACTCCGGACACATAGTCCGTCGAGGCATAAAACTAAGGATAGGGGTCCTCAGGGGGGCATCGTGTCTATCCTCTGCTCTCGGAAGTCGGATCCGGATCGGGGAGGCCGAAGCAAAAGACTAAAGCCAGCATCTCGTGAGAAGCACCAGACTCTAATCTAGGAAAGACGAGGAGGGTCTCATGAACGAAAGTCAAAAAAAAGCAAGGCCGGCGATCCCAAACACGAAGAAAGCCAGGACAGAAAGCAACTCCAGTAGGGGGCAGGCCAAAGTTATGAGGGGATCCGCCCACCTTTAGAAGATTCCAACGCGCGAAGGGGGGGAAGACGTTAAGGGGGAAGAAAGAACGACCGGTCTTTCTTTCCTCGCCTTCGGGAGCCAGGACGGGGGCCTTGAGGTCTTTTTACCCAGGGTCCCTTATCAAGACGAATCAGGTCGTCAAAAAAACACCGTCCATCTAAACGAACCGAGTCCAAGGGTCGCGTGAAATCAATCCAGGCGACCCTTAGGACGAAACTGTCGTTGAGATTATTCGTCGCCCCGCAGAACGCCCACCAAGGAACAAGCGCTCGTCCTACTCCAAAGGCACTGCACGGCGAATCAGGGGCCGGCGTGGGTCCCCCGAATGGCAAGGGGGGGGCCGAAAGCGGCCTGCGAAACGCAGAAGGGGGAGGCCAAGGTCGGCAACTTATCTCAGGCTCTGTGCTCTACAGGCCAGACACCTGAGGACCGTCGGAAGGAAAAGAATACCGAGAGACCGTCGACTACGTTGAGGGAGAATTCAGAGACCGAGCCGTGTCGACAGAATACGGGGGAGGAGTCCGAGAAGCAAAGGGAACCCGCACCCGAAGTGCAGCCAAAACACCCCCCTGACCTGACCCTCGGGGTCGGGGGGAGAATGATCCGGAAAATTCTCAGGAGGTGGAAGCAGGGAACTGGAGAGGACTCGGAGGGAAAGCGAAAAAAAGCGACGAATCCACGCTATCAGGGTGACGCCATGAGATCCAGAGGAGGGGTGACTTATCAAAAAACTACCACTCGTCCGTCTAGGAGACACCAACAAAGAAGAGGAGGTCCAGTAGATTCGTCGACCCCTATCAGGGAGAAAAGACATAGGAGGGCGCTCTAACTTAAGGGCCCTCACTTCCAATGACGGCTGCCGTCCCTTCCCAGGGTAAGGGGGCCGGAAAAAGGCGATTCTCGAGACTTCCAAGGCCGGCAGATGGCGGCCTAATGGGGGGGTGACTCTGGCGTCAGAGAACCTCCATACTCCCTGACAAAAAAAACTCCACTCTGGGCGCCCTATCAAGGTCAACTAGGACCAGAAAGATGTATGGCGAAAAGGGAACGATCTGAAAGCGGCACGAAAGCACGTCCACGTTCACTTACGCGCCCTACCCCAAAGCCTGGGGCAGCCCCTCGGGTCCATGGAAGGAGGGACATCCCACTGAGTCTCGCCCTCAAAGGATAACACGGACCCCTGTTCTTGGGCGAGGCCCGAGACCAGGCAGGAGTTGAGGGGATCGATCGAATTCCTCCGACGATGCAAAAAGGGAGCGAAGGCCCCAAGGTCAGGGGGCCCGCAATAATCTCAACAAACACCTGGAAATATAGAGATAGTTGGAGGGCAGGCGAGGTGAGCCGTCTCTGCAGGCATCGTCGTGAAGGAAAATCTATGCAATCAAGGATTGCGGAAGGGGCCTGGTCTCTACCTAAACTACCCAGGGGGGCACGACTGCCATTGAGGGGTCCGGAGGGTCAAGCCGCTGACCGGGGAAAGGACTGGCAAAAAAGGGGAAGGATGGAAGGGGGTCAAACGGGACGCTCCGGATTTGCGCATGATGATCTCGGAAGATCTTGGTCACCATGAGAAAGATGACGGTGGGGAGGGGGGGAAAAGGTGTGACAAGGAACTCAGGGGGGTAGTGCGAGCAGTGGCGGAAGCTGAGAAAGGTCCAGTACTCCCTTCAGACACGCCATCTGCCGCTCCGAAGGAGAGAAACTCCAGGAGGGGGGGGGTCCGGACTCGGGCAGGAAGGCAGTAGTCATTAGGAGGAAGACCGATGTCGACTTTCCTGGAGAGAAAAAAAAAGAATCGACCGGGGTCGAGGGGCCGAAGAATCAAAAAGGGAAGACGAGTAGGGGGCGTGTTGTACTCGCCAAGGGAACCCGAGGGTCAGCAAAAGGGGGACCCAAAGGTCGGCCTCGGGCATAACCCCTAAGGAGAGGGGATGGGGAACATCTTTTGTCGGAGGGGGGAACGCAGATCAAGAACTGTCACTCTCGACGCTTGGTTAAATGCAGGAGAAAAGATCACGCCTGAGGGGAAGGGGGGAAGTTGGTGGGCTTTTTTAGAGGTCTTGGAAAAAGGAACGTTCTGGTCGGAGGGTCTTCGAGTGAAACTACGAAAGGGCGAAAGGAATCCGGATCCGTCGTCGACGAGTGGCGACCGGCGGGCCGGTAGTAAGGTGGAGGAAGCGAAGGGGTCGACTCCAGCGTTCTTGTTCCTTGTAGAACCCTGGGCTTGGCGGAGGAGGAAACGGGTACCTGGGCCGCCCGTCTTCGTGAAAAGAAGAATAGGAGGCGGGGACTTCAGTGGACCCCGGACTATGAAAAAACCAGGTGGAATGACTGCCCGCTCGGGGGAAGTAGTGAGACCGGGCGACGCTAACTCAGACGCCCCCCTAGAGGGAACACCGAGGGAGGACTAGAGAAGTGGATCACCCCAGACGTCAACGGAGGACGGGCCGAGGGGGTCATGTGGTTCAGTTGATCACGGGGGCATTTCGAGCCAGGACAGGCGGGAAAAAATAAAGAGAAAAAAGTAGATGGCCATGTTTTCCTAGGGGGGCAGGAAACCGGTGGGAGCTGATCCCATCGACATCGAAGAGGGGGGGGGCTCTCGAGGGGACGGGCGGATTCTTGACGATCAGGGGGGATGCATGGGGGTCGGAAGAGGACCGTCTTTTTCATCGGAAGCGGAGGGTACCACTGGGGAGGACTTGAGGGAAATGCCCAAGCAGGCGCCGAGAATGCGGTTATATCATATAGATGCCGTTGGGGGGGGGAAGTGGGAGGGGCGACCTCCCTAAAACGTGACTCCCCGAAGGCTAGGGGCAGGAAGCCATCGGGATTCCACCGCTTAGAAAAAGATAAAGTGAGAGACGACTGACGGGTGGCCCAAACTGCCCGAAAGTTTATCAAAGGAGGGAGGATACGCAAGGGGCCTAATGTGGTTGGGTAGAAGGATCCCGAAGTCGGACCGGAGGTGAGAGGTCGACGAAAAAAAAACGGGGGGGCCTCCAGGGAAACCTATCGCCGTTAGAGATGTAACAAGAGAGTCGGGCGGGGGAAGTATCCCAATATCGACGCAATGCTAGGTTCCGAGAAGAGTCCAGCAACGCACATGCGCCGTCTGAGGAAGGGTCCGCCGAGAAAGAATTGGGGAATCGACCTCGTACGTCACAGGACCGGGGTCGAGAGGGAAGGCAGTTATCCTAATTTTCACGCTGAAGGGAAAAAAAACAAGGTGACGCCTCTACGAGGGGCTTTGATCTCAGAAAACGGAGATAGATAAATAGACCAAGAAGAAACAGAAAGCCACGCTTTTTACCCTTGCCAGCCCTGAGAGAAAAGAAGGGGGTCCGCGGCGGGTGACGGCTCTGGGTGTCCGGGGCCAAGACGGAGAAAAAGGTCAAAGGCCGAGATTTATTACAAGACTTTTCCAAAGAAAAAACAGTTCGGGAAAAAGTGTTTTATCGAAAACTGAGATGGGGGCGAAGAAACGTTGAGTATGCAGCGGGGGTCCGACTCTGGGGAAGGAAGGGGAACAAAAGCTACAGGAGGAAAAAAAGGATTGAGCATGTGTTACTAAAGATTTGGCGTATTGAAAAAACGAACACACGGTTCCAAGGGGGGAAGGGATCAGAAACAGAAACCAAAAAGGGCTTCGCCGGCGAGATCGCCACAAGGAGGCGAGAATTAGGGATACCGGGGGTGGGAAGGAGCAATGAATCTACCGAAAGCGTCAAGGTCAAAAAAAAAGACAACCTCCCCTCGAACATGCGACAACTTGAGCCAACGCCCGATCCGGAATAAAGAGGAGGGGGGGAGACAGGGTGTCGCCCTGTCTCGCGGCCTGGGGATAATTAGGATTATATCTCAAGGTAGGGGGGAAAGGGGAGAGATCCTCGACTCCCCACCGAAAAAAGGACAGAAAGGGGGGAGCCGCTTTGAGTCCAAGTTTAGACCCGATCTGTTCTGGGCAGGGAGGAGCGAAGGGGATGGCTTGACACCCGGGAAGGGTCGATTATTTAGAAGGACGGAGACGAACCGAGGTTTTTGAGGTAAATCGACAGCGGAGAGAGACATCTGTTTTGGTGCCAAGGAAATAAAATTCAGTGTTGGTGAAGGACGTCGTGTTGGTCGTATGAACTAAAACCGATTTAAAAAGGACGATAAGGACCTCCGGGGGGAAATTTCGTGTCATTAAGCGGCCCGCGGGAGAGTCTTGCGCCGCCCTCCCCATTACCCAAGGATATGAAACCGCGTAGGCCCCGAAATGTAGGGGTCCCTATGAAACAGTAGATCCGAAAAGGAAGGATGGAAATCAAGCTTGTCGCTGGTTGCCCCCCAGAAAAAAACATGAGTCCTCCAGCGAATGACATCAGGGCCCTGGGGGGAAGCATCCGGACGAGATACGAAGGACTTGCTTTACTATGGGAGAACCGTTGAATTCGAGAGGTTCTAAAGGAGGGTAGAGATGTTGAAGAGGGACCAGCAGGGAGTATTGGGTCTACAAAGGAGGAGGGGTAAGCTTCAATGGACCAGGTCTAACGATCAAGAATAGGTAAAGAAGTCCGGACGGAAGATCGGGATGCAGACTCGCTCGACGTCGGAGGTCTGTCCTACCAGCAAGAGTTAATGTCTGGTCTCATCGGGGAAAAAAGGCAAAATGGGGGCCGTTTTAGCGATGGAGAGAGGGCAACGGATCGGAGAGAGAGGGGGGAACGATCAAAAAGGAGAATTTGTAAAGAGAAAAAGGAGACCTGTTCAAGCCTCTGGGGCAAAACTCTGCAGAGCACCGCGAAAGGGGGAATGAGCTCGGGGTTGAAGGGAGGAAAAAAAATACAGGAGGAACAAGTGGGACGCTAACGTCGCTCACTTGGGAGAAAGATAACGGGAGAAGGGCCAGGGGGCAACCCTCGGGGGGGTTAAAATCGCAGTAAAAACGAAAGTTGAGTTCGAAAAGCAGAGTCTAATCACTAACGCCAGGCTGTAGACCGGATTAGGGGAACACACGTCCGCTCCCCAGCCAGCATAATCGAGATATCAACGGGGAAAACCTCACGGAGCCTACTTAAAAGGGCATTAGCCTACCTGGCATAACCAGGGTGAAATTGAAGACAACGGCCTTGGGATAAAGAGAAAAAGAACCTTTCACGTAGATCAGTAGGCTCAAAACGTGATAGGAACGTTCAACTAAAACGAAAAGAGTGGGGAGAGGATATTGGGAGGCGGAACCTGTCCTGGACCCACCAACTTCACCGTCCGACTACAACCGGTCGTTCGCGACGATCGGGGCGGTCCCCTGGCCGAGGTGTGCAATGGGATCCGTCCTGATGCTAGCAATCGAAATAGAAATAAAACACCACACGACGACGGTTCGGCAGAACTCGGGGACCTGAAGACGGGGAAAGCAGACAGGCGACAACCGAAGAAACTGCGACCTCTCGGGAGGAGTTCGTAGGGAATACCGTTCGCGTCGCAAGAAAGAAAGCGAGCGGCGTCCGACACCCTGGAAATAACGCCAGGCGTTGTCCCCCTTAGTGCACCGCCAGCCTCGGAAAATGGCGGTAGAAGCCAGCCTTGGCGGCCCAGGGATGTCTAAGACCTTATAGCAGGGGGGAATGAAAATGGCTCTCCCTACCAGGAAAAAAAGGGGGACCGGGGCTTCAGCCACTCCTTCAGCAAAACTTACGAGCTGGCAAGAACGGTCAAGTAATTGGGTGAGCCCCGATTCCGGGTCGGACTGGATCATCTTGGGTGAAAGTAGAACGAAAGTCCCGACCCTAATTTTCCTCGCCTTGTGACCATCCACAAAACCCAAACTGACCCCACTGACCAGGCTCGGAGCACTTCATTGTCACCAGCGCGAAGAGTTGGATCTCCTGGAGGGAACCTCTCTCAACTAATATCAAGGGCGGGAAAAAAAAAAACCACTGGGTCGGAGGTGGGGACGTAAAAAGGAAGGAGGCCAGGGGAGGCACTGATCCTAACCGTCAGAAAGGAGAGTGGGAGGGAAAGAAAAACAACAAAACATACTATCTATTACAAAAGCGAACCCATCGAAATTCCGAATACGCCTCAGCGACTAGCAGAAGATTCGAACTGAGTCGCCCTCAGGCGAGGGGATCTTCAAAGATACTGAAGATGCAAGGGGGAGAACCTTCTAAGGAAAGCTCAAAAAAACCAACAGGACACATAGAATTGATTGACCGATTCTGAGGCCAGTAGACTCGCCCTACTCCTGAAGAATGACACTAAGCCTCACCCTCGACGAGGGGGGAATTAGCCAAGAACGTCCGACAAAGAAAAGTCCAAGACAGGAGGACAACGATTCACGCCC
>Ga0179593_1419608_pt1 | contig 10142 bp, 6 predicted proteins | sample CZODoug2_1_08_16_FD_185931 | JGI IMG/M metagenome (GOLD analysis project Ga0179593, IMG submission 185931) | Vadose zone soil fungal communities from Angelo Coast Range Reserve, California, USA - CZODoug2_1_08_16fungal (PacBio error correction) | ecosystem: Environmental > Terrestrial > Soil >...
GGACTCAAAACAGCCCTTGAGAAAAAGACTGGGCTCGCAAATATAAAACTCGATCCTGACGGGGAGGGAAACGCGGTAGTCTCTTATTAGATTCAGCCGGGATCAAGTGAAAGAACGACCAAAAAAGCGAGGGCGTTTGACCCCGAGATCCAGAAGGCCTAATAAGGACTGCTGGGAACCGGGTGCGCAGAGACCACCGTACGCCAAAGGGGTGCCCAAGATCAGCAGGGGGAAGGCGGGGAGCCGCACGATTTATAGCGTCTAGGGTCAAGGGGGATTAGGGAGGGGTGAACAAATATATGGGATCGAGAAGCCGGGGAGGGGGAAGCGGCCTTTCGTCGCATAAAGAAAAAGGTGTAGAAAAAAACGTGCTTCCGCCCGGGGAGGAGGAAAAAAAATGAGGATGAAAAGGATCCGGAAAGGAAAAAAAAGCTACCCACGAATCTCGTCGGGAAGGTTCCACCGGGGGGAACCGGGCGACGTAACAGGGGTCGTGGGTCGAAGAAAGGATCAGTGAGGGGGGAATTGGGTAGAAGACAAAGAACGAAAGCTTCTCAACCCTCCTTGCGCACGCAAAACGCAGGTGTTGAGGAAGGGAATGATGAAGTGGCAGGACCATCACGAAGAGGTGGACCGATGTGACTCCATGGTGCCTTGACACCCTATTGAAAAGGAAATCGGCCGCTGAAAGCTTAAGGACAAAGGATTGCACGCCAGAGGTTAAAAATCAGGGTGAAAGGGGGCTACTAGCGATACAGTGACCAAAACGTCAACTTAGGGGGAAGCAACAAAAATTGGCCGTAGGGGAGGGCCGCCTGTTATTGGCCCAAAGGAGGACAATGTCTTCAATTCAGGGATTCATAGGGGGGCTACAAGGAGGATTAAAAGGAGGGGTCGTCAGAAGAGGGATCCCTCGGAGGCAGCACTTCCTTCGAAAACATTTCGCATTTCCTAGGATTTGAGTGCGGAGGGGTCCCCAGGGGTCTAAGAGTTGGGGGGCCGGTAGCTACCAGAGTAAAAAGTTCAATTTGGGTACGGCCTCTGACAAACCAACGATGTAGCTACAGGAAAAAGAAAGAGAGGCTCAGGGGTCCACCCGGGGCCGGTAGGGGGGAGCAAGATTTCTACCGGGCTTAACGGCACCCAAGCGGGTTTGGGTCGGCGGCGGAGATGAAAAGCATTGGAGGGGTGGTCTGGACGGTCAGCATCAGAAGAAAGGAGGGGACGAACTTGACCCAGCCTGCCGCGCGGAAGAAAGACCCAAAAAAGACTCGCAAGAGGGGAATTGGGTCAAAATAATGTGGAGAAAACATGAAGGGAAGCGGGTAAACGTACCTCGACGGGGAGCTCAAAAAGAAAAACCGAAAGTTTTTGGGGGGAAAAAAAAAGAGAAGAACCGCGGGTGGGGAAAAATAACGAGGGTTGGGGAGACCAAGGGAAAAGGGAAGAAATGGCGACATGGGCGGGTGAACTCCATGCCGTATCAACGACGAATCTGGTTTTTGAAGGGGGAGCAGTGAAAAGAAATAAAAAAAACAAAAAAAAAAAAAAACAAGAGAAAAAAATTAAAAAAAAAAAAACAAAAAAACCCCCCCCCCCCCCACAACAGGGGCCCTTTGATCTAATTATAGTTTCTGGGGCCGGTGGGACCAAAAAAAAAAAAGGTTTGAAAAAGGACATCGGAAGAGTCAAAAAGCACGCGCCCTGGGGAGATGGGGTATTCGGGCAGGGAAAATCCAAGAGATCAGAAAGGTTTGGTCTGGGATGGGATCTGCAGGAGGTGGGGTACCGAGGTCAGCAGCCTTGCCGAAGTCGTACGACGGGAAAGAGAAGGAGGAACAGAAATCGACATAACGAACGCTGCGTTAAAAAGACAACGCTGGAGAAAAAAATCAGATCGCTAGATAATTCACGGCACTGCCGAACCGACGGGGGGACTGGGACTTGGTGGGGGGGCGTCACCTACCCCCACCCCCCCGGGAAAGACAAGAGTTAATTCGCGTCTCCGTGTAAGGAAAAAAAGCGGGCAGCATGGGAAAGAAAAACAGTTTGGACAGTGGCGAGGGGGGTACAGGGATTTTTGAAAAATGCAACGACTAATGCTAAACCGGGGAGGAGTCGAACATAACGGCGACTGTTTTAGACCAATTGATCATGTGCGGAGGGCAGTGCGAAGGGTCATCGCAAGAAAGGGACTGACTCAGCAGTGTAGCCGGAAGCAGGGGTTCGTTGACATTATAAAATCGGCATCGGGGAAGGGGGACCGAAAAATGGGAATGCTGCATAGTCTTTAGAAATGCGGACAATGTCCTTAGACGCCCAAAAGGGTGGGCCAAGACGAATTGGGGGGGGGAGAACATCGTCGGGGGCCGAGGGGGGTCAAGAACCTCTTTTTCTTTTGAACCGCGGGAATCAGGGTATCGGGAAGCAAAAGAAGGGGGGGGAATGCACGAATCCGGGTCACCGCCGATCAGGAGTCATGCAAGAAAAAGAACCCAGGGGTAACTGGCTAGCCGGTCCGGCAGGGGTTAAGGGGGGGTGAGCTCTATGTTCCTCCGGGCAGGGCGATGTCGGACGCGCTCAAATGCCTTTGAGTGAAAAAAAAACCTCTCGCTCTACCCCGAAAACGCCGACTCGGAACCCCGGTCCTTTTCTCCGTTGTCCCAAACGAAAACGGTTTGAATGTCGTCATGGTGGAAAGTGTGCCTCAAGAGATCGACTCCCTCTTGCTCGCTCTTTTTTTCTTTTTGCACTCATACTCCAACGCAAGGGCCCTCCAGGAGACGATTATCGGGGGGTACGGACTTCATCATGCATAAAGGAAAAGGACAAAGGAGATAAAGAGAACAAAAAGGACTCTCTGAAAGGGGGGGACGACGGGAAATGCGGAACTGGAATTATTTTTTCGGTCCTTAGACGAGATTGCAGAGGTGTTCTCACGAACGGGGGGGGCCTGGTACAACCAGTGGTTTACTACCATCTCACAAAAAAGAGGAGAGAAGGTTTTCCCCAGGCGAGCAAAAACGCAGACCCACGAGAAATGTCAGGATGCCCACAGGAGCTGGGACGTTGAAGAGAACCACTGGCCGACTTGACTAAAAAAAACCACGCACAAAAAGCGCGCAGGGGGGCAGGCAAGGAGGTCGATATTCTAGAACAAAGGCACGGGGCCAGTCGGGGAAAGAGGGGAGAGTTTTAAAGGGAAAATCCGCGCCAAATTTGACTGTCTTCGACCCCAAAGACCGACCTGTGTGCGAAAATAGCCTTTTCGCTTCAGGGGGGGGGCCCGAATAGACGGGAGGGCCAGAAGCAGGTATTGGTTGGTCGAAATGCCCCGGGAAGGGGGAGGGGACCTCAGGAAAAAGAGAAACGGTGACAATCTTCCAGGTCGGATCAAGTGAATGGCTGGGGGGAAGGAAAACGCAAGATTAAATCTTCTCAAAAACAAAAAACAGAAATGAGAAATAGTGAATCGGGGGCGTGAGGGGAGTAAAAGAAATGCAAAAGGCAGACGAACATGAGGAACAGAGACGCGTCGCGCTAAGCAGAAATAGGGTTGGGACGGGCGACGGGGGCAGAAAAGAAAAAGGGAGGAGGCAACAAACGTTGCGAAAGAGGGGGGGGGGGGACTTTAAAAAAATACGAGAAAAAGCGGACACGTCAAAAAGGAAGTGTGCCACACATTGGGGAGGGGGTTGGGGGGGAAAAGAAAGAAAGAAAAGCCAAAAAGCGAATGCCCGAGTGGGGAACCCGAAGAAAAACGGCACTGTACTTACGCTATAGCGAAAGGGCTTGCAATGAGGGCGATTGGCGGGGCAAAGGTCAAGCCAGCAAGAGAGGGGGGACGATTCAAAACGACCACCCAATCCAGATTGGGTGTACGCAGGGGGAATCTCGGTGGGTTGAGGGGATTGCGCGGCAAACTCGGCCTGAGAAAGAGGAAAAAGAGACAGTCTTGCGATGGCAGCAAAAAGGTCAAAGCGGCCAAGGAAAAGTGAAACTAAACAAACAGAGTTCTCGAATAAGACAACGAAATAGATCAATGAATAGGCCGGACGGACCCCCATAGAACGTGGGGGAAAAGGAATCTCGTGGATAAACAGGCGGGGCGGGAATGCAGAGTGCATCGAAAACAGGAGGGGTTTAACTGAAACGTCTCACGGGGAAGGATTGACACTCCTTCCCGGGGAAGTCAGCGAGTCAGTTTCGGAGGAAGGGGGGGGCAGACCCACGGCGACGTCAGTTTTCAAAGACGTTAGAGGTATGAGACGCCACGAAAAATAACGGAGGGGGGTACCTCCCATTAATGGCGGAAGAATACCCGCATAAAAAAAAACGTCCCCCACGGGACGGGATTAAGATCGAGGAAGAGGGGGGGGGAGGGACCAAGTTGCAGAACAAGAAGAAATAGAGTGGGCGAAATACATATGCCGGAAATGCATACAGAATATTCCATCATGGGTTGGGGTGACAACCGCGGAAATCGATTCTCAGGGTAAACAGAATAAGCGGTATATCACCAGCGGTTAGGGGGAAAAAGCGTAGCCATTCTCTTAAGGACACACTTCGGACGGGGAAACTAGTCAAATGGAATGGATAAACAGATAGGGGAAACGGTCAGAAAAGCCAGGGTGGCGACGGGAAGGAAAGGGTGTCTGGGGGGTTAAAAAAAAAAATGCCAACAGGACGCGGCCAACGACGCCAAAAAGGGGGGCGGAGATCAGAAGTGTGTGCCTAAACCCCTAACGAAGAGAAGGGGAGGGAAGGCGGGTCCGTGACGACCCACCCACGAACCAGCAGAGAAAAAAGGACCCCGCTCAAGATCATCGCGATAGAGGGATGGTGTTTTTGATCAAAGGGGATTCGCACGTCGAGAAAGGGAGAGCTTGGTCAAAAGGGAAGTATAAAAAAGGAAGAGGCCTCAAAAAACAGAAAAAAAGACACGGACAGGAAGGGGGGGGATGACGAACCCTAAACAAACACTGCATATCCCCATAGCCAGCCACCGGTCGACATAGGGAGTGCACCTGTAAAAAAAAGGGAAAAAAGGAAGTAAGGCTGAAAAAAAGTGGCTTTTGAACAGATCCAAACCGGACGCAGTTTTTTAAAAATTCCACCACGCCCGGCCCTAATAATCCGGAAACGGGCAAGGGACGCAAGCAAGGACGCTGCAAAAGCGGCAGAAGAGGAGAGGGCTACAGAAGATGCAGTCACCCGGACAATGCACATTTCGCCATGAAAACCAAAGGAGCGGTAAAAAAAAGGGGTCCAAAAAAACGAGGGAGAAAAAGAGCAAAACAATGGTCAAGGGTCGCGGGGTTTATCGCAGACTCCGGGGGAAGGGACTACCGGCATTTTGGTCACACATTAAAGGCCAGCCCTAACGGGATGGGTCAGGGCAAACGTCGGTAACGGAGGGGGGGGTGGGAAGAGCATTACTAATGGGGGCAGACGAAAGACCCCCACCCGGGCGGCCCAGCGTACCCTTCCGGTCCCACGATCCACACAGCGTTTGTGTTTAACCTTAAAAGTATCAAAGGGAAAACGGCAACCGGAACAGATAGAACGGGGGAAACTGAGGAGAAAAACATCGATGGACTCCAGGATGGGCTATAAACAGAGGGTCATCTTGGCCGATTAATGAGAAAAAGCGGTGGAAAAAAGAGGGCCTCTTCACTGACTTGTGCAGATGACGGACTTAAGCCTCAAAAGACTACAGATGACAAAGAGCCAATGGAGGGCCAACGCCACGAATTGCTCGCCCTAAAGCCAGGGGAATGACTACCGTGCTTAGGAAACTCAGGGGGACGCAAGCCGAGCCACAAGGAGTCCTACTGTCTCTTTTTCAGGAGGAGACAAGGTGAGCAAAACCGCCTGGAGGGGAGAGGGGGACACAGACGCCCGGCTAAAAAAATCCAAATCGGAGCAGGGGAAAGAGGGGCATCCCTAAGTGCTTGCGTGGGGGGGGGACGGGTACTCGTAAAAGATGACACAACGAACCAAGAAAAGGTCGGGGAATGACAGCCGCCTTCGCGAACAATTGATAAGGGTGTTGAAGAAGGGGCCCGCCCTCCACAAAAAACCGGACCAAGCAAAGCGCCCCCAAAACTCCTCGGGTTTCTTGGGACGTTTTAAAGACAGGCAGTTAACTCAGCAACATAAAAAACACCTCGGGCGGGCGCGCAAAGGACGGTTTGCAACCTCCCAAACCGAGTCGGAGGGCCGGGTATCAGGAAATTCCAGAAACAAAAAGGAATCCTTTTCAAAAGGACAAACGGAACCGAGTGGCCCCACGGTGGGGGGGGAAAACACCTGGGCCCGCACGAAAGGGGTTGGGGAAAAAGGCAGCTGGGAAGAGGGGGGGGGGGGGTGGACCCGCTTCTTGCTGGAACACCAGGGGGATCTCAGAAAAGCCCTCCAGACAAACCACGTAAAGGGGGGGCACTGTCTAAACCGGGAGGGGGGGGGGGGGAAAAAAAAAAAAAAAACAAAAAAGACAAAACACGACAAAGAAAAGAAAAGAAAAAACAAAAACCTACTGGAGGAGAAAGCCAGGCAGGAACATCACGAACGGCTAGGGCGATGACCCATAGGTTAAAAAGAACCGGGAATCCCACTTAAAACTAAAAGGATACGGGGAGGACCCGCTCCGACGGCACATCCGTGATAGGTTTGACGCACCAACCGGGAGGACGTGGGGAGCTGAACACGGCAAAGCAGAAACGGGGAAAAGAGGATCTCGGCGGAGTAGAACGCCCATAGAAGTCCCCAAGGGGAGCGAAGGGGACTATGAATCCAGACAGGGCTGACAACGCTACAAGAAGGCCATAACAAGCTTGGGGAAAACAGAAAAAAGAAAGCGGAGGGATATGGACTGAAAAAAGGAGCCAAAAACTTGGTTCAGGGGAACGGGGGGAAAAACGGGTCGAGAAAAAAAGAACAACCACGAAAGAAGAAGGAAAAGAAGGAGAGGTTGCTCGGTCTCCCGTGCCGAAAAAAGGGGCTGGCCCGAGAAAAGAGGGTTGGCGGCAAGGGCGGTTACGGGGGGGAAGGGTAAGGAGGGAAGTCAGCCGATTATGCAATCCATCCGCATAACGGCGTCGAAGAAAAAAAAAAAGGCAAAAGGAAAGTAAAGGACCTATCTTGAAATGGGGGAGCGAAAGACGTAAGGGGTGGCCCTAAAGATAAGCAGGGGAAGTCAGAGGCGGAAAAGACTAGGGGAAAATTGGGAAAGGTTAGGGTTGGGAAAAAAACCGGGATTCCGGTTCGGGTTTGAACCTATTGGGGATGGAGAGACGGTGGGGACTCAGTCCTTGGCCGCTAGGGGAAGGAGGAGGGGGGTTTGGATACACCCGCAAAAAAAAAACCTGGGGGGAAAAGAGGCCCTGGCGATGCCCGGGGGATAGGGACATGAAAGAAAAGGAGACGCCCCGGAAATACCTGTGGGCGAACTTCGGGCCGTGATGGAAAAGGTGCACCATGACACTCGCGGGGGTGTAGAAAAGGAGCAGGGGGCGGGTAGTTTGGTACTACTGACCCGGACACGAAGCGGCGGGGGGGGGGACAACGTCCGTGGTCCCCCCGCCTAGGGGGGGGGGAAAAAACTGGAAAAGGAGGAAACTGCGATAGTCAAATAACCCCGCATCAAAGGGAGGTGGCGCTCGGGCGCGAAGTTGCTCTTCAATATTTGACGACATCGCCGCAGAAGGCGACAGGCTATCTGCCTAGGAGGATTAAGGAGGGAACGAAGACCAACCTTACTGAAGGCGGGAGAACAGAACTCGCGATATGAGTCCGCCGGAGGATGGGGCCGTCACAGGAGAGAAAATGTCAGACGGATATGTTCGGAATCGGGGGGGTTGCGGGAATCAGGAGTCAGACCAGTAGTTCGCAGAAAGTCAGTCGGTGTCCTTCAACTGGGGGCCACCAACCCAAGGGCATTATCGTGTCGCTTGGAGGGGAGGGATACGTCCAGTAGAGACATCAAATGTGTAAAAAAACGGACTCAGAACAGCTGAACCACTTTCGGTAAAGAGGAACAAACCGGAGGGGGAGAGAAAAAAGATGTAGAACATCCGAGCAGAGGAAGGTCAAAATTCGAGAATGGGGAATCGGTGGAAGGGGGGATGTATCAAAACGGGCTACAAAAAGGGGGGGAATCAGTGACATCTCAAGGGGCAAGAAAGGGGAGCCGTCGACGATAATCGCAAGGACCGGCTGGATCGAAAGACGACTACAGAAAGAAAAGAAACTCAAAAAGGGAGCGGAAGAAGGGACGTGGTACATGGGATGTGGTGACAACAGACCGGGAGCAGTGGGCAAAGGGGGACCTACGAAAATGGATAACAGACCTGCCCTGGGTGTTGGGGCGATCCAAAGAACGGGTGGAGAAGCGTCTATTTGGAAAAAAAAAAAAAAGGAAAGCAAGGAGTGCCTCAAAAGGGTTCAAAAGGGGGCATTGGGGCTGACGCCATCCTCAAAAGTCCCCGATCATGAGATCGACCGCTGGAAAATAAAGGGAAAGGGGCGGGGGGAAAAGGGGATGGAGAGGAAAGGGTTCTTCTTTTGGAACAATTTTGGGAAAAAGGAGAAGGACGGGCTCCTGAAAAAGCAAAACGCGTATGTTTATGGGCTGGCGAAGGGGGGGGGAAAAAAAGCCGACATTACTCAGAAAGGGGGGGGAGGGGAGGGGGGGAGGCCAGAAGGGGTTCAAAAAAAAAAAAGGGTCGTCAGGGAACCTAAGGGGAGGGGGGTCAGTGGGCCTCTGCCGTAACACAGCGCACGCTCGACATATAGAAACGCTGGGGGACCAGACGCTGCTAATCATATCCAAAAAGATGCACCGGGAGAGACATCCTGGATTAGGGCGGGGTTGTCGGGGTCCCTTTGACCGCCAATACCCCTATTCATCGGACTTCCGGGGTAGACAAAAAACCAACGACTTGCCGACCCAGAAAGGGGGTGGAAAAGGGGGTGCTAAAAGTGACCATTGTTGGGGAAACAGCAACAATCCAGGAAGGGCAAGGGTGTCACAACAGCGGAGTTTCGACCTGCTCGCTGGTGACTGGTGTAGAAAGTGGGGCATCAAGTACGAGGGGAGGTCAATGAGGCAGAAGAGAGGTGGGACTGTATCAAGACCGCCGACTGATTATGACGGGGGGGGACATGGGCAACGACTCGGCTAGCAGGGAACCCCCATGGAAACGTTCTGCAATGTACTGGGTTCAACCGGGGCAAATATTTCTTCCACTATGCGCCAGGGATTAGGGCAATGGGGGGGGCGACATCGATCGGCGGTCCTGGGGGAGGGACCCGAAGGGAAAGGTGTAAAAAAAGATCGGCCTACATCCGGGGGATGCCGGGGAAAAGGAAAGGTAACCGCCGATCAAACATGCTCAGAACTACCGACGAGGGGGTGAACGGAACGTCGATAGGTCTGCGGCACTAAGTAAAATTGAGCCTACGGAATTTTCAACTTCGCTTAACTAAACATGAAGAACAGCAGGAAGACGAAAGTGTTGAAAAAAAAAAAAAGCAGGGTTCTTCCTGCCTCTCCAGCCGTAAAGAAAAGGAGAAGAGGAGCACACCAAGCACTACGTCGAAAATACCGGTTTACGAACGGGCATAGAGGGGGGAGGCAGATGTCCTATTCGGATAGTGGTAGAGGGGGGACAACGGTTCGGAACCGCGTTGGAAACTTGATGACTCGCAAACGCGCTCGGTTCGAAAGGTCGGCGCCCAATCAAACAAAATCAAGGGGACGAAAACAAGAATGTAGCAGGTGGAGTTTGAAGGGACCACCAGAGGGGGCGCTGGAAGTACGCAAGCCGCCGCGTATGACAACAAGTCCACGGAGAAGAGATGAAACAGAATGCAGGAGGAGGGAATCTGGTGGAACCAAGATGGGAAGGGACTTGAGGTGGGGACCTCCAAAGGGAGACCCATTGACTGCCTTAACGCAACCAAATCTCCCGTCAGGAGTAGCCCGCGTTGCCAGTTTGGGAAGTCTTAACTTGGCGGAGGTATGGTGGAACGTAGGGGGGGCGACGTCTCCCAAAAAACGACGTCGCCTCGCAGAGCCGGTCAAAGGACTAGGCGCTGCCGGTGGTGGCGGGGACGACCGCCCGCCGGATCAGAGAATA
>Ga0179593_1526932_pt1 | contig 10142 bp, 5 predicted proteins | sample CZODoug2_1_08_16_FD_185931 | JGI IMG/M metagenome (GOLD analysis project Ga0179593, IMG submission 185931) | Vadose zone soil fungal communities from Angelo Coast Range Reserve, California, USA - CZODoug2_1_08_16fungal (PacBio error correction) | ecosystem: Environmental > Terrestrial > Soil >...
TGCGATGCGGCACGGTAAGAAAACAGTCAACAAAATTTATCTAAGGAAAAAAAATGGGGGGAAAAGTCCGAAATAGAGGAAATGTAATAAGAGTGGGAAAAAAGAAAAAAACCCCGACATAAGCCGAAGATTGAAACTTTGCGCGGGAGTGCGTCGCCCAGCCGCACTGGGGGAGCGCAGGAGGACAAGTCGAAAGGGGGAAGACAATCTAGTCTGCGCGGGCCGAGCAAGGGGCCGTGCAAACTGCGTCGCACAGTGGCGATTGATGCGTATCAAAAGCAATGCGCGGACAACGTGCATGGTAAAACAAAGGCCTCCGGGGGGGAAGAATGCAACGCCGTTTCAAAGCCCGGGAGCCCCTAGCCATGTTCCGATGTATAAAGAAGCGTTTACTCGCACCGCCTAACGCGCAGAGGGGAATCGAAAGGGGTCAAAAAGTCGGAACCAAATCCGACGATCCGTTCATGCACGAAGAGCGCACGCCTCCAAAGCCTCGGATATAGGGCAAGGGCAAGCCGGAGGGGAGAAAACCGAAAATCATGTGGGGGGGTTGGGTGGGGGGGGGGTGGGGGGGGGGGGGGGGGGGCGTTACCCCCTACAACTAAACGTGCCTCCTAAGCCAGTTGTACCTTGGCACATTGGCTTTCGACAGATCGGTGGGAGAAAAGACTGAAAAAGGCAGATACGACTGCACCCTAAAAAAGGATGTGGCAAAACGTGCTGCAATGTAATCGGCTAAAACCCGAAAACACTGGCAGCTCGGAAGCGATGGAAGAAAAACGCTAAAAGGGAAAGGCACACTTAATTGAGAAAACGGTTGGACGTGTTTCGTCGTGGGCAAATTCCGTACGTTTTGTGCGGCGCCCAGGAGCACTGCAAGAAGCAAGGGAAGACGACGCGAACCAAATTAACACTATACCGGACGTCGGCAGATACTGCATTCGACATCAAGTCGTTGGCGGGTTCCGAAAGGATCAAAGCGCTAGGGGGGGGAATTTCAGGAGGTCCCAACGCGCGAAAAACCCCGAAGGGGGTTCAGAGAAAATCATCGCCTAGAAGGCAGGGAAAGCGCGTGGGGCTGACACGATGAACCTGTCGAGCAAAGAGAACAAAGAACCCAAGAGGGGGGGGTTGACAGTCGAAAGGGGGGGGAAAAAAAGGCATTTGAAAAGGGAGGGAAACGCCTCAAGGGTCTGATCACGTGTTTGCGAACACATCGAAGAACGGGCATCAGGGAATAACTCGACAAGGGAAGGCGGGAGAGGGAGGGGAGGGGGAGCTCGAGGCGTGCGTTCTTCACAAAAAAGACCGGAGGAAAGAGAGTCAAGGGAGGAAAAGTCCAATGCACGCCGCATCGCGGGCGCTCAGCACCGCAGACGGACGAAAATGAGAAAACAGGTCTGGGCGACAAAAAGAAGAAAGGGTCGAACGCGCCACTACATGGAAAAGCCAAATAAAGAAAATTTGGACAAGCAACTTTACCATATTAAAGCACAACACCAACGGAGTAGGAAAAGGGGGTATTCCATGTAAAATTGATAGAAGATTTGTCAAAGTTCAGTTGGGCCGGTCAAGAGCAGGAAATCCGAACCGACGGCCCTGCATGACCTGTCCGTCATGAATGGATTCGCAGGTCGTTAGTCAACAATCGGAAGGTTGCGGGGGCGTGGTACCCTGCGCTGCAGGGAAAGGTTCCTGCGTCCGGGGGGTGGTGGCTGAAAAAAAATGAGAGCTAAGGAAAGAGAGGGCTCAGAAACGCTTAAAAAAGTAAAAGCCAATCGGTGCGGTACGTTCGTCTCCAGGTTGAGATGTTGCGCGGAACTCGAAGCGCAAGACCCGGGTAGAGGGAAAAAAAGACGTGATCGGGGCATCAGGGAAACAAAAAAAAAAAAACTTCACGAAGTGCGGGGAAAACTGGTAAAATCGCCTTTGGGAATAGCGAAAGTGTTCATGCAGTAAAACTAACAACAGGAGAACGAGGCCTTAACGAGGAAAGGCGGAGGAAAGAAAGACTGGAAACGGGCCGAATTCCACCGGCACGCAGCACGAGACTCCCCGGACACCACAGACAAAATACACGGGTTCCCCCCAAGGAAGAACATCCGTGGGTCGTCTGTGGTCATTTTTGGGGACGACGCGCTTAGCGTCCTTTGGTACAAACGACAAAAAAGAAGAAGAGGGGCGGGGAAAAAAAAAAGACATAAGAACGACCCTACGAAAAAGAAAACCGATCCGCACATCGAATTAAGTTGGGAATGAAACGTCTTGGTTAGCGGAGTGCGAGCACAATCCGCGCCGATCAGAAGTGAAGTGAGGGGGGCACGGACCCTATTATCGAGGGGTTAAAGGAGAACCACGGGGTGATCGGATTATCTATCTAATGCGCAAGAGCATGCCGGCGGAAGAGACTGAAAAATTCAGAACAAGGGGAGGGAGAAAAGGGGGTAACTGGAGATTCCTGTGAGAGAACGTCTTACGTGACTTGTCGCATTGTGAAGGGACAGGGGGGGGCACAGAGGGAGAAGACCAGAACGTCCGAGTCCTAGCGCGTGCGAGGGGTCGCCGTAAAAAAATTCGTCGACCACCAGTCATTACGGTCTAGGGGAGGGGGGGAGGAAGGGGGAACAATAACAAAGGAGGGAGAAGGGAAGTGAAGGAGAAAAGCTTAGTGAAAGCAAAAAATTTCGAACAGGCGTTTAGAACCGGAGAGATTTTGACCCTGGAAGGGGGAAGCGCAAAAATAAAAGGTTGATCCGCCACGAAAAAAGCGAGTATCTAGAGGCGCCCGACCTAACGGAATACCATTTTAGGTCCAGCGGCGCCGGGTCTCTGCTCCAAAACTGTACGGGAGGAAAAGCAACAAAAGAGAAAAAACGGATTCGTCCTCTCCGGTGTGTTGAGGGGAAAAAAAAAATCGGAACCTGAAGTTACGCAAACAGAATAAAGCTTGCTGGAGCCCGCCTTTTTATGGAGGCGGCCTCAAAGGGGTCATCGCGAGAAAAAAACAAAAAGGGGGATTCTTGCGAGAAAACGTCCTAGAGCGGAGGGCTGAGGAAAAGTGTATCTGGACATTGCGGAATCAGACTCTAGGTAACCAGTTAATAAGATTGCGATGCAAGAAAAAACCGGAAAGGAGCAGGAGGGTTAGAGACTGGGCCGCGATCCAGAAAGGGTATGCAGCTGAGCGCCGCCATAATGCACGGTACGGCGGGCGCTCCGATTGGGAGAAAACAGACGGTACTGCTGTAGGCGAAGGGGGGCAGGGGGGGAAAAAGGGGAGGAGCGCGCGAAACTCGTATAGGGGTGTCAAACGCAAAGGGGAAGTGTTGCGTCCTCCGCTTTCATTTCTGAATCAAAAGAGAGCGAAGGGATCGCGAACCAGGGAAGGGAAAAGTCTGGCGACTGTCGACCGCCAGCGTAACCAGAAGAATGAAAAAGACGAGCGATCGGAGGAAGAAGAGCACGCGCTCAGCATTCAGCGTCGTATAGACTTGAAGCTCCAAACACGGAATGGGCCGAAAAAAGGCCGAAGAAGAAATGATAAAAATCCGCCAATTAGTCAACGTTTGTTTTTGGTGGTTTCTCGAAAAACACACACCACACACTATAATCCAGGCGCACAACCTGGGGAGTCAAAAAGCGGGATAAGTCAGGCATGCCGTGGCGAAGAGAAAAGGCCTAGTAGACTGGCATGGATCAAGCAAGGCTGCTGGGTCGCAGACGATAGCCTGCAGGGGTCAAGCAGTAGAAAAAGTCAAAGGGGCAGATCGCGAGTTAAGAAGGAAAAAAAGCTAAAGGACGCAGGTTTCACAAGAACTTTAATTGGGATCTTGGGGATAGGTGCTTGGAGTCGGGGAAGGCGGGGACGGGAGAGGGGAGAGGATTTGCCGGTGAAGGGTGTAATGAGGCGAGGGACGTCGAAGCATGCACCAATGCAACAATACCGACTGGCAACGGGGCGGAAAATGATGCCAAGGAGTTTGGATTCGGGGTTCACGGTATCCGCGGGGATGGGTGGTAGAGGGCCCATCGAAAAAAAAAGAAAGAAATCTAGAGTTCAATCGACGCATACGGATGATTCGGGCCCGGCGGCGGTGGCGCTGAAAGATGGCCACGAGCATGAAAAAAAGGCAGATTCAACAGGGGCTACCCGGGTTAAAGCAAAGTCAGCGACGTCGGGAAGAAGCGGAAGAAGAGGGTATCAATATAAATGGTCGAGGGCCCGAGAGTGGGTGCAACGCCATCGCTCCTGAATATACACGAAGGAAGATGGCGGAGGGGGAGGACTGGGGAGAGAGACGAATTGAAGGAGCGATCATTGAACAAAAAAACAGAAAAAAGGAGCTCAAAGAAGTCCCACCCCGCAAATTCGTCAGCGCAGCACTAACGACGTCGAAAGTGCCAAGCTCAGGACAGAAAGCGAATCAAAAATGAGACAGGATGTTTGACAGGCAGAGAGCCACTCGTTTAGAAAAAGGAGTTGAACGACTAACGAAGTTTACCTGAATACCAAAAAACCAACGAATGGAGGGAAGAGAGATATTCAGGTAATGGCAGGGGGAACGTTGTTGGCAAGGTCATAATTTGAAAAGGAAAAACAACCTAGGGGGGAAGGAAGTCCCGATAGACGGGACGCTAGTGTATCGGGAGAATTGAGAGAATCAATCGCTTTCATGGATTGCGCGCAATGGCTAATTGAGGGGGAGGGGACCGCGCTTGCAAGGGCTTTCCCCGACCGGGACGGTGTGGCATGCATAAGGGGAGGGACTCCTAGCGGATCGTCACCGCTAAAGGGAAAGAAAAAAAAAGCCGCTCGCCCCGATAGGGGCCGATGAGAGCCGTAGGAAAATGAATGTGAGTTCGCAATAGCGGCGAGTATCTGAGACGCGGGGAATCAAAAGAGCAAATGCAGGGGGAAGGCGCCCATTGACGAAAAGCTAAGTCCAGAGAAGACGCCTGGGGCGACTGATAGAGAGCACGTGGGCCGAAAGGCCGCCGCCTCGGGGTATTCGATCAGATTGAAAACGTAAGATAAAAGCTTTGCCAGGGGAAAGGGGGCGATGGAACCGTCACAAAAAAGAAACCACCGAGAAGACTGCTGAATCCTTGTTCGCCCGGACGGGGCCATCCGACTTTTGTCAGAGTGTGGTCTTTGGGCGGGAAAGCGGGAACTCGTGGGTCAAGGAAAAGCCTATGAAAAAGGAAAGCATATCCGCCGAAAAAACTGGGCGCCCACGAAAACGAAAACACCCGATCCCGCACATCGTAACAAAAGAGTGGGTGACCTGGTCAACGTCTGGGGAAGTTCTGGACGAGCAAATCGACCAAAAGAGAGACCAGGTGGAAGCTCGAGGAACAAGAAACTAATCGTTAGGGAAGAACCGTGATCTGGGAGGATTATCGATGCACAGGCGCTGCGCAAAAAAACAAGAAGGGGTTGCGCTCAGACACGATGAACTAGTAGAAGTCTGCGGACAAGAACGTGACGCTGATTTCTAACGGGCATTTGCGGCAGTGGGCGTAAAAATGAAGAGGGGGCTAAGGGAGGGAGACAGGGATCTTGAGCTGTGGCAAAAGCAGGGTCGCCGTGAATTATTCTGGGTACGATGGGCGGAAACGAACCGATTAAGGTCGGCGCGTAGACGAGCGAAAAGGAAAACGCCTTTTCTACTAAAAGAAAAAAAAACTGAGCACGTAACCCAAGGGAATACCACGGGAGATTTTTTTAAACGGACGGGGGCAATTGGGGGGGGAGGCATTTTGGAGCACGCTCAATAAAGGGGTCTGTCGAATCCCAATAAGAGAGGAAGCCACACGTCCGGGGAGTGGACGGCGCCTTTTCATGAAGGAAAAAAAAGGATCGCACTGAGTCAACGCGACCGCTCAAACGGAATTCGAAGCGTGAGGAAAAGTGGTTGTAAGGGAAATCGTTACCGGTGGGAAACATAAGTGGGGTGCTTGTTAACGCCTATACAGCTTTCTTTGCCCAATTAGGGGAAAAACGGTGGACCGTAAGCTGGATCTCTCTCAAAAAAGAGAAAGGATATCATGAAAGCGGTCCTAAAGGGCAACAAATCTGCAGTTCACAGGAGGAATCAGCGGAGGAGGGTAAACAACGGGATGCGCTGCAGAAAACAAATGTAAGGCCGTGTTGTCGAGTCGGTTGCGCCGGAGACGGAGAGCGGGCAGGGAAGGCTCCCCAACTGTGACAGAAGTCGGGGGGAAGGAGGCGGAGGATAACCGAGCGGACAGGTTCGATCGCGCATTGCGATCAAATCAATTGCGCTAAACCCCCGTCAAGGTAAAAAAAGGAGGGGACTGAGGTTAACACCTTCGCTTGCGGCCCAACGCTTTTCTCGGGAGAAAAAGTACGGAAAAAACGGACGGGAACGAAAGGAAAAAGCGGGGCTCTGTTGGTTCGACCAGAAAAATGCCGTGCGACTCAAATTGACGAAGAGCGACAGTTGATAGAAAACGTGTCAAGGCAATACGCGAGGCCTGAAGAAAAAATTCAAGAAAACCGCGTCAGATCCCTGAAGAAGGAGGAAAGACGTGCTGGAGATGGTAGCAGAAGGGGGAGGGGGTAAGAAAGGCAGAGAGGAGCAACTTAGAAGTCATCAAACAACGTTGGGGGGGATCTTGACACGGAAGAGCAATTGTCCTCGAAACGCCCCATGCAGTCGGAGCAGAGGGGTATCATCCGACTAAACGTTGAAAAAGTAGGTTGGACAGTGGGGTCGGGGGAGCTTTGTCGTGGGTCGCCGTCAGAGACGGTGCGTTTTGAGCCCAGGCGGCCGATTGCCTGGGAACAATAAAAAAAAAAAAAGAGTAAACAAAAAGCAAAAGACCAAAGTTCGGGGCGGGAACAGGGGCATCAAGTATTTGGGTGAGGGTTCCGATGAGCACGGGGGGGCCTGGAAAAAGAAAAATAAAAAAAAAAGGGAGAGGTTCGTCCGTTTTTTCAATAAGAAGGAAGGGGAGGGCGCAGCGGTGAATCCGCCTATTGCGCCAAGGCGATGCACGATGGATACCAGGGACACATGTCGGGCGCGGAGGTCGGTAAAAAGGTTGAGAAGCGAAGCGGGAAAGACTCTATCAAATAAAGTATCCGCGAGGGAATCGTGGCAAACGTCCTCAGAGCACTACTGGAAAGCGATGGCGCGTATTTTCGGGGCGTGGGATAGGATGCAAGGACTTGAGTCAAAAAAACGGGAGGAGAAAAGGGGGAAAGAGGCAAAGCGCAGTGCCAGCAAATAGCGTCGGAAAATTTTTGCGCGCGAAGATGCGCAATCAAAAGGAATAAGGACTGACCGAGCCACATAGCTCTGAGAAAAAGCGTAAAGCGACCTAGTCTCTCACAACAACAAGCTGAAAAAAGAGGGGAGGGGGGCTCAACGTATGCTGATTAGCAAAGAGGAGAGAAAGAGGAGCGTGTATAGAAAGGTGCATTGCCTAACGTAGGCACATGTCGCAGGTCAGCGAGCCAAGAAATGGTCGGGAAACGAAAAAAGGGTGGGGCAGCGGTGAGGGGGGAAATCCAAGGTTAGGGAATGACGCAAGACAAAATCGAGCTATCAAAGTATCCTAACGGCTGCCAGACCGCGAAGTTCGGACGAGTGCCGTCAGCCCGTTTAGTCGGCACCACTCGCTAGCACGGAAAAGATCCTGGGGAAAAAAGAATTGCGCAAGAAGGCAGAATCCGGGAAAGGAACTGCTGGTAGGCGGCAGCCCGGGGGCAGCTTGAGAGACCGCGTGTTATCGGACCGCGCGGAATTGACACAGAAAAGTGGGCGGAAGAGGGGAGGGAAACCGTCCGAAGGAAGAAAGTTCTTTTGGCGACGGGTACCTAGAAATAAGGGAACCGAGCTTAAAGCAAAGAATCCAACTGCTGATGCCTACGACGTCCCTCAGAAAAAATGACCATCAGAAAAAGGTCGGTTTTCATGTTGTGTACAAGCGCCGAAGTTTGGGGCACCTCAAATCCTAATCGGCCTCGGGGGCGCAAAAAGGCATATCGCAACCCGGAGACGACGAAAAAGGGCCCATCCGCACAAGAGAGTAAAAAAAAGAAGGGGGTAAACCTAGTCATTGGTTTTGGAGCACACGCCCGAGATCTGAGTGGATTTCTTGGAGGAAATAAGAAAGGCTAAGACGTGTGGGAAAGAAAAAAACCGGGATGGAGGAGATGATCATGCAAGAAGCTTCGGACCAGTGACGCGGTGACCGACTTTTGATTAAGTTGACAGGTGGCAGTGCTATTTGATGAAAGTGGGAAAAAGGGGGGGATGGGGCAAAGGTCGGTCGAACAAAGAGGAGGCTGAACGCTCTCGGCAGGAGATAAGTCCTCATGGGGTTCCAAACGAAACCGATTTTTAAGAGCGGAGGGGAAGGACGCATAACAAAACGGTGACATGAAAAGAAAAGCCCAGGCTTGAAACTACTGAAAAAGGAGGAGGCAGTTTTTTACTGACGGGTCATCTGAATTTTGAAAATCAAAAGAAAAAAAAACGCAAAAAGGGGCAAACCGTGCTTTATCTCCCAGAAAAACCCGGCCTCAAGGACAGGAGAGGAGGTCGGTGTGAGCTCGATCCCCCAAGTCACGACAGGACAACTTAAAAAAAAATAATCTTGGGAAGGAGAAGCGGTGGCTGTGCGTCATGAGCAAAGGTACACTGGGGACCTAAAGAAGGTTCCTCCATGTACCAGTACAGCGTGCTTGGCGGTGCTCGAGGTTTTAGACAAGAAGCGAAAGAAGAGACACAACGGAGGAGGAAGAGAGACAAAAATTTAGAGTGCACGAACAAGTGGCAATGGAGGAGAAAATAAATTGAAGGGCCGACACGAAAAGACCTGACGAAGATGTGGAGACTGTGGGATCCGTCAACCACTTGGAAGAGGAAGAGAACCACCTAAGGGGAAATCAGAAACGTACGTGTCGCCGGGAAACGGATTGGGGATCCCGAAACGTAGGAGGCGCAGTTCGATGGCAAAACAATGGGAAGGGGGAAAAAACTACCCTCAGGGGGGGGAAGGGTTCCAAGTCAGGGGTTACGACTCGTTTTCACGTTTGAATCAGAAGAGAGCGTGGGAGAGGGACCCTAAGAACGAGGAACCAAAGGAAAAAGGGGAGTTGGACGAGGCCCGGAACAATTTGACGCGTCGAGATACTGGAAGAGAGACGAACCCGCGTCGGTAGGGACGTGAAACGTAGGAAAAGGAAAAACAGTCAGGTCTCCATAATAAGGAACCAGGCAGGCATTTACGTCCAAGAAATCGCCATTCTTCACCCAGGGAGCGCTGAATGACGAAGGAAGAGGGGGCTCAAGAGGAAAAGGGCAGACGGGCAGATTAGAAAAGAATCCACGGCAATTAAAACACCTGCGGTTTACAAACCGAAAATCCACTGCCGCAGGTGGGCTCGCAAAAGAAAAGGAATTAACGTCACCGAACTGGAATTTTCGTGTTGGCATCGTGCTCCGGTTCAGGGGGAAGTGAGGACGTGTCTTTGGGCCCAATGCGGCCGGAGAATGGTTCCTGAGCTGAACCCGGCGCGAAGCCGGATGACCAAGGTCAGAAAGGCAAAGAGGGGAATGCGTACGTGCATATCTTCAGAGAGGGGAATGGTCCGCGAAGAGACCGGCGGCTGCGTCCGGGGGAAACACAGTCTGTAACGAGAGTCAAAACGGAAACTGGGGGAAAGGAGGGGTCGAAGAAGGAGTAGAAGGAATCTGCTGCGCGCGAACAACTGGATCGCCTCCCCGAAAGCCTCACTATCTAAGGAAAAAAGTGTCGTGAAGATGCTGGCGTTATAACCTCGAATACTCCTCGTAAGGCCAGGGAAGGGCGAGGGGCAAATCGCGAGTGGCGAACGCAAATGAAACGGAAACCTCTAACAAGCGAGGAAAGGGAAAGTGAACGTGTGAGCTCCCGAGGAAGGAGCACTAATTTTGGACCCACACTAAACTGAGAAGGCGCGTTTCGTAACCTCGGCAAAAGCTAGGAAAAAAAGGCTATGAATAAACTACCTGATGTGCCAGCAGGGAAAAGGGGAAACAAACAGTCTGGAAGTACCTACCTTACGGAGGTGGTAAAAGAACACATAGCTCTTTGAGAGCCAAAAGTTCCTACGACAATGTACCTGC
>Ga0179593_1551088_pt1 | contig 10142 bp, 10 predicted proteins | sample CZODoug2_1_08_16_FD_185931 | JGI IMG/M metagenome (GOLD analysis project Ga0179593, IMG submission 185931) | Vadose zone soil fungal communities from Angelo Coast Range Reserve, California, USA - CZODoug2_1_08_16fungal (PacBio error correction) | ecosystem: Environmental > Terrestrial > Soil >...
ACTACCGCCAGCTCGAAAGAAGAGGGGAAAAGGAAGACCTGGAGTTTGATTTCTCATGAAGAGAAGGTACAAACGAATCGCATAGGAAGGGAGGGAGAAGAAGAGGCTATATGGCTTCTTAGAGAAGGCCTAGGAACGGCGAGTCATTAGAAAGCCTAGGAAGGGAAAAGGAGCAGGAAAATCGGAGAGATGATCGCTGATTAAAACTGCTGAAAAAAAGAAAACCCATTAAAAGAAAAGAGGTATATGAAGGATAGACTTCCTGATGGAGGCTCCACATCCAAAGTGTTGAAGCAAAAATGAAAAGACCCCAGGAGAAGAATCCTAAAGGGCGAGTTCCTGAAATGAGCAGAAGAACAACAGGCGAGCTGGTGCGAAGGCACCATCAAAGCTGCCATTGATGCGGGGCGGGTTTAAGGGCATGTAAGAAAAGAAACGATAAAAGCAAAAGGACATTGCGATTCATAACACTAGGGAAAAACAGCAACGTAAGAGAGAAGAGTCAGTGGGGAAAAACTAACCGCTCTTTGGCCAACCATGAAGTGCCGAGAGGGCTCGCCCAAAAACACTAAAAAAACGGAGTGAGCTCAATAGAGAGAGAGTGTTTGGGAAGACCTTAATTGGGGGGGCGCAACGCGCGGGTTGAGACCAACTGAGGAAGCGATCGGTTGGGGTCTAACAGCTTTGGGAAACTCCAAATGGAGCAGGGGGAGGCAGGCGTTGATTACGCAAGGAACGAGTAATAATTGGAGACCCGAGCACGGAGGAACTATTCGCAGTCTGCAGTTGTCAGGAAGAGAAAAAGTCAGGGAGGAGAAAAGAACTAGCAACGGGCAGCCAAGGGAGGAATGTTGGCGTCCGCGTTGACAAGATGTTCGAACCCTATCGCTTTTCATGGTTTGCTCAGGGGAAGGAAAAAGGGGGCGCTCGTCATGTAAGACGAAGAAGAGAAGACTTGAAGCACCCTCCTGCCTGCAATTATAGCCAGAAAAGATGCGACTCCCACCATCACAACAAGCCAAAGGATCAAAAAAGGCTGCGGCGGTGAACTGGTGAGCGACAAAAAAAAAACGGTGGGGAGAATTTTTTTGGTGGGGGGTGGTTTTCTTCGAATCCGGATGCGGGAGTATCTACTGCTTTCAAAAAAATAAAGGGATTTGACTGGCGGAAAGAGAGCGAAAAACCGCTTCGAGCATGGGAATAGAAAAGGAGCAACCCTTGCAAAATTGTCACGAAAAGCCAAGGGAGGGCGCTGGCGAGGAAGATCGAAAGATTGGGGATGTCGTAAGAAGGAAAAAAAAAACGTGGGGGGGCGTGCACCTTTTCGCGAAAAAAACAGCTAAGTAACGCGGAAAGGGGCGGGTCGAGCTTCCAATTGAGTTGCCGGGAGGAACGAAAGAAAATCGGGACAAGAGGCAAGAAGGAGGTTGACGTGGAGACGGTAAGGAGAAGCACCAGCCTTAGGGGTGGGATCTTTAAAATTCCAGAAGGCAGTCGGCAGGGGAACAAGCCGCTTCGTAGGCGGGGAGTGGAAGAGTAAAAATCGGTGGGAGACATCTCTTAAAAAAGGTAGAGGAGATTGAAGCTAGGGAACAAAAAAACTCAAGAGAGGGGGCCTTCGAAGAAAAAGCCGGGGGGGGGGGGGCAACCGTATGTGGGCGCACGGCGCAGGCTGGGGGGGGCTGGGGAAGGGGGCAGAGCTGGATTGTGCGGGCGCAGAATTATGCTATACAATTCGTGCGAAAGGGTGGGAGGGGGGGGGGAGAGGCGCAGCCAGGGGTGACTCTGTGGGGGGCGACAAAGAACGTCGCGCCGATCTGAGAACTTGGAAGCTACCATCTTGACGTTGTGAAATCAGGTATAAAGAAAGTGAAAAGAAAAGAGACGGGGAGGCGAGCAAACGGGGGATTACGTACTCCGGGGTGGGGACGGCCATAAGTAGGGATGGGTTACGGGTAGGCGAGAAAGGGGAAGGTCGTGCGAGGGCAGGAAGAAAGGGTCCCTCCTAATAAAAAAAGAAACTCTCCATGGCTAGGGACAGGCTCCGTGATATAAGACAAGCGTCCGGCAGCCAGGGAGGACGCGGGGGTGACAGGGAAACGCAGAGAGGGAGCGCGGCTTCCCAGGTCCGGAAAGAATGACTCTTCGGAGGCTTAAGGGGGACCTTTTCAATAGGGGAGATGTTGCAACAGGAAGAGGCGCGCGAGGCAAGCTTCACCTATGAAATTACAAAGGGGGGGGACAAAGCGTTACCCTGGGATTAAAGACTTGGGAAAAAAAGAAAAAAAAAAAAAGAAAGAAAAAAAAGAAGGAGAGAGATTCGGGGAGGCGAGCCGCAGTCGCACTTCACGGAGAGCGGGCGAGTGCGCTAGCTGCTTACTGGGCTGCGAGGGAATGAATCGATGGAAAAGGAGGGAATGAATGGTATATCTCTCAAGAACAGGAGGAGGAAGAGAATACCATTCACGACAAGAGTTCAATGGAGACGCCTGCAAAGAATCATCATCTCTCTAGAGACCAAGATACTAAGTCAGATCGGCAAAAACCAAGAGGCCGGCTGCTCGACCGCGGGGAAGTAAGACGGGGTGGGGGAAAAGGCTGTACTCCGAATAGGAAGCAAAAAACGAAGACTAACTGTTTCACAAGTCACATAACATACAAGAGGAGAATTCTCCAACGGGGAAGAAAAAGGGGAGAGTTCTGAGAAGATCAAGAGGACGGAGTGATGAGCCAGAACAAAGAAAAAAAAAACGCTCTTAAGTCATAACTCTATCCAAAAAAAAGGTTAGATCGGTATGGGAGTAAAGTTGATGCGGATTTAACAGGAGTCAATCAGCGCAGCACGAGGACCGGCGGCTTCCGAATCCCGAAAAAGGAATTTCCATCTCAGCGGCACAGGGAGGTGGGCAGATCGGAAAGGTGTAGATCAAGCCGACACAAGAAGGGCGGATACGAGACCAAAGGCAAGATGGGAAAGGTTTTATCGGGAATGCAAGTGCCATCGGTCCGCCGGGGCTGGGACGTCCGCAAACACATGAAGAAAGCAAGGAAAGATAAGAAACCAAACGCGGTGATGTAGTGCGATCGCAAAATACACCCGCAGTACCAGCCATCGCCGAACACGGAAAAAACCATCTCCGCGCCGTTCAAAAAATAAAACGCTTCGCGCATTTTCAAAAAATTCGCGACTGAACAATGCAGAAGCCTCCGATCCTGAAACGGACCAGGCCGTGGCCAAGGCGTGGGAAGGGAGAGCCTAAAGTTGTACTATCACGTAGAGGGGAAAAAAGAAGCCGAAGAAAGCTTGTGAAAAGGGCGCGACATCAGACTAACTGCCGCTTCTGGATCTCCAGACACCATTCTGAGGACGCTGGACAATAAGGAGGGGGGGAGGAAACCAAGTCAATCCGCGAAACTCGATGGGAGGAGACCATCGGGCTCGCGCACCTCCCTTAAAATAAGAGCCACGGACACGTCACGACGGTGCCTACGGGGGCGCGAGGACAGGGCACCCGACCACTAGTGTTAGGGGGGAGATGGGAATTCTATAAACTGAAAAAAGAAAAGATGACACAGCTCCTCGCACTCAAAAAGGGGGGCGGCTAAAACCGATTTCGACAAACGTTCCCGGCGAACGGAAAAGCGCTCGTCCGGGCGAAGATGTCAAAAGCCGAAAACCATAAATCCTCGCGAGCTTGAAAGAGGAGAATACTTGACACCAAGCACGGGGAGCAAGGACGGGGACCCCCGCTGGTGATCCGCCTGCCGCACACACGAAGGGAGGATCAGAGAGTCGGGAAAAAGGTCGGGGGGAGGGGGGCGTTCTGGGCGGGCAATTTTCAAACGCGGGGCAAAGCCGGAGTCGAGTAGAGGGACCGGGACGGCATGGTTCGCTCTGTACGAAGCCCAAACTAGGCGATCAGGAACAAAATGAAGCCGACGAGGAGGGGGCCAGAAACATAGTCAGTTCGTCGTTTCAATTGAAAAAATGTAACATGGCGTGGTTGGAAAAAACTGAGAAAGAATACCTGACGTGGGCTTAAGTTCTCAATGGCAGAACCGAGGCATCACCGATCTGGGGGGGAAAAAAGTAGAAAAAGGAGAAGGTCAAATGCTAAATGGACCTAGAGGGGGACTGCGCAGGTAACCAGACGAGGTGTAGGCCACTAAAAGAAGCCGTAACAAGGGGAATCCAAAAGGAGAGGGATCCAATCAAGAAAAAAGCTACTAGGTTGGAGCGCGGGAAAAAGGGAGAAACCAAGGGAGCGAGCCGCGCCAATTAAATAGAAAGAGGAAAGAGAGAGATGAGAATGGTGTTTGGGCAGCGAGCGCCCTTCGGGGAGGCAACGCGCGTCATTAGCTTGAGAAAGGGACGCGGATCGTGCGCTGTGGGGCGGTGAAACTCGCAGGAAGCAAAAGGGGATCGGATGCGTAGTTAACTGCGCCCGAACACGCAGGCAGCCAGACAGGTGATGCTGCAACTTAGCAAAAAAAGAGAGGGCCGATGGCGCGCTTCTGACAAGGAAAAAACCGCTTCAGGTATTAGGGGAACTGTCTGTCGAGGCAGAAAACCCATGGATCGGGGGGGGGGTTAAAAAGCGTTGAACAACATGAAGAGAGACCCAGGACTTCGGGTGCTCAGTGGGGGAAAGAAAGGAAAGAGGTCAGGTAGCCGCGACCGTTCGTCCAAGTGGCCGCCGGCTCGAATACTCGCCTGGAGGAAGTTACAGGAGCCCAGACCGCCTCAAAGGAAAAACGCTAAAGAAAGAAGGAAAATCGGAGGGGGGGTAAACCTGTGCAGATCAAGGCCAGAATCCCAAAAGGATTTTCTCCGATCGAAGGGAAGAGGGGGAGACGTGTACGCAGGCGGTGTTCCGAGGAGAGAGGGAATGGGATGAGGCGAGCCCCGCTTCCGGAAAGAACGCAAAGCTTGTTCAGAATAGAAAGGTTGTATCGCCAGCGAGGGAACCGGAAGGGGAGGAAGGTAGGCGAGAGCTGGGCCGGAATCGGAAAAGAGGGGCAAGGACAACCGAAAACTTCACCATCGCCGTGGTCGGTGCCCTTCTCGGAAGCACCAAGGCATCGGGAGGGGGAGGGCCTTCATCAGGAGCCAATTGGCGTGTCGGGGATTGAGGGAGAGAGAAATGGGACGCCGTTCCCGGCAGAAGGGATGGGGGGGACGGGAATCCGATGGAAGTAACGTCCATCCGGGGATTGTGAAATAGGAAGATGAAAAAAAGACGGCATCAGGGGTTCGATCGATGGAAAGGACTTCTTCGCGGAGAAGAGGATATGATATTCGGATCGCCGCCGACCTCTGAACCAAGGGAAGTTCCTAAGTTATTTGTCGGATATGGGAAAAAACCCAGCCGCAGACGGAGAAATTTCCGGCCGCGGCCCATCCCGGCGGCGATAAGTTGGCGGGGAAAATGGACGAAAAAAAAATACGGTTCAGGAAAGAAACTGAGACGGCGCTGAGGATGGGGGACTGACGGTGGGCGGAGGATGGGTTTGAGCTGCATGGAAAAGAAATGTTTGCAAGCGAGAAAAGGGGAGGAAAAAGATATTGGTTTCAGGGCGATGACGAAAACATTTGCCTTTCTTGTGTTGGAGAAATGGGGGAAAGCGGAGTCGGAGAAGATCTTCAAGGTCCGGCTCGATAAAACCATCTAGACATATAGCAGGGGGGTATATACGAAAATGAGAGGTGACGAGAACCGTGAACGCTCTTAGCCACGGTGTATAATCGTGGTGGGGGGGGGACGGCCCTGTCAATGCCGATTAATATTGGCGGAGGCGGAAAGAAAATGAATCTCGTGCGAGGGCTGAGAGTAGCAGGGGACTAACATCAAGGAAACTACAGGGTGCATCAAAACGAAAAACCCGATCGGGAGATTGGCAGGACCTCGGGTCCAGTGCAGGAGTCTTGTTTCAGCGACACTGCTGGCCCATCAGTGAGCTCTTCGCAAAACTCCTTCACGGCCGGGGGATAAGTCAGGTTTATGGCTGACAGCGCTATTAAAATGGGCAGATGGATATTTTGCAACATAGGATCTGAGATTGGCCGCGGCACACCTATGCAAGGAAAAACCTTAGGAACCGCGGGACGTGACCGGAAAGGGAACTTCACGCGGTCGATGCCGGAGTGAGGAAAAAAGCGTTTGCCGGGCGTCTTCGCGGATCTCTGTGCCCTTCTGACGAGGTGAAGACACCGGCTCTGAAAGAGGAGGGGATTAATTCGGCAAAGGCGGATAGCGAATATGCAGGAAGTGAATTGGTATCGAGATCTCAACAAAAATAAGAGAGACATGAAAAGAAACACAAGAAAAAAAGAAAACTCAAGCCTTTCAGCAAATCAGAGCGCACTCTAGGATAGGGTGCGAAGGGGGAACGTACAGAAGAGATCGCCGCGGGCCTCTAGCAAGAGTAGATCCCCTGGGTCACAAGAAAACTAAAAAAGAGGGGGACGAATAGTTGAATCCGGTAAACCCGCTCGCTAAGGGGGGCAAAAACATCACACAGGATTCAGCAAATTCCCGGAAGAAACGTCTTGCAGGAGACCTGGAGGGGAATGAGGGGGAAAGCGTCTTCACGCCGCGGCAGCAGGAAAGAAAAAAAGACCGAGGGAGCCTGGCCGCTCGGAAGGGGAGAAGCTGTTGCGCATCAGGTCTGGAAAAAAGTTGCGTATGCAGAGCCTGTACACCTCGCACCCCTCGCACGCAGGGGGGGGAAAGGCGCAATCCCAAGATTACCTAGGGGAAAAAACACAATTACGTAATCATTTCAGAAGACCGGGGTCGGTTTCCTTCCACGAGAAGTGAAGAGAGAAACAAACATATGGAAGGGGGGAAAGACGACGAAATGACTGCCAGAATGGCTCCGAAAAGATAAAGTAAACACAGCAAAAGCGAAGAGACAGAAACCAAGGGATCGATCCATAAGGGAGATCGCAAAGAAGCGAAAAAAATGATCCAAATCAACGCCGAACAGGAGAAATCCAGCAACTCCGGGGGCGCCGAATAAAGGGACTGAACAAAGCCGCTTGACGTCCTTAAAATCAGTAGAGTCAGGCCGCGGGGGGAAAATGCATCCTAATCAAACCCGCCCAAGGGGGGGGGTGCGTGTGAGGGGGAGAGAGCAGAATATTTTAATTCAGAGATGAAGCTCGAGCCGACGAAGCAGCTACCCAAGAGCGAGCATCCCTGAAGAGCTGGTAAAAGGGCATAGAAAGGGAGGGGCTGGACTACACTGAAATAGAAGAACGTAAGCTAAAGGGCGACTCGGCAGTCCCCAGAAGAGAAAGGTGGTGGGGGGGGGGGGGGGGCGCAATCCCGTACACTAAGGTCAGGACGGACACTACAACTGCAAGGGAAGGAAATCGTCAGGTGGGGAGAATGGTCATAGAACACACTAGGGTGTGTAGTTGTCGGAGTTGTGGATAGAACATGACTTATGTTAACCCAAGAAGCCCTACGCCAGAGCCGCCGGATTACCTATAGGGGAAAAGTGGACCGCACAGGCTGAGAGGAGAAAAAGCGAAGCAATGAGGAGGGAGGGAAGAGAGGAGCAATGCGGTCCGCAGAAAAGAAGCGCGCATCGGAAAAAATAGAAGTATCCAAGCGCACATATAATGGATAAAAGTCAGAATGTCGTCGGCCGCAAAACTAAAGAGGAAAAAAGAAGACATCGCCTGGGAAGGGGAGTACGAAGAAGTGAGGATGGGGATGCGGGAGGTGACCAAGGAAGGGCAACCGGCTGATGACATCATAGGACTTATGCGGATCAAAAGAAGCGGAAGGGCTACATACGAGCGCGATGCCCACTCAGAGCAAAAAATGAGAAAAAACCGACGAGGAAGAATGCTGAAGAAAGAAGGAAGTCGTCTTTCAACTCGTACGAAAAAATCAATGAGGGAGAAAGACGCGGAAGAAACTTCTACGAAACTGAAGAGAGGGAATGCAAAAGGCAGAAGAGCCAGCCAATCAGGGGAGCGCTGGGGGGTGAAGCGAAGACAATCCCCTAAGCATGAGAGGCGGGAGAGGGGTTCCGGGGAAACAGAAAAGAATCGGGGGGCTTATCAGGCAATAAAGTCCATTGCTGTTGAAAAGAAAGCCGAATCCGCGTGCAGCGAACGAAGAAAGCTCATTAAAAGCGCGTTGCAGAAAAAAAATAAGGTGAGGAGGAAGAGCCAAACAAAGGAACTCATCTCTCAAACAGGAGGAAAAGGAAAAGGAGATTAGGAGTTTGGCCGCGGCGTCGCGCAGTGGGAGGAGAGGGATGAGCGTGCTCCACAGGTGGCCGGTCGGCAAGGTATCAGGGGGACGGGAGATTTAAAACAAAGCGTTGCGAACAATGGACGGATGCGGGGAAGGGGGGGGAGGGGGGATGTCTTGAGGACTTCTCCCGAAAAAAAAAACGACATGAGGCAGCAGGTGCTGCGGGGGGGAAAATCAAACCAAGAGAGAACGTGAAGCTGCTGGAGCCGAAAGGGAAGAACTAAGAAACGAGGTGGTTCGACGTTGGCGGGGGGGGGGAAAACTCCAGTTAGCTGATGTGGGGGAAGGAGGGGTAACAACGACAGGAAGGGGAGGAGAAGAATTATCCAGGGAGATTAGTGGCAATGGGTGAGAGAGTGGGAGGGGGGGTAGAGAATCGTCCTGTATCAAAAGGGGAGGGAATCCGGATCCGCAAGAGGAGGAGATAGGAAGAGAATTGAGGCACGGGGAACTGCAGACATAACGAAGAACAAAGGAGGATCGCGAGGAAGAGGATTAGGACGTCCTACGACACGGGGGGGGCGGAATCTCCTCTTGCGGTTATCAGAATAGAGGGAGAAAGATCTCGGAATTTTGTCCTGGCGAAAGAATGGCACCGAGGAGGGGAAAAGGCAGCGCCTCAGGAAGATTCAAAGATTGTGAGAAATTTTCTGAACGGGTTTATCGGAAGGGGGGAAATCTGAAAATCCGGAGGGAGGTTAACGGCGAGGAGGAGTCCGGAGGGGGAGGGAGAAATAAACTCCGGAAGGAAAAAATCGTGGGAAATGAGAAGGAAACCGAAAAGGACGTGCACAAGGGGCGTGGTGCCTGAAGGGAAGATCCATTTTCTGCAAGGCGGGAGGAGAAAGCTACGGGACGCCTCAGGAAGCAGAAAGGGCGGCGGATGCTTGGGGCGAAAATGCGAAATGTATTTAAATCATTGGGGGTGATCACTGCATATGAGAGACCTTTAGCCAGGAAGGGAAGAGAGGCGCTCGATCGGAAATTAAGGGGAATATGGAGTGAAAGGATCTGAGCGCGCTTTCACACAATCGGCTGGTCCGCGGGAGGATTGGGAGGGCTTAGGTTACAAGAGGAACCACCGGAGATAGCTTGGTAAGTGCCATCGGAGGGAAAGCGGGGGTTCAGGAAGGGTGGGACGGCGCGAAAGCCAGGGGGATGAAGTGTGACGGCGCTGGATGTGGGGAGCTTGAGCGCCCTGCAGGGTGCGGGGAAGTAGGTCTAGAAACCGAGTTTGTAAAAGAGAGCAACCATTGCAAGTTCGGAGGTGGAGAAAAAACGATTTCGAAGGGAAGGGAGATATTGGCTTTACAACGAGGATCCATCTTGAAAAAGTTATCGTATCAACAAAGAGGGCCAGGAAAGATACGAACCGTGGGCCGCATAGAAAAAAGAGGACGACAAATGGCAGGGCCCCGTAATGGGGAAAAGGGGGGGGTCGGCTATGCCTCGATTGAAAGGGCGCGAAAAAAGGGGAGAAGGCAAAAGAAACTCCAGGTGCATCTCTACCGAATGAAAGCGCGTGGGCGCAGGATTAGACTCTGTCCAGTCGGACTCGTTGCCACCGATGCAAAAACGTCATTAGCGCGTCGCAAGAAAAGCAGGAGGGGCCAATACGTAAGGAGGCGTAGGAGGCAGAGGATCAGGTGCAGAGGAAGAGGGGGGGCATGAGGGTCGAGATTGCGAGATGTCAACCTAGGGAGATTAAAACGCTCTTGCGAGAGGAGAGACTTACTCACGCGGTCGAGCAAGAAAAGAGAGTTGACCGGCGTCTGGAAAGGACGGTGCAGACGGGTATCGGAGGGTTCCATAATTGCCGTCAATGAATGATGGCCAAAAGAGGAGTTGAAGGAAGGCGTGTCGTGA
>Ga0179593_1581743_pt1 | contig 10142 bp, 14 predicted proteins | sample CZODoug2_1_08_16_FD_185931 | JGI IMG/M metagenome (GOLD analysis project Ga0179593, IMG submission 185931) | Vadose zone soil fungal communities from Angelo Coast Range Reserve, California, USA - CZODoug2_1_08_16fungal (PacBio error correction) | ecosystem: Environmental > Terrestrial > Soil >...
AAGAAAAAAAAAAAAAAAAAGAAGAGTACTAACCGCGGGCTCGACCGACTTTTCCTCCCTCCTACATTATCCTTTCATTCCATTACGGCGTCACTGAAAGAAAAAAAAAAAGAAAAAAGGAAGAGGAGGGGGAAAGAGGGGACGTTTCTGTTTGATGCTCTACTTATCGCTTTCCTTCGCATGAACGTTGGCGCTGGGAGGGGAAAAAGAAGGAGAAAAAAAAAGGGGGGGGGGAGGGAAGGTTCGTTCTGGGGGGACCTGCTGGAAAATCCCCCGGCGCCTGATCGTGGAACGGGGGGAAAGGGAGAAGGGGGGGGGGGGGAAAAGAAGGTGTTCGGGGGCCTTCATTCACACCTCGGAGGAAGGGGAGAAAAGAAAGGGGGAGAGAATCTACCTCACAAAATGCCGGTATCCGCCGGGCCAAGGCCGTTGCGTTTTTCGGAGACGGAAGGGGGAGAGAAAAAAAAGGAAGGGAAGGGGAAGGTGTCAGTCATTGCTTGTGACTTAGAGTCTGGCGAGGGTGTAGGGGAAGAGAGGGGAAAGGAGGACGATTGGCCGGGAGGGCTCAGTGGCTCCCGACGATGAGAAGTCCTGATTACAGGAAAAAAAGAAAAGGGGGGAGGGGGGGGGGAAAAACTGCGCCATCGCGACGTGGCTCTTACGGGGTGCTATTTTTTGTGCCATGGGACTGGAAGGGAGGGGAGGGAAGAGAAAGAGGAGGGAAGGAGAAAAGATGTCGGGCGTGACACGCAACAATTACATGATGGCACTCCGACCAAAAAGGAAAAAGGGGGAAGAGGCGCATCAGCCAGCGCGTTCGCGGGTTCGCGGGCGGGGGACAGGAAGGAAAAAAAGGGGGGGGAAGCCTCGCGGGCGTGGTCATTTGATAAGGTTGTGAAAAAAAAGGGAGGGGGGGAAAGAACGCCTTCCCTGAGGCGGTGCGCAGTCCCCCGTCGACATCTGATTGGATCAATGCCGGGGGGAAATAGAGGGGAGAGAGGGGGAAAAAAAGAAAAAGAAGGTTCCCCCATGCCGTCTTGCTTTATCTGATTGGCCAGTCTGGGGGGGAGAAAAAGAGGGGAAAAAAAAAGGAAAAAGAAGAGGCGATGACCGATCAGGAGAGGAATTACTCCATCCTAATCTCTTTCATTCGGGGAAGGAAAGGGCAGTTAGAAAACTTCTTTGATTTGAGGAAGCGTTTATGACTCGCGGAAGGGGTGGGGGGGAGAGGAAGGGAAAAAAAAAAAAGAGGGGGGGAAAAAGAGAGTAGGAAAACAGCGTTTAGACGCCATTACCATCGTCGATAGGGCTGCGGAGGGGGAAAAGAGGGGGGGGGGGGGGGGAACGTGGTGGTTCTTTCAGCCCAAGGAAGAAAGTAAGGAGACTATCCGCCCATCATAACCTTTCCAACCCCCCCTCAATTTACAAAAAAAAAAAGGAAAAAGAGGGAAGTGATCCGGACTGAAGTAGCTTCTTTTTCCCGATTCGTCGAGAGACAGAGGAGGGGAAGAGAAAAAAAGAAAAGAAAAAGGGGGAAAGGAATTCGGCAGCAACCGACATCTACTTTATCTGATTGTCGCGAACGAGAAGCGCGGAAGAGGGGGAAGGGAAAAAAAAGAAGAAGAAAGGAACTACGTGGTTTCGCAGGGCAAAACCATTTATCTCCCGATCGCCGAGCGAAAAAAAGGGAAGGAGAAAGAGGAGAGAAAGAGTGCGAGTCCCGCGCAAAGGCGCAACCCTGAAAAAGGGGAAAGGGAAAAAAAAGGGAGGAGAAGCCGGGAAGCAGTGATTTTGTGGGTTTTCAACTGCTGTTCTTACCTCTCTTTTACATCTCTACGTAGAGCGAAGAATAAAAAAGGAAAAAAGAAAGAACGCAAGTAGGCCTGCATCATCACCTAACATCCGATTTTTCCAGCAGGGAAGGGAAGGGGAAAAAAAAGAGGGGGGAAAGGGCCAAGCGTCTCGCTGTGCGAACAATCTCACCCACTTTAACACATTTGTAAACCCTTTTAATCAAGGGGGAAGAGGGGGAAAAGAAAAAAAAAAAAAAGGAAGAAAAGGAGGAGGGAAAGCATCATTCTTCTTTGCCATCTGCGCGTCGACGCAGGAAAGGCTAAAGAAAGAAAAAAGAAGAAAGGGAGGCAGGGGTCGCAGCAGGTAAGGACTCTTCTCACCCAGAGGAAACGCGAAAGTTCTGGAAGGGGAGGGAAAAAAGGAGGGGCTTAAAGCGCGCATACTTTAAACTTTTCTTTTTCGACAGCGATAGGAAAAAGAAAGGAAAAGGGGAAGCCATCAAGGATCTAGTTTTCTTCTTCACTTTTATACTACTCTTCTTCGAAAAGAGAGGGGGGGAAAGGGGGAAAAAGAAGTCGTCATCGTGTTGAGTTTTAGTCCGGGCAAAAGCTCGAGGGGGGGAAGGGAGGAAGGAGAGGGGGTCGGGGGCCAAAGGTTCGTGATTTCCTTTTCAATACTTCTGTGTATGTGGAACGACAGAAAGAAAAGAAAGGGGCAGGGTCTTCGCAAGGAGGGAAAGAAAAAAAAAGGGAAGAAAAAAGAAGGGATTCTCCCTAGTTCACTACCTACCAAGTCGTCCTTCAAAGTGGCGGTAGTGGGGAGGGGAAAAAAGAAAGGAAACATGCGAGGCCCCGACCGAAAAAAGGCTACTCCTTCCACGTCATCGAGTCATTTTGATAGCCCGGAAGAGGGGGAAAAAGGAGGGGGAGGGAAAGAGGCATCCTTACCGCCGAAAACATCCAATATCTTCTAAAAAATAATAGTCGTATCCAGGAAAAAAGGGAAGAGGGGAAAAAAGGGGAAGAAGTGTCTTAATCTTCCTTCGCCCAGATCGGGGAGACAACGAAAAATGGGGGGAGGAAGAAAGGAAGGGGGAAGGAGGGGGCGTCTTCACGAAGACGCAGCACTTTCCGCTTTTTCCTCTGAGGGGAAGAAGAGAAGGGAAAAAGAAAAAAGTGGGAGGAAAAAGGGAAGAGGAGCCTTTCCAGGACGACGCGCAATTTCCAACTCAAGAATGATGCCGGCAGATTAGGACGGGAAAAGGGAGAAAAGAGGAGGGGAACAAAACATTAACCTTCGATTAAAAAAAGTTTTCAATGTGGGAAAGGAAAAAAGCGAGGGGGCACTTTCCAAATTGCTCCTCGTGTACCTCAGGAAAAAAAGGAAGAGGGGGGAAGGGGAGGGAAGGGAAGAAGGGCCGTCGGGAGAAAAAAATCCATTTTGGCCCTTGGCCCGTGGCGGAAAGGACCAAAAGGGGGGAAGAGAAGGGAAGAAAGAGGAGGGAAAAAACACAACGCTGCCTTCCTTATTTAGGCGCCAACCCCGTGTTGAGAGGGGAAAAGGGGGAAAAAAAGGAGAGGAAGAGAGGTACAGGACTTTCGGGCGCAAAGATGTCGACTATCACAAAGCCGTAAGATCGCGAGAGAGGAGGAGAAGGGGGCCGGAAGCCGACGTTGATGTGAGCGCGAACTTCAGTTCGCAAGAGAGAAGGGGAAAAAAGGAAGAGGGGAAGGAAGGAGGGGGGCGGTTCCTGATTGCAGGGAAGGAGGATTTCTTTTTTGCCGTGTCTACGAATTTCGACGTCTGTAACACATAGGGAGGAAGAAAAAAAAGAAAAAAATTTAGGTCGGCCCTTGTAACTTGTGGTTGTCAAGGTGTCGGAGGGAGAGGGGGGGGGAAAGGGAGAAAAGGGGAGAAAGTGCTTGCCGTCGGCAGGAACTCACACCCCTTTAACATCTCCCGCCCTCCGAATAGGCAAGGTTAGGGAAGAAGAAAAAAAAGAAAAAAAGTTTTAATAAAAGCGAACCGCGGTATTTTCCTCACCCCAAACCCTAGGGAGCCAAAAAAGGGGAGAAAAAGGAAAAAAAAAGGAGGGCGGAAGAACATACATCATTGCATTCCTCAATACTCCCTGAGCGATAGTCGGGAGGGAGAGAAAAGGGGGGGGGAGGGGAAGAAAGACGGCCAGCATCAAAAAGACTTATACCACCAGACTTTGAAAAAAAAAAAATAAAGAAGGGAAAGGGGGGGGGAAAAAAAGGAGAAATGGGCCTCCACTAATAGAGAAACTCCTATGCAAAAGGAATGGGGGAGAAGGAAGGGGGGATGGAAAAAACAGGTTGAAAAAAAAAATTCCTCCCTCCCTCTTTATAACAATCCACAGCGAAATGGAGAAAAAGGAAAAAAGGGGATCGCGGAGGGACAGCGTCCGCTCTCTCTTTCGGTCGGAGTGCCATCCATTTATGGGTGGGAGGGGGAGGGGGAAAAGAGGGGGGGGGGGGAAAAAGAGAGCCCAAAGGCGCTTTAAGAAGAAAACCGTGGTCTGCAGTCCAGAAGGCAATACCATAACTTCAAGTAAGGGAAAGAAAATAGGAGAAAAAGGAGAAGGGAAAAACTTTGTAGGAGCGTCGCAAAAGTCTTGCTTCCTTCTCGTGCTGTAACTCAGCAGTAAGCAAGAAATGAGAGAGAAAGAGAGGGAAAAAGAGGAATCCTCCAACACAATTGCGGTCCCTTCTATACCTACTCATCCTCGCCATCCTCTAAGTACCAGACAGGAAAGAAAGAAAAAAAAAAGGAAAAGAGGAATGCGCGGCGTATAAAAAAAAAGGCCTTGTCCCTTTCCTGATACCGGCCAAATGTGGGGGAGAAGAAAAAGAGAAAAGAGAGGAAACAGTAAAATTGGCGCTGAGGTGTGAGGCCATGACCCACCGGTCCTCACTCCCCAGGAAAAGCATGAGGAGGAAGAAGGAAAAAGGAAAACGATCAGCGCGCCGGTGGGGAAGCATGACTTAACCTCAGAAATAAAATTCCCTCTCACCCATGACGATAACGAAAGAGGAGAGGGGAAAAAAAGGGAAGGAGATCTAGAAACGAGGACGTTATCAAAACAGAACGTCATAGCCGCCGCCCCGTATTCGACGGAGGGAAAGAAGGAGAAAAGAGAGAAAGGGAAAAGGGGGGGGAAGGAAAGGGGATTTAAGGGTCGCGCGTATCAAGAAGAAGGGAAACGATCCGCTCTTTTATTATAAAAAAAAAAGAGAAGAAGGGGAGCGAGAAAGAAAAAACGAGGAAGGAAAGGAAAGATAGAGATCTCAGATTCCAAGGAGGTAAGATCCGTAATCCGTCCTGAAAGCAGCCGGGGGAAAAAGCCGCCGCGTACTAAACCGCGGCGAAAAGACTGTTATCACCCCTACCTTATCCTTGCATTTCCATTACTAGGGTAAATGAATATAAAAAAAAAAAAGAGGAAGAAGGAAGGAGGGAACTCCGTCGCATCGGGGGGAGGGGATCTGCCGTTTCTTTTTCTTGCTCTACTTGGATTCGAGTTTCTAGAAGAAAAAAGGAAAAAAAAAGAGAGGGAAAAGGGGGGGCGGGAATGTTCTTTCCTGATGGGTTACTTCCTGCTTTAAATCCCCCGGCGCGCTGAAGGAAGAGGAGAGAAGGGAAAAAGACTTGTGAGTGATTACTGTGTTCAGAAAAAGGGAAGGGGGTAGCGCTTCCTGGTGGAGGGCATAAGCGGGCTTTCCCCTGGGCACACTGAAGAAGGAAAAGGAAGAGAAGAAGGGAGGGTCCTTGTCATGGAGAAGGCGCTTAACTTCTAGTTCTTGCATGCTGGGATTAGAAAGGAAGGAAAGGGGTGTTTGGGAGTGAGTCGATCGAATTTACCGATTTGCCGTGTCGAGCTCAGGTGGAGGAAAGAAAAAAGGGAGGGGGAAGAAGAGGAAGAACAAGAATTCGCGCTCTCAAACCTTTTGTTTAATCACCTGCTCCATAGAGAGAAAAAGGGAAGAAGGGGAGGGAGGAAGAAGGATGTAGAAAGCGCCTTTCGGGCGCGATGATTCAAGAGAACGCTGCTGCTTCTCTATCTACCCTACCTATGTCGATGGACGTTCAAACGAAAAGAAAGAGGGAAAGAAGAGAACCGGTTTTCCTCTGCTCAGCAAAGTCGTTTTCTCGTCGTTTTATCGTACGAACCAAGAAAGGAGGAAAAGGAAGGGAGGGGGACATGGATTAAAACGGGGTCAACTTTCTTTTGGGCAGTACCTCGCGCGGAAGGAGGGAAGAGAGGGAAAAAGAAAAAAGGAAGGGAAAGGGGAAAGAGATCTCGCTAACGTACGAAATCCTTTTCCCCGGGAGGGAGGAAGGGAAGGGAGGGAAGGAGGAGGAAAGCCCCCGCTGAAAGCATCGCAGATTACCTTCTCATTTTCTAATTACCGCCCGACGATCGCTGGTCAGGGAGGAGGGAGGAAAAGAAAAGAAATAGAAAGGAGAGGTGATGAACGGATGAAGCTTGGGGAGGGGGTGCTGTTTTGCTGCTCCCCGAGGGGGGAAAAAAAAAGAGGGGGAGACGACTTACAATCGTCTATATTGCTTCTCTGAAAGTCCGGGAAAGGAAAGGGTGTGCGGGTCAAGCCTGCCGACCGGCACTCACTTGGTAGAAAAGGGGGAAAAAAAAGAGAAAAAAGAAAAGAAAAAAAATGAGAACCATCAAGGGCTTCCGACCGAACCAGTGGCGCCCGTTGACTAAGGAAAAGAAAAAAAAAGAAGAAAAGGGCCACACAAGCAATCTTGATAGTCCCTGCCAATCAAAGGGAAAAAGGGAAAAAAAGAGAGAAAAAAAAGAGAAGGGAAAGGGAGAGAGGGGCCGCGAACGAGCTAAGACTGATCGATCTTGAGAAAATTCAGTTCGCCTCTCACAGAAAAGAAAAAAAAAAAAGGGAAGAGGGCAAAAAACTGTACGAAGGGGCGATCTCCGATCTTCACTGCTTTGGATCGGCGACAGGGAAAAAAAATAAAAAGGAGGAGAGAGAACGAAAAAGGGAGGAAAAGAATGAAAATCTCACCCCACGGATCTCATCTTTCTGGAAGTGAAGTTGGGGGGGGGGAAAAGAAAGGAAGAGAAAGAAAAACAAAGGGCGGTCAGCATTCGCCAACTTTATCTTTTTTTTCTCCACGGAAAGGATAAGAAAAAAAAAAGGGAAAAAAGGAGGAATCGGATCAAAGTGGGAAAAAATCTTCTCTCCTTTTGGGAACGATCCCGGCGAAAACAAAGGGAAAGGGGGGGGGGTTCAAGCTAGATCTGAAGGGGAAACTGACTTTATTCCTTCACTTGAAATAAAAAAGGGGAGAGGGGAAGGGAAGGAATAATTATTGCGTGGTTTCCATCTGCAGAAAAGAAAAACGGCCGCTGACCCAGCTTCATGACTGGGACGAACTTTTCTTCGCTCTTCGCAGTTAATCGCAAGAGGAGGGAACAAAAAAAAAAGAAGAAAGGGAAGGAAAAGAAGGCGTTGCTCTAATCGCGCAAGTGAAAAACCTGTTTCTTTTTCGACAGCGATCTGTGGCGAAGTGAAAAGGAGATAAAAGAAAAGAGGAGGAAAGAGAGAGGAGGGGGGGGGCGGAGTGGCAATTGGATCCGACTTCTTCTAAAGATGTTATTTTTTCCCTTTCTTTCAAGGACTCTTCGGAAGAGTTATTGATGTGTATTCGTGCAAGCGTCCGCGGAGAGCAAAAGGAATGTAGGGAAGGGAAAGAGGAAGGGTCGTGAATTCCGTGGAAAGAATTCGAGGTGTCACGACTAACCGCACGCACTTTGAGGGCGAAGTGGGAGGACAAAAAAGAGAGAAAAAAAAACAAAGGAGGCGGATGCCAATAGAAGAATTTTCTTCTCCCCAGGAAAAAAAAAGGAGGAAAAGAAACAGAGGCTTTCCCGGACATTTACATGCGCGGCCCCTCCTCTCGAAGGCGACGCCTTCCGTCATCAAGGGCAAGGGGGGGGGAGAAAAAAAAATACGAAGCTTCGGTAACTTGGGGCCATCCTTACCTCCATTAACACATAAAGAGCTCGAAGAGAGGCGGGAGCAAAGGGGAGAAAAAAAAAGAAAAGGGGAGGGGAAGAAGAAAGTCGCCCAGATCGCTGTCGAAAAGACAGTTTTTCAAGTCTGCTCGATATCTGCAACGAATGCGGCGCCTTAAGGCAGAGGAGGGGGGGGGGGGGGAAAAAAAAAAAAAAAAAAGGAAAAGGGAGAAGGAGGAAAGTCAAGTGATCGAAGGATCCTATCTTGGTCGCTCGTTCGTCAAGAGGGTGAGAGGAAGAAGGAAGAAAAAGAAAAAAAAGGAAGTGAGATGATTCAAAGTGAAGCCTAGGAGTTTCTCTCTCCTATCTAGCTGAAAAACAAAAGAAAAGGAAGGAAAGGTGTTTTCAATGTTTTCAGAGGGGTTTCTTCCTTAATTCGTTTTTCGCCACCGCGAGAAAGGGGGGAAAGGAAAAAGGAAAAAAGAAATGCAATGCTGGAAACAGACTTATCTGTGTGAAGGCCTCGGGAAAAACGATCCAGTTTGGCCCTTGGAAAGGAGGAACGAAAAAAAGGAAAAAAGGAAGAGAGGGACATCGAGTCATCCAGGAGGTGAACCACACGCACTGGGAAGGCAGGAAAAGGAAAATGGGAAGAGGAAAAAAGTGCGCAAGGTCCGCATGCTGCGCGCGCGGACTCTTTCCAGGATTTTCTTGCGCAGATAGGAAACGGGAAAATGGGGGGAAAGGAAGAAACACTTATGGCCGGGAAAAAGGGCCGCCTACTGTAGTTAGCGGCGAACGCATTTCGCACAAGAGAGAGAAGGGAGGAGAGGAGAAGGGGGAAAGGAGATGGAAGGAAGTCAGTGCGGTTGCGTGTTCCTTGAAAGCGGGGAAAAAAGTGCGGGGTTGGCAGTGCTATTCTACGCTTTCTCCATCGCGAATCGGGGGAAAAGGGAAGGGGGAGGGAGGGAGGAACGGGTAACTTGATGGGGGCAATTTCTTCGGTTTGATATTGTCGAAAAGAGAAGAAGAGTGGGGGAAAAAAGGGAGTGAAACGAAAACCCTTAACACGCTCCAAACGGCCTTAATCTTCCCGTTACTTTCAGCGAAGCAAAGGAAGAGGTAAGGGGAAAAAAAAAGAAAAAAAAAGGGGGAAGAAAAAAAACAAGAAGGGGGAGAAGAAAACCGCACCACAGTATTCCCCAAGTTCATCCTAGTCAAAACGCTCTCCTCACTCAACGAGTTCGAAAAGAAAAAAGGAGAAAGGAAACGATCGTCTGGTCATTCTCACTGATCCGGTCATCGAGCGAGGCAGGAAGAGAAAAGGAGGAAAAAAAGAAAGAAGACCGGAAAAGGAGTGCTTACGGTTAGCGAGCCGATTACCCTTGTTCCCACGCTCCTCCTGAGATTGCCCAAGAAGGGAGAGAGGAAAAAAGAAAGCAAAAAAGACAGGTTGAAAACCGGTACAAAAAAATTCCCCCGCCCGCTAGGATAAAAAAATAAAAGAGAAAGGGAAAGAAAAGGAGAGGGCTGCTTCTCAGATGAAACAGGGTCTGCGTGCGCGAAAAAGAGGGAGGGAAAGCAAGGTACTGTGCGTGATGAATCGCCGCACATAGGTAGAGCAGGCAAGCAAGGGAGAAGGGAAGAAAAAAAAAAAAAAAAAAAAGAGACAGGCAGGCGACAAAAATAGCACAGAAGGACAGCCACTCTCGATTGCGCAGTTCGGCACAACAGGGAAAAAGAAGAAGGAAAAAAAAGAAAAAGGAACTTCTCTCGTAAGGGGAAGCACGATCCTCTCCCTTCCAATAGAAAGAAGAAGAAAAAGAAATAGAAAAAATATGAAGTCCCAGCCATTTGAAGACCTATCGTATCAGGCGGCTATCCTATTACATAGTAAAGCTGATTCGGAGAGGGAAAAAGAAAAAAGGGGGGGAGGGAATGAGACAAAGAAGGCAGGAATCCCTCTTCTGCCGCGCCCAAAGGAAGGAGGAAAGGAAAGGGGGGGGGGAAGAACGCCCCATGAAATCCAGTGCGTGCTATCCATCGGCGCGCGCTCCACCGGAAAGAGAAAGCGAGAAGGAAAAAAAAGGGAAGGAAGAAGGAAATAGCTGAATCCAAGTTCATGGGGCATTTGTCTCCGCATCGCCACGTTCATGAAGAAGAGGAAGAAATGGAGGAGAAAAGGAAAGAAAAAGAAAAGAGAGGGAAAAAGGAGGGCAGGACAGGTTTCGGATTGTCAGTGAAGTTTCATTAATTCACTATTACGTTTCGCGCGTGATCACGTCGGAGAGAGCAAGGGGAAGAAGGAAGAACTAACAAAATGAATCGAAAG
>Ga0179593_1623691_pt1 | contig 10142 bp, 9 predicted proteins | sample CZODoug2_1_08_16_FD_185931 | JGI IMG/M metagenome (GOLD analysis project Ga0179593, IMG submission 185931) | Vadose zone soil fungal communities from Angelo Coast Range Reserve, California, USA - CZODoug2_1_08_16fungal (PacBio error correction) | ecosystem: Environmental > Terrestrial > Soil >...
CCGAATCCCCAAAAAATGGCCAAGAAATTTGGAAGGGGGGCATTCGGTGTAATCGTCAGGGGGGGAATGAGAGGAAAGTAGTAGAAGTTTGGGGGGATTAATTCGGTCAATGAGGGGAAAAAAAAATCGAACGATTGGAAAAAAAAACCAGAAGAGGGCCAAGCAGCTTCGGCGCGGTCTCCATATCTATGCAGCCTAGGAGTAAGGGAGTTGTAGAGGGGAAAAAAACCCGGGGAACAGTGTTATACGGGGAATCCCAGGAGAAGGAAATAAAACGAAGAGGGGGGGAGAAGGACATTTCACTTAGATGAGGGCTGACAAAGAGGAAGATGAAAGAGAGAGGAGATCGGATCACTCCGATTAAATATTTGAAAAAAAGAAAAAAAGGAGAAGAATAAGGAGAAAAAAAGAAGAGGCCTTGGCTTCCTCTTCCCTCTGGGGAAGGGATACCACAAGAAAATTGTTTTGGGGGAACAGGGGGATACGGTACCACATTCTCGGAAAGGTTTCGGGACGGGGGGGGAGATCAAAGGAGGGTCAAAAAGGGCGCAGAATTGATGGTTTGTATCCAGATTCATTCCAAGGGTTAAATTTGCGGGGAAAAGGGAACGGCGGCCGACACTTCCCAACACACTTCAAAAAGGAGTGGATCAAAAGGGGACCGGAAGAGAAGTACAGGGGCCTGCGCCAAAACGTTTTCAGGGGGAAAGGAAGGTAAGTCGAAAGGTTGAAAAAAGTCTTGGCCACGTTACGTTGCCTTCCGACAACCTTTAACGGGGAATGTACTGCAGAAATTCCAAAAAAAAATTAACGAAACCCAAGCCCCAGACGCGGGGGCTTTCCCCTTCCCATTTTTGAGGAGTCGGATCAAGGAGGGGGCTCAGATCCTGCTGGAAGGAAAGGAGCCAGTTCCAGTAAGCAATGGGGACCAGAACAAGATAAGTGCCAAAAAGGGCCGCCACGGGAACCGTAGAGGGGCCAATTTCACAATGGAACCCTCTTTAAAAGAACAGCGAGAAAGGGGGGACGATGCGATGGAGGAACACTCAGAAACGTTGGCGTCCCAACGGGTAATCTGAAGGGAGATGCCACGAGGACAAAGAAGCTTCGCCAATCCTGACGCTCGGTATTGGGAAAAAGGGGGCCTGGGGTTCAGGGCCGGAATAGAGATCCGTTCTACGGAGTAGCGACTTATTTCCAGAAAACCCGAGATTCTGAGCAAAGGATATTCCAAAGGGGGGGGATCAAGGAGGGGGGTAGAATAATTTCTTTCCACAAGAAAAGATCCGTGAGAAAAGAGCGGGACGGGCCGGTTATAGGGAATCATGTACGAGGCGTAGTTGGAGTTCCGTTCGGAAATTTATTACTTGCCGTCAAGGAGGGACAACGCAAAAGGGTATAAAAAGGAGGGAAGCAGAAGGGGAAGGAAAGCCAAGGGCGCTCTCTTGGGGTCCGCTGCTACTAAGGAGAAGGAGACCTCGCAGGGGGGAGGAAATCAAAAAAGGAGTCGAACATAAACGTCCATGCGCTGTGGCGTGCGAGCGGTCATAAAGTATGCAGTTCAGGAAGGGGGACGCCAAGATACAAAAAAAAAAGATTTAGATCCGGGGGGGGGAGGACAGGCTCAAGAAACTGCATAACGCAGGCGAGACGGAACGCAGAAAGGAAACTTCTCAGCGCCGACGGAAAAACGATCGTGGACTTCCGTCCAAATCGCAAAAAGGTTTTTTGCACGTCTCGAGGAGAAGCCCTTCAAAAAAAGAACCGCATGCCTGGAATCGAAAAGTGGGGGGGAAAGGCCGACGGGTTTACTACTCTCCCTTTTTGGACGAAGTCTGTCGAAAAGGGGAAAAGTCTAAATTTGGCGAAAGGGAAAAAATAAAAGAGGGGGGGTAATCAGTATCGAGTAATCCGGCTAACCGTACTCTTCACAGACTCGGGATATAAGAAGAAGTACAGAAAAAGCCGTGACCCCTGTGTCAAAAGATTGAGGGGAATACCCTCGCTCCCAACGTGTGTCTCAGAATGAAAAGGTTTGATGAAACATCGGTAGAAAAGAACGTGCACGAACGGCGAGACAAAAAAAGGCGGTTGCCAAAATCCGCGGACAGGCGGGACTCGCAATCAGCAAAAAAGGAGGGGGCAGCCCAACGACTGCCACGGGGACATCCAAGGGGGGGGACTCCAAACTAGACAAAAAGCACATCGAAAAGGGCTATGAGTCTCCTGACGATTGGGGAACGAGTTGGAAAAAGGGGGAGACGGGGAAGGGGGGTGCGCCGTACGGGGCCTTTGGCCTCTTTATCTTTGAAAGGGGTTAGACTCTCGTAACTAGGGTCGGGAAAGGCCAGAGTCACAGCACAGCGAGATGTTCCACTCTGCCTCAAGATCCTCAAGGGGGGGCCAAACGGTCAGGACCTCTGAGGGAGAAACGGTTGCAGGGGGGAAAGGGAATTTAGCAAGGACAGTACCGTTCAATGGTTTTCTGCAAGCAACCTCTGTAATGGGGAGGGGGGGGGGTGGGTTGCCGGAACTTTTGGGCCATTCGAGGTAAATTATTGGAAACGAAAGGTTTTAGGGAGGAAGAGGTCGGAGGGGAAGGAATTCTTTTTATCCATCGATTGGAACGGGGGGGGAGGACTTTCGGGGCGCCGGCAAAGCAAAGGTAAAAAACGTGGGGGGTCATATTTATAAACTAGAATTCCGGGGGGAAGGAAAGAGGAGAGGAGGAGGGATACACTAAGAAAGAGGGGGAGAATGTATCCACTTCTCGCTCTAGTACATCGTTTTGCGATGGGGGGGTCTGAATTAAAAACAGCCTGCAGGCAAGGACATCCAGCTTCTGGGGGGGCGAACAGGAAAGGGGGGTCTGGGAGGACAAGGACATGGCGTGGAAAATCTAATCGTATTGATCGAGTGTTGCACTCTTCTTAGAGGGATGCGGCGGGAAAAGAAAGTTCAATGGGCAAAATTTGGAGCCATATCAAATTCGGAGAAAAGGTGAAAGGAAGAGGAAGGGAAAACCAGGGATCGCGATCTCCACACGTATTTCAGGGTAGTGAGGAGGAGGTAATAAAGGATCCGTAATTCGCATCGATATGGAGAACGCAAAACCGAGGAAGGGAAAGGAGTCTCCGGGGGGGGGGGACATCAGGAAAGGGGGAAAGAAGAGAGGGAGACTCGTACATTCCCTCTAAAATCATACTGCTTTATAAAAGATAAACATGAAAGGGAGAAAGCTAGAATGCCCGGCCTCCTCAAAATAACGGTGGGGGGGAGCCGGGGGCGAAGGAAAACACAACTGATGCGGGGAAAATAGAGCTGGGCTACTAACCGTCCCGGGGAAGAACCAAAAGCAAAAGAAATTGGAGGCGGCCCGGGGAGAGAGGGTATCCGTCTTAATTATATTCTCAATGGGAGGGGGGAAGGGTTAGATTCGGGGAACTGGGGGGAGAGGCACTCAAGATAAGAGTGTCCAACGAAGAGAATCGAAAAAAGAAAGACGGAGGGGGAGGGCGGTCCAATAAAAAGAGCCTGATTAAATTTGGACAGAATACAAAATAACATTAACGCAGGGGGGAGAAAAAGAACTGGATAGAGCCCGGGGGAGGGAAAAAAGCACCGTGAGCGTGATAATGGTGCTCAAATGGCTTGAAAAAGTAGAAGTAGAAGGGGAAAACGGCGAGAAATTCCGGGAAATCACTCCTATTAAAAAGTGTTAAAACCCCTGGTCTTAAATAAGGAGGTAAGCCAGAACATGGACACCAGATCTGGATGCCTGGATCGCCAGCTGTGGAAAAGGGAGAACACAAATCATCAAAAGGGGTTACGAGAGTAGAAAATTCTCTCCACTAGGTCTGGAAGTGGCGTGTATCCACACCTCTCTTAGAAGGTCCCTCTGTGAGAAGGAAAGGGGGGGATTAGTTGTAAAGGGGAAGAATGTTTACCTTTGCGAATAACATTCGCGGACCGACATCAGGCAACTGGAAAAATGGAAGGAGCTCGCTATCTGAAACCTGAAGTCCAAAAAAACCTGGTGTGCCAGGGGACAGGAGAACCTCGAATGCCAAAAAGACGGTCACAACATTCTTTTCAACGGTTAAAGGGAAAAACATTGAACTGGAAGAATTGGAAAACGGGAAAAGGGAGTGGCGACGCGTTCCGGCTTACCTAGGGACAACAACCGCGGGGGAGGGTCCACGTCCATTTTGGACAGGAGCGAGAAAGACTCTCCCTGAGAAGAGGCACTTTCCGACCTTAGTAGCCGATCGGGGCGAAAAAAGAAAAGAATTAAGAAAAGGGTAACAAAAACAGAAGATGTACACTATGCCAATGTTCAAAATCAGGCCTCGTTCACCATTTGAAGGGTTGGGAAAGGAGGAACCGGAAGGCTTCTTCGGTCCCACTCATATTGGCGTCCCAAACAATTGGGAATCGGTGGCGCGTGGGGGGGGGAAGAAGAATGGGGTGGGGAAATTGGCCATAAAAAAAAAAAAAGATATCTGCAGCCAAAAAGGACGAAAACGGATTTTGGCAACCCCTTTTGTCCGCCGGGGGCGTGGCGATGAGACGGCGCTACTAAATTGAGGAGGCGAAACGGGGACGAAGGTCTCCCCTCAATATCTTACACATGGCAAGGTTCCGCATTTGGATGTATGGAAAAGGCGAGGGGGGGGGAAAAGGGGCTAGCGCGGTGATCAGCGAGAAAGTACGGTCCGTTTCGCCGGAGGAGGCGACTACAGGAGAGAGAGGCCGTAGTCGTGAGGAATTGAATGGACGTCGTCTACCGCGCCGGAGACAACTTTCTCTTCGAGGGAATTCCAGTTCAGGGAGAAACCATTTGGCGGAAGAGCGCAAGGGACAGGGGGGGGGGGGGGGGGGGTGGGGGGGGGGGGGGGGGGGGGGGGGGGGGGGGGAGTGCCGTGGAAAAAGGGGGGCCTGAGCAAGGGTGGAGGGCTTCTCCTTGAGAGCAGGGCAACCCGTCGCGGGTGGGGGAAAAGGATGGAGTCAGAAAGAAGGGGCGTTCTAGCGGGAGTGCCTTGCTTTATTCATTTTTAAAGGGGAGAAGTTCACTAAAAGAGAGAGAAAAACAACGGAGAGAGGGGTGGCGTGAACTTCTCCAAGAAACGGAGCTATCCATCGCCAAAAGGGAACACGCGCCGAAGGAAAACTGTTCGGGGCCCGTGGGAAATTGAAAAATCAGTCGGGTGTGGCCGGACTCAGGATAATCCTTCCACCCAGGAAGACGCAGCCTTGGGATCTATCGGGGGCTTGAGGCAAAACACGGTCCGACGGCATCTTTATGAGACGTGTCGCCGCTGCGAGACCTACTCATGGAAGGAAAAGGAAAACGGGGGAAGAAGGAAGGTAGTCGCTATTGAGCCGTCTAACCTTAGGAACACCCTCTCTCAGGAGAAAGTGACGTATCGGGGAAAAAGTCACTAACATCTCCACGGAGTCCAGTGTCGTTAGATATTGGGAAAACGGGGATCCCCGTGGGGAGGGAAGGAGGGCAGGGTGCAAATTAAATTCATCGCCACGACCGAACCAAATGCTTTTTGCAAAAATTCCCTCATCTTAGGGGGGGGATTTGTGCCCGGAAAGCGGGAAAGGGGACACGTCGAAACGAGGTTCGTTTGCATTCCCCGAAGAAAAAGGGGGGAAAGTGGACAAAGGACAAAAAAAAAGGGGAGCTGGGCTCCTTACTGAGGAGTAACGTATTTTTGTAAAAAAAGGGGGGGGCTAGAATAAGTGACCTGGTGGTGCGCCGGGAGGGGTCAGCCGTTGGGCCCAAAGAGGGGTGTTCGGGGAGGAAGCGGCTTGGGGAAAAGTGAAGGAAAAAAAAAAAACGGGCATAAGAGTCTCCGCTTCCTAAGGACGGAAAGCACTCGGAGGGGTGGGGGGGGGGCCGGCCGGAAACTTTGAACCCAAGGTGGCGGGTTTGGAAAAAGCCCAGTACAGTACCAGGGGGGAACAATGTTTGGACAACCTCTGTAAGGGGTGGGAAAACAAGGGGGCCATGAGGGTCTCATTCATTGGAGGACTCAACCGTGGGGTGGCCTGAAAGAGTAGGGGACGTAAAAGTCCTGGGGGATCATCACTCATTTGGGGGAAGGGGGGGACTGACTGTCCAGAAAGAAATGCCCAATGGGAACTGGCATAGAATACACCGAATAAAGTCTTAGCACATAGGTAAAATCAAAAGAGAATTTATACAAGAAAAGAAAAAAACCGAGGGAGAGAATGGGTATCCCCCGGCGCTACTTACTCAGGGGAATAAAAAAGGGGGGGGGGATTGGTGAACTGGTTCTGGAGGGAAAAGACCAGCTTCAGGGGGGCGACCCTTCCGATGATGTACTTTCTTTAAGAGCTTACCCTGAGGGGAGGTAAAATCAATCGGAGTGATCATCTTAATTTGCTAACGCTTATGAGAAGGAGAGTTGAAAAACTCAAGTAGGGGGCACAATTGGAAAAACAGCCACCATTCTTGCTCAGGATTTTCTCCTCTCGACACCGTTATCATCCCAGGGGTCCCGATTGTTAGGGATCTACAATTCCTGGAAGAATCGTCGGTCCGGGGGAGGCCGCAAACGACGCTTGGGCTATTATTCTCTTAGGGGTTGGGTGTTAAAGAGCGAGTGCAAAGGGAGCAGCAGATTAAGCCTAAAACGTTCAAATACCCTTGAGAAAGCATTCCCGGAGGAAAAGATCGAAGCGAAAGAACAGGTGAGTTGGTACCCGTCTTGGTTAGGAGAGGACTAGAGAAACCACCAGGGGCCGCAGGAAAAAAAAATACCGGCACTCGAACAAAATCACCGCTTGATTTTGTGAGGAGCGGCAAAGGAGGGAAGGGAGAAAAGGAGGAGAGATTTAATTACTTCATTCGATGCTCTTCCCTCAAAGACGATGGAACAAAACCTAAAGAGAAACGTCGCACGCAGAGGGCGGTCCCGAGACGCCTAGGAGGACGAGATGAGGATTAAGAAGGGGAAAGAAACTACAAGGAAAAGTTTGAATCCGAGAGGAGAAAAAGCACAGTGAAGCCCTAATTTTCGGCGAAAATGCTTGACGAGGAAAAGCGGGGGCGACCACGCGCCGCATGCAAATTAAGGCAGAAAAAGGAAAAAAGGATGTCAAGGGAACGCCATGAAGGAGGGAATTTCAAAAAAGCCAATCAGGAGGACGGTTCACAGAAGCTGTATTCCGGAAACTCGCCAGATGGGAGGGGGGGGACCAATCAGGCTGAGTAGCAAGCGAGACGGGAAATTCTCTCCAACGATTTTCGGCTGGGCTTTTATCCTAGAGGATCGACGTGGACTCAGAGGGAATTGGGGGGGGTGTATCCATATTCCCGTTTTTACCTTGGGGGAGAGCAAATGGACAGAGGAAGGACAGTCAGGAAAAAGAAGTGGGAAACAGGGTTCAGGCCGCGACTCACTATCTTCCCTGCAAAAGGAGCAAAAAACAAGCGTGGGACTGAATGAAAGAATAGGTTCACGTCACCAAAAAAGTAGGCCCACTTTAAGGGAAAAGTTGAGGAAGGGGGAACTGGTAAGTTAGGAAAACAACCGCAACGGAGTAGGGGCGATCTTCCCGGGAAAAAAAAAACCCAAAAAAGGTTGCTTTCAACAGGAAAGGGGGTGGGGGAGGAAGGAGAAAACGGAGACCCGCCGCTCCGCTGCAGTGGAAATAGCACTTGAAGACTTACAGGAAAGGGAGAGTAAAACCATAGAAAAGCCAAGCTGCGGACGGGGGAACCACCTGTTCCTTGGGAAAAGGAAGAAAACAAGTGAAAAAAAAAGTACGGGTCACTCCTCGGTCGACCTCGGAAGCCCTTGATGGCTGTCTGTCAAAGAGAAAGTGCAGGGAGGGGGGGAGGTCGGTGCAGTCGAATGCCACCGAATGGGTGGGGGCGGGAAGTAGAAAAGGAGGAGCACAGAGGGTTGGGGGGGGACTTTGGCTGCACGTTCGTGGGGCGAGGAAGTCCGTTAATAAGGAAGAAACTGATAAGAACGAAGGGAGGACCTGCAAAAGAGAGGTATTCCCCCTCAAACACATTTTGATCACTGGACTCATTGAGATGTAGAAGGGAGGGAAGCTATAAGTCAGCGAGGGGTGGAAAAGTCAGCCGGATTAGAAAAGAACAGGATACATTTACTATTCCTTATTGGTTAGTTCAGGAAATTTATGAATGCGTCAGGCGAACACACGAAAGCGCAAGGGCCCGTAGACGAGCACCGTGTATTTCCCTCATAGGAAGGAGCGGCTGCGCGAAGACTGGGGGGGGAAGGGCTTCTCAAAAAGATTGAAAAGTCCACAAAAAAACGGAATAAAAGACCTTCCGTCTGCAAGAGCGGTCGGGAGGAGAGGCAAGAAGAAGGTTAGAAGTTATTGGAACGCAGTACTGCCCACACAACACGTAGGAGAAGATAAGAACCTTGGGGGGAACTTTCTCAAATGGCGATGTCCGCTCACTGGGGACGCGCCGCGCCGACGACGTGGTGTGCGACTCCGGACTTAGTGGAAAGGGAAAGGAAAACGAGCGAAGGTGGCCGGGAGAATAAAAAGGAAAACCACGTCGCGCAACTAGATCAGCGTAGAATGATACTGAAAACTGGTGCTACGGCGGGAAGAGATTTACGAAAAGGGGGGGGGGCTAGAAGTAGACGGCGCAAAGAAAATTTTTCCTAACTGGACCAACTAAGCGAGAAGGTAAGGTAGCGCTAGAGAAGGCGAAAAAAAGTCACCGCTCGAGATCACGGATCTAATCTTAACAGCCCTTGAATTAGGAAAGAAGCCGAGTTGAAGGGGGGGAACCTTCGCTCCCCGTTTTGGCAGCACTCACTCGGTGTGTGTATTGATCATTCTTATCTCGGGAAAAGGGGAAGATAAAAAAACAAAACAGCATCGCCAAAATTTCGAGACCAAAGCGGTTTTGGAAAAGAAAAAAGGATGGGGAAAAAAGGCAGGAACAACCCATGGGGCATGAAAAAATGAAGAGGTAAAAAGCACCAGGGGGGGGGGGGACGCAGGATATGAGTTGAGAATACATCTAAAGGGAAGCGAGGTCGGAAAGAGGATTTTGGGGGGATAGAGACGGTGACATCCAAGTTAAAGGGTGTTTCTAAGGAAAAGCTTTTGCAAATAGGGGGGAAGGGGGGGTCGCCCGCTCGGCTTAAGTCGTCAAGGGAAAATCTTTGCAAAAAAGAAGGGTCGGCGGAAGAACGCGGGCGAAAAAAAAAGCCGCAAAACTGACGGGTTCCCATACGCGTAGTTGGCTTTGTGTTCGGACGAGAGAAAGGGGACAGGAATGGGCGGTGTGGAAATGGTATGCCCCGTACATTACCCTTTCAGGGGGGTTTCGGGAAGGAAAGGAGGGAACGTAAGGGGGAGAAATTTTTGGGGAACAGGGGGTCTCATTATGAATCGAACAAAGGTTTTTTGAAGGGGCGGTAAGAAGGGAAAAGAAGTCTGGGGATCCAGATTGGAAGTTGTGAAAGGGACTGTAGGGAGGGAAAAATGTGGAAAAAAAACGGGGGAATGGCATAGGAGAGCAACTAAGAAAGTGGGCGGCACAAATATGGCGACGTTGGGGGAAAACATTGCCAGAACCTCGTGGTGGTTCCCGTCCCCCTCGAATACGGACGAGAGAAAAGGGGGGGTTGCGGAGGAAAAGTCTGTAACGAAGATCCAGAGAGGGGGAGAACATTTCCTAGGGGCGAAATCTTCAGCACGATGGAGTTTCTCAATCTAATGAGGTGAGAGAAGAGATTGCTCAAAAAGACGTTGTTCAGCAAAACCGGCATAACATTGGGAGCCATTAGCACCTGAGTGCCAGGGGGGTTCTGAGAACACCGGGAGAGAGTTCTCACACAAGGGGGGTGCAAAGGGGGGGGGGTCAAAAAAAAAATTCATAATAAATGGCTCTCGATCAGGGGGGACGCAGGGTCTAACCGCCGGGCGGCTCTTGGGCGAGTGTCAGTCTTCGAGGGTGGTTTTTAAAAGAGGAGGGAGTAGTGACCCAGGCGGAGCATTAGCCGCGAAGTACATCTCCACGCATACGAGCCTTGGAGAAAGCTCATTCAAAAGCCCTCGAAGTCAGAGAAGGAAAGCGTGATTGGTCGAGAAGGCGGTTCGATTCT
>Ga0179593_1629309_pt1 | contig 10142 bp, 23 predicted proteins | sample CZODoug2_1_08_16_FD_185931 | JGI IMG/M metagenome (GOLD analysis project Ga0179593, IMG submission 185931) | Vadose zone soil fungal communities from Angelo Coast Range Reserve, California, USA - CZODoug2_1_08_16fungal (PacBio error correction) | ecosystem: Environmental > Terrestrial > Soil >...
AAAAAGATATCTTCGCAGCCAGGAGGGAAAAAAAAAGAAAACGGACCCTCGGAAGCCTCATTGTCCCTTTTTTTCTCCCACCGGCCGGCCGAAAAAAAAAACGAAGGCATTCACTTGCCGCTAAAAAAAAAAAAAAAAAAAAAGAAAAGGATTCAGGAAAGGGTTCAACTTGCCTGATCCTGCGTGGGAAGGGGGGAAAAAGGAAAAAAAAGTCAGGAGGGGACAGCATACTAATATCCTGCGAACATGCCGCTGCAGAGAAAGGGAATGATCAGAAAGCTCATGGCATCTACATTCAAAGAGGGGGTGAGAATACCAAAGGGAAAAAAAAAGATCCCGGTCCTGAAAAGTAAATTCGCATGGCCTTTCAAAAAAAAGGGAAGGGGAAAAATTTCTGGATCAGTCGGCGAAGAAAAAAAAAAAAGATTTGCAGCGCAGAAAGGAAAAAGAAGGATGATAGTGCGATTGCCTTCGGAGGAGAGGCGCAGCAGGGGGGGGAAGAGGAAGAAGTCTCCAGATGCGATTCATCGCCGACCGAAAATAAAAAAAGGGTAGCTACCGAAAAAGGGAGTGCCCGCGCCGATTTTCGCGACGCTCGGAAAAAAGGGGGGGGGGAAAAAAAAGGAAGTTCGCCCCTACTCTCAGGGATTGAAAAAGGAGGGAGTATAAAAAAAGGAGAAATACTTCTCCATGTTCAAAAAGTTGAGACACTACCACATCATTCAAGGAGAGGAAAAAAAAAAAATCTCAGCCTGGGGGGGGGGGGGGGGGGAGGTTCAGAGGAAAAGGGAACACGACCTAGCTATCTCTAGGAAAATGGCCACAAAAGAAAAAGGAAAGGGGGGGAAAACCGAGGTCTTCAGCTTCAGACGTCAAAGGAAAAAAAAAAGGAGATTCACAAGGGGGAAACATCCCTACGTGGCGGCAGAAGAAGCAGACGCAATCTTCTGCTTCACTGAGGGGATAGCCGACTGTTACTTCCACACGGCAGGGGAAAAGAAAGGGGGGGGAAAAAGTGAAAAAAAGATTTCAGTGTGGGGGGGGGGGCGTTTGGTTCTGGTGTAGGGCTCCAGGGAAGGGGGAGGAGAGACGCTGGGTGTTGCTCGGGAAAAAAAAAAAAAAGGGTCAAAGGCATACGGAAATAAAAGGAATTATCACAGAAAAAGAAGGAAAAAAAAAGGAACAGACTCTACGTGAAAGAAAAGGAAAAAAAAAAAGAGAAGGTAAGTCGGGGGGATAATCATCTGCCTCCGACGGGTAAATAGGAGTGCTCTACAAAGGAGAAAGAAGTGAGGGGATGTCCTGGGGGGGTGGGGTTGGTTTTTGCGGAGGGGAAGAGAGGGGAATGGGGGCATGAAAAACTCTCTCTGCAATAACTCGGAGGGAAAAAAAAAAAAAAAGGGGGGGGGAAACAGGAACCTGGACAGGGACACAATAATAAAGAGCCAACTATCTGCTTCAACGCAAACAAGATCTCCAAAAGAAAAGGCCAAGTGGGCTCTTTTTCTACAAAGGAGGAAAAGCAGGAACTCCTCTTCATGTCAAAGGAATCTTTCTTTTCCCAGCTCAAGAGGGGGGGGGTGAAGCGGGAAAAAAAAAGGGGGGGCAGGGTTCTCTTCGAAAAAACCGCAGGCTTTATCTCGGCGGGAAAGACCAGAGAAAATGTTTATAATATCTCGCTCGAAAGGAAAAAAAAAAAAGAATTCTGGAGGAAAGGGCGCGAAAGTATTGTCTTTTCGTGAAAAGCACGCGGGAGACATGATTACTCATCCGTGAAAAATCTATTTGGAAAAACCAAGCTCTCCTGCTAACACCCAGCACAAAAAGGGGGAGAAAGCCAGGAACTTGTCGCCATGCAAAAACGGAGAAAAAAAAGGGGAAAGGGGAAGAACATTATAAAAAAAAAAAAAAAGCCACACTCTAATCATCGATGGGGAAAAGGGTGAGGTAGGAAATAAAACCTGATTGGGAAAAAGGGGAAAAAAAGTTCTGAAAGAAGAAGCTTTGTTCCGTATTGGTCTCGCCGACAAAGGAAGAAGGCGTCTGCAACTTCGGGGGAAAAAGGGGGGGGGGGGACCAAAACAAAGACTAAAGGAATATTCACGGAAAAGGGAAGCAGACCCCGTAGAATCGCGCCTTTGCGTCGGGTCGAAAAAACCGGAAGCACAGCCGCAGCACACGCAAAAAAACAAGGGAAAATCATAAACCGTCTCTTTTTCGATGGAAAAAAAAGGGCACAGCGCCTCGCCATCATTACACACCATGGAAAGAAAAAAGGGGAAATGGGCGCAGCGGAGGGGGTCTGGCTCGCAGACGGGGGAGGTTCTCTTCCCCCTCCGTGGGAAAAATCGAAATGTCAGCGTCGTCTCATAAAGGGAGGGAAGAGAGGCTGCTAGCGCTGAAAAAAGGGGATGCTCGGTCGCCAGAAAGAGAAGAGGTCATCGCAGCTTGCACCAAAAAAAAAAAAGGAAAACCAAGGAAAGCTTCTCCAAGGGAAAGGGAGGAAAAAGGTCAACCCATCGTCATTTTTCATGAAAGGGGGGGGGGGGAGACAAGTCTAGCGAATGCCAGAAAAAAGAAAAAAAATCTCATCTTAGAGGAAAAGGGAAGGGGAAGAAAAGTATTATATATTAGAGGGGAGACAGGGAAACACTTCCGACCTCGACTTTCGACTCGCCAAAGAAAAGGTGGTGTTCTTCTCCAGGGGAGGGGGAAGAGAAAAAAAGGGGGGCGGAAGGCAGGGTGGCCGACCCGAAAGCCCGATGCATTTGTCGCGGGGGGAGGGGGAGAAAACATTCTGTTGCTCCTATCAGTGGAAAAATTTGGGGGAGCCACACACTTATTGAAAAAAAAAAGGAGAGGGACACATAAGGCTTCTGCCAGGGGGGGAAGAAAAGATGAAGGGACCTATTTAGGGAGGAAATTCTACCCACTTATCGGGAATCGTCCGAAGAAGGAAAGCAGGGGCCGTGTCTTGGTCGCTAAGAAGAAAGAGGTACGCAGGGGGGCCGAGGGTGTCTCCGTCGAGCCGTTGACGTCCAGGGGGGGGGAAAAGGGGGGGGGCCGGGCATAATATCTTCTTCATCAGCAGGAAAAAAAAAAAAAAAAAAAACCGCGGGGTCTTCAAAGGGGGAATTCGGTGAAGATCTGATTCCAGCATGGTGGCGGGAAGAAAAAGGGGAACGGGACTCATTGAGAAGGCCGTTGATTGCCAGGAAAAAGAAAGAAAAAAAGGGGGTGCAAAGGGCTAGGAAAAAAAAAGGGGACTTGAGAAAGGTTTCGGTGGTCCATGGGGAGAAGGGGCAGACTTCCCTACTGCATACGAAGAAAAAAAAAGAAAAAGAGAAGGGAGCGTTTGTCAAGAAAAAAAAAGGGGCGCGTGAATCTTTCATTCACATTCTAGTCGGCCTGCAGAGGAAAAGGGGAAAAACGGAGGTGCGCTGAACAGCTCCACTCGAATAAAAAAAAAAAAGAGAAAAAAAGCTAAGTTTCGAAAAGGGGGGCTGCGGTGAATGCTTTGCGTTGCCGGCATTGCGGGGGAAAGGAAGCAGGGCCCCAGGTCTTTTGCGGCATCAGAAGGAAGAAAGGGGAAAGACACCAAAGAGACAAATGTGTGCTCCCTCCGCCAACCAAGCACCAGAAAAAAGAAAAGGGGGGAGAGGGGAAGTGGCCTTCAAAATGGGAAGTTCCAGAAGGAAAGGAGGGCAGCGTCGGCCGTTCATCTTCCGGGGGTCGCGAAAAAAAAAAAAAAGGGGAAAAAAGCATGACTTCGCCTCTCTGTATTCGGACGAAAAAAAAAAAAAAAAAAAAAAAAAAGCCAAACTCAATAATAGCAGAGAAAAAAAAGTGAGTTTTACGTCTGCAGTGGCGGCGCAGGAAAAGGAAGGGGGGGGAGGGGTAGGGGCAGTGGCCGCCTTTGCGGCGGCGGAGGGGAAAGGGAAGGGGCGGGAAAAAAAAAAATAGACTCGATCCTACGCACTGGGAAAGGGGAGAACGGGACGGTTCGATCAAAAAAAAAGAAAAAGGGGAAAATTTCCGGAGGGGACATGCTCGTATCTTGTGTCTACAGGGGAAAGGAAAAAAAAAAAGAAGACACGAACGGCAGGGGAAAGGGATCGGCGGTTCCTTTCTAGCGGGGGGGAAAAGGGAAAAGGAGGGAAAAAACTTTATATGACTCGGCGGAAGGAAGGAGGGGGGAAAACACTGCGTCAGGAGGGGAAAAAAAGGGCAACGCATGTTTCCACTTCTTGAACTATCCGAGTCGGAAAAAAGAAGGCAGGCTTCACGATAAGGGGGAAAAAAGGGAAGGGAGACGGGACCTAACTAAGGGGGGCTAAGCCTATGTGCCGAAGGAGGGGGAAGAAAAAGGTGAGGGCGGGATTATCTCCTTGGAAAAAAAAGAGAGAAAAACTGTAGGGACAGGCGCGTTGCGCTACTCGCTTTCGGGCTGCGCGTACAGAGAAAAAAAAATAAGAAGCGCTAGCAGGAAAAAAAAAAAAAAAAAGGCGGACCACTGTCTCCCGCTAAAAATTGCAGGGGAAGAAAAAAAAGGGGGAAAGAAAAGAAAAAAAAGACCTCGCTATCTATAGGAAAAAATGGCCAAAAATTCGCACGGAAAGGGAAGCACGGGTGTCGTCGTTGAACGCATGGAAAAGGGGGGGAGAAAAAAAACAATTTTCTCGTCTGATTATGCGGGAAAAGGGGGAAAAAAAAAAAAAGGGGAAAGACGGGCATATGTGATGGGGGGACGGGAGTGGTGCGGCACTCAGCCTGCTGAGAAAATGTTTTCTTGCTAAGGGGCCTAAAAAAAAGAAGACAGGGACTGGCCGTTGACGGTGGCGGTGGGGGAGGGAAAAAAGGGAAAAGGAATATGGTTCTCTATCCTGAGAAAAGGGGCTGAAGGAGTGGGGGAAGGAACATGCACGCCGGGCTGCGCGTGCGCGGAATGAAAGAGGGAAAAAAAAAAGATCTGTCTTCATCACCTCGAGAAAAAAAAAGAGGGAAAAGATGAGGAAAGGTAGAGAAAGACAGTCGGATCGCTCTCTTCAACCAAAAAGGAAAAAAAAAGAGACAGGCCACTCCTCCTCATTCCTTTTGCGCTGCCAGAAAAAAAACAAAAAGAGGCAATTCGAGCAAGGAAAAGGCATCGCCCTCAGCCTCTCAAGGACCCGAAAAAAAGAGTGGGGGGTCCCCCAAAAAGGGGGAAAAAGAAAAAGGGGCGCCCTTCTCGGGGGGACGAAAAAAAAAAAAGAAAAAAAGAAAAGCACATATTTCGCGAGAAAAAAAAAAAAAAGGAATAAAGAATTCATGGAAAGCATAAGCTGTTTTTGTTGCGCATGTAGGGCAGAAGAAAAAAAAGGAAAAGAAAGCGCATTTTCCTCGGGAAAAAAAAAGGAGGGAAAAGGGAAACAGGGGCCTTGAATAAAAAGAGAAGTGGCTGCCTCAAGTCACGCCCGAGAAAAGAAAGCATCTCTATGGGGGGGGAGAGGGAAGGGCGGTTAATTATTATTCTCAAAGAAAAAAGGAATCCTGAAAAAAGGAACATAGGAAAGGACCCGTTTATCCATTTCTCAATCCTACCAGGAAAGGGAAGAAAAGGAAACTTACAGGAGACCAAAAAGCTCGCCAATATTATGTCTGACAGAAGGAGAAAGGGGAAAGAAAGGGGGAGGGGGGGGGAGGGCTACGCCCAATCATTGCTTGTTCAAAGAAGGGAAAAGGAAAAAAGCAAAAATACCGGCAAGCAGGCTTGCGCATCATATGAAGGGGGAAAAAAAAAGAGGGAAAAGCGCCGGTGCCAAAATTTTCGAAGGGGAAAAGAAAAAAAAAAGAAAAAAACGGACTCTGGAAAGGGGGGGAAAATGCCGCCTCTCGCGTCAGTTCGTAAGGACTGTAAAAAGGGGGAAGAGGAGGAACGAGTCCCTCTTTCGTGGAAAAAAAAAAAAAAACCACTGCGGGAAGGGGGCAGACAAGATCGAGAATTTTCGCGCCAGAAAAAGGTCTTCATATTAAGCCAGGAGAAAAAAAAAAAAAAAAAAAGGGATCACGCAGTGCCGTCGCGCCGTTCTCGGCAGTCGACAAGAAAAGGGGGGAGAAGTGGCATTAAAATCTTGGCACGTTTTGGGGGGTGCTTTAAAAGCCCGTTTCTAAGGCTGACGCACGGGGGGGAAAAAGGGAAGGAAAAAAGGGGGAGTTTCATGCCTGTCAATGCACAGAAAAAAAGAAAAGACGCACAGAACGAGCCTAGTATGTACTGCGCGCAAAAGGGGGAACAGGAGTTCGTCAATCCTAAGGAAAGAAGGAGAGATCCAAGGAGACCGGCCGTGCGCTAACAAGGAAAAAAAAGGAAAAAAAAGGAAAAAGGACGGGTGGTGGGTGCAAAAAAAGGAAAAAAGGAGGCTCTCAAAAAAAAGGAATAGGAGAAAGAGAGGGAAAAGGGGGGACCGGCAAGAACCTGTCCCGCCCGGGGAGGAAAAAATGAAATCTCTCAGATGAGGGCAAATACTCAACTAAAAAGGAAAGAGAAGGAAAGAAAGGAGTCTACAATGCGTCTCTAGGAAGGAAAAGAAATCATCCAGGGAGAGTGGGGTTTACTTTTCCTCATCTCTACGAATTGTTCATAAAAAAGAGAAAAAAAGGCTTTATTTCTTCTCAGCCGACACGAAAAGGAAAAAAAGGGGACCTTAAGGGTGCACTGCATACACTCAATGCAATTCTGCGAGAAGGGGTATTGAGGGAAAAAGAAGGAAAGGAAAGGGAATATCATGAAAAAGGGTCATACAAATAGGTTTCTTTTCCCAGAGAGGGGAGAAAAAAAGAAGAATAACCCATCAAGAAAGAGTTCCAAGATCGTCTTAGCGTGACGGTAAGAAAAAGGACAAGAAAAGAGCAGGCGAAAAAAAAAAGAAGAAAAAAAATGAATCTCGACGAAAAAAAAAGAAAAAGGGGAAAAGACAGGAGACAAGGAAAGAGGGCCAATCTGTGGCGAGCGTCGGCAAAAAAAAAAGAGGGGTGTCTCTTATGGGGGGTTGCCGCTAAATTGTCGCTGATACGGAAAAGGGGAGAAAAAATAATAAAAAAAAAAGGCTGAAATTGGGGGGGGGTACGCCACCTTTGAGAAGAATAGAGAAAGAGACAAGGATCAACTACGCGTCTATTTCTAGGAAAGAAGAAGAAGTCAAGCAGGCCCACTAGCGATCAAAAAAAGACTATTTTCTATCTAAAGAAGAAGAGGGGTCACTGGGGGGAAAGCGCGTACTGAGGGCGAGGCTCCGCCCACCAAGGAAAAAAAAAAAACCTGGGTTTTTTGGAGGGGGGGAACCCACGCCTGCGTTTCGGAATGCGCAGGCAGAAAAAAAAACGGGGAGGACACCACTTCATAACCTCCACAAAAAGGAGCACGCGGGAAAGACGTGCTCGATCGGGAAGGAGAATACCGGAAAAAGAAAGGGGGGGGGGGCCTCAGAGTTCAGTGGGGGGGGAGGGACACAGTCTTTTGCGAAAAAAATGGAAAAGGAGAAAAGGGAAAACGACATAAAGAATCTAAATCACTAAGAAAAAAGAAGGAGAAGAACGGAGGAGGAGTCAATCACTCTCTCTTAGAGGGAAAAAATCCCCAGACTCGCCTACTGTGGTCCGAAAAAGGGGGAGGGCCATGTCATTTTGGAAAAGGGGAAAAAGAAAGGGGAATCTGCCACAGGGAAAGGGACTCAGCGGCGTATTTGTGTGCTGAAAAAAGGGGAGGGGGGGGGAGGGGAGATGGGCTTGCCATTCGAAGGAAAAAAAAAAACAAGGGGTTGGGGGAAGGAAAAATCCCGCGCGTCGCTCGGCCAGTTAATCCTGAAAAAAAGGGGGAAAAAAGGAAAAAAGAGGAGAGTTCCGCGACAAAAGAAAAAGAAGGATAGTCGTCAGAGAAGGAAGCAGGGGCCGTGGCGCCGCATGGAAAGAGAAAGGAAAAAAAAAAAAAAAAAAGAGCGGTTTCGCTTTATTCCAGGGAGAGGGAAAAAATAGGGAGCAGTTCAGAGAAGGGGGGGGGAGAGGAAGCGGCCATCCAGCTCTGCAGCAAAAGAAAAAAGGAGAGGGTGAGATTCGAAGGCGCTAGTCATGGGGGGAAGGGAAGGGAGAAAAAAGAAAAAAAAAAGAACCGTTTGAGGGGAAGAAAAAGGCCGCTTCGCGATCCTTAGGCCTCTGGGAGGGGGGGGGGGGGGGAAGGGGTCATTATCACATCGGGAGGGGGGGAAAAAAAAAAAAAAAAAAAAGAAAAAGGGACGTAAACAGCACGGGGACGTTGAATATTTTCTGGCTGACGACGGCGCGGGGAAGAAAAAGAAGAGGAAAGGGGCTCTTATTCACAACTAGCTTCGATGTGCCATCGAACACGGAAAAAAAGGGGGAAAAACCACGCCTGGCCGGGGGAAGGGGGGGAAAGAGGGAAAAAAGGCCTAGGGAAGAGGCTTGAGAGATCCGGCCTGAAGGGGAAAAAGGGGGGGAGTGTGCGGCATTGTCGATGGAGGGGGGGGGAAAAAAAAAAAAAGAAAAGAAAGAGGCAAAAACATGTTCGAGAAAACCCAGTCGACTCGGGGCCGAGCAGAGGTCTTGGAGAAAAAAAAGAGAAAAAAAAGGGGGGGGAGTTGCCGCCTTCACCAACTCCAACCAAAAAAGAAAAGGAAAAAAGACGTACAGATCGAGGAGAAAAGGATGAACGACCCACTCTACGCGCGGAAAAAAAGAAAAAAGAGAGGAAAAGCGGTTCGGAATGGGCTGCTTTGACAGGAAGAAAAAAAGAAGAAGGGGGGCGAAAACGAGCACCACAAGGGAAAAAGAAAAACGGCGGAGCCTACATCTCAGAAACGTCCCAAAAAGGAAAAGGGAAAAGAGGGAGGGAGGGCGGACGCCGGCTCTGCATGCACCGAAAAAAAGGAAGCAAGTTAGGGGATGATGCTCGCTTCGTCCTATGGCGAACGAGGAGGAAGGGGGGGGGAAGGGGGGAACCGCATCTTTTCTAGTAAAGGGGAGGGGGAAATACTGGAGGAAAAAAAAAAAAATGGTGTCACCCGTCGCGTAAGACATGGTAGAGTTCCAGACACAGTGGAAAAAGCCGTCTTCGGCAGGGGGGGAGAAAAAAGGGTGACCTCAAAGGGGTGTGTTGGTGGTTTGATGATGTGGGTAGTCTCCGAAACTGCGAAGAAAAAAGGGGGAATTCGTAAGCTGGCGCTCTTGCTGAGAGAAAAAAGGAATTAACTTCACCCAAAGGGGGAAAAGGGAAAGCATTCCTTGCCTTGACACAGGAAAAAAAAAACAAAAGGGGGCCCGCCTGGGGGGGAAAAAAAAAAGAGGGTCTTGCCTTGGCGAAGCATTGTCTAAAGGGGGGGACAATCTTCTTGGGGGGGAAAAAAAAAAGGCTGGGGGTGCCCTTGTTTGGCTTAAAAAGGGGGGGCGACCCCAAACGCAAAAAGGGGGATATGGCGTTCTCCAGGGAGAAAAAAAAAATTCTACAGGGCACATTCTCTTCTCCCCTCAGAGATAAAAAAAAAAAAGAGCGGGGGGGGCTTGCAGCTTCTCGGGCGGGCTGGCAAAGGAAGTCTGCACCGGGGGATTCAAACAAAGAGGAGAAAAAAAAGGTTTGCTCAAAAAAAAAAAAAAGAGAAAAAAAAAAAAAAAAAAAAAAAAAGAAAAAAAAACTGGGTAACGGAAGACAATTAGCGCAGGGGCTTTACTTGGGGAAAGACGGGGTTCGGAGGGGGGGAACCGTGGTCTTCTTGCACAAAAAAAAAAAAGGTGGGGCTGTGCTGATGATAGCGTGTCGGAGGAAAAAAAAAAGACGTTGAAAAAAAAAAAAAAAGGGGGGGATTGTTGCGGGGGGGGGGAAAGACACGGCACACACTGTTAAAGGGTCACTCTCTCACACACCACACACGAAAAGCTTCATCCGAATTGCAAAACGGGGAAAAAGGTGAGGGGTGCGCTCTTGGAAATAAAAAAAAGAAGGAAAAAATCGGTCCCGGAGGGGAGGAAAACCGGGGGCGGTCTGAAAGAGGGGGAAAGGAGGCTGGGCGCCAGGGGAAAAGGGGAAGAAAAGGCGAGGGGGAGGGTGGGACCCCAGGCTGTTGGGCGGCTCAGGGGAGGAAAGAAAAAGAGGAGAA
>Ga0179593_1352013_pt1 | contig 10141 bp, 13 predicted proteins | sample CZODoug2_1_08_16_FD_185931 | JGI IMG/M metagenome (GOLD analysis project Ga0179593, IMG submission 185931) | Vadose zone soil fungal communities from Angelo Coast Range Reserve, California, USA - CZODoug2_1_08_16fungal (PacBio error correction) | ecosystem: Environmental > Terrestrial > Soil >...
CAAGGGTTCAATGTGAAGAAACTCGAAGGAAACTTGGCTCGAAGGTAAGACAAGGAGGCTACAAATACGCCAACTCACTGCACTTAGGGATTCGCAGGGCCACCAGGGGCGGCTGGGTGGGTAAAAAAGTTCCAACAGTATGGGCTGCCCTGACCGGCCCGCAAAGGGACATTGCCAGGTGCCTCGGGAGTGTTAGCCTTACCGCGCCAAAAATGGGGGGGAAAGTTCGTTGGGGGAGGGAAGGACACCAAGACGAAAGTACGGCCATACAGGGACCAAGTAGCTTCTGACGTTAACATTCGAGCTTAGACTGGGCCTGTAATCACAAAGTCGGGAAGGGCCTTGGACATTACCTGAAATTCATCTGTCACAGGAAGGAAAAATGGATTCAAAATCTTCGACACAAAATTGCTACCACCGAGAACCGAAAAAGGTAAGGATGGGGACAAGCCGAGAGGGCCGCAGGAGGAAAAGAAGATGGAAAAGCAAGTTGGGCGCGGACGGTGTTAAATAGTCGAAAGGGGGGGGGGCAATAGGACAGTGCCAACGGCTTGAAGGCTCTTCCTTAGTCGGGAGAGGCCCCTCGGACTCCCCCAAAAAAAAGACAACAACGGGGAAAGCCCCCACGCTGCGGATCGCAACTGTTTCTGGCTGGGGACCTCAATAGATTAGGAAAACGCAGCGACTAGGGGGAGGTAGGGTTGCCATAGAGTGGGGGTACGGGGGGGGGAGGTAATGTGAGTGCGAGAGGGAGGGGGGGGTTGAGTAATTTGGACAAGGGTCTAGGTTGACACGGGGAGCCGAGAGTATCTGGGCTAGGGGGCAGGAGGGGGGCGGCGGGAGAAAGTGGGCGGTCGTGGTGAAAGGGACGAGGACAAGTGATAGTGGGGTGCGGGGAGGGGTAGAAGTGGCCCGGAGGCGGGGGAGGGTGGGGAGAAGAACGGGGTGAGGCAGGAGATAGTGACGGGGGGAGGAATAGAGGAGAGAGGGGGAGGAAGGGGGAGTGGGTTAGAACAAGGCGCGTTGGCTTCACATAAGAGCGAAGAGGGGAACGATGGTTCACTTGGAATGGACCGTAAGTGAATGGGGCGGAGCGAAGGAAAGGGGTCAATAGGAGCGGTCGAAAGGGGGGGGGGTGACTATGGTGTGCGGGGGAGGGGAAAGTACGGCGAAAGGGGGGGGTGAGGGCTAGATGGGAGGTACAGTGGAGAGTAACACAGACATAGGAAGGAGAAGGAGGGTAGGGAGTGAGAGAGAGACCGGGGGCGGTTAGAAGGGACGGAAGAGACGGGTCGGGAGCTAGGGGAGCGAGTACGTCTAGGGGTCGAAGGAAAGAAAACGGGGTGGGAGAAGGGGGTGGACGAATGCTTCAGGGTGATGAAGTCGAACAAAATGCGGGATAGGTGCTGCGGGGGGGGACACAAAAAGGAAAGCGAAAGGGAGTTCGCGAGGAGCAGGGTAATCGGGTGACAGCACACATAGGGGTTCGGAGGGGGTGGGGGGGGGATGGGTGGAAAAAGGGCGGTAGACGGAGGATGGAGTCAGTAAGGAGTGTGCCAAGGGAAGGAGAGGTGGTGGGGCGGATGGTGACAGGGCACGAAGCCTAGCGGGAGTCGATGTGGGAGTTTGAGCACAAGAGTGTGGTGATTGTTAATCGGGAAAGAAGTAGGATACGATTATGGGACGTGTAGGGGGGCCTAGGCGGTTAAGGTGGCGCAAACAGAGCAACCGGAGCTCGCATAACGGGCACTGTAGAGAAGGAGGGGAGGGGTTCCTGGTGGAAGGTGAAGGGGGGGGGGGGAGTAGAAGGTGAGCGGGTGAGAGGGGTGGGGGGGGACGAATTCGCGCTGGGGATAAGGCGGAGAAAGTAGGACGTGGCGGCTTCAAAGAGGGATAAGAGCGGTGGCGGAGAGAACGGGGGTTAAGGAGTTAAGTAGTGAAGAGGCATGGCGGGGATACAGGGAGGCAGGTGAGAACACGAAAGTTAACGGGCAGGGCACTTCATCAGATATGGAGTAGTAGATGGACAAACGAGGACAAGAACTGCAAATATGGCTGGTTAACGTAAAGCGGCCGGTGGTGTGGGCTACGATGATAGCGTTAGATCAAGATGCCGATGAAAGGCTAAAGAACGCAAAGATGGACTGAATCAGGTTGGTTCTAGATGATTGCGGCTGATCAATGGGGCACGGGGAGGGTGACGGGATGGCAGGTAGAGGGGAGGAGATAAGTGGGGAAGAGTTTTAGGCGTTCATCTGGCCCGAGAGAGAAAGAAAACCTCTTCAACCCTCATGGTCCAAGGATGGAAGGAGAGGTCTCACTTAAATACAATTGTGACATGATTTCGGAAGGTTCACCTACAATCCTTCCAAGTCAGGTCGGGGGGGGGTAGAGGGGGGAGGAAAGGTTGGAAGGCGTCAACCGATCTTTAAAGGGCGGCACAAACACGAATTCACCGAAGGGTACTGTGACCTAGGGGTAAGCCCTTGTCGCGTCCCTCCACCATTCTAAGGTGGTAAGATAATAATCTCCTGGAAAGACGACCCCGACATGAATAGATTGTTGGGAGAAAGAGCGCCTAGATGGGAAAAAAGGGATTGGTAAAAGAGGAATATGCCAAACTCACAGTGGTCCTCAAGAGTATGTTGTAGCTGAAAATCGGAAATTGAAAGGTCTCGGAAATACCGCCCAGAACTTCTCCAAAAGAAAAATAAAAATCGCCGACGATTGGATAAAGATCTGAGAGGCGGCCAAGTCGGAAGCGAAGTGCCGAAAAAGAATCGGGCCAAGAGGCCGCCGGGGTTTGGCTCGCTTGCAAATCAATGCGATGCCTACGAAAGTCCATAGAAGGGGGGACTGATCAAAAAGCAAAGCTCGAAAAAAGGGAGAAGGGGAGCCTTGAAGGTACGCGTCAGGTTCGCATGACGCAAGATCAAAAGAGAGAGGGGGGAAAAGCGAATGTCCAGAGACTAAGGAACGATGGACGGGCATAAAAGTGATGTCAGGAAGCTGAGATCCAAGGAGCGAGTAACTCAAATCAAGGAAGAGAAAACTCTCTCTAAACAGAGGTAGGAAGAAAGAAGGGGTCATCCAAGACTGGGGGGGATTGTCGAGTCAGACAAACGCCGCAGACGTCGCTGGAGGGTAAATAAAATAAAGGGAGGGGCAAACTTAAATCTTCGAAGGCAAGGCGAAGACAAAGGGATGGCCGAGCTAGAAATCCTAAAAAAGGCTACCCCAGTCAACTCACACGAAAAACAATCGCCCTGATTGCATTAGAAAAAAAGTATCTTCCTAATCTTCAAATAAAAACTCGAACTCCTTGGTAGGGGAAAGGAGCATAGAGACAAAACACGCGAAATTGCTGGTCCCGACTGCTTCTCCTGCAAAGTGCAGTACCGGGCCCTGCCTCGGGCGAGGTTATTTTGGGCCATGTTGCTCCGGCTGGAAGATTGAAAGGCAATTTTAGACTGGAGTTCGGGAAAAGAATACGCATGATGCATTCAACCGGATCGCAATTAAAAAAAGAAGGTACAAAGCAGTTGTTACGATAAGAAACGGCTAGGATCGAGCTATACTAAAAAAAACATTTAACTGGAGTAATCTTGGGGAAGCCGTCAAAGGTCTTCAAAAAGAGGAAATGGTACGCCACCACACAAAACCCCACACGATTGTTGTCGAGCCTCACGCGATCAAGGGGTCTCAAAGGGGAAAGAAATCACCGATATAGAAGACTGGGAGAAAAAAAAACGAGAGAAAAGAAAGGCACGAAGAGCGCGCAGGCCTGGGACCGTTGCGCGGTTGTAGCTCAACAGTTTGGAGAGGAGGGTCACAAGTGTCAGTTAAATCTCGTTTCGGAAAAAGAAATCTGGGGGGGGGATAGACGACTGGTAGACTAAGGAGAAAGAAAGGGACATGGAAGTAATAAGAAGCCCAGCCTTTGGCCAAAGAAGGGCCCGAAGGGGGTACTGGAAAGTACATGGGTCCGTCAAAACTGTGCTCTGTCCCGGCGATGTAAGAAGACAAATACCGTTAATAAAAGGCAAGAAGACTGAAAAAGCCAAGGAATGGGCTGGGGACAACACATGCCTACTCAAAAAAGTAAAAAAAATGGGTAAGAAGCGGCAGGGGAGAGAAGAAGAGGGGGGCAAGCAAAGAACACAGCGGAAACTCAATGGGTCACAGCTGGACGGGGGTCAGCAGAACGGGGATAACAGAAGGAGTGACTGCGGCAAGTCCGTCGGGGGGAAGGGAAAAGGGGGGTAAAAAAACCAAGTATTGGAGACGTTCGTTGAGGTTGCAACGAGAAAGTACAGGAGGTAGCCAGCTACTGAAGGCGTAAACAGTCGTCGAAACGTATGAGGAGAGGGTGGCGGAATCAGCCTAGAAACGGAAAAATTGTTGTCCGTCCAGCACAGAAAACATCTCTTCGCGAGGGGTAATGCTGAAAAAAAAAAGACACATGAGGAATGGGACCTATGAGGCTAACAAAAACCAAGCCGAAAGTCAGGGGTGGGGAAGAGACCCGCCGCAAAAACAAAGGTGGAGTGGCGGGGCTGGATGATACTCTAGAGGGAATCAATCGAAAAGGAGCCTTATTAGGGAAAATGGGAGGAGTGAGCGGGGCACTTGTAACAGGGGTCATGAAAGGAATAGAGAAAAAAAAAAAAAGGGGTAAAGATGGCCAAATATGAAAGAAAGAATCAACTCGGGAAAGGTGGGCAATAGGGAAAACCTCCAAAGCGCAGAGGAAATGGGGGCTCGCATCGGGGGGATTGTGGGCCCTAGGGGGAGGGGGCCATACTTCTTTCATAGGCCACGAAGAACTAAAAAACTTACGGGGCGGTTCAGGCTGTTGAGTAGGCAAAAAAGGAGACCCGGTCTTTTTTCGAGGGTCCTTCCAAGCATGGGGGAAGTGGACACCGTCTGGAACAAGATTGGGGCATCGGGCAGTATAGGACGCACCCGAACACGTTAAAAAAGGGGGAACCACGGGGAACCAGGGCCGCAGGACTGTACATCACGTGATGTGTCTGCACTTCAGTAGGATATGAGAAAAAGAGGCACCTACGATTGGACAGGGGGGTACTCTCGAACTGGGGACGTGGTGGGGGGGAAAAAAAAGGGATAGTTCATAGAATTATACGGTATCAATACATGCGAAAAAGCCTGTTTAAGGGGATCCGCAGCAGCTGGGCGAACGCCCAGCAAAAGGTGTTCTAATGGCCCTTAAAGGGAATCACCGACTCAGGTCCCCAGAAATCAGCTTCAATATACCTGACGTGGGATACCCTCCAAAAACCAAATTACAGGAAGGAACACTCTTAATGAAGAAAGAAGTTGATGAGCCACCGTTAGGGAAAATGAAAGGGGGGAGAGTACACCAAGACTCAAACCTTTTCTTCTCTCTCCAAGGGGAGACTCAACTGTTAATAGTAGGAAAGGAGAAGGAAAAGGGTACGAAAAAGAAGGAGGGTGACGTCTCAGGAGTCTCTGGGACAAGCACGGGCATTGAAGCAAAGAGAGACTTTCGGAGGAGGAGGAGAACGCTCATACCGGAAGGGGGGGGCCCAGAAAAAGATCAGGAAAAGGACGTTCGGGTACTAAACCATTAAAAGGGAAGTCTACAAGAAAAAGGAGGAAAGTCTCTGTATGGCCTCTGAAGATATAGGAGAAAAATCCTAAACAACCATCTGTTTGAGACGATAGGACGAGGAGGGGAGGGCACGTTTGTGGAGAACTGGGGGGACGGCATCAAGAAAAAAGGGGAGCCCAGGGAAAACGTCAGGGCAAATAGGGGACGGACTGTTAGGACAGGTCTTGGAAGCACATTTGCGATAGCACCTAGCCATCTCACCTTAGAAGGGAGGAAAAAGTCTCGGCAGGTCTAGTGGGGAATAAACATTTTGGAGGGGTCCATGTCGGAAGCCCGGGAAGATTACGCCAGGGGGTCACTCGTTTCTAGAGATAGATACGGAGGGAAAAGGATGGGCAAAACAATCTCCTAGGAGTCAGAGGAAGGAGAAGGGGGCGGGAAGGGCCTGCACAAAAAAATGTTAATTCAGCCGGGGGGGATAAAAGGAAATGCGTCACAAGCCAAAAAAGGCGCACCGGAATAAAGAAAGGGACGGGAAGCCGGAGACCTTCAAACTGGCTATCTATTGTCTTCTTACAGGCTCAGAACCTCCCATCAGTTGAGGGGAAAAAGAGAGGGACCGTTGGGGATCTACTCAGGACAAGTCAACGGTCAGAGGAGGGTGCTCGCCGACCGTACAAGATCAAATGGGAAGGGAGAAAAGGGAGCAAGGGGAAGGGGAGTTGTAATTCCAGTAAGGGGGGCGAACTGACAAAAGAGCCCACAAACATCGTTCGAAGGGGAAGAAAGATCTTCGATATTCCGTGCATTAACGTGGGAGAGAAAGGAAAGAAAAGGCAGGGAGAAAATGGCCCACACAATTGCCTCCTTAAAAATACAAAAAAAACGGATAAAGTAAAGTGGGACCATACCTCAAGAACAAACCTGAGGGGGGATTATTAAAAGAAATAAAAAGGAGGGCTGTCATGGTCCTTGAATTAGATGACTCTGAAGAATAGAGCTAAGAGAGCGTGGAAGGGGGGAGTCCTCTGATGAGTTTCATCAAAGAAAAGGGAAAGGAGCGGAGTAGGGCTGGGGGAGTAATCGGACTCTTGGATCTATCCATTGGGAACGGTCTGATCGGCCGAAGAGAGAAGAAGCTCCACCGACTGGAAAGACCAGGCTGAAGAATCACGGGTTAGTTCTTTACGAGTTGTGGGCCTACAACCAGAGGAGGGGTGCAACCGTCTTAATGTAAAGGGAAGTCACAGACTGTCGACTATCTATAAAAATGGATCAGCACTTCCGACGAAACACAGGGGAAACAAGGGCGCGTGGGGGGGGGGGAACCGCATGCAAGAAGTGAAAAAGATAGAAGAAAGGGGAGCAAGTCCGACGGCGCGGGCTTGGGGGGTAAAGAAACGCGGGGGGAAAGGCCTCAAGGCATTCGCAAAGGTAACCGCGAAAAGAAGGGGCAGGCACCATCGGCATAAATGAAGCACAGCGCTCGGTCAGAGATTGAAAGGGGGGAACAGAAGGGGGGGGACCGCTCCAGCAGTAGACAAGGGGGACTGTGCTAGCGCATCATGTCAAAGGGCGGACAAGGACTCATGACGCCGACCACCGCTTTATGAGACTCTCTTAAGGAGAAGGCAAGAAGCGTAGTAATAAGTAACTCGCTGGGAAAGAAAACAGGTTGACTCTCCCTAAATGGGCGTAACACATATAAGAAGAACGGAGGGAATATCGAAAAGAAGAAAAAAACTCGGTAAAAACCTGTCCGGAGGACAGGCGGAAAGGTGGGAAGGGAGGGACTGAGGAAAAAGAGACGCAAAACGAGACAAGATACTTACTCACCTTTTCGGGGGGAGTCAGAGTAATGAAGGGAAGGTAGGACTAAAGGGGGTCCCATCCTGGGGGCGCACAAGGAAAGAAGTAAGGGAAGGGCAGGGAGAAGGGAACCATCCTTCTATAAAGATGACTGGAAAAGAAGACATACGGGAAGAAAGTTAACCGAAAGAAAGGAAGATCTGATAAAAAAGTGCTTGAAATGGAAGAAGAGAAGGGACTAAGGGGGAATCCCTTTAAATTTTGTCACGGAGAATGGGGATGAAAAAAGCGTAAAAATCGACCAAGAAGATTCAACAAAAGGGAGGCTCCGGTGGTACTTCCAAGGGGGGGCAGGTCAAAAGAGGGCTGAAGGAACATATGCAGGGTTGAGGTTCAATTTAATTGGGGGGTTAGGGACGGGGGAATTGGGCCGTATTGAGGAGGACAAGGGGGGAAGGGGCTCTTATCGTAAATCATTTAAAAGGGGGAATAGAAATGATGGAGAGCCAAGAAGAGGGGACATAACATGAAGCGTGAGAAATCTCAGAGACGGACATCTCAGGGAAGAGAAAATCCATGAACCTCAAAGTGGGCAGAGGCATTTTAGGGAGAAAGCAATTAAGCAAGCAAGGACCCGATGAGGGCACCAATGATTGCGGCACGATAAATGAAAGAGGAGAAAGGTGGTGGGGGAAAACTCTTGATACCCACCAAAAATAACAAAAAAGTTTGGCAGGAAAAATTGGGTGCAGAAGACCACTCCAAAAACATAAGGAGGAGGATTCAGAGGGTTGTCGGGGAGAGGACGTAGGAGTCGACAAAAAATGAAACCATCACCCGATGAGATCAAAGGGGGAAGATGATGGAAGCCATTGGCGTTGAGTTTTTCTTCTGCAAAAGAAAAATTGGAAACCGGTCTGTGAGCCTCATAAACACAACAACGGAGATTGGAGAGACTCGTATGTCCTTTTAGTTTCAACGACAAAAGAAACAGAAAAGCGTCCCAAAAACGATGTTCTAGGCAAAGGTGGGAGGGTCCCGACGTCGATCGTCGGGAGAAGGAAGAAAAGAAGAAAGCTATCCTTCAAACTTATTTGAATGGAACGGGGTATCGGTCAAAAGAGGGGGGTGGGGACCAGGAAAAGTTAATAACTCTGGATGGGAGAGGAGGGAAGTCACTCAAGTACACAGGGGCCCGAGAGTTCGGGGTTGAAAGTATTGGGAGGCAGATTCTTTGTAGCCTTCAAAAATTGAAGTTTTCTAGGAAAAAGTTCCACTTCAGGGGAAAAGAAAAAGGAGCTTATCCGTCGAGCATAACGTTGGAGGACCGGAAGAGGTGGGATAAGCCCAGAAACTCGAGGGAACGTTTAAGGAATAGAAAGGAAAGAAGGTAAAAGAGAAGCGGGACGAATATGAACTGACTTGGTGTTACATAACCTGAATTTCAATTCAAAAAAAAATCCAAAACGCAGTAGGGGCGGGAAGAAAAGAGGGTCAGGACCCTGCCCGTGACGTCCAAAAAGGAACCAGGAAAGGCGGGGGGAGAAACTGAGACCGCGGGGGGGGGGGGTATTTGAGGGGGCAGGTTGCGAGGAAGGATAAGTGCCCAAGAGCGCAGGGGAGATGCCGGAGACGCATCTGACCTAGGAAAGGAGACGGGCAGGGGGAAGATAAGAAGGGCGTCAGTACTTCCTTTCCGAGGGAAAAGCACCAGTCTCGGGAACTGTTCTTTAGGGAAGGAAGGGGAATCCATAATGCTGGGCACTGCGAAGACAAGGGAGGGGGGGAATTCAGCTCAGAAACACGAGTTTAGTAAGAGTGACTCAGCCCATAGAAGGGTACTGTAGCTGCAAAAAAAAAAGGGGTCAGGAGAGGGGGGACAAAGCATCGAAAACACGGGAAAAAGTAAAGACGGATGAAGTGACCCCTTCCTCTCCGGGGAGATTCGCCTTGAGGGAGAGGAGACTGTGTCAGTCTGGGATTCGAGAGAGAGGGAGGGAGGGGAAACACCTACGGAGTCCCGTACGAGGGTAGGGGCTGGGTAGAAAAGAGGACAAGAACCCCAGTGTCACTGGGTCTGAAGTTTACTCCCAGAGGGGGGAATGCCCGGATCGAAGACATGAAGCGAGGGGGTGTGCTAAATAAGCGCTCATCTACCATGTGTGATAAAAGATAGGACAGGGGGGATCCTGTGACGTGCCATTTTTGGGAAAGGCAAGCACCCGGTTTTTATCTGCAGGGGGGGGGGGAAAAAGCGACCAAGTGGAATGAACACCTTGCAGGGCGGAAAGACCACGACAAGCCGGATAGACACTTTGGCTGCTAAACAAATCCAGAGGCACCTCTTCATCACTTGAGATCTCTCAAGGGAAAGGGAGAGGGGGGGGGGGCCTCAACAATGAGGGGGAACCAATATGGAGAAGGGGGGAGAGGACGCTTTGCAAAAAATACACCGCTTCGGCGGGGAAACTAAAAAAGTCAGGAAAGAAAATAGTACTTTTCCTGGGGTTCCTCAGGGGGAGAGAAAGGGGGAACTTTGAGGTCCGGAAAGCTAAAGAGTCGAAAAATAGAAGGAGAAAGGGATCTGATCGGCAAACATCGAATAGCCCCAACGAGCAGAACGATTCAGTGGCAGTGAATGAAGAGAGCCGACAGAAAGCGGGCCTGATGCTCTTAAGGAGGAAATAAAAGCTCAAGGAAAAAACCTACATAAAATTCCAGTTATGATCAGAAAAA
>Ga0179593_1381313_pt1 | contig 10141 bp, 9 predicted proteins | sample CZODoug2_1_08_16_FD_185931 | JGI IMG/M metagenome (GOLD analysis project Ga0179593, IMG submission 185931) | Vadose zone soil fungal communities from Angelo Coast Range Reserve, California, USA - CZODoug2_1_08_16fungal (PacBio error correction) | ecosystem: Environmental > Terrestrial > Soil >...
TTGTTGTTTCATCGGGGGTCGAAACCGACAAAGGGAGAACTCAGATGTTAACGCACGGATCAGGAAGGAGGGGAGGGGTAAAGGTATGCGCCTAAGATTTGTTTCTCAGAGCACGTCAAAAGACGCGGGGCGCAACAAGATGAAAAATCTTGAAGGAATCTTGAGCGGTCTGCGGCAATAGTGACCAGTTCAGGGGAAACGCCTCACAAAACATTAAGGTTGGGCCGAGTCCAGTAACAGTGTCGGCGATTCCACAGGACCCAATCCGCTCCTACAAAACAAAGAGCTTCGTAAAGGTCTCGGGGCATGCATGTGGTACGGAGAAACGTTCGTGGGACCCTTGGGACAGGTAGGATCAGATGCTTGGTACCTCACGGGGATGATGGATCGGTGACAGAGGGGACCGCTTGCAAAAAGAAAAAGAGGGGAGGGGGGTGAGGAAGATGGGAAAGACCATTAAGAAAAAAGGAAGGTTTCTTTATTAGATCAGCCCTCTAGAGGAGGGAGTCGGGAAAAGAGGTTTTGAAAAGTGAATAGTAAGGGGGGGGGGTAACAGAAAGGTACACGCCAGTCATCAGTCAGACGAAGGGGCTAAACATCGCACAGGTAACAGGGGAAACAGGGCAAAGAGGGGAGACGACACAAGACTAAAAGGCTCCTAGGTCAGTATCGGAAAGCGGGTAAACCAAATGAGGAGGGGGGACGCGGAAGCCAAACGTAACCTCAAAGTCGGGGCAGTTCGGAAGGAGGGGGGGAAAATATTGGAAAGGGGGGTTCAGAATCAAAAATAGCGAAAAGAAACGATATAGGGTGAGCAAAGAGTCAGAGGCAAAACCGTAAGACGGGAGAAGCATCGGGGGGAAAACTCGCTCATTTCGGTAAAAAACGTGAAAAGGAAAACTTGGCAAGCAACGGTGTGGAACTGAAAGCTGGTCCATCTGTTAGAAAAAAAAGCATGGGACATCTTCGCGGGGGGGGGCAACGGGTTCTGTGCAACTCTAGAAGAGAGAGTGAAACCTGCCGAGAAGAAGAACCATACGTCGGAAATCGGACCACAAGGAAAAGAAAAAACGGTAATTTCCTAAGGGGGGCGGAAAGGAATTAAATCACTGGGGCGCACGCTAAAAAAATGGTGGGATGTGCAGTAATGGCAACGAACCATTCACATTAGGAAGGGGTGGGGGGGTAAAAAAAGGTGTCAGTGCCGCGAGGTGTTTAGTCAAAGAGCTGGCAGGGGGGCGATTTTGGCCGCCTCGACAACATGACTCAGATTGAAGGGAGATTCAAATTAAACTTATAACGCCCTGGGTGGCATGGAAGAGTCAACTGTAAGAAAAAAAAGAGCAAAGAGGGAAAAAGCGGGGACTCTCGCTGTCGCCTGCTGGGTCGCTCTCCTAAAAAAGTCATCGCCAACAAAAACAGAAGGTTAAGGGAAGGTCATCTGGGCGGCAAAGTGGGAGGATAGGAACGGATACAATGTTAATGGTGCCAAGGAAAAAGATTACAAAAGGGACATAATTCACTATAGAAGGGGAGACTGACAAGGCTGACGTTTTCCTGGGAGGTCGAAACTCGGAGGACTCCGCGAGCGTATAGAGAAAAAAGATACGGAAACATGCACCAAATCAGTAGAGGTGTGACTCATTCGGGAAAAAATTTTGCCGTTTCTTGAAAGGAAATTCGGACTTCAGGAGGATTGGAGATTGTAGAGGGAAAGAGGTCGGAGCCTGTTCAAGCCGGGGTCTTGCGAAGGAGGGACAAGCTCCTGGCCCGAAGTCAAGGTCCAATAAGGCGACTTGGGATTAGAGTTGCGTCACCAGAGGTAAGTGAGATTTCTATCGGGAAACGGAAAAAGGTTCCAAATGTTTGGTCTCATGCAGTGTTCACATAAAAAGGGGTAAAAGTGGCCTCCAAGTTCTGTAAAATGTGTGCGTATCGAACTTTCCTACCGGGGGAAATCCTCACTTGTCGTAGGGTATCTCAGGGATATGTGACGCGTAACTAACTGTCATGACATTTCGGGGGGGGGGGAGAAAAGGCCACCTCTGGATGGGGGCCAAAAATGTTGTCTTGTCTCCTGCCTGGTGAATAGAATACATCTTCATGCGGGTTTCCATTTAAGATTCGACGGCCATGGACTAACGCAAACATGGCCGGCCAAGGTCTCCGGTTGTCTAGGTTGCGGGTTCTCTTGGTTTTGTTCGGGTTGTGAAAGGGGGGGCTAGGAGGGGCATCGTCTTTGGGAGGGCGGAATGGTGGAGGGACCCATTGGGTTGGAAGTGGAGATGCCGAAGTCGTGGACAGGGTGAACATTGGGGGAGAAGGGGGGACTGTCCCTGGGGGGGCTCCCCCTTCCGGGTTGACATGTTTTAACGTGGTGTAGTCGAATCCATTCCGCCGCGAGGTAGGGGGGGCAGGTGTACTGGGAGTCTGGGGAGCCCCACACAAATCGGAAAATTGGAGGGGTCTAGAGGGAAAGCAAAGTGAGACAGTCCTCTTTGGTTTTCCATTTTTGCATTCAATTTAGTTTGTATCGCTTCCTAGAAGAACCAATCATGACGTTGGCTTAGGAGTCAAGTTTGACCGCTAAAGGGGGCTAAATTACAGGTTACAAAGCATGAATAAGTGGGGGAAACGTGGAACTGTGAACGTCAGCGGCATGGTGTATTTGGAAGGTTCTCTATCGGGGCGGAACGTCGATGATTTGGGGGGGGGCATCCAATTCAAGTTGTTGGGTGCCGCTAATGGTACAATTATTTCTTCCTACGTTACCGAGTCATATGGTTCCTCAGTTTGTATGGGCGGCCGACGAGCGGTTGCTTTGGGAGGGGCAGGGGTCGGGATCTAGTAACCCGAGAGGGTTATTCCTTCTCTAGCAGAAGGAAGAAGGAATCAGTTTAGAAAGGGGCGTGTGCATATAGAAGGGAATCCCGGGTAATCAAAACAAGCAAGGGCCGATTTGGTTTGGGGGGGGTGGGAGGGAGTGGAAGAAAAAGGCAGGTTAGGGCTAAGGACGGCGTGGGGGGAAAAGCGTCTTACCCAAGAAGTGAAGAAAACCATACAAAAGTCTCAGAGCTACAAAAACAACACTTAGAGAGAAAGATTAGAATTTTATTGCTCCTTGAAATAATGTTGCCATGTTTACCGATCGGGTTCACCTTAGAAAAAAGAAAAAGAAATGGGTCGGCGGGGCCCAAAAAAAACCAAACATATCGGCGGGACTCACCGTTATCTACAGGAGGGAAAGGAGGGGTGATGTTCAGAATATGAATAGGTAGCCAAGGAACGAAAGGTCACTAAATGATAAGGGGGACAGAGATGCTGATTACCGAGGGGGGGTTCTCGTCCGGCGAAGACGCTTCTCGCCACATACAATATCTTCGAACTGGAGAGCAGTCCTAGAGGGAAAAGGCACCAACACATGAGCGGCCGCATCCGGGGAATTTTCATCAAACAATGGATGTAAACTTGTCGCCCGGTCGGAGAACGTCTGCAAAGACGCACAAGTATGCTTAACTGGCCAAATATTGATGGTGCCACCTGACCCGTCCTCGTTGTATGGGAAAAAGTGGGAATACGCTGGAAGACGGCATTACGATTCCTCCTAGCTCAAGCCCTTTAAGGACAATCTAGGACTAAGACGCGAAGTGCCCCCGCAATTTGTACCTAGACCGGGAACATTGAGGCGCGGGGAGCAGGGGGGTCAGTCAAAGCAAGGGGGGGGAGAGGTCTGAACTATAGAAGAGTTCATCATAAAGGGGGAAAAATCGGAACATCAATGCCTAGTCTACATTTCCCTTAGAACCAACAATCAGTTGAAACAAAGGACACCGAAATGTACAGTTGCTCGAATAACCGGGTAACTTATAACGTCGTATAAAGTTCCGGGGGGCTCTTACTCCAAGGGAAACGCATAAAAAAAGAGAGCGGCTCGGCTGAGAAATCTTCAATGAGGTACGGAGATAGCCCTCCTCCATGAGTTAAGTAGCAAACGTTGAAGTGACATCAAAAGGATGCGCTCACAACGAACCCGCTCACCCTCTCACTTATTACAGTCGCTCAGTATCCAGTGGGTAAAACTGGCGACCAAAAAAGGTTCAAAAACCAGGGCAACTGTTCCTACAAAGAAGAAAAGTCCATAGGTTGCTAACACGAATCCGAAGGAAGCCTTCATTGAGCCGGTGTCATCTCTAGCTACGGCGGCACGGACCTAAGGGGGAATAGCCAGCGCGGAAGTCGAACCAAAAAAAGGAATGCGACTTCGAGGGAAGTAATGACCGGGTTGTGGAAAACCTTGGGTGGGGGTTTCAAAGGGAAAAGCGAACCGAACTATTCGGGGGGAGTAAAGTTGTCGATCGGGAGGTCCGTTGCCGCACTCTACCTGAGAGTGAGCGGAGGGGGTTTCACAGTCGCATCAATGGAAAGCTCAAGGAGTAGGGCAAGTTGTCATGGGCCGACGCCAGTTCGGAAAAGAGCGACTCGCAAGCTTTGACCAGGGGCGGGAGGGAAAGAAGAATCTCAGAAAACAAAAAAAAACGGAGGAGAGAATCTGCGTAGGTAACAAAAAGAATGCAACTATTATTCCAAGAAGGAGTGGCATGCTGCCGAAAGGGGCGATAAGTGGAATCATGGGCCAGGGGAACTCTTAGAAGGAGGCGGGAAGAACCGCGGCAGTACAAAGCCGAGCGATCTGCAGAAGATTGCCCACAAAAATCAAGGTCAGGGGGGGGGAAAGTGCAAAGGTTAAAAGTGCGGAGACAGGGGTAGGAAGGAGTCCCTACATCAGGTATCCGTTCAATGTCCCCCGATGTGGTGGAGTAGCGTAACCTTCGGGGTACGGTGACGGTGCGTAATTGGAACCTGGGGGTCAACATGACGGAAATTCCTGCGTGGCCATATCTTTTGGATACAAAAGTACGGGCTACGAAGGCTGCAAGCACCCTGTAGTGTCATTGTTTTCGGGAGTGATTGTGGGTGCTGTAGTTTTGGTCGCTCCAGCTTTTCAGCGTGGGGTGATTGCAGCCCACGATTGCGCGTCTGGGCGAATAGTTGTGGCCTTGTTTCTCGCATCCTCGAATGGAGGGACGGTTGAACTCTGGACCTTGCTCGCCGGAGCTCCTCATATGGGTCTTTGGGGCCTGTAGATCGCGGCTCGTGTATAGAAACTAGTAACCCTGCTTCTGCCTCTTCTTAAACTTAATCTAGAGTTTTTTGTGGGGGCGCTGGCTTCAAGGAATGCTTCCTGATATAGAAGCACGGTAGCAGCTTAAGAAAGGGGTTCGGTAGAGAAACAGCACTGCGTCATCTTGGACGTGAATTGCGAAGTGGGGGAGGAGATGGATACTTTTGTGTCCAGTAGAACACAGTGAAAAAAGTGCTGGGACAAAAACTTATAAGGGTTCTTAAGAAAAAAATCGGGCGGACAAGTCCGTACGCTATACTATTCAAAGAAGCAGGCAATGGGAAAGGTTGGCTTAAATTGGAGGTGTAAAAAAGTACCACTGACTTGGAGAGAGGGGGTCAGTGCAAGGGTGTCATAGTCATCCGTGAGCGGGATAAGAGTCGAGCACTCTAGGCTCAGGAAAAGGGGGAAAAAGACAGAGGGTTGGCCAAGACTCTTTGTGTCCAGGAGAGAATGTGGAGGAAGGGCGGGCTGGAATCAAAAGAAAGGGACATAAATTTTTGGCAATTCAATGGGGGAGAAGTGAGGGGGCGAAATGGGACATTTCTGATGAAGAGGGAAATCAGCCTCACGGGGGGATTTGGAGTACGAAAAAGGAAACCCCATAAGTCCGAAACAGAGCAGTTCCGACCGCGATTCTCCTTATTCACAGCGGAGGGAGACATGGAGGGGGTGTTCAGCTTATGAAAACAGCCACATCCGTCGAGGAAAGTTAGCAACCGGGAAGGGAAGATTCCGTTTGTGACGAGACTGCCAGACGTTCTAGTTTGGCTAGGTGCAAAGACGAGCACAAAGAGGGAACAAAAAGACCAAGGGGAAAATCAAAGGGCTCATCTAGCATATGAGGAAAATTAAAAAGGGTGGGAGGGCTCCTTGAAAGGGGGGCCATGTTGCCGTCGGAGGTTCACAAAGAGGGATTAGTCACAAATCAACCGAATTTCCTGGAAGTCCCTCTGGACAAAGACTCACGGCCTGAAAATTAGTGGGGGCTGTTCGAGAGAAGGGGAAACCTCATTGATACTCGCTTTAACAGATAGGGGGAAGAATAGCGGAGGAAAGGTCGGAGTGAACCGAAAGGGTGTACCATCCGTCGAAGAACTTGTATCGATGATCGCGGACTGCGGCATCACAAGCAGAAACATTCCGGGAAGCCGACTCACTCCCACAGTTGAAAGTGGACGCATGACAAAAAAGTGTATGGAGTCGCCCTCCCGAGTAAATGCGCAAAGAAAAACCATTCTTGAGGGGAACAAGAGTGCAGGGCCAAAAGTCAGGAAGTGCGGGGTAAACTTTAATAGTGAAGCCGGGGATCCAGACGAATGCGGGGGTCACGCTGCCCTGCACGAAAGAGACGAATGAACACACTCAGACCGAAGGGTTCAAAAGAAGTGGAGAAATACCATTATCGATTGTGGATGTAAGGGCCTTCCTCCCACGCTCCGTACAAGAAGAAGGGGGGGGGAGCGAGGTCACCGGGTGTTCAATCACTAATGGACAGAGCAGTCGGAGAATTCAACACTTTTCAACCTCTAAAGAGGAAAAAACTGCAGGACTTCGGAGCCACTTAAGGAGAAAAGAGTCTATTTCAACTGACCTGGAGGCGCTGAAAGGGAAAAGAAAAACTCGTGTTGCCCTCGAAAGCAGGATCGGTAATCGTCTCCCCGGGCTATCAAGGAAAGACTGGAAAAGAGCGATGTCCCGTCAGCGGGGGTGGAAACTCGGGCGTTCGAAAACCGGGAGACAACTCGCGTGGAGTGGTACACATCTCTCCTTTTTCTGCCATGCAAAAACTTTTCCAATTCTTTTGGCGAAGAAGAATCGAGAAGTCCATCTGTTCGAAAACGATAGACGCAAGGGAAGGAGGGTGAAAAAGGGGGGCTGGTTCAACTCGAACCCCAGGATACGCCGCGAACGTGCGTAAATCTTTCCCAAGACGGGAAGGAAAAAGCGCTGGACGAATCATGACCGGCGGGGGGAAAAAAAGGAAAAAAGGGTTGAGGTGGGGATAAGGGGGGAAAGCGAAAGGAAGGAGTTATGTTGGAAGCCAGTGGTTAAAAACGCTCGGCGGTTTAGCGTTTCCGGATTCGAAAGCGTGAAGGAGAAGGCATGCACGCGTCACTAGACACGACGGGGTTCAGGGAGAAGGAAGAAGGAAGAAGAAAGCGATCGGACCCTCAGACCGAGATCCCGCAGAACAACAAGAGGAATCATAATCTCACCGTCACAAAGCTGTGCGAGGCGAAGGTAAAGGGAGAACGGCGTTGCCTCGGCAAGGAAAAAGGAGAGAAGAAGGTTAATAAATGAGGAAACCGTTTCTAATTCTGAGACCGTGGCGGGAGCAGAGCGGAGCGTACCACTGGCGAAGCCCTTCAACACAAGATCTACCGTTTCGAAAGGGGACGTGAGGCATCAGAAAAAGGGTTTTCCTTGTACTGAGGACGCCAAAGGTGAACTTAATTCCGTTCATGCAGATGTGTCGCAGGGGAAAAAGGTGGGAATAGTCCTCGGCCTATGTGCACCGTCAACAGATAAAGAGAAGGCTGCGCCTTACGGATTCTTACTAACAATGTGAGAGATAAGCCTTGGCATGGAAGTGTTTTCAAGTTCTTAAACAGGGAGCAGATGGGTAAAAATGTAAGGCGAGGAGGGTTTCGTAAGTTGCTCGGACGAATGTGAAGCAAGCAGAGGGGACAACGCTCCGAGCGTTGATAAGCTCTGAAGGGGGGGGGGGAGAGAAAACGTAACGATCGCTGTCAGCTTCGTAGAAACTGCTGCCGAGCGAGTTTGGAGGGGAGGGAGGAAAGGGGATCCAAGGAAAAATCACTAGGTAAGGTTGGAGGGAGAATAGCGAGCAGCGAAAGGGTTGTTGGTCGATTCAATTGGCGAGGCGATTTGTGCGAAGGAGGAAATGGCAATACAGGGAGAGGGGGACCAGGGGGGAAAGTCGGTGAAGGACCGTCTGAAGGCTGGTGTAAGGGTCTTCAAAGTCTTTTGCGATAATAAAACAAAAAAGTAATACAAGCGCGAGCAGCAAGGTACGTAAATTGGGGGGAGGGGGGGTATTTCGTGTGTTCCGGAAAGCAAGAAAGTCGGACCCCAAAGTCCTGCGCGGACAGCTTCGCGCCGCTATGTAATGGGAAATCATCAAGGGAACTCAGAATGGCCAAGGGTGGATAGCGTTGTCGTTGGATCGTTCTCTAATCAGACACGGTGGAAAATAAAAGGGTGGGGGTGGTCAGAGGAAGTCAAACTGGGGTAGTGATCGGGAGGAGAAAAAGTGTCTAGTCGCCGTGAGGAAGTCAGTTTCCGCCGAACATCTTGTAATTGATCCACGCGTCTTTGTAGCATCGTAGTAAACAGGCGGAAACCTCAAGCTATGCCTCAAGGGCCGAGTAGTGGGAGGGAGAGTGGGGGCGCACCAATAGTCAAGCAACAGGCGGAAACCGGTCATGGTTTGTTGTCAGTGACTGCCATACTCGGTTTGCGCAAAGAACGGCGGGGTGAAAGCCGTCAGGTGTGAAGACAGGGAAAAAAACATTGGACAATGAGATTCTACAAAATTAACAACAACCCAGGAGAGAAGAGAGCAACCAAAGGGGGGGGGATGAATTGTAACTTGTTATCGGCGTTGGAAAAAAGAAGGAGTACAACCGAACCGAAGGTTCTGCAATCGGAGGACCAAAAAACAAATGAAAAGGTTATGTCGAAATAGGATAGTCATACGGGAAACCGAAAGTATACTCCCGCACTAATGCCGAGCAGCGGAGGAAAGAGCTGCGGCTGGGACGATTTTTGTGGGGTTTGGGGTTGTTTTTTTTGTTTTGTGGGGGGGTTGGGGGGTTTTTTTTTTTGGGTTGTTTTTTATTGACTCGATCGGGGCCGCTTAAAAAGGGAGAGGCCACGCAGCTCAGGAGATCAACATAAAGTGCAGAAGAATCCAAGGAAATTTGCAAGCCTCAACCCAAGGGAATTGGGGTGCATCTGACCAAAAATGTGTGACCTTGGGAGGAGCAGAAACAAAGAAATGTCATAAAGGCGCTGACTGCAAAAAAGCGTTTTTCCAACCGAGGTTTCTGCCTGAGTAACTGAATAGCGGGGCGCGGAAAAGTGAAAGGCAAGGAATTCAGGGAAAGGAAAGAGTAACAGGGGACTACACGCGATAAAAAGCGGTTTCCAATTTAAGAACCTTCCTTGCTGACTCGAGGGGAGTGGCCTGGATTATGACAACGGACGCCGATTGGTCTTAAACTTAAGAAGGGGGGGCGTCCAGGGTGTCCGAAACGCCACGCAATGGCCTCCCTCATCGAAGAAAATTGCACACAAAAAGAGCAATCACACAGGAACCATCGGAAAAAAAGGAGGGGGGGAGACAATTTCACCTTCCGATCTTCCGATCATTTCACTTCCGGCGGGAGAAACCGAAAAATCCATAGCAGCGTTTTCGCGGGCAGCAGGATCGTTACCTCGCTCCCCCCAGGAGAGCACGGAAGACTATGGTTACATAGAGAGGCGCAGCACACCACGGGCGGTTCTGTACACGCTACAGGTGTCTGGGTACCATCTGCCCTTTCGAAAAAGGGTCCATAAAATGCCAGGGGTTGGAAAAGAGAGAAGTCAATCTGTCACCGGGAAGGCCGCGATGTACCTGGTGTCGGAGAAAACTCGGCCGGCCGTGCATCCACCATGGATAAGAATAAGGGCACATTAAAGAAAAAAAGTCTCCTAGAAAATTACATGGGGACCGCACCGGAAAAAAACTTTTTTGACATTTAACCGGACATTGAGGGTGGTGCAGGGAGTCGCAGTGTTTACGCCCTAGGCTGGGGGAGCTGGGAAGGACCCAGAGCGCAAAACAGGGATTTACCGCGGAGTCACGTATCAAAAGGGGGCATTGGACAGGCACGCCAGTCTACGACTACTCTCGAAATCCACAATCTGGTCTGTACGCTCTTTTCGCAG
>Ga0179593_1411179_pt1 | contig 10141 bp, 10 predicted proteins | sample CZODoug2_1_08_16_FD_185931 | JGI IMG/M metagenome (GOLD analysis project Ga0179593, IMG submission 185931) | Vadose zone soil fungal communities from Angelo Coast Range Reserve, California, USA - CZODoug2_1_08_16fungal (PacBio error correction) | ecosystem: Environmental > Terrestrial > Soil >...
AGGGAATAGAGGGGGAGGAAAAAAGGCCGCCTGCAGGAGGAGACTAACGAAAGTCCGTCAAGCGAAGGGGGACCAATTCGCTGTAAACGGTACGAAACGATGGAACGCAGGGGAGAGGGGAACTCATCGTGTAGAGCCCAGGGGAAAATCATCTAATTTAGGAAAGGAGAATGAAGGGGGGAGAGGGGTCATTTAAGAAGGCGACTGGACACTTGCGTAGAAATATGGCATGGCGGCCAGCTTGTGATGTCTGTGTCTTAGTTGGAGGATGATACTAAATGGGGAAAGACACAAGAGGAAGGCTCAAAGGGTCTAAGAGTCAGCGTGTTCGGCGGGGGGCGCTTGACCATAGTCCTTATGCGACTGCAACTTTAAAAGCAAGCGGTGGCCGGAGGATGGAAGAAGAGGCTATACTGCTGTCTTACTCTTGGGGACGAAGAGGAGAATATGGGGGGTGAATGGGGGGGGGGGGGGAGCAGTAGGGGTGTGGGGTGGGGGGGTGGTGGGGGGGGGGGGGGGGGGGGGCTGGGTGGTGGGGGGGGTGGGGGGGTTGCGGGGGGGGGGGGGGGGGGGGGGGGGGGGGGGGTGAGGGAGAAGCAGGGGGAAAGAGTCAGGGGAAAAGAGGCGCAGGACGCCCACATGCTATTAAAGCGGAGAACCTCGACGTGGAACAAAGGAAGTCTTGCACGAAAAGCGAGCTAAGGGTAAGAGGAAAACAGCAGGGACAGGAAGAGAAGCAAGGAGAGAAGGGTCCTACAAGGAGAGAGGAAGTCCGGGCAACAGATCACTCGCGCGCGGGGGGGCCCGGAGGAGAAACCACATCATGGATAAACATCGAGGCAACGATCATTACTACACTTCCTGTGGAGGGGAAGAGGGGAGATGTCAAGAAGGGAAGGAAAGAAAAAGCTATCTGGGGGGGGGCAAACTTATGGTGAAAAAAAGAAAAAACTTTTCGCTAGAGTACAAGCTCTCTTCTGAACGACTAGAGAAAACATGCAGAAGGGGGGGTGGAACACTCTGCCTTCGTCCAGTAGGGTTCATAGGGCCGAGACCTCTCTGCAATCGTCCATTTCAGACCAGTTCAGTATAAAAGGGATCACGAGGAAGGCGACTGGATAAGAGGAGTCAGTCACGGACGAATGACGGGGGGAATCAAAAGGAGAAGAAATCTCTGCTAAGTCAATAAAAATCTCAAGCAAGTCGTAACCCTTCACTGGGCAGTATATATACAAGGAGCAAAGAGGTGGACATTAGGACGTACGGGGTGGAAGGAAAAAATCAGACATCTAATTCTCGGCTAAGGTCCTGTCGCTCTAAGTCAACCACCATACAGAAAACAAAGAGGAGGAGAGAGGGTTAGAGTTGAAGAAAGGGGTAACTCGAAAGGAAGGAAGAATTCTTAGGAAGAGGGAGCGTGCGACCAAAACTTCCGCTCAATGGAAAAACCTCGGTGCGCCGCAAGAAAAATCTCAGACATTTATACACGTATTGAGCGGAGAGGATAAATGAAGAAGTAGAAAGCGGCCACGAGGGGGCGAGGAAGTGAAGAGCAGGGGGGGTGTCAACTAAGACGCGGCTAACCACCTGGAATCTTCCGGGCGATATGAGAGAATAGGAACAGGGAAAACAGACAGGGAGATGGAAAAAAAAGGACACGAGGTAAAGAATCGACAGAAAAAGAAACAGCGGCTGCATGGGACTTCCCCCAACACACCCCGAGAAAGTGCGAAAAAGCAGCGGAGACGAGAAACGTTCAGATCAGGCCGAACTTCAGCAAGGATGGAAAATTCTTGCGTTTGAACAGGGGGGAGAGATCCTCTCGCAGTGTCTAAAAAAAAAAGACAGGGGTCTAAGGACGGATGACGTAGATCGGATGGGGTGAGCGACTGAAACGAAACCGCTAGCAGATTGGGGTTCGGCCTCCCACGGTCATAAGATCTCATTTCTGGGTCCAGAAAATCTCCAGAGGGAAAGAGAGCGGATACGAATTAGGGTTTAACGCTAAGAAGAGAAGGAGTATGGATCCGAAAAAAAGGGAGTCGGATCGAAACAGGCAAGACAAATAAAAAGGGCACTGTCCACCGCGCGCAAGCATTCAACAGCATAGAAAAGAAAGGCAAAAGAGAGGAACTAGAGAAAGGAGTCTAGAAGGGGGGGAAAGGTGCGAGAAAGGAGCGGGCTATACGTCCATAATCAGAAGTAAACCACCATTATAATGTGCACCCCATGGCTTCATCAAAACCATTTGGTATGAAGAGAGAGAGAAGAAGGAGAAGTAATTTCTGGGGGGAAGGAAACTCGGTAAAAGAAGATCGGATCGTCGTAACTGAAAAAAGGTACGACGCTAGTCGCCGGAATTTCAGAGGAGTGTCATTCCGAGAAGAGAGATCTAAGGTAAGGCGTCATAAAAAAATCTTAAGGCCGCCCCAGGGATCAGCCGGAAGGGGGCGACATCGCACCCATCGGTGACAGAAAGGCAGGCTAAAAAAAGCTTTCCTATATGCATAGAAAAGTGGGAGAACTGCCTCTGGGACGCTGAATCATCGGCGGCGACCATGAGAGATGCTTTGAGGAACGCTCAGATGGAGGATGGCAGACACGTGGAACTGCTTGTTGGCATAGTGGGAATTAGAATCATAGGGATTGACGAGTAACTTCACGACCGTTACTGGGAAGAAAAAAAAACCTCAGCGGCGAATGTTAGAGGGAATGTCCCGAGTCGACAGAGGAGAGGAATTGCGATGGACGGAGGCAAAATTTCGGAGGACATTAACCTGCAATCATCAAAAGAAGAACGAGATCGATCAGGGCAAGCTGGCAGAGAGTGGGAAGATCGAGAAATCCTCCTAATAGGGTCAAGGGAAAAGGGGGGGGGGCACTATGACTTTAGAGGGGGGGAAGAAGGAGACCGCATTCAACGGCGCCGGTCGGCGGGTTGACTACTGGCATCGTCGAGCCTGAGATCGCGGAGACTCTGAGAGAAGGATAGTCAGAGGGAGCCTCCGGCTACGACCCGTCAGATCGAGAAGTCAACCAACAAGGCAAGTCTGACCGGACCTTCGAATTGAGCTCCCCCGAGGGAGCGCCGCCAATCGTATTCCCGCGAGCGCAGAACTCTGCGGGGACGAACAAAAAAGGTCGGTTCCTTAGGCCCGTCAAAAGGAGCCGAAATCTTGATCTCAACGCTGGGTCGGTCGATCGTAAGTGCATCAAACCGGGAAGATGCGCGTATCATCTAGAGGGTACCACGAGTCCCATGGGGAAGGGAGGAGAGGGATACGGGGATAGCTTTAAGGGAGAAAGAAAAGAAGTACCGCGCGACCTTGCAAGAATCGCCGGACTCAGCTGCCCGAAAGGGAAACGCTAGAAAGGGGGGGACCAAGGGGGGAGGACTGGAAGGACATATTTTTTGTTTGTGTAGGACTCCGCCAGGGGGATATGTGCTCGTCGAAGGGAACGAAGAAAGAGGCCGTTGCTGAACCAACCAGCGCGCGGTAATCGGAAGCGAGAAATCGGAAATGCGAGCCGATAGATCGCGTCTCCGGAGTAGCAATCTCTCCGGCGAGGTATAACGAGGAAACCAGTTAGGCTCTTTCGCCACAGAAGGACGGAAGTGCAGGGAAAAAGAGTAATGGCGAATCTGGAATACAGGGACGGATAGCGAGGACTGAAATCGGAATTCTCAGACGAGGAGGCCCTGACTGTACGAACGTGAAGAAGGGACTAGGGAACTCGGGAACGAGAGGGCTTCGAGCCAGCTCGACGTGGCTGCAAGCGCATGGTTACGGCATGAAAAGAGCTTAATTTAACTACTGTCTGGGATGTGCATTTCTGCACGAATGATGGATGAGGGGAGTAGTGCGAGAGTAGATTGAAGAGGATTTGTCCAATACCGTCAGGTAACACATTCTAGTCTGACGGGAAGGAGGGGTGAAAGTACGAGATTGAGAGGATTGTCCGATGGAACGACTGCTGTCGCAAGGGTTGCCGGCTTCTATAAAGCAGTATTCTTGTAAAACTGCTTGTGAAGATAGGGCAAACGTACGTCCGCAATGTGCAAGAAAGGAGACCGGAGAGGAAGGAAAGGGGGAGTGATGTTCACCTCTTTCACATGAGACCGTGGGACATCCCAATCCTACGCTATCGTGGATGCCATAGGAGAGCTCTCTGTGGAAAAAACATCCATCGCTCGAATAAATGGAGGCAGACAAAAAGATTCGCGCAGCTGTGGGAGGGGGAATCTTCGCAGAAAGAAGAGGGTCAAATACAGCGGCAGCAAAACGAGCGGGAGGTTAACGTTAAAACTTCGTCAGATAGGGGGAAGGTTGTTCTATCGAAAAGAGGGGACGGGCTGCGGAAAAGGATAGACGCGAAATGGAAGCCGCGGTTCAACACTCAAAATCCGAAGCGCTTTCGGTCGATCTTGCAAAAAGTGCAGGTGCAAGATCTGGACCGATTTAGAGGACCCGGGTTCTGAGCTGTCTAGACGAATCGAGGAAGAGGGCGGGGGAAGGACGAGCAGGAGGAAAGGACTGGACGGCAGATGTACAAAAGAGTGATCAGGTCAAGAGACAGGCATCACCTCGCGTCGACACCTCCGTGTATCCTAGATTTACGCGCCGGGGAAAGGCGAAGGAAGGGGGGGAGGGGGGACGTCAACGGTCGAGAAGCCTCATTGAAAGCAAAATTTAATGCCTGCTGCATCGGGAAGAACTATCACAACAACGGGGAAGATATAGTGTATTTTCAGCAAAAGAGAAAGAGCTAGTGAAACAAGCGGTGCGAGAAACAAAAAAGGAAAGAGAATCGGAAAACACGAAACGAAAATCCTGCCAGGGTAAAAGGTGACGAAGCGTTTGGAGGAAGAGAAAGAAACACGATCGGCGTAGTCAGGGGGGGGGGAAGAAGAGGGAAGCGAATCCGTAGATTAAAGAAACTAACCGACACGACCGGTCAGTACGCATCTGAGCCGGAAGATCTAGCGAGACCCGACGGAGCCAGAGTGGGCCCATGTCTCGCTCGAGCCGGTCTCGAATCAAGCCTCGTGAAGGTGAGAGTAACTTAAAACGGAAAAGAAACGATCTCTCGCAGGGGGACAACCCTCTAGACAAACAAACGAGCAAATTCAACGCCGACACCCAGCCGGGGGAAGATCGGTCCTCCTAGAGCTGATAGGGGAGCTAAAGGAACAAGAAGAGGGCAGATATGGGCCTGTTTACGCCAAAAGGGACGATAGCGTAGGAGTATGTAAATCCAAAAAGGCCTAAACGGCGCCATAACGTCAACGACCTTGACGGTGTAATCCACGAGAATCGATCGTCTCCCGAAGAAACGAGCGGCAGACGGGGGAGAGTCGGCAAAAGACAGAACTCCCAGAGGAAGCTAACCGGTCCACAGGGAAACATGAGGTAAGCAGGACGAGCCCAGCCGCGCCAAATATGTAGAGAAACGTAATTAAGTGGAACTGCAGCGGAGCCTGGGATCGATTTCCCTATAGATAAAGCAATCAGCCATCACCATCTCCATTAGAATGTAACAACCATGACTCGCAGCCAAACAATCGTTCAAGGCGCGCTTCGCGCAGAACGCTACCTTCACTCTTGGAAAGGGAACTTAGGAAAGAAAGGGGGGGACTCGACCAGGATGCGATCACGGCGGGTACATTCGACGTACCCATGAAACGGCGCGCTAGAAGGTGGTCAAGCGCGAGAAAGAGCGAGCTTCAAAGAAACGAATTCAGAATGCTCCCCCATTAGAGAGGAAGATCTATGTCTCAAAAACCGAAGGGGGCATGAAATCCAACTGAAACGGTAGTCGATGAGGGCATCAGGGCGCTATTTCGGGAATCGAAAGGGAGAGTAAAAAGGGAGGCTACATTCTATAGATTCCGATAAAAAGGAAAGGGCAGTCGCACGGAAACCGCTCGTCTGAGGGGAAGGAAACAGATACCCCTGGAGAAGCCTGAAATTCGCCACTAAGTAGGGAACTGCCGACGACGGCTCGGGGGGAAGAAAACGAAGAAAAGGGAGTGCAGTCACATGACGTTAAGGGATTACCGGGCGACTTCAGAAGGAAATCGCGAAAGCCGTTCGCACGGGAGAGAAAAGCGGAAGGGAATGGAACCGGGCGAAATCGCGTGGTCAGCGAAGCAGAGTCACGGAATCTGCTTTCGACATGACAGCGGGACCTAGGAGCGAACGGGGAAGGAAGTCAGGTCGGAGGGTTTAAGGCACGCAAAGGGAAAAGTCCGATCCTCGCTAAGCTACAGGGGGTGGGGGCGCGAAATCTGGTGGGCAGAAGTAAAGGAGACTTTCTTTCATATCGAGAGAAAAACAAAACGGAGGGGGGGACATAGAAAAACACTTGCGGCCAAATCTAATAGAGGGCCGCCCAACGAAGTCTACATCCCCGGAGAAACTCGGGGGCGGCGGCAAATACCAGACGAATGAGGTTCCACACAAAGCGAAAACGCTGAATAACTCTTCGATGGGAGTCATATATGAAGAAGGTTACAAAAATTCGTCTTGGCTATCGATAGCCAAGAGATGCTAGTCCGGAAACGGAAGGAATCATCGTGATAACGTCTAGAGGGGGAAGTCGAAGTAACCTATCAAGTAAAAAGAGGAACCGGGAAAAACCTACCTTAAAAGTAGGCGCAAGTCTACTAGGACATATGGAAGACGAAAGGGAAAACTTCGGTACTGTAAAAGAATGTCGGAAGAGGGGGCGTTGCGTCGATCTGCACGAGTCAAAGGGAAGTTGCGGCCGACGAACTGAAGAAAGGAAAAGAGGGCAAGAGAGAGAGAAGTTCGCCTCCGGACCTCGACTAGAAACGTGCCAATCGAAAAAATAAGTCGCTCGTAGCAATTTCTCGATGCTCCGTGCTAAGGTAGACGAATCACGTTCAGTCAAACTAGGGGAGGAAGGCTGGAGCTTTGTTTAGAGACTTCGATAGGTGGCGACGAGGCCCGAAAGGTCTAAGCGCGCGCCGTAAGAATACCAACAGGGAGGAAAAAGGAAAGTCTAGCCCCAAGACTCGGGAGGAAAGAAGGAAAGGGGCGCGGTGCTTCTCAAATGGGAGCGAATTGAACACTGGAGGTTTCTGATGGAAAACATAAACTGGGCTGATGGCTGAATGGATTTTGGCTGGAAGTATGTGAAAGCGCGTTGAGCCGCGCATTCTCATCAGGGGGAGATGGGTTTTGGGGTTGTTGGGGTGGATTTTGGGATTAGGGTTTTTTTATGTATTTGTTTTTTTGGTGGTTTGGGTTTTGTTTTTGTTGTATTTGGGGTTTGGGTTACCGTTGTATGTCTTTTTGGGTAGGGGTGTGGGTTTTGGGGGTGGGGGGTTTTTCATGGTCACTTTTTTCGTTGTCAGGTTTGTTGGTTGGGGGGGTTTTGGGTTGCTTTGTCTTGTTTTATAGGGTGTGTTAGTTGGTATTTTCTGGTGCTTCGGGTGGGCGTAGTGGGGGGTTTTGGGGTGGTTTTGGTCCTTCTGTTTCTTGTTTTTATTTTGGTCTTTTTTTGGGGACCGTTTGTGTGGAGTTGGTTTTGGGGGTGGTTTTTTTGTTTTTGTGGGGGTTAGATGTTTTTTATTGGTTTTTTTATTTTGTTGTTGTTTTTTCCGGTGGGGGGGGGGGGTGGTTGCGTTTGTGGTGTGGGGGCCTTTGGTGGGTTGGGGAGCTTAGTCGGGGAGCGGCCGCGGGGAGCCGGAGTGGAGAGGCCTATGGACGACAGTCGAGCTGGCCCGGGCGGCGGGCCGCCGGCTGCGGGGGCGGGCTGTGCGTGTAGCTCGCGCACTCCGTCCGGGCGGGTTCTGCACCGGCCGGCCGGAGCGGGGAAGTGAGCCGGGACACCGCCGAGGGGTGACTGAACCCGCTCGGCGAGGCGCCAAGGGCGGAAAGACTCGCCTACGCGAGATCCCGGATGACCGGGCCCAGGAAGCTGCGCGAGACGGTTTTCAAAGTAGGATAAAACAGCAACGCTAGCGTCATTAAAGAAGCGCCACGGCTGGGTGGAGGCGAGAATGACGCTAATCGTAGAAGGGTTTAAACGGCAAATAGCCGAGCGCGTTCACAGGGGGGGGGACTACTGAGAGAGGAGCGAGTCAAAAATCGAATAAGAAGGATAAGCGAGGGGGAAAGGGACCTGTCTTTTGGAAACCACGGGGGCTCAAAAGCGCGGCAAAGGGGGGGGTCGAAGTCTCCTCGTGTGCTGCAGGGCGTGATTTACCTTGTTCGAGGAGGGAGCGTATGACCTCTAGAAGCGGGTCCGGCAGGGAAGAGGAGGCAGGAGGTGGAAACAGAACGGGTGCAAACGGCTTTCAAGGTCAAATCATAATCATCGCCGCGTCAACTGTCGTCATGCTTGTATCGGGCAACGTGAGCACGGGGGGGTGGACATTCTAAGACGGTGGATCGCACGCGGCGCAGAAGAGAAGCCTGGGGGCTGTCGCTGCTGAAAAGGACTTCCAGCAAAGCACACGGAGAAGAGATAGATTTTGGAAGAGGTCAAAAGAGGAATTGCGCCAAAGAGAAAGGAGAAGCGAGCGCTCGGGCAGAAAAAAATCCGATGCAAAAAGCGGTGCGCACAGTGGCAACTAAGAAGGGGACAACGTTGTTACGAAGGGGGTAGATTAAAATGACTTGAAGTCAACCAAGGCGGGAGTAAAGAAAAAGTGCCGCACCTATGAATCCCTTAACTTCCTATCAGGGCAAAAGAACTCGAACCCGGTCAGGAAGCAGGGCCAAAAAAGGAAGATCAGGACAAGGCCTTAGCCCCGGGGGACACGGAACATGGCAGCAAAGGCGCAAAAGAGGAAGCGGTGATGAGGGGGTGGATAACTTCCCTTGCAGCCTAGACAGGGACTGGAAAAGGAGATCGGAGGCCAGAGGGGGGAAGACGAGCGCCTCTCAAAAACCAGGAGCCGAAAAACTGCTTTCCCTAAGACGGAGAAGGATCTGTGCACAGACAGCGGAGGGGGCAGAGTTTCCGGTGGGAAACTTCCCACCAACGGACGAGGGAGTCAAACCGGCCGCAGAAGACTGACAAAGCGCATCACAGACTTCGTTGGGGCGCAGATAGCACACTCCTTCTATCCTCAAAAAGGGCTGCCTTGAGTCGACTGAGAGCAAAGGGGCCCCAAAGAGAAACTGAGCAAGCCGCCCGGAAACCGAACGGGGTCCAAAAAGGACGAGCCAGCCGACCCAGAATACGGAGAAAGTGGAAAGTCTTTGGGGAAAGGGGGACGGCGGAGCAACGCACGGGGACAGTGCAAGAATAAGTAACAAGCGAACAGGCCGCAGCCATTAGAATTGCCGCATACTCCCCACTCAGGGCGTTCAAGTCGCTCTCTAAAAAAAGGGCGACCTGCAGTGTCCGCACTTGGCGGGGGAGAGAAAGGGACGCGAATCGGGAAAAGAAAATCTAAACGCTTCACGTCATAACGGAACGGCCGGGCGAACGTTAAGGAGGGAGGAAGAAGTCCTGGATAAGTAAAGACATACTACCTACAGAGGGGCAAATAGAAACCCCCCGTCATCGCCTTAGTCGCAGGTCCGGATGACACCGCCCGGTTTAGATCCTAACTCAGTGGAATCAGGGGAACGAGCATGGCCGACGCCGGGAGCGAGGACGAGTCATCGGCCGGCGAAAACATCGATCTCGCTAGCGTTCCAAAGAAAAGGCGCGCGGGCGAAACGGCCGTCTCGGGGGATAGGTTTTCTACTCTGAAAAAAAATCTACAAACGGGGACGTATTCTTCTCCTTCAAGGGAAAGGGATCGCGGAGCGAGAGGGGAACTTTAGGACAGGAGCAGAGGGAGCAGTTAGGCAGTCTCTTTCCGTGCGTGCCGGGAAGAATCTGACCCAGGAGACGGCGAAAAGGGTCACGAAGAAAAGGAACACGGATCAGGTCAGTTACTGATCGGGATTTGAAAATCTGTCTAGAAATCCCTGACGTCACATGTACAAAGCCTATAAAGGGTAGACAATAGACAAGGGAATCAACACAATTCGTGCGCCGGGACTAGGAGGAAGTCGGATGGGGGTTACGAGCCAACGACAAAGCGTATAGTCAATCTTAATTCGAATACAGGGGCTTCTAGTTCGATGTGGGCGCCTTTCACGGTCCCGGGAGA
>Ga0179593_1676556_pt1 | contig 10141 bp, 13 predicted proteins | sample CZODoug2_1_08_16_FD_185931 | JGI IMG/M metagenome (GOLD analysis project Ga0179593, IMG submission 185931) | Vadose zone soil fungal communities from Angelo Coast Range Reserve, California, USA - CZODoug2_1_08_16fungal (PacBio error correction) | ecosystem: Environmental > Terrestrial > Soil >...
TCTGTAAGGGGAAAACTTTTTTTAGCTCAACCGCACCGACTGGATCCTAACGCGCGTACGGGACGGGAGGCCGAGAAAAACGGAGTTCCCGTCGGAGGGGGGAGTCCGGACAAGGAGGAAAGCTAGCGTCTGGGTATGTAGACCCGGAAAGGATCCTTCCCGATGTGGGGGAGTAACGTCGAAGAGCACGGGGGGGACTTCCTCCTACCCAAGGCTGCGGCAGAGCTACAAAACCGACGCTTCAAGCGAAAAGTAGAGAGAGGCGGCTCAATAAAGGGCATAGAGGCGCGAGGGAAAGAAAGTCAGACTGACGACGCCTAGTCGTGCTGCCGTGCGGGGGCCGCACGCAATTGGATAGAGGGAAACAAGATCGTCTTCCGTCAAGAAAAAAAGAGACGCCCAGCTTCGGAGAGGAGGGGGAAAACGATGCTCCTTAAAAGGGAACCGATCATAAAAAATCTCGGGAGGAAATTCAAGGAGGGGATAAAGACCAGCCCTTTCCTGCAACGAGTCGGCGAGGGACCTTCGTGTTCCGTTCGGGAAAAGGAGGGAGGGGGCGTCCGCCAGAAGAGTCGGAAGGGGAGGGAAAGGGTCAGCGGGGCCTATACGTGACTCAGGGGGAAGCCTCCCTTTTCGAAAAAAAAGCCCTTCGAAGGGGAAAAAGAAAAAGGGGGCGTTGCCAAAAAAATCGCTCTGCGGAGACGCAGAAGAGGCCGGCGCCTCAGAAAGAAGCCGAAATAGGTCTGGCGGGGACCGGGGTGGAATGGACGCCGTGTATGCGTCAAGAAAGCCGAAGGCGGAGAGAGGAGGGCCTCGAGAGGAAGAAGGGAGGACCTGGCCGCAGAGGGCGTGAAATGTCTTCTCTTGCACGTGGCAAAGGGGTCATTAGTGCTGGAAAATTGCCGAAAAGGAGGCGCTCGATGAAAAGGGAAGCGTCGGAGAGGAAGACTTCAAGACCTTGAAACTACGGAAAATGGAAAGAAATCGCCGTCCGTACATTCATGCTTGGAAGCGATCGCAGCAAAAGCCGAACAAGAGTGTGCCTGGGCCCTTCGCCGTCCAGGAGCCGGGACACCTTCTCCAGAAACCAACGAACAGTGCTCGCGAAAGATCTGAAACGGGGACGGGGTGGACGCTACTTTGTGACATGTGGTGGCTTGGACAAAGGGTGGGCATCATGAAAAGAGTCCGAGAGAGCAATCTCGAACAGATCGGGTCTCTTTAGGGGCTCGGCACAAACCGTCTGCTCCAAGGCATCCTTTGCCCCGGGGGGCCGGGAAGGGTGGAGGAAACAAGAGACGAGAATCATCGACAGATGAAAAATGAAAAGTGGTGACCTCACACGGGATCAAGTCCCGAGGAAAAGGATCCGCGGAAAAGAAAAAAAACGCCGGGAAAAGAGACGGGGCCAAAGCTCTTCGGGGAGAAGAGTCTTTGCGGAAAAACCCGGCAATAGGGCTTCCCGGAAGGAGACGATGGTAGGGTCATCTCGCTGCCGGGGCGGGACAGTATTCTCGGAGGGCTTCCAGACCGTCCGACGTCGGAACCCAAGTAGCCTGGGCACGACCGCGCTCGAGGGGCGACAGGAAAGGGCCTAAGCTTTGGCGGTCGCCCTCCCGCAACAGCATCCGAAGGGGTCCAAAGTTCGTAGTGGGGTGCTCTATTTGAGCATTGTTGATCACGGGGCAAAGCTGTAAAGGAATTTAGGAGGAAACACTTCCAGCTGCTTCAACCGCCAGAAATAAGGGCTGGCCGGACTGCCGAGTACTGGTTCCTTAAGTCAGGGGGCAAAGGGAACCGAAACTATGTTGAAGGTCAAGCCGCGAGGGCATCCCGGCATACGGGGACCGTGATGAAATCGGGTGGGGCGTGACGGTTCAGCATTTCATCGGCGGGAGACATTCGGGGGGGCGTACAAAAAAAAGTGGGGTTCCACATGTTGGACGTTACGGGGCTGTTCGAAAACACCTAAAAGTTAACGAAAAATCTCCCTCTTGCGACGTTGGACAATCGTAAAAGACAAAGATCGAGACGCCGAAAACTATCTCTCTCAAAAAAGCAAACGGAGTAATTAGATTAGATACGGAGGGGCCCGGACGACGGAGTACAAGTCCGTAGAACGAGGTCCAACACGGCGTGTTTGGGGGGGGGAAGGTTTTTTGGTAAAGTAAACGGGCACACGGGGAGAAACTCACCGTGGAAAAGCCGTGTCCCCTCGAGGGGTACGCATATCCTCCGAGGAACATTAGCGGAAGACTCCCTTCCCATCAACAGGAGTCGTCAAAGTACCGAAAGTGGGAAAAGGGGGAAAGCTGAGAGCCCTCTTTAATTCGTGCTCGAAGCACGCTTCCTCACTCCTAGCCTCCTTATCAAGGGAGGAATACTCCGATGGCAGGAGTATCCTCCGGAGCAGAGCTTAAGGGCTTTCAGCAAAAAGAAAAACCCGTTTCCAACAAGACGCCCCGTTTTACTAGGCTGGGGGTGCTGCTACGGAAAACGCGCAAAAAACAGGGTCGGTCTAAACTCCGAGCAGAGGCGATGCCCCACCTCAGCAAGGTCTCAAACAACCGAAATCAACCGCTCGGAACCCTTTCCGAATTGGCCAAAGAAACGCGTCAAAGAAGCGGGAAAGCCACCCGGAGTCACCGTTTTCGCTGCCAGCAGACGAAGGCTTCAGGAACAAAGCTCTAAAGCCGGCGGGTGAAGGAACGCGCTCCCCAGTCGCACATTCGAGGGTCGTGGATCCCGTGACTAAAGGGGGGAATTGAAAAGGGTCAGAGGAAAGAACGGATGGCTGCACCTCGAGGGAGGGGCGGCCAGATGAGCCGGGGGGGTTGGAAGCCCCGACCGAGACAGAAAGGTGCATAGAAATGCTTGACCCGTGACCTTCTGCCATCGCAGGCAACGGTACCCTCCGAAAGCACCAAAAAAGCGTCAAGCTCGGGGAAACTTAGGCGGAAACGGTGGCACTTGTTGGGAGCGGGAACGTGTCGCAGGGGCGGATCATGGCAAGAAAAAGGGCCATACGTGAGGGACTTCGCCGGGTCTTCTATCTCCCTTCCGTCCAGAACCGGGTCTTATACCAGAGAACGAAGAAGGGAAGAAGTTTCCCCTAATCTGCCCTTGAGATTCGATGAAAGACGTGTCTAAGAATCACCTTCGCTCGCCGGAATGATCTCATGAAAAAGGAGAAAAAGTGTTTGCCTCGAAGGAAGAAAAAAGCTTGCACAGTGAAGGGGGACGCCACAAAAAAGCCTCTCCGAGTAAAAAAGAGGCCTGGACAGGGGTTCCTCGAGAGAAGCATCTCCTCCGGGGGGGAGCATCCAGGGGCCCAGAAATCCTTGGAATCCAACCTCGTCGTCGGCTGAGGTAGAAGACCAAGGAGTCTCGGTGTGGGGGGCAAACCCAACCGGAAAACGGCCCGCTGTGAGAAGGGTCCGTCGTCGCTGCAAGGAGCAGGCATGCCCCATAAGTCAGAAAGGACCCAAGTCCGAAGGGAAACGAGGGAAAGCTGTCTGGGGAAAAAAAAACTGCCCGAACGGCAAACGCCGACGGTGCCAGACAAGCCTCGCGCCCGTCACTGGGGGATGCATTCAAAAAAAAAAATGAACCTGAAAAGGTCAGGTAGACCATCTGTTTCCAAGGAAACGCAGAGGCATAGACGCCTCGCGTTGAAGAAGGGGAAAAGGGGACGCAAACAATTAGGCAGGAACAAAAAAGCACTACCGCCAATGAAAGGGATCTCATGAACAGAGACACACCTCTTGTTCTGCCTCACCATGCGGCCGTGGGAGTCCTGCCTCGCGGAGGACTCGGAGGAGGAACCTCCTACTTGGTGAAAAAAAGAAAATCAACGGGAAGGATAATTTTAGAAACTCCTGGACACCGTACGTGCAGGAATTTGCGGGTCCGCGGAGGGGAAAGCCTGGGGTTTGGGCCGCCATCCGCCCTCCCGAGAGAAGAACTACCACCCTTCCTCCTCGAAAAAGGGGAAAGGACTTCCCTGGGGAGAAGGCCGGAAACTCTCACTACTTCGCCGACATATCTGTTCTGCGGTTGCCAAGACAGACCCATTGTCTCGCAAAAGGACGACTTCGGTATCGAGAGAACAAAAACAACAAGAAGAAAATACCTGCAGTCTCGATGGGATTTTTAACTCTCTCACACTGGGTTCTGCTCGAGGAAAAGCGCCGATCTATTGCTCTCGGGGAGCGCCATCGCGAAAAAAAAGTTCCCTTCGGGAGGAGGGGGAAAGCAGCCCGTCTTAGCTCTGGATGGCGGTCGGGGGATGGCTCCAGCCTATGTCGGTGGGTCGGGGAGGCGCACTTTCTCCGGGAAGACCCCTAAAACGCCCCCGGCGGGCGTAAAACTCATCCCAACCTCCGCGTCCCAACATCGACCCGATCCAGAGCATCCAGAAAATGGTGCTGCATGGACAAAAGTGGCGCTCTTGCTTTCAGTGCGAGGAATTAAGGATACGCCTTGGGGAAACCGTGCGGGTGGGAAAGAATTGTCCGACCTATAAAAAAGGGGTCGAATCGCAAAAAATTACCTATCTTCTCTGCTTTTCGCCAAGGAAAAAAGAAGAGTCGACCTGCCGAATCGCTGACGTCCTGTTCAATGGAGGAAGGGAGAAAGGGCCGTGTCCTTCGAGGGAAATGCCCTCGGAGGTGAAGGGGAAAGGCACTTGGTCTTCCACCGACTCTTGGGCCTAGTCGAGGTGACCTGGTCGAGGCGTACTCTTGGAATAACCACTTCCTTGCCCGGCTCGACTAAACTCCTTCTGCCACTTTCCTGGGATGGGGGCCGGAAGGGGGCTTCACAAGCTGGCTACGAGAGACCTGAACCTTCACCGAGGGAAAAAAAGAAAGCCGCCGACGAGGGTAATGTTCACCGGTATTGTGTATGGACGGGGATGCTTCATCCACAGCGCGATGGTTCCTCGAGAATGCTGTCCTTCTCCTGTCCGAGGAGCGGCAGGGCGCGTTGCACGGCACGGCCTGTCGAGAAAAGTCCGTCTTGGCAAAACCTGCCAACGTGTTCGCTCTCTGCCGGCGAGGGAGCCGGTGCTCTTCAAAGTGCGGCCGAAAGGCGCGTACAGGAAACTGGCATGAGGAACAAAAATCGGCGGAGTTGCTCAGCGGTTCTAGAATGCTTTTTGGCCGGCCGGATCGGGGGCAATAGTCCCACTCCCGGCCGCAGCTACCGCATGTAAATCCCCCAAGAAACCGTCAGGCCACCGCGCCACGGCCACACATCACAAAACAGGCGAAAAGGGGGGGCTCAATCCGCGGGAGAAAGGGACACGGGTTGTGCGTGGTGCTGGGCGGCGGAGGTCTGGGGCGAACGCGGAACGCCAAATCACCCGCAGAACTCGGTCGTGGCCGGGGGGCCAACCCAGCTCCATGCATAGGGGGAAGGCCGTCCAGGAGCCCTCCGGGGAAAAGATATATCGTGACGAGACGATGAAATTAGCGGCGAAAAAAGATCCCACCAATCGAAGGGTGCACGGCTTATCCGCATGATCGAACGCGGCGGGCGTGTGTTCAAGAAAAGCTTGCGGAGGAAAAAAAGAAGAGCTCTGCGGGCCATCATAAAAAAATTTCCCTGGGGGCTACGCTCCACTTTAAGCTGTTCCTGTTGGTAGGACTCCCTGGCCGCGGCGACCGGGGTGCCTGCTACGGTTATGCGGCATGACGGTTGCTTGTAAGAAATTCGGTCAACTCTTCCTTTGTCAGGAAGCTCTCTCGACCAATCTTAAGAATCTTTCGCGGGAAAGCAAGGACGGAACAACCAGGGAGCCTCGGGTCAACAGAATTTTTGTCGCCGATCTGGGGGGGCAAAGGGATGACTCAACGCGGGGAAAGAATGCTTCTGAATACAAAACATCGCAGGGGAAAATCCGGCTCATTACTTCTGGCCAGGCCGAGTGGCAGCTGACAGGAGGTCTCCAGAGAAACTGACCCGCTGTTTGAGCTGCAGCGCATCTCACGTGACTGTCAGGACGTGGCCTCCGAAAGGGGGGATGTGGCCTCGTTTAAGTCTACTGTGTCAATGAAAAAAAAGTGTGGAGGGGGGGACCGGTCTATGGAAAAAAGTTGGGAAAGTACCGTTGTCGTTGTCTGGCGCAACAACACCGTTTAAAAAGAGGGAGCCCGCACCAAGCGACGTTTGTCCAGAGAGGGAAGCGTTTCCTCGAGGAAAAGAGCGTTCCCGTTCCCGACGCTCATCTCGACCCCACCACACCGTAGACTTCTCTATCGGGAAGGCTCTCTATAAGAGGGGTCACCTCCGTGAATCCTAGGTAAAACCGTCCCGAAAAGCCGTGGCGAAGGGGCACACTTTTTTTGGAAAGGAGACCGCCCGTAGTCCTCAAACAGGTTGCGTTTGTCCTCCACACGCTCCGACAAACAGCGTCCTCACCGGGGCCTCAGAAACGTGTCGGAGTGAAGGAACAGTATGCCGAAAAAAAACCCACTCTGGCTCTTCGCCGTGTATACCGGAAAGGAACGGCCGGCAACGGCCAGCCGCAAGGCCGCGAATGAGGGGGTCTTGGCCTAGCGACGCAGCCATGCTGCAAGCGTGCAGTGCGCGCGAGTCGTCCAACAAAGCCCCGGAACTATTCGCCGTTTTGCGACGTCTCATCGAAAGGGATCCCGGGGCGCCCATCGGTGAGTCCTCCAGAGGGGAGCGGGAAACTCTGCCAAAAGGCTAGGTTGCCGCAGTCAGGGGGGTCGAACGCAACAGGCATCCTCCTGAAAAAAGAAGGTTTCGCCGCACCATGCTAGGCCCAAAGGCACCAGCAAATTTAGCCAACAGGGCCAGGTTTGGGGACCCCGAGGAAAGACTCAGGTCCGCCGCTTCGGAGGAACAGCTCGTGACTGAGGGGGGGTATATTCTGAAAAAGAAGCGTCGTGGGCGGGGGCGCGGGGGGGTTTTCGGTGGATCCAGTTGGTGGCTAGGCACTGATCAAAGCGGTAGAAAAAAAGGACTGATGGACACCTCGAGGGCCGGCCGCTAATTTCGAGCAGGGGTTTTCCTATTCGAAAGGGGACCGTATGGCGGTGAGCAGTAGAGGTTCGCGCTCTAATTTCGCCATCGATAGACGCGAGTAAAAAAAAACACAGCACAAGAGAAGAGGAGGACCATGTTCAGAGTAGGCGAGCAACGGCGTCACTTTTTTTATTCGTCGTTGTCAGGGCTGCAGGGGGGTCCTTGACGGCGAAAACCTGCCATCTGGAGGAGCGGGAAGGTCTTGCTATCCTCCGCCATCCACTCAGGAGGGGAGCGCTCTTCTCTAAAAGTCCTGAGGAGGGAAAAAAAGAGCCATAATATTCCCAAGAGTCCTCGACCGGAAGTAAAAGCCGAGTCGACTATCACCGGCATCTCCGAGAGCGATTACAAGGGTGCATCCTGACCGAGGAACGCGTCACGAAAAAAAAAAAAACACTCAGAACAGTCCATTCCGCCGGAAAAAGATCCTCCGGGGAAGAGCAAAATCTCCTCTTCTGTGGGGGAGAAGGGGAAGTCCATCAAAACATCAGGGGGAAAAACTCTCGCGACTCTTTTAGATGACTCCGGCCGAGAATCTGCTCATCTCGAGGAAACCCAACCGGAACTCCCTTCCCTCTTGGAAAACGTCGGAGACGGCAAGTGCTGATTATTCCCCATATTCCGTATAGGCGCAGAAATCACCGACGTTCCCGAACAAGCCCTCCCAGAAGAGAAAAGGGGCACCAAAGGCTCGCCTGGCCCGGAATTGGAAAATCCCTCCTTAACTAAGTAGGCATCGGCAGGTGAGGCTCGTTGGCCACGGCCAGCGGGGAAGAAGGGAGAACCGTTACTCTATAGTTCGGGGGAAAGGGAAAACCCTCACGGAGACGAAACGCTGAATTGCGTGAGTCATCGATAAGGAAATGAACAGCGCGAAAAGTCATGCAAAGCAAGGGAGGGATGGATCCCAAGAGGGAATGGTCGCGTGCTCTGCAGCTGGGTAGCTCGAAGAAGGGGTGCGGTAGGAGGGCGCGGCAGGAGGGGGGGGCCGCCACCGCCTCTGAGAAAAATCCATCCCCAAAAGACGAAACTAGCTCCGAAAGTTCTTACCGACAACCAACCCGACGGGTAAAGAAGTCCTTGGCAAGGAAGAAAAAAAAAACGTTCTGAGGGCCGCCCAAGATCTCGGGTTTCCCCTCGAGCCAACCCAGGTGCAAGTCCCACATAATCGACGACAGACCACAACGGAGGAAGGAAAAATATATCTATACTCTAAAAAGATTCTGGGGTACGTGAGCGCAAACCCTTTGGGATGTCTCTAGGTTGTCACCGGGAGCCGATCTGTCGGCCGAAAGGTCCGGCCTTCGAAAAGGAGACTCCTTTTGAAGACTAAGTTTGTAGGAAAAAAACGGGCTAAAAGGTAGGCTGCTCTGGATGGCGCCCGGCACCGGAACCTAGGTAGGTGGAGGAGTACACGTCCTCAGGGGTCGCGAAACGGATCCGTCGCTTCCTGAGCTCAACCTCGTTCAACCGAAGGGGGAAGGATCAATCCTTCCTCATGGAAAAAAAACCCAGCTTGGGGAAACCTGTCCATTGGAAGGCTCTGATACGACGCGGAGAAGGAGAGGGCGGTTTGGTGCCTGCAAGCAAGAACTATCCGAGTCACCTAAAAGAGGAAATGCGCTACGGACGTCTTGCGATGCTTTGGTCGAAGGAGGGGCGCCGCTCGGGATCCTGAAGACGGTTCATTAGGAATGAGAAGGGCCTGGAAATTGCAGTCGGCGTTCCGGTCGGAGTGGAGGGCTTCCCAGAGTGCAGGGGGCGTCCGGTCCAAAGTTACTGACGATGTATATCACCGGATCCCTGCCTTTGAAACGCCGGAAGAAGCTTCCGGGACAAAAAGGGTTGTCTTGGCCCAACCGCGACTTCGGCGACGCAGACAGGCCGGCGCCCTAAATATTAGGGCGGGTCACCGGGGATGGACTCCTGAGGAAACCTCGGCGATAGTTCCTCATCGTACCGGTCTTGGCCAAAGGTCGGGAGGGGGAAGGCGGCCTCGTTTCACGTGGAAGACTTAGCGGTCCAAAGAACCCTGGCCGAACGGGTCAGGCGCTCGATGCCCGAATCTACTAAAAGCTTCTGCGCAAATTGAAGGACGCGGGCATAAGGTGGGAGACTCAGCGGGAGTATTTCGCGCGGGAGAACGACATTCAAGAACGGAGACGGGAGGGCTCCCGGGCCGGAGGGGGACCGAGGGGCGTTCCACGTCTCCGTCCAGAGCGGGAACAGGGCAAGAGACCAACACGTTCAAGGAGAAACCCTAAGCAGGGAAATGGGCCGAGTTAGTACGACGGGGTTGGTGGGTTTCTTCTGAAGAAGTCTGCCACCGCCTCTTGGCGTAACTCGGTCCGAAAGACCAAGAGGGAGCTATCACCGGAGGCTGTCGTGGGACTTCCAACCCCGGCTGGGATTCCGCGAAGGCCCTAGACATCGTCATATCACTAACCGTCAGGAGAGAGAACATTACCGCGTTATCTCTCAAAATGATCACCGACCACTTTAGAAGGTGGGAGAAGAATAATCCCAAAGGGGCTGCCCTCAGGGGACTCGCGTCGCCTCTCTCTGGAAACATCGAAACCACCAGCCGGGGGTCTCCAGGCTAAAAGGCTGGTGGAAGGGGGCATCAACACTGGACACGGGCCATGAGTGCTCGAGGGGACGGTGGGAAAAAGGAACGGAGGGTCAACCTAAGCCTGGGGCAAAGCGCGGGAGCCTGAAAAAGAAAGAATCGGGGCGGGGAAAGACGCGGAGAAGACACGCAACCCGCACCTCGGGCTGGGGCGTCGGTTTAAAGCGGGGCTCGGGGGGGGCTTACAGGAAAGAAACTGCAAAAAAACCGGTCATCATCGTACGGCAAGGAAGAGCCGTCAGGCGAGCCGCAGGGAAAATTGGCACGGGGCATTCTCTCCTCTGCAAAAAAAGGGCATCAAAACTTTCGCCCTAAAGAAATGCCGTTGGGGGCCTCTCCTGGCATCAATTCCTTTTCCTTGTCCCGAGACGACTTTGTCCCCTCGGAGACATTCGGGGGGAAGGTCTCCTTTTTTAATCTGTTGTCCATTCTTGTTAGATCTTGCCCCTTCGCGGGGTC
>Ga0179593_1718940_pt1 | contig 10141 bp, 9 predicted proteins | sample CZODoug2_1_08_16_FD_185931 | JGI IMG/M metagenome (GOLD analysis project Ga0179593, IMG submission 185931) | Vadose zone soil fungal communities from Angelo Coast Range Reserve, California, USA - CZODoug2_1_08_16fungal (PacBio error correction) | ecosystem: Environmental > Terrestrial > Soil >...
CCATAGGCCCGAAGAGAGCTGATGACACGTAAGGAACTTAAAGTCTACTACGTGAATTCCTTGGAAAGAAGAAAGCCCAAAAAAAGAGGACTAGGAAGAGTCTTCCACCTTTGAGAAGATAAACCATACGGGATGAATACCCAGCCCTATCCGAAGAGAAGAAAGGACTTACATAAGGCCAAACGATCCAACATTTCCCTGGAAACTTGGGAGATTAGTTAGGACAGATGAGCACCGGTCGTGGTAGAGGAGAGAAAATCAAAAAATTCTGGTGAAAGATCTCATAGAAGAGTCCACCCTCCCCCCCACACCCCCCCCCAATCCCCAAGTAAATTAACCCCCCACCCTCGCACGAGCACCGAAGTCTACTGGCTTCCCTACGATTACGTCCACGAGCCACTTGGCTCTTGCCAGGCAGGCGATAGTCCTCTGCAGAGAAAAGGAGGAGTATCCTCAGAGGGGTGAAGAGTTTTTACTCTGGTAATATGGGATAAGGTATCCTTTCGGAGGAGAAATTAACTATATCCACCTGTGGGATGACCGGGGAAAAGGGTAAAAGCTTCTGATAGATACGCGCCAGTCTTTTCAAAGCACCAGATAAAAGGGTCCAATCCGTACCAGCAGCCGACAGCTAGACAGGAAATCCGGACCGAGGAGGGGGCTTGTATGGTCTGTTCTATAAGACAGCTGTTGAAGGCATTCGAACGGGGCGAGCTGATTCGACTGGTGAGGGCGGTGACAGTAAAAGAGGGTACCCTGTAGGAACTAAACAGAAACACCACCATTATACGAAAAGGGCAGATAAAGCCTTTGGAGGGGCCCACAGGTGGAAAGGGGCGCGAAAGACCCTAACAGAAAGGGGATCCTAGTTTAGACTGGTCAGGGACTTAGTCAATAGAGGGGGGTGTAGGGGGGTGCCTTATTGAGGGAAGTCGCGCCCTTTTTTGGGGGTTTCTCTAAAAGGGCAAGGAGGGGAGGGTGGGCGGACTAGGAAGGCGGACTTCTTGAAATCTATTCTTCAGACAAGAGCTTCGGGGTACTCATGTTTAGAACTAAAAACGGCTCCTTCCAACGAAGGGCCGGGACGGCTCTTAGATCGGCCTAGGATGCAAATCGGAAATGGCGGAGTTCGGAATAAAATACCTTCATCCCAGGGAGGATTCGGCAAGCTAATCATCAAGTTGCAAACCAGGGAACTATTCAAAACGCCTCCATAGAAACCGATCACTAGGGGCCTGGATCTGCGGGATCTAAGTCTTCTCTCAACAAGAACTCCCTATAAGGGGTCCCGAAAGAGAGAGCGCGGAATTGTAGAGTTTCTGAGGCGTTAGCTCATCACACTATTGGTCAGAGGGGAAAAAGGAGTAGAGAAAACCGCGTTCAGCTCCCCAGGTGTGTGATTAGAATTTGATTGCAATTTAATTAAAGGAGCTCCTCCTACTACATAGTGAACGCAAGCCAACGTGTTTGACGCGAAAGAGCGCTGTAGAGAAGGGAGATATTCAGCCTTTTTGAGGGTGAGATAGCCGGGGGGGGGAAAGGGAATCATTTGATTACTTACTGTAGGGTGAAAGGGCCGGGTGCGCCTGTCGTTGGTTGCGGAGTGGAGAGCGCAAATTCCGAAGAGGTCCTCAATTCAGTCTGTGGTGAATTGGCGCCCGAGCTTCCAGCACACATCGGTATCGGGGACTGAGACGAATTCGTCATGCTTTGTCGTCGGAAGAAGGTCAAAAAGCACTCAGAAAGAGATCGCATTTAAAAAGTGTTTGTTGTCCAGAAAATGGGGGCTATAGATTAGGATGCTCAGGGTTTACGTGCCCGCAGGAAGGAATCGGCTCGTGTGACCATCAGAGGCGTCAGTGACGGAAAAAATAGCGGACCTGTATAGTATTTTTGAAGCGGGGTGAAAGGTTGGCGATTTAAGCGCAGAAAAAGGGGGGGGAGGGCAGAAAAAAAATGCGGAGGTGTGAGAGGGGGGATCAGCCGCATTTGGAAAAATCGCAGAAAGGAAGAGGAGAAAGAAGCAGGGGTAAGCCCCTATTCCACGACGAATGGGTTTTCTGCGGAAGGGGGGTACGAAAAAAATTAGTGGGGCCAAAGGGGGATGGGGCATCATGAGAACTATCAATTTGGAAAACGATTTCCCGAAAAATTGGACATAGTCGCGACCGAAGGAGGTCGAAGAGGACTGTTCATACAGCAAAGAAAAGAATTTCATCGTTCTTTTCGATCATGTAAGGGAACTGAGGATCTGCCGGGGGGATGACGGCCCGTTCGGGAAAATCCCTTCTTGAGTAGAACTATCTGATATGCTACTACGGGGGACACTGGTCCCAGGGGACCAAAAGTAGCAACACCCATCCATGGCGCGCGAAAACACCGCGGTGACAGGGACTCTTTTCTCATACAGGAGTGGAACCCGATACCCCGTGATCTATACATAAGAGCAAGCCGCACGTCCAAGGCAATGATCAAGAAAGGGAACTGCGGTTTGGGAAAAACCCTCTAGCTTCCCCTCGGCCCCAAGGGGGAGAAGAAGTTACCGGGTCGCTTGAATCTAGACGCACGGACAGGCGAGGGGCACCCTGATAGGGGCAGAACTCTAGCATCGCCGATTCTAGAACCCGAGGTTAGAGGCCTCTCTGAAACCAACGATCGACTAAAAGGAGGACCCGAAAGAAAAAACGGACATTCTCGCTGAAGGACCGCCGCATAAGGAAACTCTGCCCCTTCGCATGAACATCTCCGAAGGATAAGAAATTCTCAAAAGTCTCGAAAGACCACGCTAGGAAAAGAGACTCATCTCGGGGAGACCCGCAAGGCGTAGATCGAGGGGAGGAAAGATGCTATTAAAATTTTCGTAGCTGAAATGTGAGAATTTCCGAGAGAAGGAACGATGGGGAATCGAAAAGGGGTCGGAAGCTTGGGAAGAGCTAGAGCTCAGCCGGCGAGAACCGGATCTGAGGGTCGTCTAATGACTCATAATTGAATGTGCTCCGCGTTCCTGGTACTTCTTCCGAGGAGGGGCCAGCAATACCCTCCTTGGGGGAAGAACCAGTGGGAAAGAGGGACTGCATCTTCTACTACATCTAACGTCAAGAAAAGTGGAGATCCGCGCCACACCTTCGGGATGCACAACAGGGAACGGGGAAGGGGGTGAGATACGGCCGGAATGCGATACGAGGAGGTCAGCTTGTCGGCTTATGTAAGAAGAAAAGGCCGGGGCGCCACTGTGAATTGTGTGTCGAGAGAAAAAGGGCAAAGCTCATGAGCGGAAGTGGGGGTTTAGCTAGGGAATGACTGTGACGAACTCTGCTTAGGGCGAAAAACTAGGGCGGCTGCACATCGGGGCGCGGGTGGAGACAAAAAAAAAACTAGAGACGAGTCGGTGCGATACTCGGCCCAGCATTTTGGTTCTGAGACCCATCAGAGTAGCTTCCAACCTTGGCATGAGAAAGGTCAAAGGGGGGATGCGTACAGTAAAAGGTTCAACCCAGTGTTTGGCAACTCTGCTTCATTGACAGAAAGGCGAAAGGCGTTCTCCGAAGGGGAGGATGGAACGTACCTCCGGCGACAATACTTGGGGGGAAAGAGTGAGTATTACCACTCTAATCTTCTTCTAAGTCTTAAGTGGGGGGGGGGGAAGGAGGGGACTTCCCTTCTACTGGATCCCCGACAGGGACGCCGGAGCCGAACTTACTATTTTCTTGAAGCTTAATCGCACACAACGCTTAGGGGACGACCATGGGAGGGATAAAACCTTTTGGTGAAAAAAACCCCTGGGGGGGGGTGGGTCAAAGTCTCCATAGTGCCGAAAGAAAAAAAATTATAGAGAGGGAAACCTCTAGGGGGGGTGTCCTTAGGTGGAATGTCAAAGCCCTCCATAAACACGGAGGGAGGTTACTTTTAGCAATAGACCGGAGGAGACTTACATCGGGGTTTTCTCTGTCAAGAAATAGGTTCGGGCTCTGCGTGTGGGAATTCGTAGCTCAAGAGAAAGCAGCCCTTACTTTTGGGGTCGGGGTGGGAGGGGTTGAAAGAAGAAAACTCCAGAATTGACAACTTGTTACAGGGGGTGAATATCGGATCGAATACGGCGTGGGGATTGTCGTATTATGGTTGAGAAGGAAGAATTCACCGCGTTGGATAACGCAGGGGCGCACCAGATACCTGCATCCCCCCAAATAGGCCGGAAAGACTTCACGGCGATGATGCCGGAAATCATGAAATTTGGGAAAAACGAGGCCGCCACTAATGCTCCAAAAAAAGTGGGGGGGGGGGGGATTTGGGGGGGCACAAAATCCTCCGCGTTTCAAGACCCGGGCTGTTGCCTTTGCGTTTGTTGAGTGTTGGGCGATAAGTTTGTGGCGTTAGGGTTGTTTTGTTGATGGTGGCCACCTATGGAGGAGCTCAAGGAGCACGCACTTTCAGAGACGCTCTATCGGGCCCGAATGGAGGGAAAGGGAGCCAAGGGGCCAAAGTTTCTCCCAATACATCAGAAATTTTTGTTTTGCACCGGTCGGCTATAGGCTTTTTGTTAAGGACGCCCCATGAGGGGGGAAAACACGAGATCAATTGTAACTTAAAAGACAATTTCCGCTTCAGGAGGCTACGCATGGAAGTCATGTTGAGATACATATTCGCCAGTCATTTACCTCTTTAGGAGAAGGATCGACTATGAAGTATTATCTGAAAGAACTTTCTCGTCATACAAAGGAGGACGAGGACAGAAGGACGCCGCGTAATCCATCAATAAATTGTACATAAAGGGACGCCCGTCTAGGCAAGGGAAAAAAAATGGGGGCCACCACAAAGGTCGCTGGAAGGGGGAGAATAAACACGCTTCACGCGAGGGGTACCAGTCGAGTAGTTAGGCGCAGGTCAACCACAATTTCAGGATGGGGAAAAGAAAAATCAAAAAGATATAAGCTCGACAGTCGCTCCGTAGGGATAGGGTTTATCTATAGAAAATGACGCGCCGCGGAGATGGATGAGAAATCGAGAAAAAGCCGGGACGGGAAGTATCGCACCGCGAGATTCTTCGGGGGGCTTATAGTCTTCTAAGGGAGACACGTAATCTTCCTTGAAGGGAGAGAAAGGGGTTAACTGAGTTAGGGGGGGTCGCAAGCTCTTATCGCGGGGGCCGGCTTATCGACGAAATACGCGAACGTGACAGACCCGCTTAAGAGAGATCACGGAATCGGGAGGAACGGAGCCCTTTCGAAGCAAAAAACGCTCGCGACGTTGGCGCCGTGAACGGGGTCCTTTCTGAGGGCAAGCCGGTTTCAAGGAGTTCAAATTACAAGCAACATAGAGTGGGGGGTCTAAAGCCTCGGATGAAAGATGACGGAACACCTGATAGGGGAAACGTCGCCTTCAAAGCTGGCGGGCTGGACGGTGTACTAATGAAAGCGAAAAAGATGGCCGTTTCAATGTCTTACATCGTGAAACTGGACCTCGGCGTGGGCAAAAAGGCGCGGGGAGACCAATGGTAGGTATGGAAGTTTCGTTTGACAAGGTAAAAAAGAAAAGAGCGCATACGTTTCTGGATGGTCATCAATGGATTGAACGTAGGAAAGCCGAAGCCTCTTACACTGCCGGCGAGATCGTTTCTATCGACTTGTGGTCGATGGCAAGTTAAAAACCCATCTGGGTGCAACTGGGGGTAGGTAAGAGGGGGGGGGGGGGGGGTGGAGCGGCAGTGAGTGAAAAAGGGGCTGCAAATTCGTAGAGCTCGAGCAGATCTCAAAGGGAATGAGTCTATCTACAAAAGTGGGGAACAGTCCAGAACAGGCGATGAGACCCTTCAAACAATAAAGAAGAGTCTTGATCGACGAAACCAAGCAGGTTATTGTTTGTCTAACCATTCTTGCCAGAGAAGGGAATTCGAACGGGGAAAGAAACATATATAGATCTCCTCGAAGGCGTAGTCAGGGGCTAGACAAGCGTCACGGTGAGACGTAGAGGCTCGGGGGCGCTTAGGAATACCGACCGAGGCGGATGAACTGGGTTCTTGTTCCCACCGGGGGCCAAGATGGTAAACCTTGATCAGGGCGGTGGGAATGTTCGGGTCTCGCTCTCTAGGCGTGAGTTCACAGGGGGGAGGAAGTAGTGAAAGTCTACCGGAACCGCCCGTGGGGTGTGACGAGAGGAGACCCTAGGACTTGAACCACAAAAGGTGGCATGAAATCCATTTGGGGAGGGAAAAGGGACTATTTCAAGGGAAGGAAAATAGCCAAGATGACTACCTGCGGATGGAGAGAACAACAACAACGTCGGGGAGGAAGGGGTAGCCATCTACCGGGTAAAGGAGGATCGAGGCGATCTCGGGGGTTAATACGAGCCTTCAAGGGGGGCTGCGGACCGTGGGAGCGGTGATATAAGATGAGAGTAAGGGGAGAGGGCTTTGGTTCTCGTCTCGCTTTCACGCTGTGAAGGGGGGGAGTACTCTTCGAAAAAAAATATGTCAGGCCATACAGTGTATATTGGGTGTAAGTGGGTGTACAATAGTCTGGTCGGCTGGAGGGTGACGAGGTCTGGAGATGAACGTCTGCTAGACCCGATGAAAAGCCAAACGGAGGGGTCGCGGTTGTTCATCGTGGAGTTTGTGGGACTCGTCTTGGCGAAGAATAGACTTATGGGCTGAGGAAACCAGGAACGATGAAAAGGCATAAAAGAACAATGGCTCCTGTCAATCAGAAGTCTTGACGACGTTATCCTAGGTAATGTCTTACGAGGACCGTATTTTGCTAATACCAGGCTGGGCGTTCATGGCGGCAGGGGGGCCGTTCCTGAAGGGGAACAAACAGCGTCCGAGTAATGGCCTGGATTGACCGCTCCCCGTGTGTTCAGGTTCTGTCGCGATGGTGATTGTCGTAGGGGCAGCAGGCGGACAAGAAGAGGGCCAGTCGTGCGCTTCGCTGGGGGGAGCTGCATCTACGAGTCGTGTCAGGAGGGCTGGGGTGTACCATCGGGTATGTTGTGTGTCTGAAAACCTGTGCGCGCCCTCTACCGTGAAGCCACACGATTGTGACCCTCCTTTTGGAAGATTTCAGACCTACCGGGCAAGAATGGCTTCATCGCGGAGGGAATTCGGAAAAGAGCCCGCAAGTATTAAGGTACGGCAAGCGTCTGGGTGATATGGGGAAGCAACTGACGGGGGAATTATGCGGGGCTGGGATGAAAGAAGTGGCCAGAGGTCGGAAAGAAGAGCAGAAAATTCAATTAAGAAGGGAATTACCGAAAGTATTTCAAACCGAGGCCCCCGAGGTGGGATAGACCCGTTCCTGAAAGGAACGATACTCTTTATCTATTGGAGCCGGGAAGCGATTGGACCAATTTTGTCGTCAAGGATTAAACAGCCAGGCTGAGACGATGGACAGGGGGGGGATCTAGACGAGCACTGGCGAAAGTTGTCGGGAGAAAGAGCGGTTCACATGCAGACCACGACGAAATCAGTAACGGCGCGGACTCTAACCGCATGGTCGGACGGGGTTGGGTGGGGTCGGGGGGGGTCAGAAAAAAAAACTCTTTAAGGTAGAGAGCCCCGAATCTGACCTGCGTTCCGCACCGGGATCGGCTTGAGTATTCTTTCAGAAAAGTCGGCCATTGATTAACACGAAGAAAAAGACGAGGGTACGGCTAGAAAGACGGAGCTGTCAGAGCAGATTAGGGGTTGGGCTTTCTACCACTAAGGCGGGAACGGCCGATGGAAACCGCCGGGAAGGTGGAGTTTAGAGGATTCTTGCTAGGTTGCAAGGAGGCCATTACGCGTGCCGCTCATCAGGAAAATCCCGACTCATCGTGAAGAGGATTAGGCGCGGGGAGCGTTCGAGAATTGCTTCAAAATAAGGGAGGCGGGTCGGTAATTTAATGAAGTACATGTGACGAAAATAGTGACCAGTAGGGTCGAAAGATATCCAGGAACTCTCTCCTCGTAGGGTTGCAAGGGTCTATGACTTGGAAGCGAGTACCGAGGAGATAAGGTTCTGAGGGGGGCTGTAATTAGTCTCCATTCTTGTTGGGGGGCAGGAGTCTCGGGATAGCATTATCAAGGAGCGAAGGTAATAGCTTGTAGGGGGTTCTTGGCGGCGGCGGGTTAGTCAGGGGGGATGTCCTGTTTTCATAAAAGAGGTTTATCTGACAACGGGTATTAAGGCCGTGAAAGAGATTCAAACCCGGGGGATACAACCACTCCGTCCTATCATAACGATCCAAAAAGGAAAGGAAATGGCTTTAATTCGGGGGTTTCAGATCACAAGACAACCAAAGCTATTCAAATCATTGTCCCAGATTCTGATGAAATGTCTGTAAAAATGCCACGTAGCATTGAAAATTACTCCAACCAACAATCAGCCGGGGGAGGTAGTAAGGGCAGGCGCAGCGTGGGACGGACCGACTCCCCCCGCAAGGTTAGTTCATTACGAGCCTAAAGAAGGAAAGAAGCGTTATCACCGATGGATATAAGATAAATTGAGGGTAGGAGTGGAGCCCTTAGGAGGGGAATAACATAAAAGGACTGTTAACAAAAAGGAACATGTTCGTGAAACGACGAGAACGTTTATTATTTTAGGGCATGCCGCTAAGGGCGTGGGTGATCCAGCTTCCCATTGGAACAAGTCAACAAAGGAGGAGAGTTTATCTGAGAAAGCGGGATAGCGGGCTGGAGGTGCCTGGATAACTTGGATCAACACAGATGGTCTCCTATTTCTAATTCTAACAATAGGGGCGACGACGATGTAAGGGGGAGAGGAAGAAATAGAGGAACTTCACGAAGGTGTTCCCTTGGTTCTACTGAGCCAGGAGAGAGGTCATAAGCCAGGAAAATCTGGGCTAGACAAATTTTGAGCTTTAGGCAGGAAACAGCCGGCGCAAGCAGCCTGCGTAACACAAAGCGAAGAACAAAAAATGACAAAAAAGAGAGAGCGAAAACCCCGACGGTCATCTTTTTGGCTGGGAGGCCGCTGTGCCCCGGCAGCGTCGTCGTAAACGAAAAGACATAGGAGGCTCTAAAACACCTCGGAAACGTGAGACTTTTTGGGGAAGATCTCGCTCCCTAAGCGACGCATAGCAGCAGTGCGCGCGCAACTGACTAAATTAAAACGAAGCCTCAGGGAAGAAGGACTAGATACGCGGTATAAGAAAAGGCTAGCCGGCTCTTCTCAAAACCCCTCAGGACGGAGGAAAGAGAAGAAACTTTCTGAGCGGAATCCCGAGTGTCGGGGAGTTCTGGAGAACAGGGGACTCACGCGGTACCTAGAAAGGTTCGAGTTCCCGATGTAAGTGCCTTTCTGTCCCTAACTAAGAGGTCCGCGCTCTTGCCCGAACAGAAGAAGACGAAAGCATATCCTAAGAGGGGAAGAAGATTAATTGGACGACCAGTACAAGAGAAAAAAGATTCGAAGATCATCCGACTTCATATATCCGAGTCATTCTCCACAGATAAAAATGCTCGCCAGGATCCGAGTTGCAGAGACCATATCAGTTGAATGGGTCCCGCCTACGCTCTCTAGAAGAAACCGCAGAGGGACCTCTTCAAGGGTTAGGTGGTCGCGCGCAGGGGGAAGGTTAGAAAGGGTCGGAATGGGGCAGTAAGGGTTCTTCCACATCTTATTGAGGGGAGGTCAAACTAACATTCTCGGAATTTCAGGCGTCGGGAAATGGAGGGAAAAGCTCGGTGCTGGCGTTAGCAGACGCGTGGTTTGCTTCAACTGTAGGAAGAAGGATGAGAGGTCTGGTCTTCATATCTCTGGGGGAGAACCGTCTCTCATAACGGATAGGGCCCGCCAACATAATTCCCTAGCAGAAGAGGGCGGTTAGAGAGAAGTATTTCGAAAAATGCCTTGAAGCCCTTGATAGAGATGGCTCGATCATTCGGAGATGTTGGGCCTCTAAAATAAGCGCGTCGTCCCCTGGAGAGGTAAAGACATAGCCATCGATACCTTGGCATCCACCGCAAGGGGGAACAGCAGAAGGTGTGGCAGAATGTCCTTGGGTAACGGGGCGGCCGGATCAGCTCCCCAATCGGGGAGACGTTCAAGCCGGGATGGTCAAAAATACGGACGTCTCGATCAGGCAGATCCTGCGAACGCCGCCCTCCTGAAAAAAACGAGAAAGAGAGGTTAGGATTTGTAACAAGAAG
>Ga0179593_1276133_pt1 | contig 10140 bp, 11 predicted proteins | sample CZODoug2_1_08_16_FD_185931 | JGI IMG/M metagenome (GOLD analysis project Ga0179593, IMG submission 185931) | Vadose zone soil fungal communities from Angelo Coast Range Reserve, California, USA - CZODoug2_1_08_16fungal (PacBio error correction) | ecosystem: Environmental > Terrestrial > Soil >...
GTGAAAAAAGGTTGAAAAGGTGAGAAATTAAAGGGCGAGAGTTGATTACATGACGCGCAGGGGTCTGGTCAGGAGAGTCAAAGTATTCCGGAAATATCTATCTAAATACGAAACAGAGGGGAGGAATCCTGAGGCGCAACGAAAGTTAAAGGAAGAAAGGAAAGACTCTCGACTTCATGGGGTAATCGAGCCGGTTTGGCAAAGATTGAGGACCGCTCTGAGACCGATTTTCGACAAGACAGAGAAAATTAACAAACGAATCTAATTCATCAGAGACAAACTCAAGGGGGGGGGTGGAAAAGCGATATCAAAAGAAGTCTGTTTACGGAAATTACTCGTTACAGGCAATAGACTTGTGAAAAGAGACTAGGTCAGAAAGCCCAATGAGGGCCTCATGCAGACTAGGGGGGATAACTCTTGTCGTTGAGCAGAGGTAAGGATGATCTCTCTCTACCAAGAAAGAACCTCGTCTTACAGTAGGGCATATGTCCGTATAGGATAGGTCGTGTCCGACGGAACGCGCGTACCAACCGGATGTGAAAGTGTGGGAAACTGTGTCTACTCCACCGTTCGAGAGTACACATATCAGAAAAAAGTTGGACCGCTGCGAATACGGAAAGGAGAGGGCCAAAACAAAAGAGCGTCCGGAAAAAGCTGTCTGTAAGTCCCACGTGGGTGTCCGGGGTGGGGGGGGTAAATCAGGGGGGGGGAGCAAACCGCAAGGCCAGCTGAAGACAAAAAAAAAGGACTGCACAAAAGGAAAACTGAACAGGCTGGAAGAAGAAAGCTTCTGGAGAGACCAGGGGCGGTGCGCAGGATGACGTCAGAGAAGGAATGGGCGCTGGAAAGCATAAAGAGGCCCGAAGAGCGAAAAAGAAAAAAAATCAGAACCCAAAAAGTCTGAACTAAGCGACCATACGGTGCAACAGGACAAACTTAAGGAAAAAAAATGGACGGCTGGAACGGAAGGAAAAGACCCGCGAAAGACAAAAGATGAGAGGGGAAAGAAAGTGAGGAGAAACTGTGTGAAAAAAAAAAGAGGGAGAATAGGCTCCCAGAGTCAAAGAAAAGCCTGATGAAGAAAAAAAATACGGGGGCGGTCTAAGGAGGTTCTCAAAAATGGGAGTAAGAGAAAGGGCGGGAATAACAAAGAAAGGGGATCAAATTCATCGGGCAAGCCTGACCGTTTTGTAGCAAATCGAAGACGATCCGTCCAGCATTTGGAACGAAGGGAGAGGACAAGAAAGAAAGAACAGTTTTGGAAAAAAGCAAAGGAGGACAAGGCAAAACATCAGACAGGTTGGAAAATTTGCTCAAGATGGTGCCCTGGGAAGGTGTGGAAAATATTCGAAGGCCCGCAATAAACAACTACGGAAAAATGACTGGGAGCGGAACGCCGAAAACTGTTGGCGTAGTACGAGCGGGCATAGAGCAGAAGCGCCACGGGGGACATGACGCGCAGGTTCTTCGTCCGGTACTAAGTGGTGGCATGTCAGCGACAAAATGGGTAGAGTCGGGGGAGACCTTCTCAAATTCAGATATATGAAAGGTGATGCATTGTGGTCTAACAAGAAAAAGGAGACGAAAGAAAGGGGGCGAGCCAGAGGAAGAGCGACCATTGTGACGTGACAAAGAAGAAAGATCGTAGGAAATCAACCTTTCATGCAGAGCACAGTGACGAACCGCTCACGAAAGGACAGTTTAGTGTACAAAGACGCTCATCCGCGATGGAACCGAGAAAGAGTGGAAGTGAAGGCGACGAGAAAAAGAGCAAGGGGGATGGGGGAAGGACCGATGCATAAACAGCCCGGCGAAGACACCAGATGAGGGGAAGGAACCAATCAAGCCGCGCATTTGCAAAAAAGCCGTCTGTTAAAAGTCCCCGATGTTCGAGTGGACTTGTTGGGGAACGGGCCGAATTCTTGGAGAACTAAATTCAGCACGTACAATAGCGATTAGGGGGAAGACATTATCATGATCAAAACGTGTATATCAAAAGAAGAATCCAAGACGGGGGACGGAAGTAAAGTTCATTCAAGTTGAACTCAGAGGGGGGAGTGGAGCCGCTTCAACAACAACAAAAGGGGGAAAAAAACCTTAAAGGTGAAAAAATTGAACCCGAAAGCAAACAGGAATCTGAGAAAAATATACATGTGAAGAATAAGGTAAGGATACTGTCTGCAGCAGACGCGCTCACAAGGCAGCGGGGTACCCGACAGTCGAAACCCAGACGGTCAACCAGACAACACCCGCAGCGAAGAAGAGGGTGGTTAAACTCGCGGCTTGGCGTCAAATTCTTAAGTCGGGAGGTGGATGGTGTAGAACAAAAGGGAGTACACGTGCCTGGAGGGGAGTCGAGTCAATACCGGTCGGAATGAAGAAATCGAAATGAAGACAAAAGAGGGAGGGGGGGGCGTGGAAAGATCAAAACTGCAAGACAAGATGAAGAAATTTAAATTCGATTTGATAATATCTTTGCGGACGTTCAAATGGGGTGGGAGGAACGCACGGGGCTGCTGGAGTAGGTGATCTAAGGAATAGGAGGACCAAGCGTTGACAAGTGCACGCCAGTCTCCGATCGTATCCGGTCTCTTCCCTACACTTTCCGTCGATTGCAAAAGGGGGAGAAGCCATGGACATCCATGAAAAATAAAAATGTATTGGTAGGAAAAACGAACTGGAAAAAATTCCGGAGGAGAAATCAAAAGAAAAAGAGCAACGGTCTAGAATGACGAAAGGTTAAAAACGTGCGGCATCGGAAAACATGAAGAGAGGGAAAAACAAGGACAAAAGTTGTTGGAAAGACACTTAAAAAAAGGAGAAACTCTGTGTGCGATGATCAAGAACGGGGCGAATATAGGACAGGAAAAAGCTGACCAAGCGCAAATTTGTTAAAAAAAAAAGGTATTAAGCTATCGGGAGGAACGATGGAAAGAGAAAGAGTTTGATTCGGAAGAAGAAAAAACTATAATGCCCTAGGAGAGGAGGAGTTGCCGCATAAATAGACTCGGGATGGGGCGGGGAAAAGAGGTCAAAGAATGTGGGGGTGATGACTGATGTGCAAATGGGAAGTTACGCCCGGCCCGTCATTCCAATGGTGAGGAACAGAAACAGGCGCGAGAACCCCTGGATGCGTGATGCAAGACTAATCAAAAAGTCCGGTGTATAGGGAAGACCCAGGAAGTAAATCAAGGCGGGCGAAAATGTTTGTAAAAAAGGCTAGACGAGTAAAAAAAGAAATCGGGGCCATTTCAGATATGGACCGATGGTCTGACGGTAGAATTGAATAAAAACGGCAACTCCAAGAAAATCCGTGGGAAGGCGCTCGAATCAACGTGTGCGACGTTCTACATATTCCTATCATGCAGGAGCACGTATTCGACGGAAGCCATTTAAGCGGGAAAAAAAAGACATCCATATGCAAGCTAGGACGTAGCGCAGCGCAAGAACCAGGGTTAGCTAAAAGAAACCCGAGAAAGGTGATAGTGGCAAGGTGCGCACTCTGGGGGTGGCGCGAGGGTCTAAGAGTACTAACCAAAACGCCAAATTTAGCCAAGAAACTGGAGGACAAGCTCAAGGGAATCAGTGGGTTGACACAAAATATCTTTCATTGGGAAAAAAGTTTTGTTTAGAGTATGTCAGTGGACTCAAGCCATCTCGAAGATCGAAATGTGTGGGGCGAAATACCAACCAGATTCAACGAACGAGTTTGCGTGGAGCAACGGACGCATACCTGGTGGACGCCCGCGCATATACTGGATCCCCAGCCCAAGGTATGCCAGACAAAGGAAACAGTCGTCTAAATTCTTGAAAAACCGGAAGAGCCGGCAGTAAGAGAACTAGAAAAGGATAAGAGGGGGAGTTCCGTTTTAGGGGGGGGAGCAGGAGGGGGGAAATGGAAGGGACTATGGAGGCTAGAAAAATTGAAAACGCAATACAGATGTTGTCAAAAAAATAGAAAAAATCACCGTACCACGCAGGGGTGGGGAAAAAAGGTTGAGGATAAGGTAAAAAAGAGTGCAATCAAGGGTGAAAGACCAATTGAGGAAGGGATGTTGACGATAGGGAGAAACTAACGACAAGAAACCCCATCAGAGAAAATAATCAAAAAGCGCATTGGGGGGGGTGAAAAAAGTAGCACGTGAACAAACCCTGGAAAAAGACTCATCCAAACAAAAACGGGGAATAGAAAGAAAAGAGGCCAAAAAAGGTGGGTAAATTCTAGACTTGTGGGAACAAGCTATTTGTAGTAGAGGGAGAGGGTGCAACAAAAAAAGGTAATAGTAGTCAGCAGATGGGAGGGGGCCTCTCCACGAAAGCATATTCCTTCTGAGCGGAACCATGGCGGGACATGTGAAAGAGATCGACTAAAGCGCTTGGTCAAAGGATCTCCGGGGAAAAGTATTTCGTGAACAGAGAGACGCAGATTCGGCGTATCAAGGAAAAACAGAGATTTCCCAAAGAGTAGGGCATAAGGAACCAAAACGAAAACGGAAAAGACCGCAAGCAGAAGTCAGTTGCGGCTCAGAAGGGAGACAGGGGGACTAGACAACTTTGCAACAGTGGGGGGGGACGACGAAGAAAAATGGCTTAGGGGAAACGAAAAATCGGTCACCGTAGGCACCTGGAGTGCGAAAGGGGAAAACAACGCGCGCGTCAAAATGGCGTGACGATATTCTTCAAACTGTTGCGGGACAACTTAGTTATCGTTCGCGACCGTCCAAAGTAAAAAAGACGACAAAACTTCGGACACGGGGCCGAGTAGGCTCGCCAAGAGGACCCTCAGGGGTGTCGGAAGGTTTAATCCGGGCAATTCCTATCCACACATGGCGAGTGGCAAGAGAGCACAATTCAAGAGGCGGCCCTTTGGGGAACAGAAGCTTGATACTATGCTGCGCAGAGGAGAGGCGTAAATCTTTAGGTTGAGTAGACTTGAAAGGGTTGCAATTCAATGGGGGGAAATTGGAAAGGGAGGGTGGTGGAGGACCCTCCCGCGGCGGGCATCGAGAAAAAAGACCTGAAGAGGCAAGCACTAAAACAGAGGACTGGAAACGTAATCCAAGAAGTAATAACCAAAGGCCACCGAGGACATGGAGGCCTTGTCCTGACTTCCAGAATCAAGAGAAAACATATCAATAGTAAGCCACGGGAAAGAGTGTCAGCAGGCGAAAAGGTTGAAAAAAATAAAGTTGTGTAGCATCCGTAGGGCGAAACGAGAACGAAAATGAGAGAATGAAGGAAAAGCAAAATCCGGTAAACGCGCCAGGGGAATTTGGGGGAGTGGGAGCAGAAATTGAAAGTCTCAAAAAAATGTTGGACGGAAAAAATGCCAAAGGGAAGGAGTGAGGATCACAAAATTCCTGACGGTGTTGGAGGCCAAAAGAGATTCAGTAAGACCAGGACAAAGGGAAAACGAGGTAGTAGCAACGGGCCAGCCGGTCCACGGTACATTTCTCACAACAGGGGCAAATCCCACGCTAGGAATCAGGTGGGGATTTTGAGCGCAGCTGGGAAAGGAAGGGGGGGGGAAAAAATTGGAAAGGGAGAGCAAAGGCAAAAAAGACGGGGACGAGTTCAGAAGAAACGATTAAACCGTTGATCAAAACCGTCATACGCGCTTCCAATAAGCAGAAAGGAACTACAAGGTTTCAAACGCGAGGGCTTCATCGCAAGGAGTGTGAGGGGTAGCGTGGGGGACTAGGTACAAAGAGATCATCAATAGCGACTGATAATTGAATTCCTGGTGGGTCGCAAAAAGAAAGGCAATACGGAGGACGAAAAAGGTGCGGCATAAGCCGGGAGCAAAAATGGTCGGGAATCGAGGGGAGGCAAAACATGTCGCAGTCCTGAAAAGGGGCCGCACGCTCCAAACCCTTAATGGGACAGAGAAATCTTCAATCCCCAGGACCCTGTGGTCATGGAAGAAGCACCAAACAGTGGGGGATTCCGGTAGGTATGCCGACAATATTACATAGATAACCCAACTCCCGAAGCGGGAAAACTGAAAAGAGGGTCTGTGAAAAAAAGACCGACAGTTAGCAAAAGAAGGAGGTAACCCTCGTCCAGGGAGAGCCGAGTTGCAGCTGTGTGTAGAGTGGAAGTGCAAAGGAGAAGAGAAACTGCCGCGAATCGCTGCAGAGGGATAAAGCGGTCTACCCTTTAGCTTAGAAAAGGTAATAGAAATCAGGGACAGAATCCAAGGTCGTATGACTGGATTCATTGAAAAATAACTCGGGTTAAGGAAAACAACAACGGGAGGAGAATAACAAAAGAGAGTTTTTCAATTGATAAAGTCCCTAAAAAAGAGGGATTCTTTAAAGGGAAGGGCAATGTGGAAAAAAGGGTTGGGCTGAGGGGTAACCTCATCCGCGATGTCCGCCAGGAGGAAATAACACCCAGGAGATCAAGGAAAAAGAATGCCAGGAAGCGGTTGAAGTTATAAAAAAGGGGTCTTGTTGCCACAAAAAAAAAACTGCTTCGAGAGGGAGGGGGGGGGGACGAACCGAAGGTCAGGACAAGGGCTGTATAACCTTCGAAGGTAATAAACTACAATACACACCGCGGCATGTGGTTCTTCACTCTCGCCCGGCAAGACGATGGGCGGTGACAGGCCAAGAAGTAGGCGGATTTGGGAGAAAAGGGAAAAACGGATATGCGCGAGGCAGAGGAACATTTGAGAAGAGAGAGAGAAGAAAAAGGCGTAGGCAATGATCGTTGCCTAAATTCTCGGGCCGACACTAATTCGTCGAGGGGGGTCGCTGGGGTTTCGACCATCCAATCAAAAATCATAAAAAATACCGAAGGGATGTACGCGAGAAAAGAGGCAAAAAGAAGAAAAAACTCCATACGAAATCTAATAAAGAGAAGTGACCGTTTAGGCATCGCGAGATGGGCAAGGAAAAAGATAAAATTTTGGAATTCAGCTTGAGAAAAGTCAGGGTCAGTAAGAATTGAGAGAGTATCCGAGAAGTTGCGGGGGAGAAAAAACGGACGTGAAAAGGGAGCTTGGTAAAAAAGCCATCCTGTAGGGGAGGAGACTGACGGCTGAAGAAACGTTGGATTGAAGGAACGAGGAAAAAGCTCACTTTTCGTTGGAGAAACTTTCTGGAGACCGAATAAGAGGCGATGCTGCAAAAAAAGAAAGTTGGTCGATTATATGGAAGAAAGGGGAGCAGGAAAAGAACCATTGGGCGCCGAACGTCTTTACGACAAGACAAGCAAGGGAGGGGAGAAAAGTGAGGGCGTCGGAATCAGTCTCAAAAAAGGGTCCCTGGGACGGAAAATAATTCACTCACTACAATAGGTTTTAAAAAGAGCGAAACGGAAACACTGTAGGAATCTTTGACAAAAGGGGGTTTGGAAGGGGAATCGCACCAAGGAAAGAAAAAGAACCTACGTTGGCTGGTTGGAACCTTATGATCGAACCGTGAGAAATTTTTGCGGCAGGATCACCAAGTGTGATAGGCGGCTCCGAGGCGGAGACAAAGTAAAAAGCAGAGCAAAAAGTCAAAAACGGCATCACCTGTGACGGGCCGCGCAACCGCCTGAGAGGGTAAATCTAAAAAGCACTTCTCAGCCGTATATCACTCTGTTGAAACAAGGGCGCTAAGAGTGTCGATCATAACCGCTGGACCAACGTAGGTCGTGAGACACAGGCATGGAACAAGGATTCAAACTTAAAAAGTCTGAGGGTACGACGTTGGGGCTCAACCAGAGGAAAAAGGCAGAGGTGGGAATATGGATAAATTCCATAAACTATGAAAACGATCAAAAGAGGTGTGGATCAACCAAAAGAAGAAGAGCAGCCCCGAATATGTAGGGAACCCGAAACGACAAGGAAGGAAAGGATTATAGGGAATCGATCCAGTATTCGGCGACCCAGAAACAAAGGACGAGTCTACTCGGAAGAAGAATGAAAAATACTCGCGGCTGGTTATCGATCGCTGTGAATAGTGGAGAACTTCGGGAGCAAATTAGGCAGGGGAAAAGTCCCTGTCAAAGAGAAAAGCCGGTACTGAAGATGGCACAAAAATCCCTGGACAAGCGCGAGAGAAGGCACGGGCTTCTAATGTAACTCGAATCCGGACCATTTCCTAAAGAAAGGAAGGGGGTGGAGATGATTCGGAGACGTAAAACAGAACAAAGTCGCGAAGTAAAAGCCGCCGGCCAGGGTGACAAAACGTTAGCAACGTTACAACAAAAAGATGTGGGACCACTCAAGGGATAAAAGAGGGAAAAGGGGGGGGTACGTGCAGAAATTTGTAAATCGGCGGCTGTTTATGTACAGTTCATGGTTTCATGAAGATAGCGCCGAAATAGGCGACACGAAAAGACTATGGGGACACCGCGGCACGGTCTTCGTTTAAATGTAAGAAATTACTCTCGAAACGCGCGGGGTCACAGGGATAAAGGGGGGTCAAAAATCTTGAGGGAGCTGAAGATGGAAGAAAAGCCACGTTTCCAAATCGTGACACGCCGCAAAAAACAAGCGAGGCTAATCAAAGACACGAGGAGGGGAGGGCAGGCTCGTAAGGTAAAAGCATTGGCCAGAGAAGAAGGAAATTGGGGCTTAGCTGACTCATGAACCGCGAAGGAATGGTCGTGCGTAAGGAAAACCACAATCGGCGCATCGGGATTGCGATATCATGTAGGGGTGTGCGACCCTCTTGAGCGTTGCGGGAAAGGCAGAAGGGAAAGAGCTCCACACAAGGAGGAAATTGCCCGCTAGCGGGCCCGGGGAGAGGGTGTACGAAGTGGCAGCCGGCAGGAGCTCAGACGAAGGGGCCGTGTAGAATCGGGGAAAGAGACGCAAAGGTCAACCATTCGACAACGTGGACATTAAGGGCTAAGAGCTTCGCCTTCTTTCTTACATCGGCTGTTCGTCGGAGCGGCGTGGAAAAAAAGGTGAAACTTGGGCGGCGCCCTCGGAAACGCGCGATAGAAAATAAATGTAGATGCCCAGGAAACCAGAGTCTGAACGTACGAGTCCATCGGAAAAGAAATCAGGAGGGCTGTGCTGCCGGCCGGGAGGACACGGAGAACACGGAAACACCCATAGAAAACTAGTCGCAAGGGGAGAGATAGTGGTAGACAGGCGAGAGTGGGTGGAAAAACTACGGTGGGTACATTCAAGTAAGGCAGAAGAAAGGGTGGGGGGTCCCCAGGGGAAACAACAGAAGTAACCGTGGTGTGTCGTGAACAATTGCATTGCGGACAATGGTGCAGGATGCCGTGGGGAGAAATCGTAATCGCAAATTCAAGACTTTTTGGGGGGGGGGAAACAGCTTCGCGCACCAGTACACAGCTTGGAAAACGAAAAACCGAATCGTGTAACCTTCAGCATCTCCGGTTGGCAGTCAAAGGCCAAGGGTAACCTCAAAAAGGAGGTTGGGAGGGACTCGCTGGTCCCTTCCGTTGTGGGGGGTCCAAATGGATCGAAGGATCCAGTAGAAAACCCTCCAGGGGAAAAGGAAGTGCACGAAAACCTAGGAAACTGGGGTCAATAGCTGGAAGAAATGCCCATGGCAGTTCCGAGCAGTCTGCGCACTGAGGGGGGGGTTTGGAGGGGGGAGCTGCAATTAATTGGGTACAGGGTCCGACATACGACGAGAAAAACTTGACGGGATGAGAATGGAATGCATGGTTTTCGCAAAGAGCAGACACAGTGTCGAGAACCTTAGCACGATCGAGAGTGGCGCCATATCTACTATCACTTATCTTATAGCTTAGGAAGGTCGCCGGTAGGGGAAAGGGAAAGGGGGCAAACTCAAGAAACTTGAACAGGTTCCCAGCAGTCGCCTTACAAGCGAAAAGTTAGGTCGGCAAAACCAGGTTGTCATGCACGTAGTACCGCCCGACGCAGCAGAAGAAAACCCTAAAAAAAGATGTAAGTGACATCCTATAAAAAAAAAAAAAAAAAAAAAAATCCGCATCGTTGCACAAGACAATAACTTAAGCTGTCATCGTCTTATGCTGGCTCTTTGGTGCTGGACCAAGTGTCCTCAGGGTTGGAGGGGGGTATCTGACTGGCACGCGACATCCGAGAACTAAAAGCAAGAATGTCACCCTTTAAGATTCCTGTATATCGCACTTTCAAGATAAAAGACGGCGGGGGAAGGAGTTAACGCGAAGTTAATCAAG
>Ga0179593_1350578_pt1 | contig 10140 bp, 9 predicted proteins | sample CZODoug2_1_08_16_FD_185931 | JGI IMG/M metagenome (GOLD analysis project Ga0179593, IMG submission 185931) | Vadose zone soil fungal communities from Angelo Coast Range Reserve, California, USA - CZODoug2_1_08_16fungal (PacBio error correction) | ecosystem: Environmental > Terrestrial > Soil >...
AGATTAAAAAAAAAAGCACAAAGAGAAGCAGGAAGTCTGAAGGGAAGGCTCGACGGAGGGGGAGAAGCTACAACCACAATATGCAAGTTGCATGGCAGCAATGCGATTCGCAACAACATGGGCGAAATGCTAACTTGGGCGAGACTCAATGCTGAACGGGAGCAGTACAAGACTCGCTGACAGAATACTCTCGGAAGAAGGAAGTTTCAAAGACGGACAGCGAGAGGAGGATAAAGTTTCCTACACTGCCGCAAAAAAGCCCACTGAAAAGGGCGATCACGGTGCTGCAGCCGGTGCACACTGGGAGTACAATAGGGAAAATTATTAAAGAGTTTCGAGAAAAAAACAGGTGGGAGTCGTTGGAGGTAAGTCAAAGCAAGAGAGGGCATCTTAAGAGGGGTCCATGGGAGATTGTACACAGGCAGCGTGGAGAAATGAAGAACCGAAGAATGTACGAACCTAAGAGATGGTTAAACCAATCCGCACGTAGATGAGAAACGGGAAAACGCTCAGAAAGACGGGGGGACGTGCCTTTCACATGACTCTTGACAGAATACGGCATAAGAGCAAGAAACAGAGGTGCGAGGAAAAGAATAGGATCAACGGGACTAAAAGAAAAGAGCGGACCGCACGACGCGCATGGGGAGTAGATCTGGAAAAAAAAAAAAGTCTAAAAAAGAGGGGGGGGCAAGGATGAAGGGGGAAAATAGGGGTTCCTGGAAAAATGACTCGTTTACGGCAGTGGCGAAACGAGGGTGAGGGGCGTCGAGGGTTCGTGTAGATCCAAGAGAGAAAAGGAAGGAAGGGAGACGGACAAAGTTACTGAAAAAAAGAGACGTCAAAAATGTTAATATATCTGAACTGGGGACGCGACAAAAAAACGGAGCAAACAGGCAAGTGATCGGGGATGATGAAACCACCCATAGGTGAGATTGCAGTGTGAAAGGACTAACAAGAAGAAAAAAAAGTAGAGGTACAACACGCGAAAGAAGAGGGAAAAAAGAATAGCCCTAGGGTGCCCCCACGCCCACATAAAGAAAATAAGAAATAAGACATAGGACACCGATCGAGAATAGGGGTATGGGCTGGGATGATGGAGACATCTGATAAGGTGCCTTGAAACGTCGAATTGAAGACGGAAGACGTACTGGACGAAATAGAAAGAGAGGAACTCGGACAAACCGCGAAAGTAGGACTAAGAGAAAAGGCGGAACGAACAAGGAGAGTACGGAGAGGGAAAATTCGACAAATACGGGGGGGGAGGAAAGACTAAGAAAGAAAAAAAATGAGGAAGCGTAGGGTAGAAGCATGATTCACTAACGGATCAATGAACGATCTCCCGGCCAAACTGGCTGGGGGGGGCTTGAAAGAGAAAGCCTGATAACTAGACGATCGTGGGGGGGGTCAGAAGGAATAGGAGCGAGGGGGGAAAAAAGGGGATGGGACTGGGGGGGGTCTGGGGAGCGTGTTGGAACTTCAGCGCACGAAAAACAAACCCTGACAAACGAAAAACTTGGGAGGTGTGAAGCAACATAGCGCGAAAATAATACGAATAAGAGACACAAACCCACATCCCGCGAAAAACAAGGGAAATAAGGGGCTGGGAGGAGGAGGGAAAGAGCAGGTAAAGCAATAAATAATACATCGACACGGTGAAGGAGTAGAAAAAGCGCAGAGAAAATGAGTTTTGAAATTGCTGGACGTCGAAAATTCGTTGAAGGAGGAAAAAAGAATCTTGAGGTGTGGTAAATATGAGAAAAAGGCACAAAAACGCGACAGAAAAAATCGTGTACCGGGGAATATCTGCTTCAAACAGCTGTGCAGCATGACCGATAGGGAGAGAACGAGAATCGATTCCATTTAAAGAATTACACGGCCCCATAGGGAGGAGAATGGAAGAAACAATCTGTTGCCGTATAGCCACCGCGGTCTGTCAAAAAATGGAGACAAAGGCAACAAGGGACGGCAAATGAGTAACGTCCAAAGTAGGTGCGCAAGGGCTGCGTGAGATGCATACGAACAAAATCGAAGAGGAGTGCCTCACACTTTCTACAAGTAAAAGGGGGTTGGGTGGGAGGAGGAAACAGACGATGTAGGGTTGATTAAGTAAGCTCGGCGGGTGCGAAGAATCGTACGGGAGCACAGGAGTGGCAATGGAAGGGTTCTTGAGACGATAAAGCGAAGGTTTCCTGTGGCCAATTTAGAAATACCGTAAGGGGCGGGAGACGCAAAGTACCAAAAATACGCAAAGGCAGCAGAAAGGGAAAATGAGGTAATCCCGATCAGTGAACCCATAGAGGAGCAGTTTAGAAAAAATCAGACGAAAACCAGAAGGAAAGGGGAATACTAGGGTGGTAAGCATTGGTTTGACCCTAACCAAAGCATTCTGGAATGTCGTACGTCCCGAAAGATCAGGCAAGTAGGAACGGTACGGGTGGCCAAAGTGCACCTTGTAGATACGGGACAATGGGAAACGACAGTCGGGATAATCGGCATCAAAAGGAACGAGCAAACAAAATGATCAATCAAACGTGAAAACCGCCGGGCTCAAACCTATGATAAAGTCTGAAAGTGGGGGGGAAAGACGGAGGGACCCACACAAAGCAAACAGACAAAAACAGAAAAAGGGGGAAGGGTCAGGAACCCAGTATAGATGAAGAGTAATAACGACGAGAAACCTACAGAGCTGAAAAATAATGGTGCTGGGCACATAGGTGCTTAGTAGGAAAGGAAAGGAAAAGGGATTTCAGATTCAAGGGACCCTACACAAAAATGGGATCAATGCAGGTGGGACATCTGAAAACCCAGTCGAAAATCGAAAAGAGGGACGGGAGGCAGGGAGGGTCAGGGGAAGAAAAAGAGTAGATATAGGAAAACGTAAGGGTATATCGGGCTGGACGGGAAAATTACAAAAAGAAGTCACTCTCGAAAGTGAGGTCTTGTAGCTATGACCCAGAATCTGCAGAGGACCTGAGGAGAGGAGGGGAAAGGGGTAGTGGGGAATGAATGGGCAGATGCGAATGGAGGGGAGGGGACGGGGATGCAGCTGAAAAAGGGACTTCACATGAAAAAATCTCCCACCGGAGTGTTGAACAAAACGGATGGGGACTAGGCCAGAGATGGTAAAGAGCCTCGGAAAAAAGAGGATAAGAAAGAGGGAGAAAACCATGGGACAGGCCAGCATAAAAGGGACCTGACGATCAGTTGGGAGGGAAAGGCCTGCAATACTGAAGGTAGATGGGATGGAACAGACCTCGGGAGAAACAATCAGCCAGAAATTAACCCTCTGGGAGTCCACGGAGGTTTTACAGGAATGATCCTTCAATCAAATCTCGGAAGAATTGAGACAAACAAGGTGGGACGGGAACATAAAAAGAACTCAAAAAAACACACACTTTGTAAAGCACACTCAATTTGTTGGATGAAGACAGGACTGAGAGATAGACAACAACAACAAGGAGGCTGGAAAAAATGAGAATTGCAGTCACTATTGCGACGGACAAATAGGGATTCATACAATGCGGGTAATCGTTAGGTCAGGTCTGGGTGGATAAGGTTGTAATCTCCGGACAAAGGGGTTCACAACATGTACAAAAAGGGTGGAAGGCATCATTCGAACAAAATCATTTGAAATAAAAAAGACCGGAAATGGAAGAGAAAGGTGGAGCCTGACAATCATCAGATAAACGGTAAGGGAGAAAGAGGGAGGAAACTGTCTACAGAAGGACACTCTAGACGCCGGAAGGAATGTATGGGGTGAAAAGCGCGCAAAGAAGATATAATTTTGATTCCAGGGGAGGGAGCCAAGCGTAAACTAGGGGGCCTACGTGAAAAGTTCAAGGGGAGTGACCTCCGAAAAAAAAAAAAGCAATCTGCGGCTAAGAGTAAAGACTCCTAAAAAAGAACTTGCACAGGGGAAAAACCAGAAAGCAAAGACAATGCTTGAACTGGTATCACGACAACCAGAAAAAGACGATTGAAAAGAGGGGAAAAATGAACCACCGCAAAACCCCACGGGAGAAAAATACGCTTATAGGTGCTGAAAAGAAATAACGACATTCAAAGGGGGCGGGTCGGTGACACGTCATGAGGGGGAAGGAGTGGATGGGGAAAAAGATGGACGATTGGAAAATAGGGGGAAGGAGGGCGGAAGTACCACTTAAGAGAGGAGCGCCTGACGACAGGAGGCAGTCCGAAAGTAATAGGAAAATCTGTGTATGTAAAGGATGTGAGCAGTAGGAAAGATAAACGAAAGGGGGGGGTTCTCGGAAAATTGGAAAGGGAATGGGAGATTGCGTGTACCGATAAACAGCTGTAAAAGGTACAGAAAAGAAGCTTTGGGGGAAAAGATTAAAGCACCGGTGGAATCTTCGAAAGTATGATTAGGAGGTGGGGAGGCGGACCCAGAAAAAGAAGCCCTCAAAAGACAGTAAGGAAGCAGACATCAAGAGTACGTGTGACACTCAGCGGGGGTTTACAGAAAAAGGCGGAAAAGAGAATTTAAGTAGGGAAGGCGAAATGCTACGGTGGGAAGAACAGGGTAAAGACAGGGCAGAGGGTTGGCAGAGGGGTGAGTAATAGGTCAGGTGAACACAAGAATGTGGGTGGTTACTAAGGGCAAGAAGGGATGGTCGCGGAGAGCATGTCAGAATGGACAGAGTGTATAAAGCATCAGAGAAAAACATAAAGGAATCATAGGAAGCAACGGGGAGAGAAGGAGCTACTCATGCAATCAACTGCAGAATCAGGCTAGAGCACTCAAAAGTGGGAATGGTCCGGCATAGTAAGGCGGAGAACACCAGGAATGGGGAAATGAGCCGAATTGATGAACAATAAGTCAGAAAAAGACAGTTGGAAAAGTGTGAAAGGGCAAGAGCATCACGGGGGGCACGGGGAGGAGAGAGGTGTCGGGCGGTGGTTCAAAGGGAAGGGGTCTCCGAAGAGAAAGAAAACGGGAGAATAAACCCATGTTCCGAAGGGACAGGGTGCGTAAGGAGGACTTTAAGATTGCCGAAAAAAAGGCCTTTCGGAGACGAAAAAAAGGGAGGAGCATGTGAGGCACGTTTCCCCGAAGTGATGCGCGGGCGTGAACCAGCCATCGGGGACCAAAAAAGTCGAAAGAGGTATGGGTTTGAGATAGCTGCAAAAGAATCGGAAAAAAAGAGGGAAGTTCAAAGGACGTCTGTGAGTAAAGGGGAACGCCGAAGGTTTACAAAGGCGCGGGGTAGAGGGGGGGGGGGAAGGAGAAGGGACTGGCGCTAAGGGTGGATGAAAAAACCAAGGGAAGGGGCGGGGGTGTGGCCACAGGACTAAATAGATTCAGCGGGCGAATCTGGCGCTCAGAAGAAAGGGCAGTGGTCAAGTGCAAGGGGTGGCGGGGCGTCATGCAGCAGGTGGTGACTAAAAACGGGGGAGGTCCTGGTGGAAAAGAAAATCGTGAAGAGGGCGGAAAGTCAACTTGGTGAAAAGAAAAAAAGTGGGAGGGATACATAGCCTATTACAAGAACAAACAAAGAAAAAGTGTCGTGATCGTCGGAAGGGGCAAGGACCTGCGTCCTGATGACGCAAAGGAGGAGGAACAGAAGTGGGAGAAGGAGACGAAGACCTGCCGAAATATAAAGGGCGTCGATACAGATAACGCAAGGAATGCGGTTGGACGATGGCAGGGACCAATGGTCGTGAAAAGAGTCCAGAGGGGAGCGAATTCAACGCAGAACGGAAAATCCCTGCAAATACAATAAGGGTTGGACAAACCAAAAGACCGGAAGTCCTAGGGGAGGGGAGAGCGAGAAAAGGGGGAAAAAGAGGGTAAAAGGGTCCGAGTTTAGCGCTGTGAACAAGACCGACGATTTTGAAAGGAGGTGTATGTGGTGAGAAAGGCTCATTCCACGAAGGGTCAATCCGAACTAGGATAATACCAAACGGAAGATAAAATAAGAGAACAAAGGATAAGAAGTTGCGGGTGCGGACAGGGGGACCCACAAAAGATCAATTGAAGAAATGTGGGTCAAAGAAGGTAGGCAAACACCTTCGCGAGTTTCGAGGCTGGGGAGATGCCTCAGAGCTACGCTCAAAGAGGACGCAAGGTAAACGTTATGCAGGAGGTAAGACAAGCACAACGAAGAAAAGGGGGGGGTTACCTCAGACAAAAGCAAGGATAGATAACGAACGAGCACTTGTGTCAGAGAAGGCTCAAGCCTTCGCCAAGACAGAACATGACACGAGGCTGAAGACTAAGAGGGAACCCGGGGAAAAAAACCGAAAGGGGTGCTCAGGCTCCCGCATAATGACGAAATGCAAAGCTTGATTGGCCACGAGCGTAGGGATAATGGGGCCTAATCGCGAGCCGAATCGAGACAAAAGAGGGACCCAGCCAGCAAAGGGAAGAAGAGAATGGGAATAAAGAAACGGATGCCCAGGGTGTTGTGGAAACAGGGAAAGGCAAATCGACACCTCCGACCCAACCGCCAAAATGGAATGAGACGCCGTAAGGTTCTACTCATGATCAAGGTAGGGCCGAAAGCCGCCGTCCGCATTCGAAAGTGAAACAGGCCAAAAAAAAAGTTGAAAGGAAAACTTTAAAGAATAAACAAGAAAGGGAAACACCCTGAAATAAGAAAGGGGGTGCGATCAGCATGTTAAAAATGGGGGGGGACTAAAAACCTTGCATATGTTTGGGCAGCGGACTAAGAAAAAGACCTACTGGCTCCGGAAGGAAAAAGAACTTAGTAAGGGAGGGAACTCGAGATAGAAGAAGGAGAAAAAAAAGAGAAAAGATTCGAACGAAAACGCCCATCTGCCGAGGTTTCATTAAGAATTGGCGTCCGCATGGAAGGGTAAATAAGGGTTTGTCCAGGGTTCGGACGACACAACGAGGGGGGAGACACTGACTCACAAAAAAAAGTTATCGAACGGGGGGGGACTTAGACGGTGATACATACCGGAAAAGGGTCCCGCAGTGTCGAGAAAAGGGACAGCAGTTAGGGGAAAAATCTAGGCTAGGTTTCAAAGGAGGGATCAGGGACGGGAGCAACTAAAGTCGAGCCAGGACGAATGCGGCGACCAAAGCAACACATTGTAGGGGGTGGCACGAGTCAAGTGGCGGAAGTAGGAATAAAGAAACCTGTGTCGACGTATTAAAGATTGGAAATGCAAAGTCAAACGGCGAAACCAATGGGTAGGCGGGGCTCGTCAACCACGCAAGAGCTTAAGGAAAGTGAGGGGGTCAGAGGCCGGGTCTACAGAGAGAGCTATTTGGCGGTACGACGGAGGGCTGGGGGGACATAAACCAGAGTCAGGAAAAGCTTTATGGAAGGCCAAAAAGAACATAAGGAGAACAATCCGGGAAATTTGATGGGGGCGTAGAAACTTAACCGGCGGAAAGGGAATCGCTAGAAGCTCAACCGCACAGATCCAGTCATAGGCTACGTGCGATGTCTGGAAGGGAAAGTGGGAAACAAAACGTGCTAAGAGGGGAAAAAAGGAGAAGGACCCCGGTCAATCGATAACGTTTACGGCGACAGGTGGAAAGAGGTTAAACAACTCGAAAACATCGCGGGAACTTAGAAGGACAGTCCTTTGCGACCAAAGAGGGTGAGGTGTCTTGTAAAAGGGGTTGTGGTGGAAACGGGAGAAAAACCAACGGTTCAGGCAGGGCTCATACCATGTGTTCAGAAATTACGCAAAGGGGTATAGGAAAATAAAGGTATAGAATTCCAAAAAGATCGGGCTCAAACTCGGAGGAAGGACTGACAGAGAAACTCATCAAGAAGAAAACAACTCCACACAACATAATCCTAGAAAGTGACCAGACGCCCCGAAGAGAGAAGATGAGGGAAAAGCATCTTGAGCGGTGCTTTATGCGGGTAGGGGGAGAGATTCAAAAAATCGACGTGTGCCCCCGAAAAAGAGGAGGAGAAGCTACGAAGAGGGAAAAACGAGAAATCGCAGTAGAGTAGAGGAAGGTAAAGTTCTGAGCGGCGTGAGGAGGGATCGGAAGAACGCACAAGAACGCACCGTTGACACCAAGGTCTCCAGAAGAGAGATGCGATCAAAATCCACGAAATTATAAGTATTGGGCGGAGAATAGGATAAAAAGGTCTTTTGAAAAATGGAAGCAGAGGTCTGAGTTTTTTGGACCAGAAAAAAAGCCTGACTGAATTGTGAGTAAAGTCCAACCCCCCAGAAAATCAACTGGAAACCCGGGGGGGGGACTCCAGCCTCAGACGAAAGAATAGAGAAATCAAGGAGGAGAGCAACAAAAAGAAAGAGAGGGTTTGAGAGCATATGATTGGGCAGTGACACAACTTTGAAACAGCCGTCGGGCGGTAGACACTTCGGTAAAAAGGGGGACGCAAACATGTCGTGAGTAATGGTCGGGGCCACGGAACGATGGTGGAGCTTGCTACGAAACAAAACTCCGCGGTCGATGGGTGTTGGAACGAAGGAAAAGAAAAAACCGGAACCATAGGGTGATATCTGAAAGAAGGACTTACGTAGCGTTGGAGCTTCGGAAAGTGAACTAGGCGAATTGTAGGCAATGAGAAGTCCCGGGAGTCAACCTAAGTAGTGATGAACAGGGTTTGGAAAATAAAAGAACATTTACCCCGCGCTTAACCTAAAGCGGCCTCTCCTGGCGCCTACTGCCCACAAGAGGGGTATTCAGGGGAAAGGGGAGGGGATGGGGAAGACTATCTTCAGGGGAGATTCAGAACATCACACATACGGTAAAGAGTCTCCCTTGGGGGTAGGAAGCACAGAAATCACTTTGGGGGTGGGGGGAGCTGCGACCGCTCATGATGTGTGGAAAGCGAGGACGTTCCGGGCTACGTTGGGGGGTTTTTGTCCTTTGGCGGGGCGTTAGGAGGGTAGTGTCGCAATCGAAGAATTGGCGTGTTCTGCGTGTGGTGGAAAAGATGCTCTCCGGGGGAGGACGGCATGAGGACAGTCCCAAATCAAACAAGGATTGAACAACGTGGACAATAACATTAACGGCCCCGATACCACGGAAACCAGATGCTCTATCCCAAAATGGGCCACACAGGAATCGCGCGCGAAACCAACAGTGAATAAAGTACTGAACCGGGATTGTAGGGGTGAACACGCTTGGGTAATCACGACGATGAGAAAAGGAAGGAGGGATAGTAGTAACGGGAGAAAACCAATCGGGGGGGACCTGATAGTCCAGGCACTCATGCTCGGAACGCAACACGCACGAATCCCGGGAGAGAAAAAAAAACAAAACGACCAAAAGATGATGATTACAAGGAAAGCAAAAAAACAGAACTCAACAACACGGGGGACAATAAAACTGACACCAAGAAATTCACATCGTACTCGGGACTGACAAACGACATTGACATGGAAGTGAACAGCCTTTTAGATAGGGGTCTAACATCACGAGAGCGGGAATATAGGGGGAATAATACCGAAAAGAGCCCCCTGCCATGTTCACATCGTAAGGGGAATTATTACCACAAATCAGAAAAGGGAAAAGAGCGCGTGGGAAAATTCAATGCTCAGGGGACAAGGGAAAAGGATAACGAGGGGGAAAACCGTGGGGGTGGGGTATCGATATTAAAAAGAGGCACGTAGGGGGTGTCTCGTGGAGTGTGTCCGATAAAGCAGCATTAAGCACTCGCGAGTGTAGTCATGAGAGGGGCAAGGGCAGAGAGACGATGAAAAAATAGTAGGGAGTTGATAATGAAAATGAGTTCCAAAACGAAGAGAAAACGGAAAGGGTCACGTAGGCGACAAACATTCGTAAAGCGTTGTGACGGCAGATTAGGGGATAAAAAAATGTGCTTAAAAAGGAACCCAAGACGGAGGAGGACCACGTCAAAAAGCAGGCGAGGGGCGCCCTCCGACATGTGGGGTAATGGCATCACATTAAAATTAGCCACTCGTGGAAGGTGCGGTGAGGGGGAGAAGGAAAGGTATGGGGGAAAAACTCGCCGACCAAATGGATAACATCTCGACCCGTCCCTTAAGGGGAATGATAAGTCAGAAAATAGGGAGTGTTTTAGACACTAACATTACCAAGTGGGAACAAAGAGACACAATGTCACGCAGAAGTACACAAACTGCCGTCACCGGGAAGCAAAAAAAGCTGTTGGGCGGAGGGATCGGTCTACAGACAGC
>Ga0179593_1403341_pt1 | contig 10140 bp, 12 predicted proteins | sample CZODoug2_1_08_16_FD_185931 | JGI IMG/M metagenome (GOLD analysis project Ga0179593, IMG submission 185931) | Vadose zone soil fungal communities from Angelo Coast Range Reserve, California, USA - CZODoug2_1_08_16fungal (PacBio error correction) | ecosystem: Environmental > Terrestrial > Soil >...
AAGGTGTAAATGGCATGCGAATATTCCAAATAAACCTCACAAAAAGGGAAGGGAAATTGAAATCAACGCCGGGAAAACTCCTCAAGCCAGGATCGGGATTGTAGGACAGAAACTCCGTTAACGGCAGTCAGTTCGAATCCGGGGACAAAGCTTTCAGAAAAAAAATACTCAAGAGTAAACAGCTCAAATCTGCCTCAAAAAACTGAGAACACAAAAAAAAAAACGAGGAAAAAGGAGAGGAGGAAGTCAAAGCGGACTGGTGAAAGTATGTTGGGGGCGCAGCCTTGGTAGGTAACTCGCCACGAACAAAAAGGGGAAACAGGAAGGGTGACAAACAACGGTCGAAAAGAAAAAAAGGGGGAATTCAGGCAGAAAAAAAAAAAGGAAAATCTCGAAAGGAAAAATTGTGTCACAAAAGGCATTAAAAGCAAAAGGTCAGGAGCGGGGGCTTCCCTTGGGGAGAGGATCAGATACATGAACAGGGCGTAGTCCACGAAGGGGGGTGGGCCTGCCATTCACAGAGGGAAAGGGGGACCGCCTGTCAATAGGTGGGGTGCCCGGAGAAATATTGGAGAAAAGAAAAACGATCCTACAAGTCAGCAAAAGCTACAGGGCCAAAAGTAAAAAAGCGCAGCAACAAAAAAAGGAGGGGGAGGTAATAAAATGTCCAAAAAATGGCAACAAAGAACCCGGAAAACAAAAGGGCCAGGGGGAAAGGCGACTTGGATGGAAAAAGAAAAAGGGCGTTGGGAAAGAAATAGGCAATCCGGAAAAAAAAACACCGGAGTGAAGAGCGATGAAGAAATAGGAGGGGATCGTGGGGGGAAGGGGGCCGTAGCCGGAGAAAGGGAAAAAGAACTTCGAGCGGGGGGTAAACACAGAAGAGTATTGAAAGGCAAAAAACGTTCGCAACAATTTCTGCACTTATTGCAAAGATATGTTAGTTTCCCTGTCCGGACAACATCATGAGGTCATCATTGTGTGATAATGCTGAGAAAGGAGAGGCCACACCATTCTTGGGTCTGAAAAGGTGAAAAGGAGGGTAACGAATTCGGGTGATTCCGAAAAACCCCTCGGGAGGGAGAAAGATTGGGGAACATAGTGTCCAAAAGTAAAGGGAGAAACAAAAAAAAACAACGAAGGGGGTTCGGAGGAAGCAAGGATTGAAATGTGGTGGGGAAGAGGGGAAAAAAACCGAAAATCGACGGAAAGATTTTGGAAAAGAGAGCGGCGTAGGGAGGATTCGTTGGGAAACAACTTAGGAGCAAGGATTTGGTGTGGACTGGGCAAAGGGGGAAGGGGGGGGGAGGTCTACAGGTTGACGCCAAAAAAACCGAGGGAGTCGAGACTGGTCATGCACCAAGGGGGGCTTAGAAGGAGCAAGGTCAGGATCGGGCTGTGGTGGACCTTCGAAAAAAAAAAAGGTTCTGCCACGGAAGTACTTCAGAGGGCGAGCCCCATGGGGTCCCAGATGCCTGAAAACACTAGAAGGAAAAAAAGGTGAGTACCCAGAAGGAGCCGTTTCCGAGGACAAGAAACAAGTAAAAAAAAAAAAAATAAGGGGGGACATAGGGCGTCATGACTGATGGGTTGATGAGGAATTGTTTAGCCAACAAAAAACTTATGGGGAGATCAGAGCATGAAACTATGTTTAGCCCATGGCCCAGGTGGTCGGGGCGAAAGAGAAGCAATGATTAAGTCAAACGAGAGGGGGTTGGCGTCTCAAAAAAGGAAACGGTAATTTATTGATGCATTTCACCCCGGACACAAAACGTTAAGTGTAGTCGGGAATGAGAACGGAAAGGAAGAGGTAAAAACAGACAAGAAAGAATCTTGCCGTTGTTGAAAACAGCAAAAAAAAAAAGGGGTTGTCGAGAAAGATGGATAGGGGGATTTTTAAAAACACGCCCCATGTACGGGGAAGTCCATAGATTAAAAACAAACTGTTTGAAACTGAGAGGGGGGTCCAAGAGGACATTAAGAAAAAAAGGAAGGCCCGTTGCGGCTAGGTCGGACGGACCATGACGGGGGGGGGCGGAAGTAGGTAAAGGAGCAAGGAAAAAAAGTTGACCGTCAAAAAACTTTGAAAGGGCAGCGGGACACTTTGAGAAGCGTTAGAAGGAGGCGGTAATATCCTGCAGAAAAATATTGCGTGGCCTTACACCATGCACTTTTCAAGGGATAAGAAAATCCAGAACGTAGGTGAGGAAATGCGATGAGAAACCCTGAAAAAAAAAACATGATGCCCAGCCCTGTGTCGAAAAAAAACTGGGGGAGGGAATGACCTGAACGAGGAGAAAAAGAAATGGAAACAAAGGAAGGTTCATGGAACGTGCCATACAAATGGGGAGAAATGGTCACTGAAGAGGGCAAAGCCGCATCCAATGTGGACGGGGAAACGGCAACAGGGGTATTTGACTCGCACCAGGGACAAAAACTAGGAAAATACGATAATGGAGGAGCACAAATACAGAAGGGGTACGGTGGGGGGGGACGATCAGGGTGAAATGCACAGCGCGAAAGAGAGACAAAAAGACAAGGGACATGAAAGGTCCGGAATGAGGTGCCGAGAATCATGCGAGAAAAAAAAAAAACCAAAACACAAATGGGAGGAGGTAAAAGAAAATCAGATATGCAGAGGGGGGTCAAAAATAGGGAACAACCTCCCGGGTAAACAGGAATTGTCGAAAAAAACGTGCTGCCGAGGATCCCAGGCAAGAAACAAAACAAAAATCTTCTCCGCAGCCCAGAAACAACCGTTCCCAAATGGCAGGGTTGCTCGAAAGAGACGGAGGGAAAAAAGCGCAAAGAAAAAGGGGGGGGGGGGTGATCAAAGAAACGGGGATCTGCAAACAGCAAAAATGGAAGGGAGGCAGAAGGCCAAAAGACGTCGGGTAAATGGAAAAATGTGGGGAGTTGCAAAGGGAAATCTCAGCAGGAATGTGGCAGAAGCGCAAATGAAAGCAAGGAAGGGAAAGACCCCGGGGGTGAACTACGACCAACGGAAGGTATGCTGGGGGGACAATTGGAAACGGAGTAACTCACGCAATAAAAAACGCAAAGAAATGATTAGTTAAAGAGGAACTAATCCCTGGGCCTTAGTCGGAGTCTCGTGATGAAGAGCTCCCCAAGGTGACTAAGCAAGAAGAAAAAAATCGCCGTACTCCCCTCAAAGGGAATCATAGAAGTCGAGACCCACTGCTCAACGGGAAACGGAAATGACTGGTGACCGTGGGGGGGACAATCCCCCCAAACCTAGATCAGGAAGGGTACAAACTACTGCCAGAAAAGACACTTAGGAAAAACTTCTTAGTCGGAAAACGAAAGACCTGCAGCAAAGGGAGGCTCGAGATCCTAAAGAAGAAAAACACCACAAAAAACGTGAACCACAGACGCCGAAGTCATGTGGGAACGGAAAAAGAATGGTCTTTCCACTTCAAAATCAAAACTAAAAAAAGGGGGGGGCTTAACCAAGTAGGGGAAGGCAAACCAGCAAAAGATTCTTCTGTTCAGAAATCGTAAAGGGCCCCGGAACCATTTCAACCTGAAACGCTCGAGCAGAAGTCCTTTGGGGGGGGGGAGGGAAGAAGCACTCCCCAGACCGGGAGTGGCGGCCGACCAAAACCAAGAGTGGGGAATAAGTGAGCGAGGGGGGACCATCCAAGGGGGGAAACATGGGCGGAAAACCCGGACCGCTGCTCTAAACGCAAAGAAAAACGGCAGTTGCGGTCTTACATAAAAACACAGATCAATCAACATACCTGATGAACGGGTGGAAGGAAATGGGGGATGGGAACTACTACTTGAAAGAGGGGCAAACAACGCGTCATGGGTAAAAACGAACGATCAAATCAAGACGCTAAGTCGGACAGCCCACACCGACAGCACGATACGTTACGGTACTTAACAAGGACACCCACCAACCCAAGAAACTGAGCGAGCATGGGGGAAAGCCAAAGAAGGGGGAAGAAGAAGATCAACTAGAAATCCCATAAAAAACAAATTAGTCAAAGGGAAGCCTCACGTGAGAAATCAACTTGCCGCACGCAGGCCTAACGTGGGTGAGAAACCTCAAAGGTTCCTCAGGGAAGGGAACCAGGCGAATACTAAGTGAAGGACCAACACGAGGAATGAAAAGACGCCAACGGAAAAGCGGAAAAGTCCAGGCGGAAAAAAAAGATCTGACGGAGTATAGGGAACGAAACAAAAAACCAGTGAGGCGGGGGGCGCACAATGGGGATGCCTCCCAACACCCCTCCCAGGAAAAAAGGGGGGGGGGGGGCACAATTCGGGGGGGCTCCTAGCCAAAGGACTCTGGAACGGGAACTGGAGGCTGTTCGGAGGAAAGTCCGCCCTAGTTCGGGGGAAAATCTCATGCTCCTTTGGGGGGCCAAAACAGGTTGGCTAGGGGGGGTACCGTATTCAAAAAACTGATGACACTCTAGGGCTCTCCCTGCACAACGTGGGAACATCACATATAGGTATGGACACAACAAGGGCCGGGCACACGGTCACAAAAAACGTTGGGGGTGGTGGGAAAATAGAGTAGGGGCAAGAACCTCTCTGGGGAGTGGTGCATCGTCACTAGGGACTAGGCGCGTTGGTCAAAAAAACTCTCCTGACCTTAATTACTCTTAACATACGGACGATCAAGCCATCAACTGGACTGGCAGTTCGAAACATCCCATCGACGGAGAAACGGCTGACAACCGGGCAAAGGGGAAAGAATGAAAAAGGGGCGAAAAATCAAAGGGGAGAGCCCGGACAAAAGGGTGCAACAGGTGGGGGGTGGAAAGGGTAATGTACAAGATGAAACAGACAGAAATACCAGTCATAAAAAGAATTGACAGGGGGAGAAGAAAGAGTTTTTTCCCGAAGGCTTTCAGAAGACGGAAGGGCGGGGGGTCGGTCCTCTGAAAGTTGCGCCGGCACAAACACAAAGTCAGCAAAGAGTAGGGCGTCAATCCCGCAAAAACAAAATTCGGCAAGGGAAATAGTGACTCCGTCCAAGACTCCTACGGTGGGGAGTCCTTGTCTGAAAGGGGTTTCGTGGGGCACCTCGCTAAAAAGACGAATCGGTGTGGCGGCTGCAGAAAAGATGCGGGAACCACTGGAGAAATGAGGTCACGCCTGGAACCCTCCGAGTGTCAGGACTAGCGGACGGGGCTGCAGAAGCCTTGAGGTTCACAATGTGCGAGGGGTGGGAGCGGTGTGGAGGACGTTCGCCACCTCAGAAAAGAAGGACAAAGGGAAAAAAGTCAAACACCAACAAAGGGAAGGAGAAGGAGATCGGAACTGCGAGTGAGGAATTTGTGTGAGGGAAAAAGACGTGTGTAAAAGGGCCTCCAGGAAATTGCAAGACGGCCCATGGCGGGCATGGGGACAGCCGTCCCGAGAAGGGCGTCATGGAAAGGCGGTGGTACCTCAACGCCGTCTTGTGCTGGATCCAATATGGGTCCGCAGACCCAAATGAAAAGGTTGGTGAGGGGGAGAAAATAGGAAGAGGACCTGGGACATCAAACACCAGGTGGGGGGAAAAAAGGGAGGGGCGGGTTTTCGACGCATCTCAGGGGGGGCAGTGGTGCAATTAAAAGGTTGGGGGGGGCACGGGGCGGAAGGTAGGGGAGAAATGAACGAAATAAAAGCAGAAAAAAAGGCGGAACGAAAATTCTGCAGCTCAACAAAAATAGAACGGGGGAAAGGTGTGACCAATCTGTCGACAGAAAAACCCAAGCAAAAAAAAAACAATGGTGGCCTATGAGCTGTGAAGACGATTGACAATTTTCAGAAAAGAGTACCCGCGGAGGCAGCCCGCGGTGCAGAGGACGAATGGGGGGTCGGAACCCAATAAGGGGGGGGGGGGGGGGGGGATGGTAGGCTTGTCGGCTATGAAGGACGAGCACGAGAAGGTGGATTAAATCAAAAAAACGCGTTTTGATCCCTTCTAGGAACACACCAAAAGAACATAGGTTGCGCAAGCCCCGGGCGTCAAAAAAAAAAGAGGATGACGGGGACGGCAGGCAGCAGTCTATTTGGAGATCACTGTACGATCCCGCATTGCGGGGGGGATGAAAGGGGAAAGTATGATGAAAAGGCCGACTGAGGAAGAGCTTCCCTTTACCGCAACCAGCGCAAAAAGCAAAAGTTCGGAGGAGGACAATATCGAGCCCCTACTCTCACAGCCCCTCCAGGGGGGGGAGGGGGTTTCTACAGGGGCACTTTCGATGGGAATGGGTGTCTAACGGCCCGGGAGAGGAGAGAATAGGAGACCAAGAAGGTGGTCTAGCGTCTAAACGGTACACGGCGAAAGTGCTAATTCCAGAAAAATGGGTGTCCGGGAGGCGAGGGGAAGACCAAAAAGAAAAGGGGTTCGGGCAGGGGAGGACCGATGAAAGCTCAAGCATTACGAGTTTACTCTCCGGGGGGTCAGGGAATACTTCAACCGGGGGGGGGGGGGGACATAGAACGAAAAAGTGGGTCTGCGTGAGAGGAGGAAAAGGAGAAGGGCTTCGGCGGTTGTCCGCATAGGCCTCAATAGAAGTCGGTTAAACAATCAGGGGAAGCAGGTGGAATCTGTCACGTAGAAAAGGGCTCCGGCGTCATCAGGGTGGAGGGTGGTGCAACCTGGTGGGGTACAGGGAAAGCAGGGGAGATCAAGCAACGCAGGTGGCCAAAGGCCCACTGGGGTGGAACTCAGGAACAAAAAAGTTCTTGGCAAGGGAAACCACAGTCTGGGGCGAAGGCAAACTCCACGGAAAAGAAAGGCCCTTGGGTCAAAAGCACAAAAAAAAAAAAGACGCCGGGGGGAGAGTCAATTCGTCGGAATGAGCCGGAACACAAAAAAGAGAGGGGAGAAAAGCAGCCATGATTTGACGTGGGGCGACGCCATGGTGACGAAGCTGCAATTGTCCGGAAGGTGGGAAACCAAAAGGGGAGAGAGAAAAAGAAAAGCGGTCCGTCGCAGAGGGAAAGGAGGGATGACCTGGGGCGAAATGGCCAGGTTTCTGGCAAGGAGCGTGCGGAAGGGAGCGGGAGGGAAGACCGGTGAGGGTCAAAGGGGCGGGGCCGGAACTTTGGGACCATTCGCGGCGGGATATTAACGTAGAGGAAGAGGCGGATCGTCATCCCATCAGCATTGCCGGAAAAGGAGGGAAGGAAAATCAATCATGAAAGGGCTTCTTAACCGAAAGGTGGATAACCAGGCAAAAACAGGAAGGACCAGGAATTTGGAAAAAAACAGGACGGGGTGTCGAAACGGCCTGAGAGGGAAAGAGAGCCAGGATGAAGTCCTTATAACATTTCACAGGAAATGGGCGGAAGAGGGGAACGCCCACCCGGCAAAGAAAGTTAGGTGTGCCGCGCCAAGATTGAATCTCGACCTTTTAAAAAATTCCGATACGGAAAAGTCGAGAACACCTACAAGGGAGGTGGGGGTGGGCGAAGCTGGTGTCCCAGCAAGGGGAGGAGCAGCGCGTTTACAGAAATCCTTGGCAGGGAGGGGCACAAAAGGGGGGGGGGGGGGGGGAGTGAAAGAGAATCTCTCAAAAAAAAAAGAAAACAACAAAGGAAGGGGGAAGGTAAAAGAAGGAAGGGAGGCCTCAGAAAAAATATTATTCAAACCATCACAAAGAAAAAATTGGGGAAAAAAGACGGCGACATCGAGAGGGGCCAAAAACATACCGACTTTCAAACGGGAACAATCAGAAAAAAAAATTCCAAACCATTTTCTTTGTGACCTTATAGGATGTTCAAATTTAAGGGCGAAGAAAAATCACAGGCAGAGGTAAAAAGTCAACTGGATGTGGGCTGGCGGGCGGCGGCACCAATTTCTGGGGACAATTCCGACAATGGTGGGAAAACAGCAAAATTCATTTGGGCCAAGTAAAAACAAAAGAGGAAGGCCGCTAGACCGACACTGGTTTCGAAAAAGTCACTGGGAGAATGAAGAGAGTTTTCAATTGAAGAAAGCTCCTTAACCGCAAAGCCGTCACAAAGTCTTTGGATCTTGGTCAAGGAATCAGTGGTGTCCTGAATCCTACTGGGATTATTAGGAATAAGAGCCTGAGACCTTCTAAATAAATATCCGCCCGCAGATGTCATACAGGGGGGACTGGGTCCACAAAGCAGCGGAAAGCAAAATAAAACACACTGAACGGCAGCATATCGGGAAACCAGCTCTGTCACTAAAAGCCAAAGAGGGTCAAAACCGAAAAATGCTGGAACTCCAAAGTATCCCTTAGTCTGAATCTTACCCAGCGACGGGCACACGTCGATAAACTTTAATTCCGACCTAAAGGGAAATTGGGCGTTCAAAAAGGAACGATTCCAAGGACAGGCAAACCAAGTGGGAGGCTGGGCAAACCCTCAAAGATGAGGCGTGCTTGGACGCCAGAAGCCTCTATCAAAGGGGAAGACGCCGCGCACGCCACAAAGGGGAACTACGGGCAAGGGGGGGACCGGCGGAGTGGGCGAAAAGAGAACACCCGGGCACGGGGGCTCGAAAACCCGAAACCAAAATCGGTCGGTTAATAAAAAGTGGCGAAAAAAAAAATGGCAGCCAAGAACAATGAGATTACTCCAAAAAAAAAACGCACGTGGGGGAGTCGAAGCCTGAATGGCCCCTTTAGGATACACGAAAACGGAACATACAGCCCATCGGTGGAGAGGTGTGGGTGGGAAATGGGAAGTAAGAAAAAGCGGTGAAGAAGGAAAAAAGCGGAAAGAAAGGGGTGGACAAGAACAAAGCCGATCTATGCTCTAGCCTTGACACGCAACTAACAAGGAAAAAGGGAAAAAAGGTTGAAAGAACTTCAAGCATACCATTGATCGCGGGACCAACCCAAAGGTCTGGCATAAGGTAAACGTAAGGAAATCTGCATGAGCCCGGCTCTAGACGGGGGGGGGTTAAGAAAAGAAATACACGAACGGGTTGAAGAAACTCAATTACAATCCCTGAACAAAAGAAAGGATAAAGGTGCGCAAAACCGATAAGGAAAACTCAGGAGAAAATACTGAAATATCACGCGAGAGGCTAGGATATGGCGCCGAACATAACGGCGGGACCACCCAGTTCAGTGAGAAATGGGAAAAAACACTGCGGCCTGGGGCCTCAAAAGAGAAAGGTAAAGGAGTGCCCCAAGCCTGATTGCCATAGTAGGTCTTTTTTTTGGACAAGGTCACGGGTGAAGAAGGGATCTAGGGACAAAGTTGTCCTCGAATAACAGGGTGGGTCGCACTTGGAGATGGGTAAGCAAAGAAGTCCTCGGGGAGATTTCGTTCAACAGAATTGTCTTTGAAGAACCGGATTGGGTTTTGTACGGGGTGAAAAGTATCCGATCAAAACACGAGGATGCATCTGCATGGCAGGAAAAAGTGCAATCTGAATTGGACCCGGGCACGGGCGAAACGGGGGGGACTTCGTTTCGGAACAAGAGTCGGGTGGCCTAAAAACGCGGAAAAGGAAAAAAAACTCCGCGGTTTGCCGGTGAGCCGTGCAGCGGCGGGCCAGGTATCAGATCAAGGGGAGGCGGTGTCACGGCGAAAACCAAGTCGAAGGACCCCGATGAAAAAAACCAGGGGAGGAAGCCCGACGGCTCTGGGAAGATTAAAGGGAGGAGCCTCTTCATAAGTTCGATCGGCAAGGAGGGGGGGGAAGTATGTGACAAGATGGAATGATCGACAATACCTTCCTAATTGCGGCGAAAAAAATTTGGTACGCTTCGGGCACTTGGGGAGGAATGGCAGTTTCGAAAAAAAAGTTTTAGCCGAAAGAACCCACAAACGCATCTAGGGGCGTCAGAAAAAAAAAAGCAACGAGATGCACAGGAAAAGGGGGAACCAAAAAGGGAGCCCAACGCGGGGGAAAAAAGTGTCAGGCCCAAAGAGTGATAATTTACAAGCGACATGATACAAACAGACGACGGGGAAGGTGGGGGGCGGCGGGACCAGATGCCGGGAAAAGCACAGGGGCGATGAGAAAGAAACGAAAACGGAAATCAGAAGACGTGGCAGAGCCAAGGGCAGGAACGAGTGCGACGGCAGGAACACAGCAAATGGGGAGCCGTAAAGGGGGGGGAGGGTGGGGGGGAAGGGGGAAGAGCAAAAGAATCCCTTACAGAACGAGCGAAGAACCGAGCGGGA
>Ga0179593_1489202_pt1 | contig 10140 bp, 8 predicted proteins | sample CZODoug2_1_08_16_FD_185931 | JGI IMG/M metagenome (GOLD analysis project Ga0179593, IMG submission 185931) | Vadose zone soil fungal communities from Angelo Coast Range Reserve, California, USA - CZODoug2_1_08_16fungal (PacBio error correction) | ecosystem: Environmental > Terrestrial > Soil >...
GGGCGTCCTCGGACTGCAAAAACAGAAAGAGCGGAAGAGCGCTTGAGAAAGGGTTGCTAACGCCTGTGGGTATGAAGGCTAAGGACCGCCCTGAAGACCAGGAGGAACGAGAGAGAGAGAAAAGATGGCTGGACGAAACTCACTACCCCCGACGTCGCAAGGGGGTGCAAGACTCAGGTATCTTAGAGCACCAGCCCGAAAAGGGCCAAACTTAATTGTGGGTCAGAGAGCGACGGGAAGGCACTCCGCAGGTGATCGCGCACCCATATCTGCCGGCCAACGGGGATCATACGAGGGGGGTGCTGGAAGCGGAAACTGAAAAAAGAAAAAAAACCCAGCTCAGTCTGAAATCCCTACTCGACTCAGAGGACTCCTTGTGAGGCTGGGGAAAATACTCGAAGGAAGAAAGTCAAAGGGAAAAGTGAAGGCGAAAGGGTCAAACCCTTGAGTTAGGGTAAAACAAACTGTACACGAGAACCTTCGGTGTGTGTTGCCAAGGGAGCAACCCACTAGGTAACTTGGAAGGTGTGTGGCTTAGCCCGAAAAGAACCCCGGGCCATGGGATGTGAGTTTGGGGAGGGAAACGAAAGGGGGAGCCGGGCAGTGTTCTGAAAGGGACAAATGGTAGAGGTCACGAGGATGGGACACCAAGGAGATAACTCGAAACTCCGACAAGACCCAGAATACTGAAGTCTGGACTGTATTGAAGAGGCAGAGATCTCAAATTCAGGGGGAAAATCCCGCGGTCAACCCCGGGCCAAATTCAGAGATAAGGGGTGCTTGCAACGGGAACTAGACTCTATCAACAGATCCTGCCTACGGGTAAATATCCTGCAAGAAAAAAAGCGACATCTAAGATTAAGGGAAACAAACTAATCCCAACGAAGGATGGGAACTCTGGGGGGAATGAATGACACTGCGGAAATAATTAGCAGTAGTGGGTTGGTTTGCCGCGTGCCATACAATGCGGTTGAGGCAGTGAATCAACTAAGGAAGCACCGGTTTCAAGGGGTTTCCTTTCAAAAAAACAAAGCGGAGACTAGCGAAAGCCTAAAAAACAGGATGAAGTATTTCAACAAAGCCACTTCCCATACGGATAAAGAACGGGGGGAGACCGGGGTAAGAGCGAGACCACGCGAGAGCGCGGGGGTAGGGGCCCTCAGGGGATGCTCCAGGAAAAAGTCGAGGCTAAAGTGAAGATAACGGATCACCCCTCCGAGTGAGTCAGGAAATCATCCAAGATTTTGTGGGGGGAGAATCGAAAAAGAAAAACGGCCGACCTTTGTACAAGGGAAAAGCGGCTCCCAGGTTGCGATTCATCATCGGCCTCTAGCAGAGGGGGGGGGGGTCCTAAACGGGGGAAATCAACGAGATGATACTATAAGACACCCGGAATGGGGGTTAATGGACATTTGACCCCTCTTTGAGGCTAGATCAGGGGATTAAACCGACAACCCACACCACCTAGTGCATTATGAATCCTCACTCTTACGAAAAAAGCGATAGTTCTTCTTCTATAGAACCTTGAAGTGAAAGGGTACTCTAACTCTGAGAAGGTCATGAAACAAACCGAAAAAATAGAATAATTGCTTGGTTCTTGAATGTGGAAATAAATATGGAGACAGAGGCTTCTTGCAAACAATAAGGGGGGGGAGGAGAATAAACAACGAAGAAGAATTGTTTTGAAAGCTTGTAAACAGTCAGGAATAGGCACCTCTGAAGGAGATCACGGAAAAACCCTTCAAGAGAGGGGGGTAAGGAAGGAGTGCGTTTTAGCGCAGCCACGATTGTGGTTCAAAAGAGGGGCAGCGTTCCCAACGGTTTGCGAAAAAAAGGCACACAGCCAGAAGAAAAAGCCCAAGGATAGGAAGGAAAAAAAATTTGGCACAGTACCACAGGGGGGACCGGAGAAAGACGTACAAAGGGATGCGAACCTGAAGAAAAAAAAAGAGCCCTTAAAGACTTTTGGATCGGTTGGCGATCCAGGGGATTTTAAGATATGTTGCTAGCCAGCACACTGTTGTGCTGAAAAATTTCGATCACAGACAAATGTCCATGAAGGTGAATCCTGGCATGGGTTTACATACGAATGGAGTTACGAAAAGGAAAGAACTCAGCGCTCTCATCTAACGCAGTGTCGTTTCTTACCATCCTGAGGAAAATGCACCGGTGGGGGGGGGAGTTCGACAATTCGGGGAGAAGTGAGGGGGAAAGTTACTTGGTAGGAATACTTGGCGACGGCAAATGAAGGAAAGTACGCTCGGGCAGAGGGAAGAAAATGGTACCTGGGGGAAGAGTAGGCTCCTAATCCCATCGCAATCTGTAAGGATTGTGGGAGTGCTGAAAGATAAGACCGAGGGGGGGAAAGGGAGTCAGGACGAACACCAATCTCGGACGACAAATCGGACAGATCATGTCGAGATGGTCATTCCCTGAGGAAAAGACAGTGGACCACTTGGGGTATGTGCTCCGGGTTTAAGCCAGGGTTCTCCAAAAGGATGGGCAAAAAAACGGGAAGGGGCGAACAGGGGGTCTGGAAATTCGCGAGTATTCCATGGGCGGCACAACGTGAAGGTTCATTGGCGAGATAGGCGAAAGAAAAAAAAAACCGGGAGCCTAAGGAGGAATGGCTTTAGCCTACAAAGTGTGGGGTTTGAAAAAAGTGATGGACCAAGCAGAATCCCGGAGGGGAGAAGCTGGGGAAAATGACAAAGAATAAACCCGGATGAGAGAAATAACGCAACAATCTGAAAACCATCAAACCAAAAACGTAGAAATGAGAATTCACCGTTAAGAACAAGAAAGTTTTAAAAAAGGCCGTCGCCCTGAGGTGAGGGGTAAACGCTTCATGGAATTTCAAATTAAATTTTGGAAGATCGGCAACTGGCAAGATTGCCCAGCGGGAGAACCTACGGTGGGTTAACTTGTGTGGGAGGGTCAGGTAACAAGCAAAAGTGCAGGAAAAGGAATGTTTGGGGGGGATAGAACAACGCCCGAAAAGCCAAATTCCAAACAGAATCATTTAAAAGAGGTGATAACCACGGAACAAAAGACTGAATCGCGGAGATCTCCGGCTTTCTAAGTGGCAAAGGGGAACGGAGACGCGTTAAAAAATTAACCCCACCTTTGGTGGGAAGCAGCTAAAGGCCCGCTAACTGGTGATTGGGGGACGAAAGGAGATCAGGCCGGCCAGCTAACGAGAAAGGCGTGAAATAACGTAGACCGACACACCCGACCCGAATGGGGGCGTTCGCGAAAGACAGTGGAAAACTGCACTCCAAAGCATTAAAACGAAGTACACAGCCTTCACAACAAAGAGTTCATTAGAGGAAAGAGAGAGAGGTTTAGGGGATTTTAAGAAGGTGAATAAGGGGTCCTTACGGAAACGCTTGGGGGAAAAAAGCCCCGCAGGGCGGGGTACTGACCGTAGGGATGGCTATCTAAAAGTTCTAGGTCCGTACTAGAGAGAGGTAGTACTGAAAAAGGACACCAGAATCAAAGGGAGGCCGACAAAAACACTGGGGATGGAACGGTGGTTAGAAACTGTCCTCCGTGAAGGGTTAAATTCGAAACAGGGGGGGGGCAGGATAGGGTATAGCGCCCCAGGGGAACGGCTAAGAACACCTAGTCTAAATTACAGCGAGAATTGCTAAGGAAGCAGGAAGGGGAGTTTCTAGTAATAAAAAAAAAGCTGGTCTTTCATTTTTTAAGGGGGGGGACTCAACACCATTTTAGACCAAAAGGGGAAAGAATACTCTGGGCCAAGCCTGAAACCAGAAGAATGGAATGGCATCGCTAAGAAAAGAAGGTAGAAGACCGAAAGGGTGCCGAAGACTAACAAAAAATAAAAACTCGGATCGCACGCACTTGGTATTTTTTAAGGAGGGGGGGGCTCGACGAATGATAGAACTGCAGCGCTATGCTTTAGGTAAAATTAATAAGGGCGGACCTAGTAGATGTGGAGAAGCTGGGGGCATCAAGGGGGTGGGGCACAAAAACGGTAGTCTGGCAAAAGGGGCAATTCCTCGGCAGTAAAAACTGGGACTCGATAAAAAACCTTTAGGTTCGAATCCGAACCTGAATACTAGAGAAAAACGAAAAGGGGGGCGCAAACTGTTCGTACACGCGGAAGTTGTAAATAAACCTTTGGAAAAGAACCAGGGGGAACGAGAGCAAAGACGGGGACCAAGGGGTCAGGGTTTGGGACACACGGACACAATGAAAAAATCTAGGAGACATGGAGAGTGTGACAGAAAATTTGTGCAGACAACCTGACTCAGTGCAAAAAAGTAAGTGGTTATCGGGGTCAGACTACAAAGATCACTAGCAGATTCGAAGAATCAAGAAGGCTAAACCGGACCCTCACTGTTTGAAGAGGACTGGAATAAAACTGGGACAGGTGCACGCTAGACCGACAAGAACCTCGAAAAAATAACACAAGGGACAAAGAGGGGAAATGAACCAAAACTGGGATCAGAAAGCACGGCTGCGAAAGAATCAACCGGGAAGTCCAGGGGGGAACGAGGGTCGGATCAGGGGCAATCATGAAAGGGAACCAGACCCCGTAAAGACAGATTCAGAGAGAAGGTGGGACACCGTGTTGGGAAACCACTACAAAGGTACACATTTTCTCGACAAAGAGCAACAAAGCTTGAAGGCTGGGGGGGGGGGGGGGTGGCAGGGGAGAGGACCTAGTGTCAGGTCAAGCTCAAGGGGGGTAGAGGGGTGTGTCCCGCATTCAGTGTTCAGGACTATAAGGGGGACACTGCGAGCAAGCTAGGAGGGGTAACGGGACGGGGCTGTAAGGAACAAAAGAGTGCGCAGGAAATCCAGTAACCGCCTACCATGCCTATAAACCATTAAAACAATGTAGCACGGCGATAATGATCGAATCAAAGAAGAACGAGCCGGCCGATACTTGGGTCAAAAACCAGCTGTTTGTGTTAGAAACGGAGGGTGGGCCAAGAATCAGCTCAAGGACGGCGTAAACTCCCAAGCAAGCCTAGTCTGCCTGGGATCTGAGACCGGAGTTAAGCGAAAGGGGAAAAGGAAACACTAAGCCTGAACCTAGTCCTCTTAAGACGGGGTTCTTCAGGGGAAGAGAAGGACCTAGGGTGGAAAGCAAGGGAGAGAATAGACGCTCAGAGGAAGGGGGGAAGAAAAATGTAAGATCCTACTTCAAGAGGAGGAATGAAGAAGACTTGAATGTCCACAGCGGGGGGGACGTGATCGAGGGAGATAAGGAAGGAAGGACGGCAACGGGGAAAAACGTCTCGCTTTCATGGGCAAAATGTGCAAGGGCCATTTGGGGGAGGTGGTTCGAAGGACTCAAATAAGCAAACACTCGGATGGGGATTTGCGTACTACTACACAGAACCTGGGCGAGGAATGTACAGAAGAGTCAACGTCGGAGGGGGACAACCCTGAGGCGACAGACGAAGAGTAGAAGGACGCCTGAAAGAAAACTAGTAACTCATATCTTGGAGAAGTATTACAAAGGAACAAAATAGTCATCTGGCTGCCCGACTCGGGAATGCTCATTTCAGTTGGTGAAGTATTGATGAAGGAAACTGAGGAAAAAAGGAAGGCTCAGTAGGATGGCAAACTCGGGACAAAAAATTATCGATAAAACAGGGCGGGAAAGCAGGGCAAGGGATCTATAAAAAGTCCACATGAGGGGGAATGGAAAAAAACAACTTTTTGGGGACCTTCACAGTCGTCTGAGGGGTATCAAGAGTGGGTCAAGCGGTACCAAGTCGGGGAACGAGATTAGTGGTGGTTCCTGATAATCCTGGACGCCAGCGACTTTGGAGAAAACAAAGCGATCTCGACAGGAAGGGGAAAGGAGAAGGTAGCCAAAAGGAATTTTAGAGGTCGTCTAGGGGAACCTCTGAAAGCAACTTCAGGAAAAGTGATTCGGGCCGGGAATGTCTTTTTCGAATGAACTTCAAGCAGGGGACCCGAATTGGGGGTCAGCAAGTTTGTCTGACACCATAAACCGGACCTGCAGAGACGTAGAAAAAACAACAATAAACCGTTTCCTGTTGGGCAGTTGCGGGGCGACAAAGTCACGTCCAACAATCAATCACCTTAAACGAGGGGCCATGGCAACAAAAAAAAGAGAAGGGAAGGGTCTCAAGGTGGTTCACGACCGAACCAATGAAGTGCGAAAAGACTATGAACAGGAAATGACATTGCAAAGTAAAGCTGGAGACGATAGTTCAGAGCAAAAAACGTAATCTAGGCATTTATACAGGAGGTTTGGGGAAAAGGACGGTACAGAACCAACGAGTCATGAATTGCAATAAGATCCATGAGTGGTGTTCTCAAAGAGGGTACACGAAAATTGCAGAAAGGAGACCTACAGACAAGAAAGAACAGGTTCAGCAGGGGCGGTCTGTGCAAAAGGCATAGGCAACCATCTCCTCCTTTGGCACTTAGTTGGAAGGTGGGGCAACTGGGGGGGGGAAAGAGTCGGCCATGACTCAGGTTGGTGAAGTTTCTTGTAGCCTGACGAATGCGTTGAAACTTGGGTTCCGCCAACCTTACCGACACTGGGGGTGGGTGCCACGGGGAGGCGGCCGTAGCTAGACTAAAAAAAAACAGGAAGTATTGCAGGAGAAGGACACACGCCGTCGCGCTTCAAATACAGCGTAAGGGGGGAGGGGCCCGGGCCCAAACCCCACAAAAGGGAAGGGCGCCTTTGGAAGAACGAAAGGGCACACCCTGAATCGTCCAAGAGCGATGAGAAAAAGAGTTACTGGCAAAACATCAATAGAGAACCCACGATTCAGTAGAACGGGGGTGTGCTCTGATAGGGGCGAACTCACACAACGTGAAAACATTGCGGGGGGGGTTACCGAGCGGAAGGATGCCACTTGGGCAAGGAAGAGATCAGGAAACCAACAAACCTCTATCGACTTCCAAATGAGATGACGGGAGTTGGCGAACAGCGGAAACAGGAACGGGCCGAAACTGAAGAATCCATCATTCTAGGACGTTTTGGTTGTACTGATTAGAGGAAAATCGCATGCAAAAAGGGAAAGGCCGTGGACAAATGGAGGGTAAGAGTAAAAAGGTAGTGGGGTCGTGAACAAAACTCTGATCCTGTCCCTACGGAGCGGGTTGTGGGGCACCATCGAACTACACTAAGGGAAGGTGTAAGAGGGGGGGGGTTGGAGTGACTCCAAAACCAAACTGCCCCCGGGGGCACGGGAGGATGCAGAGGCGGGATATGTGACAAAGAGCAACTTTCAGTTAGAGGTACATAATGACAAAATCAGTGACAAAGCTTTCGCTTTCAGAATGTGAGAAAAAAACAACTTCACTAGGAAAGAATCAAAGCTTCGGAAGTGGATGAAGCGGGGGGTGACTACCGAGCATCCTGGGTTGTACTCGTCCAGGCCTGCAGGGAAAAATGATAATTGGGCAGGGCAAAGAACTGTGGGGTGCCAAAACAAAGTAAGTCAAGTCTAAAGGATCTCCAAAAATACCGTTTTAAGATCCAAGGATGTCAAAGAAGAAAAGACTGGACTGCTGGGGGCTCAATACAAAAGTTGCAATAGCCAATGATGGTAGGGGGGGATTGGGACTTCCTTGAACGGGAATTGTACAAGGGGGACCCGTAAGTGGGTTTTTGCCGAGCCATCAAATAGACGTTTTGGTCGGCGCTCAAGCCCAGAATCACAGATTAAAACAAACTGAGGGAAGTAAATTAGCGGAGAGAAAAGGAAAGGAGGAGAGTTTCCTACTGGCCGCAGAACGGCTGTAGAAGGTGCGGGGGAAGGCTTTGAGGGGAACGCTCTCAGGGGAAAAGAAAGGGGGTGTGAAACACACCAACCAAAAGGAGGGAATGACACAGAGCGACCGGTCCGACGGGTCATTCAAGTGTGTAAAGTGGCCGGGACACGTTCTGACCCCGCCGAGGTGTGAGCTTTCCCGAGGGCAACTGCCGAAGATGTTTTGTGTACTCTAAAAAACAACACCGGAATGCCTTCGTTGGTACAACACGAAATACGGAGGAGAAGCCGGACACGTTTTCACAAGTCATCATCCTGTCCTAGACCCGAATCGTCACAACACACCTGGAAGGTAAGGAACGAAGCTCAAACGTAAGGGCCGAGTGAGAACGGCTGGGGTTCATTTCACGAGACCGCTGGATAAGGAGCGCGGGGCAGGGAACACAACCGGGAGCGTGCGATTGGGGGGGCATAAAAGACGGGCTTCATCGATGTGGAGTCTCGGTCAGGAAAGGAGGGAACGGGGGGCAAATCCCGAACGATGTCCAAAGAGGATGACAAGGCAGGGCAAGAAAAGTGATTTATGTTTCAAGATACCCGTCTGAGAGGGCATTCCTGAAAACAACAGAGGTGGGAAAGAAAAAACACCGGCCGTTGGTTGTGTACTCATCGTCAGAGGACGCATCCCAAGATGAAGGCGTCAGGAAAAGTTACGGAGGAAGGGGAGGCTATAAACTGTTGCGTGGTTTATTCGCGCAAGGAGTGTGTTTCCGACAAAGTGACCCGTTTGGGGGCCACATGCAACTACAAACCATTACCGGGGGAACAGATGTGAACAGAATGGAGAACACTCGGAAGGGGAGAGACCTGCGACACACGGACCAAAGGACGCAATCTTCCAGATCTGACGAACAGGAAAACCAACAAAACCTCAGTAGAAAGATAACAGGGATGCCAAAGGGGTTTCGAATACAGGAGTTTAAGTTTGGGAGTTTGGGGGATCAACAGAAAAAGTGGTGGACCACACTTCTGAGACGAAAAAGTTTTTGACTTTCTTGTGTCCCCGCCTAGGCAGGGGGTAAATGGACGAGAAGAAAGGACATCACTGGGACGCAATACCCCTCCGGGGCTGCTGTACCCAAAAAATCGCGGTGGATTCGTTGGAAGGTACACAGCTGGGTAAAAGCTCGAGTGCGGGCGGAAAAGGAAAAAATTCGGGCATAGAGATAGGGAGGGGGAGTCGCACAGGGGGGGAAGGAAAGGGACGGCAACCCGGGAAAAAAGAGAGAGGTCCTCGTATTAGAATGGTAAAGAGACCTAGAAGTCTGGTATGGAGCTGGGGGGCCAGGGCCGAAAAACGAAACCCCCGGAAAATCACGCAGAGGGTGGGGCCGGGAATCAAGGGGAGCAACCTAAAAGGGTTTGCGTATCCCCAAAAAAGGGGGGGGGCATTAGCTTGTAGGAATTTTGGGTCAGGAAGAAACGCGTTTACCCCATGTGGGAAGGAGGTTGCTAACAGTTGCTAGGGGTGGAGGTCAAACCCGGATTGAAAAAAAAAGAGGCCACGAAAAATTGGAAACCTTGAGAAAGCCGGTGGGGCGAGAGCGTTTAAGGGGCTGTAACGAAGGAAAGAACTGCGAACGTCGATCTCGGAAAAATCAGTAAGGAAGAAGGCGGCTAGCCACCAGGGCAAGCCCAGCAAAGCGGTTGCAATCCTGGGTGCAAGCATCCAGGCCGATTATTCTAAAGCGGGTATGCAAAGTGGACGGGAAAGGAAATATACGAAGCCCGGAACAATATACTAGCCCAAAAGGGAAAACCAAGAATTGTATTTCGATCGCCGGTCACGGGGAACCTTTTAAATGAGTGAACCGGAGTCTCGATACACCTGAATGCTAACGATAAAATTTTTCCACTCGGAAAAAGGTTCACGCAGTGGAAAAGAGAATCGCGGAGGGGGGGAAAAAATAACAATGGGGTGTGCCGCACGGACAAAGACACGTGCCAGAAACAACTGGGGTTTGTAATAGTAAAGAAATACCATCGCTGAAGACCTGCTCGAATCATGACGAAAGAGGATTTCACAACTAGGGGTGCAACAAGCGGGCCGGAAACGGTTAGATAGCAAACGCTCCCTCTTCGAAGTGTGGACCAGGGGCACGAAAAAGGGGGGTGAGGGAAAAAAATTAAAACAGCCAACTTGTCGTTCCTTCTGGAGCCTCGAGGGGGGGGAGCCGGGACAAATGTGGACGATACAAAAGATCTCGGGCAGGGGGGAAATCGCAAATCTGAGAAAAATAGCCCTACAGAACCCATCCCCCCTTACGCCGTGGCAGTGGAAAGAAGCCAAGGTCCGAGACGGACAGGCTCAGAGAAAACTTAAAGGAATCCATCAAAAACC
>Ga0179593_1492003_pt1 | contig 10140 bp, 8 predicted proteins | sample CZODoug2_1_08_16_FD_185931 | JGI IMG/M metagenome (GOLD analysis project Ga0179593, IMG submission 185931) | Vadose zone soil fungal communities from Angelo Coast Range Reserve, California, USA - CZODoug2_1_08_16fungal (PacBio error correction) | ecosystem: Environmental > Terrestrial > Soil >...
AAAATGTACCATTGACTGGATGTGAAAGGTGCGGGGGAAAGCCCGGGACATGAAGCACCAAAATATGGCAGACAAATGGGGGGTGATTCACATGGGGGAAGAAAACAAAGAGACTCGTACTGAGGGCGCATGTTAGAAAAAAAAAATTGTAATGCAACCAAGTGTACCGAAACGTTAAAACAAGATAGGAAAGGGAGGTTGTGAACTTCAGGATGACTGATCCGTTTCACGGGGAGCCGAAAACATAAGGTGGGCTGCAGTCGGGTTACATACAAATATGGGTTGTATAAGGATGGATGGTCAAATAAACTGCGCGGGGCCTAGGGGATCTTCCTAACCGGAAAACTCTATATCACTGGGGGGCGGAGAGAAAAATATATTGAAAACCGGGCCGACGTTACGCTGTCAGGACGAGAACCGAAAACGACCCTCGAAGAAAAGCACGTGTGGATCGATCAGCTATGAAGGAACGATCCTAGGCAAGAACGAGAGGGACCGGGAAGCTTTTTTGTCGGGGAAAGAGAGCAAGATCGGAATCGGTGACCGAGAGGATGAGGTACCCGGGAATGAGCGATCCGAAAAAGACTGATTAAAGAAGGGATAAAAAATTTTAAGGTCACGCGAGATCTCGAACAAAAGGTTTCTGGGGTGGTGGGGGCATGAAAGAGGGCATTGAAAATCAATGTCCGGTAAGTGGGTGGCTTCAGCACTGAGACGAGTGGGGGAGTAAAAAAGCCAGTGGCGCGGGGAACATACGGGCCTGGGTAAAAAAAAAAAAGAAGAACACCAATGATCATCACCTGTAAGGGGGGATGGGCATCTTTCGAGGGGAAGAAGGGGAGCACGGGAAGAAAATGGTCTGCAATGCTTAACAGACCGGTTTCTTGATCCGAACGGGGGGGGATAGGGGGGGGGAGTGATCGGGAAATTTTAAATAGGGGGACAAATGCCAGACGCTACGGGCCACGAGCCAATGTCACTACTGAGACCACTAAGGAAAATTGCAGGGAGGCGATGATTGAGTGGTCGTGGTAGGTATTGAACAGCAAAAGTGACTAGTGTCATGGGGGCTGCGAAAAACAAGCTCAAACTGGAACACGGTATAAAGGTACAAAACCACAGCAGAAGGGCTGGAGAGGGGGTGGGAGGTCGAACCCATACAAGCGGGGATGAGGGCCGGGTGCGTGACAAGAAGCAGTGTGGGGGCCGGGCCAAGTGGTCAACGTGATCTTGCTTATGATTAGCTAGCTACGCACGGTCACCCTCTGACGAAAAACAGCAAGGGGTGAACCGAGGGGGGAGGATACCTAAAATACTGGCAGTCCGCGGGTGACTAAAAGGGTGCTGTCTTACAAAATAAATCGGGCAGGGCGAGCGCTGAGCAGGCAGGGGACTGTACCTTCAGCTCAAAATTATCGCAGGACGGGTGACCAAAGTAACGGGATGCGGCGACTCTTGTTCAGAGGAAGGTTGTACAAAGAGAGGGTGATAGGGGGGGGCAGGATGGAGGTTTGGTAAAGCAACGACAGTCGTGTGCAGGTCTGGAGGGGGGGGAAAACATAATGCAGGGTGAGTGTCGTGGTGCAGCTCGACGAGCGATCAGGGGGGGTAAGCGCTGGCCGCACAGGAGAGAGACCAACGCTGAGAAACATGTGGCAAACCGAGGTGTGTTCAATTCAACCAAGACTGGTGCCGGGTTACGCAGTGGGTATGGGATGACAAAACGAAATAGGTATAAACAGGACAGGGGAAGAGTACTTCAAAACTGGTAGTGGGATTGTACAAGTCAAAAGGGGTGGGTCAAGCCCTTTAACCTCAGACAGGAAAAAGAAGAGCCGGAAGCTGAGCCTGCCAGGCTTACAAACGCCTAGGGCGAGGGGGGGGAGTCGACCGAGGTCCTCAGTTCAAGAAATTGTGCGGATAGCGCGGTTTTGGGCAGTGGCGGGGTCATGGAACGGCAAGCTGGTCGCGAACCGAGGTCAAATCGTGTCAAACAAATCGCCACTCTGGGGGTGAGTTGAGTAGGGGAAGGAACTGGGCTGTGAAGAGGGAAAAACGTTCTATCTCATAGGGCAGCGACTAATCTGGGGCACAACGCGGGTCGACAAGGGGTATGAGATGCCTATTAACAAGAAAGGGTAGACCAACATGGCGCCCAAGAAATGCGCGAACTCGGTCGGGCTGCGTGGGGTGTTTACAAAGACGAGGCTCTGAATCGTTGAACCGGAATCAATGATCCATCCAGTTTATACACAGCATAGGTACACAATCTGTAAATAAAGATCCGACACATCTCGTGACAAAGACGTCTTTGAGAAGTGCATGAGTCGGTAGAAGGGATGGAAGTTTATGGAGAGGGATCGAGGGACTGATGATTTCGAACTCTCAGAGTGGGGGGCCAGAAAAAATTGGGGAACGCGGAGAAAAAAGGGTCGGGGGAGGGGGAATCAAAGACCTGTGGACGCTGATTGCTAAAAGTTATGAAAGGATCATTCACAAAAAGGACGGAAAGAGGGATATGATACGAACCAAAAAAAAACACTAAAAGTCTCAGCGTCCCAGGGAGTTTGGGGGCCGTAGAAGACGGCTCCTTGCGTTTGCCGTCAACGGGGGGTTAGAGTGAAGGGCCCATCGAAGGGGTTCCAACCCCCCGCGCGCCTGCTGGGCACAAGACACAAATCACGAGGTAACAACCTAGCAAAAACAAGCGAAAGGCGCTGTGGGTGATAACCGGGCTTCCAACAGGGACAAGCGGTCCTACCACTCAATTACTCACTGCGACTTGTCGATAGGGCGGCTAGGACCAAGAAAAAGCAATAAGACACGAATGCGATAGGGAGTGAAACCCGGTAAGGGGTAAGACTTGAAACTTACAGCGAAGGAAGCTTGTGGCAAAAGCGGTACGCAAAGAGCCACCTACAGGTTCAAGACCAAAATTCGGGGGCCGTGAAAGAAGGTAGGAAAACAAGGTCGGCGAGAAAAAATCCCGATTCCGAAAAAAGGTTAGGGAAAATAACAACGCCGAACGCTCAACGGCGCCTAAGAAAGTAAGGCCATGGCATGAAGTGGGGAAGGACGTAGTGTTGTAGGTAAAAGAAAAGCAGCCGTGGGGGATACAGGTAACAAGACAAAAACAAGAACAAGTTCAGGGCAGAACGGAAGGGAGTGGTGTGGGACTGTTCCTATTTGACAAAAGAGAAGTATCGCAACATGATAAAAAGACAAAAGAGCAAAGGCCCTACTGCAACGCGTTTCATGAAAAAAGCGGCATTCAAGGACAAAGGATGAGGCGAAAGAAACAACTAGGTGACAAGGCGCGCCACATGGGCAGCTGCGAAGAACTTGGGGGTCTGGCCGACACGTTCTGCAAACACCATTGCTCTAGACGAACGAACTAGAAGCCTCTCTTCGGCGAAGGGGAAAAGACAAAACAGTGGCAACAAAGAAACGCAGAAAGCGGCGTTATGGGGAAAAAGAAAGACGACCCGGGCATGGAAAACCTTAACTGTCAATAGCCGTCCCGAAGAGAAAGAAAGGACGTGCAGAGGGAAGGCTGGCTGTGGTGGCGACAGATGGACAAAAGACTTCTCGCCGTAAAATCGCCCAGTTCACACGACCAACAACTCGAACCAACACCGTGGCCAAATCGACCGGAGATACATAAAGCACTGCGCGGGGAATTTGTGGACCGTAGAAGAGGGAACCGACACCGAATAATATTGTGTCCGAGCGCCAAGCGGTCCTGAAGTCCGCTCGTAGTATATGCAACAAGCGTAGTAGTTCCTCAAGGGAACAACCCCACTGTGACAACGTGGTCTGGTACAAAAAAAAAGCAGGGACCGGGAATGACTCAAATGTTTGTCGCATGATGGGGTGTGCAAGGATCTGAATATGGCAAGTGGATGAGCCCGAAGGAGGGTTAACAACACCGTGGGACGCCTATGGCGGAATCTACAGAGGGACCCGTGCTGGAGGGCACGGTTATACCACAAGTAAAGGAGAGTGACAAAATAAATTCTTGGAAAAATCAAAAATCTCCACCGTCGCGGCATAAGTACATATGTTCAGGCCACTAGGCTGGGCGTGTGGCAGGGGGGAGTGTGGCCTAAACTACCGCCAAGGAGTACCTTTAGGATGAATGAAAGGAAACTGGGCAGAGCAGGAGGCTGCAATAAGATCGAAGCGAGAAGAGATCGTTTTGAAAACAGAGAGTAAGCCACTGGTCGGATATAGATGTGCACAGACTTCAAGAGGGATCAACAACCCAGGCCAAACAGACCGGGATAGAAAGCCAGCATGACCGTAAAATCGGGGTGTCGCAAACAAAAAATGAAAAAGCGCAAGAAGCAGATGTGTAGGCGAGGGGTGCACAGCTGGGGGAACGGAATGCGCATACTCATAAACTAATGCGGCTACTGCACTCGTGACCAGCTGCAGATTTTCATTAGGTGCAACAGAGAAAGTAACAGGACGGGGAAGATGGAAAGGAACAGTAAATGAACAGGGCTTCCTGTCTGTGATGCTAAAAGAGATGAAAGTTCATCGAATCCAATCAGGCAGGTGGTATCTAAGGATAGGAGTCGACGGAAAGTAGAAAGGGTCGATCAACACTAAGTGCCGCGGCAAGGCGGGAACAGCAGTCCGCGAAAGCAGGAATTAAATAGCAGGAAACAAGAACAAGCGGTCTATAAAACATGGCCGCAGAAAAAAAACGACTCATCCCTCAACGACAACACGTAAAATACCACACGGCAGACTTGACACGGGAAAGAACCTCAAAAAGTCAGGTTAAGGGGCAACACTCTGAAAGGTAAAACGATACGCACAAGGGGTGTGACTCCAAAGGCTGCGGCTGAGTCAGAAGACGTCACCGAACAAATGACAGGGGAAAAAAACGGCTTTCATGGGGGCTCAAAATGATCTCCTGCATCGGGGCGCAAATAGGAAAACAAAGAATTTCGACGGGCGTCAAATACCGGCTCTAAACGCGGGACTCCCCAGCGCATCCAACCGACGTGAAAGGGGTGGGATTGATCCCATTCAGACGGGGAAAGAAGTTGGACCAACGAAGTAACGCAGGAGTCCGACAATAAAAAAAAAATTGACTGCCAAGGATGAGGAGGACCCTAACTGTAAGATGACAAAGTCTAGCTCATTGTCGCACACCCTCCAAAAATAAGTATTTGGGGACGTTGCGAGTTAAGTCGTGGGGGACCCAGTACTACTCCACTCAGAACAACGAAAGCCGGAAGTCGAACGAAAATCTTAAAACAAGATGACTGCAAAGAAACAGGGAGACCTAAATTTCGGACATTCCGGGTAGGAGGGAAAAACTCAGCTGCGTCGAACCCGCATCGTTCCTGGGAAGGGGAACCACCGCCAGAGCATACACCATATAAGAACACACGAGAAAACGAGGAAAAGACGAACTCATACAAATGAAGCAGAAAGTAGAACCGGGAACCTACAAAAGGGAAAAAACTAGAGGCTAATTAGGAAGAATTGGGTCGGAAACACATCGAAGCCCGTGATCGCAGTTACACGAACGGAGGGGTCTAATGGTCTCGGACGCGAATGGCCAAAAAGTATGAAAAAGGGCCCACTTTGTGGTGTAGCGTGGCGACTACACAAAAAAAAAAGAAAAGTATAATTTAAATAGGTAATCAGGAATAGAACATAAAAAAAAAGGAGAGGAAAGGAGATCACCAAAAAAAAAAAAAAATCCCAAAAAAAAAACTTACGACATCCAATACGGTAGGATCAAGGGGTTCATATGGGGAAGAAAGCCACGGAGAGAACAACCCCTACTTCCAAAACAATCCTCACGAACGCCGGTACACAGAGGGCAACGGATGTCCATGTAATAATCAAACATTGGGGCATGAGCACGAGGGGGAGACGCGGGAATGGCCCTGAATGGTGCTGGGGGTCTCGTTCGGGTGGGGCCGAAGGGTCTTCTTATAGCGCAAGGTTGATTCGTTAGTTTCGGAGCAGTTCAAACGGCAAAGCCGCCGGGGGGGAGCCGGGCGTTTGTAATCCGTCGACAAAAACGAATCACACCGGGATAAAAACGGGGAAAAAAAAACCAAGGAGGAGAACAATCGCGAATCAAATAAGCCGGTTTGACACCGGCATCCGTGGGAAACTCGAAAAAAAAAGGCAAGGGTACAGACACTCTGTCAAGTCGGGAAAGTGGCGAGGTTAAGATTATTCGGACTATTGAGACCAGGCCGGTAGAAGCCTGAAAAGGGTGGAAATTTTCTCGAATGGCAGAGACAATGATCCAAAACGTGAAAGACACAAGAGGAGGGAAGTCACCAGAGAGTCCGAAGTACCGTCAAGTGGTGGTAGAATCTGAGTCCTAAGACAGAGGGAGGCGCGCCGTACGTCAGGAGGTGTCACATTTGTCTGAGGGAGCACCTGACATGCGGGGAAGGGGGATCTGTCTATGGCGCGTAAATAGCAAGAGCGTTGGGAAAGGCAAATCTAGCAGGCGGAATTAAAACTGCAAACGGTTTTCCACTACAAATTGTGTGAAGACGGGCGATGGTATCGGAAGGACATGGACCCACAGAAAAAGAAAAGACAACAGTGGAAGGAATCCGAACGTGCTAATAGAGGTCAGGTCTGGTGGACCAATAAAAATACCCGACATGTAACCAGGATGGCATAGGGGGGGGGGAGAACCGTATAATCGTAAACGCAGCTCTCTCAAAAAGAGAACGACAACAAAAAGTGGTGATCAAGAAGGTGATCTACAACCAAAAGACAAAAGAGCCGAAACACACGTTGTAGGATATATACTCATAAAACTCGAAGAAAATCACACGGGAGAGCATCCCAATAGGAAACTAATGAGAGGACGAAAACCCTAAGCGGCGCTGGAAGAAAGGCTCGGGGCAGGGGGGGGCTGGCCCCACACACAGCTAATGACGTGGGTGAATCTTACGACTGACAGAGAAACTCGAAAACGACGTCAAGGGTACAAAAAAAGGGTCAGGTACGGCGAACTAGAGTAGGAGAAATAAGAACAAGCGACATGGAAAAAAACTAACAGCAAAAGGGGCATCAAGTGCAAGTTAAAAATGCAAAAAGCAATGGCGACAATATGTCGAATGGATGACAAAAGGTATTGGAGGTTTAAGGTTTTGGGTTACAGAGATGGTTGGCGCGCGAGCTGTTAGAAAAAAGTCGTCCGCCATACAGTCGTGGCTGAGGGAGAAGTGGCATGGAGCGAAAAAAAGGGGGGAATCAGGGGGGAAAAACTTCCAGAAAAACGAAGCGTAACACATAGCCATTCAATCTTGTGGAACAATAACGGCACGGCGAAAAAAATATTATGGGAATATCGGGGATCGGGCCGAGAGAAGAAGAAGACAGCTCGAGGGGTGGGGATGGTGCCCACGGCAGATTTCGGGAAGGGGAACAGTGGACACTGGACAAGGCAGTCAACGGGGCGCATCTCGACGAATAACACGGCACGTGGGACGCCACTACGGTCAGAAAGCTAGGGGCATAATCAGAAAAAGAACTGGGTATAGGGGCGAAGTATGGCGGCCGTGCACAGTGAGAAGGAACGAGGTTTTTTACTGGGACTCTGCGGTGAAATGGCATCGGAAGTAATTGACGAGTTGGGGACTCGATGTGCCCCAAACGAGACAGCTTAACGCACTCTGTGAAACCGGGGACCATATATCAATTGGCCCTGAGAAAGCGATACGGGGTGGAAGGAAAGAGATATAAAAGGGAAGAACAGTCAGAAAGTGTACTGACGGAATAACCGGGCACAAAAACGGCGAGACAATTCAAGCCACTTCGCGTGGTGTGTTTAAATAATGCTGACGCGAATCGGAAAACAATAGGAAGACCACTGGCCGACAGAAGACACACGGATCCAAGGGACAAGGCACCGTCTACCCAGAAGTACATTGGGATACACAGTCGGGGGCGCCCGCTTAGAGGTCCACGGTAAATCAGTAAAAAAAAAATTTCGCAGTGGTAGCGCGATTTACAGACTCCTAGGATGGAAGCAGGGACCTACTCATGGGAACCACAGAATGTCTGAAGATACGGCGTATATCAATGCGGGGGGGACAAGACTAAGAAGGCTAAAGACCACTGCGACGCTGAGGAAGACTTCGCTGCAAGGCGGACTGGGAAGTGACAGAAAGAGTCACGTAACATCTCAGACAATGGGCCGGAGAAGGAATACTGGGAGGACAGAGTATGATAATCCGCCCTCAAAAAACACCGCAGAACGAGAGACAACAAAAAACCTCTCATAAACAAGGCCTGTGGTTGCTGTAAAGGGGAAAGAGAGGGAGAGGAGGAGAAAATCCTGACAAGGCTGCTGCGGTATGGATTTGCAATGACTGGGTAACATGTCCAAGTTGTAGAGGCAAGGAAGGTAGATGTACGCCAATCTGCGGAAGGGTGTAGACAACTACTAGGGGCCTGGCATTCCCGGGGGGGCCGATACTCTCAAGGCAAAAAAGAGGAGACCGAGTCGGGATCAATGACCTAACCATGACGAAAAGGAGGACAATGGAAAAAAAAAGCGCCCATGCGGGGAAAAGACGTAAATTGGAGGATGTAGAATGGGCAGAGCTGGGGAAAGGCGGCGGGTCAGGTAAAATGGGCCTATCAGGACGTCTGACCAGGGGGATGGTTACCTGTCGGGTGGTTAATAACGGTCCGTAAATTGGGGGGGGACAAAACGAGGAAGAGGCGTGATGACCAATCTGTCCGAGGTGTTGGGGGTTTGTGGCGCGTGCAAGCAAACATAGTTCAGATAGAGGAGGTGAGAAAGTCATGGTGGGGCAATCAATGTCTGTTACGTGGGAAGGAAAAAAGGTCAAATTCCTTGGCTCTTTCTTCATCGGAAGGGGGTGCATGACTCATCGAACCACTATCTATTAATCCGGACAATAGGCCGAGCGGTGATATGCCGGAATCTAAAGATTTTGGTAGTTGCAGCGAGGCGACGGGACAAAAGCCGATACCACATGTGATGCGGTGACCCGGAAGGGATCTAACCATCAATCACCCTCCTGATCACTGCGGTATGGCAAAGGCAAGGAACTTGCAACCTTGTCCTCGCCAGTGCGAGAAGCAGGTGACCTAACAATTGGACGGGCGAACGACATAGCGGAAGCGACGGGTCTGGAAAGGAGGGCGGGCCCACGGCAAAGGACGCGGGTCACGCTGAGCTAGGCATCCAAAGACGTAGTGCAACGTTCACCAGAAGCGGGAAGGCGACTCTTGGGAATTGACACAGGGGCAGGCTCTGGGAGGAATGTGGTTTTTCATTCCTGGATATTTCGATTCGGAGAAAAGAAGAAAGTCGTCAAAGGAGCGAAAAGTAGTGGGAAAACCACGCGCCCATTCTCTACTAAAAAGTCTTGTTACAGCCAGGGGATACACCAATGCCTCACAATCAGGAGTCCAGAGGTGCTGGGAAAAGCGTGACGCTACACAAAATACATTGGGAACCTATTTGTAGGTCACAGCAGGCGCTTCAGGGCCACAAAAGAAGGATGGCGGGGGGGCGAAACGGTCTATTGCAGTGGCGCGTGAACAGACTTTAAATAGGTCGCAGGCTGGTAGGTGGGTTCGTTGAAGAGGTGGGGGCGAGAATGGCTGCCGGATGCGGAAAGCTTCACGATGGGGTGGGAAAAAAGAGTAACTGGCAAAAAAATGGGGAATCGGTTAGGGATAGGGGTGCTGAGCCGTAAAGGGGCCGGGGGGAAAAAAAAACACAGGGGACTTGAGGTGGCCTAGTGAAAGAAAATGACTGGAAGTGAATGGAGATGATTTCTCTAGGAGAGGCAATTCAGGCTCCAACGGTCAAAAGGAATAGTGTCGGCAGAGGGGTCGATCGATGGAAGATCATAGGCCGAAAAAAAGTGGGGAGGTCCCGAAAAAAGGGAGTGCAGCCCAAGAGACGGCGGAATAAGGTCGCCGGTCCAGCGGGAAACGGGTTGTGTCCCCGTCGGCAATCTCAGCAAAGAGTGATCTATGAGCGGTGTGGGCCTAAGGAGTATCGCAACCCACAAAGAAATTACTCTTGTCCTCGTCAGAAACTTGAAGAGGTCGCCCGCGCGGGCCTAAAAAAAAAAATTAGGGACAAAAGACGTTAAA
>Ga0179593_1537598_pt1 | contig 10140 bp, 11 predicted proteins | sample CZODoug2_1_08_16_FD_185931 | JGI IMG/M metagenome (GOLD analysis project Ga0179593, IMG submission 185931) | Vadose zone soil fungal communities from Angelo Coast Range Reserve, California, USA - CZODoug2_1_08_16fungal (PacBio error correction) | ecosystem: Environmental > Terrestrial > Soil >...
AGAGGGGGGGATAGAGGAAGAAGAGGAAGGGGGGGAAGAGCCTTTGTAAATCGCCCCAAGCCGCCGGAAGGGGGGCCTTGCCTCAACTTCAAGGAAGGAAGAGGTAAGAAAGAAGGGGAAGGGCGTGTCCGGACGAGGGGAGAAGGAGGGGAGAAGGAAGTAAAAAGGCTGCTCCCTCCATCCTCTAAAAAAAGTCTGTGGGTCTCTCACGTCCTCGCCAAAGAAAGAGGAAAGACTCCAAGAACAATGCCCGCACAGTTCGAGAAGGAGAAGAAGAAAGTTCGCTTCCATCATTTTCCAGTTGGAGGGGGGTGTCTGCTGCAAAGAGGGGATCGTCCCGGATAACCCGGGTCCGGCGAATACTTCGGGAGAGAGAGAAAGAAAGGGAGAGGGGGGAGAAAAGATGCTCCTTCCGCAGCGTAGACTGAATCTCGTCCAAAACGAAGAAGTTCATTCACGAACCGGCCCATGTGCCCCCTGCAGGGACCGAATGGGGTAAGAAAAAGGGGAAAAAGAAAAAAAGTTGGTTTGAAAGGCACCTACTATAAATCATGTTTTCCATCAAGAGGAAAAGGAGAAAAGGGAGGGGGGCGACGACCAATCCGCGAATCGCGGCCAAAGGGGGGAAAGAAGAGGACAGGAACCGTCTCCCTCGGTCCCAAAAAAAAAATCCTCTTCCGGTGGGAAAGAAATCGTCCATCGTGAGGTTCGACAAAGACGCTCACGCTTCGCCACCAAGGGAGAGGGAGAAAGGAGGAAGTATTCAAACTCCTCGCGCGTCGAGGCCATGTAATCGCTCACCCGAGATGAAGAAGGAAAAGGGGGAGGGAAACCGAGAAATGGGGGAAAAGCTTCCGCCAAAAAGGGAGGGGAAAGGAGAAAAGTCCTCCAACTCCCATTTTCTTCATAATTCTTGAACAGAGAGATGGAAGAGAGAAACCGGTTCCCAAAGGGAAAATCCATCACCGTTTTGGGGGGGAAATCTGCTGCCAAGAAGAAAATAGATTACGGCGAAAGCCGAGTAAGGAAGAAAAAAAAGGAAGGAAAAGAGGGGGGGACTCTCATCCGCCGCCGCCAAAGAAGAATGTTTGTCATCCAGCGAATCCAGGGTAGGGGAAAAGGAAGGGAAGAAGAAAACAACAGGTGCCCGGAAAGCTCGTCGCCAAGTCGCAAAGGGGAAAAAGATCCCCAGGTTCCGGGGGGACAAACAAAAGACCGGCGACAGGTCCGGGCCCGTTGGCGTTGGCCAGGGGGAAGGGGGGGAAGAAGGAGGAAAAGTGGTTTCTGCTGCACATGGAACCGATCCTTCGTCCTTTATACATGTGAGAAAAGGAATACTGCCAGCCTCACCCCATCGGAAGAAGAGAAAGGGGGGGGGGTTTTTCGGCCTGAAAAAAAATGCCCCTTAAATGTGCCGCAGGGGGAAAAGTCCCAGGGGAGGAATCTTACCCCTCACGTCTTTCGTTTACAAAAGGACCACGTGGGCTTATCCCTGCGTGAACGAAAAAAGGGAAAAGAGCTCGGCTTCCTCAATCGCGTGGGGTTTGCCGCTCTAGAAGGAGACCGCTTTAAATAGGGGGGAGGAAGAGAAAGGGACGTCTCCAGCTTTGGGAAGAAAATCCTGCTTTCTACTATCATGAAGGGAAGGAGTAGAAGGGGCAAATAAATTCACAAAAAAAGAGGGGGAAATCTCATTTCTGGATCCTTACTAAAAGAAGCCAAGAGGGACATCAGGCCGCGCCCGAACAAGGAGGAAAAATTATCTCGGGAGAAAAAAAAATCCCACTATCGGAATACTTTAGGAAGAGGAAGAAAAGACCCCCTCGATGCAGGGTGCGTTTTCGAAAGGGGAGGGGGCTATCGCTTTGGGAAAGAAGAAGGGAAGAGGGGTCAATGCACAGGGGAGAAAGCTCTCACCTCTTGCAATGGGGTGAAAAAGGGCAGAGGGAGCGGAAGGGGGGGGGGAATTCACTTGCGAAAGGAAAAAAGAGAAAAAGGAAAGGAAGGAAGTAAAATATTATAGAGTCTCCACTTAGATATCCTAAGAGCTACCATGAAAAAAAAAGGGAGAGAGACTTTTTCACAATCCTACCTGGAAGTCCAAGTTTCCGAAGGGGGAGGGTCAAAAAATCATAGACTTTCGGAAGAGGGAAAGGACGTTCGGACTGATTCTAATCTATCAGAGAAAGAGGGGGGGAGGAAAGAAGTATTGTCGCACGGGTTCTGGCGGAGGGAGGACGGCGAGGGTAATGCTTTTATATGTGCAGAAGGGCCAAGATAGAAAGGGAGTCCATCTAATAGAAAATCCCTAATTTTGAAAGAGAAAGGGGTGAGAAAAAAATGCGCCTGGCGGAGGAGGAAAGGAGGAAGGGAGGAACTTGTGGAGAATTGATCAAGTCGGGGAAAGGAAAAGGAGAGCAGCTGCAAACACGATGGAAGAGAAAGGACATGAGTAACCAGGGCTCAATTGTCCTTCGGAAAAGGGTTCCAACAGGGTGAACACTAAGGACTTGGGAAGGAGGGGGAGAGCTTTTAATATGCAGGGTTGGGCCGGCAAAGAAAAAAGTTACCGGGGGGAGGTCGTTCCATAAAGGAAAACCCCACCGGAGGGAGTCCCAAGGGGATTCCTCTGTTGTATCATTCTTCCCACAAAAAAAGAGAGGGGAAGCAAAAATCGAAAAGGGGAGGGAAGGGGAGGCCCGTTTTGAAATCCACCCCCTGCAAGAGAGGGGTGGTACACCTTTTCACGGAATCCTATTAAGAGAGTTACAGCCGGCTTTACCTTACTCTTGGGGGGGTGGGGGGGAGGCGTCACTTTTAGGGGGGACTGATTGCTTTGAAGGTGGTTGAAATTGATAAGTATGGCTTACTAAACGCGAGATAGTGTAGATTATTACAAAAGGGGTGTATAACAATTAATCACGTGGGGGGAGATGAGTCATGCTGCTGGGAGAAAATGCCTTTGCAGAGGGGCTTTCTCAAGAGAAAAAGGGGGCCAGGATGTCGTTATTTAAGAAAGAGGGAGAGGAAATGTCTGACGGTGATGTCTCTTATAAAAAAAAAAATGGGGAAGATGAACGGCTGCATCAAAGGGGGAAAGGGAAGAAGGGATAGTTTGGAACGGAAGGGTGTTTTGGGAGGAGGAGGAGGGGAGAAGGGGGCACTCCCTTTACCTGGAAGGAAGGCTCTTTTGGAGGATGGGGGAACGGAAGGTCTTCAGAGGAAGGGACAGGGGGGGGCTTCTTTTTTAATCGTATAATGTCAGGGCCTGAAACGCTTTTTTGCTTTGGGGAAGGAGACGAAAGTGACGACACTGGTTGTGGCTTTCAACCAAGAGGGGGGACCTCATCTTGACCAACACGCGGGGTGGGGGGCGTAAGAGGTGACGGCTGGCAAGAGGACTGGAGGAGATGGGGCCAGGTGCTGCCTCCTTTTTCGTACAAGTGATGTCCCCCTCTTTAGAGGAAAAGGGGGAACAGGGTTTCAGTTGCCGGAAGAGGGGGAGATTTTCGGCAGCGACGATTTCCAAAGGAAAAGAAGGAGTAGCGCAGCGTGAAATTAATGGGAAAGGGGGGAGAAAGGAAGTCCTCGCTTAAGGATGATAATCATGTGGAAAAAAAGGAGAGAAGGGCTTCCCGAAGGAGAAGAATTAATCCGGGGCAGACAGAGCAGGCCTCGGGAAAAACCGGGCGCCAATGAAGTCAGCAGTCAACGGAAAGGAGGGGAGAGGGACCCCCTACTTCAGAGCATTCTATGACGGTGGCTTCAGGATGGAAGATGGAACTCAGAGATTTGCGCGTCGTTGCAGCAAGGAGGAGGGATGGAAGGATGGAAGGGCGCAGCATTGGAGGGGGAAAGGAAAACTCCTCACGAGACATACCCTCCCTCAAATGAAGGGAAAGAAAAAAAACGAGACCCAGCAGGGGCAAGGAGCAGGACGGGGAGGGGGAAGGGGGGGAAGGAAAAGAAGGAGGGGGCGATTACAACGGCGATTACAAACAGCGGGAAGAAACTCTTCTCAAAAAGAAAAAAAGAAAGGGAGAGAGCCAACAAATGGAAGAATCGCAGGGGGGGAAGGGGGAAGTTGTAAATCGCCCCCATCCCCGGAAAGATGGTTGCCTTTCCGCACAAAAAAGGGAAGGGAGGAGTTGCGGAGGGAAGGAAGAAAAAGGTGCGCTGCGCTGCGGCCGGCAAGGGAGGCGCCATAGAAAGAACGTAGACAGCTCACGCCGGACAAAATCTCTTGCGTAAAGAAAAAAATCCCCTATGCCGACAAGGAAGAGAGGCGACTCTCGCCCGAAAAGAAAAAGGGGAAAATCTTCCATAGTTCATTTTCTCGGGAAGGCCAAACAAAAAATAAGAAAAAAAAAAAAAAAAAAAATCTATTGGATCTGCTAAAAAGTCTTGGTCTCTTCTTAAAAAAGGTCTGGCACGGCCAGACTTAGGTCCCTCTTCCGGGAGGAAGGCGTAGGTAAGAAGGCCGCAATGCGATACTGAAGATAGGGAAAAAAAAAGAGAGGGGAAGAAGATAACGCCCTCTCAAGCAAAAGCCGTCCGCATTTTTAGAGAAGGGCCAAATCCTCCACTTTGGGGGGGAAAAATTGGATTGAAAAAGTTTCCATCACTCCGCTGCTCGGAAAAAAGGGAGCAGAACCAAAGAAAAACGCGTTCAGGAAGTCACGAAAACCTTCAAAGTCCAGAAGGGAACCAGCTTGTGTGGGAAAGGGATTACACCAGGCCAAGAGGGTAGTTCCTGACCAGATCAAAAGCCATCGATCCTGCTCACTCTCTCCAAAAAAAAAAAGAAGGTCGCAGGCGCTGGAAAAAAACTCCTCTCTCAAGGAGAGAATCCTGGGGAAACGGGAAAGGGGAGGCAGGGCTTCAATCAGAAGGGAAAGGAAAAGTTTCCCGGCCACTTCGAACGAAGGAGGTAAGAAAAAATAAATTAGGAGGAGCATCATCTGTCCCTGGGAAGATACCCCTTGGTCCTCCTTTCTGTGAAAAGAAAAAGGAGGGGGCTACGGAAGACTTCCCGGGCCCGAGAAGAACACCGTTTGAATCTCCGGGGGAGGGGCTGCAAATCCCGCAAATCCCTGGCCCGAAAGAAAAAAAGAAGAGTCAACGAAAACTGCATGCTTAATTCACCCACAGCGGCAGGAAAAAAAAAAGCCCCTCTTGATTCCTTGTTCTCAAAGCGAATCCGTAATGCCGATCGCGTTGCTCAAAAGGAAGCACAGGTCAAGGACACGCTCGTCGCCCAAGTCGGGACAAAAGAAAAAGGAAAAGAGGGAAAATCCCCGCGTCCGGTACACCGAATCCTCGTCTTCTCGTTCGTTGGGACCAGGAGGGAAGGGGGAGGGGGGCAGAGACATTGAGACCATGCCCGAGCCTTCGGGGGGGAACTGGAAGAAGGGGGGGGGGGGGGAGCCTTCTCCAAGCTTCCTCAGAAGCCTTCTTTTGGCAGTACCAAGGAAGGGAGGAAGGGAAGGGACGCAAGGACAACAACAAAAAAGGAGGGTTTTACGAAAAAACGACGCTGAAGGGGGGAGAATACCCCTCCCTCCAAGACTTGAAAAAACCTTTTGAACGGGAGGAAGAAAGGACGGACTAGCCCCTTAAAAAAGAAAGGGAAAAGAAAGAAGGGAGGGGAACTTCTAGTAAAGTCTCTGTTTAAGAAGGTCAGTTCGCGGTAGTCTCCTTTACCTCATTGCAGGAGGAAAACAGGTAAGCCGAGGGCTTCTACCCTCCTTCTTTCTATCATTACAAGTGAGGAGGGCTCTTCTATTTCAGAAAGGGAAAAAGGGGATGTCCAATTTTCTGGAACATCTACCAAAGAGAAGCTTTATCGCCCTCTTCAGGACCCCGAACCCGTGCTCCCACTAAGGTAGGGGGGGAGGGAAAAACAAAAAACGCTCTCTGATATCCTTCAGGAGAGGAGGAGAAAAGAAGCCGCCATTACCTTCTGTTCTCGCGAGGAAAAAAGCGTTTGATCCTCGGCCCGGGAAAAGAAAGTCGGCAAGCCGCGCACCGCTGGCACTGGGGGGGCCCTGTGGGAAGGAGATCTCGGGATTAGAGAGGAATTTTCACATCTCGCATAAAAAGGGAGGAGGAAGGGAGAGAAGTCTCAAGTCAGAAAGAAGGAAAAGAAAAAAAAAAAGGGTGCCTGCGTTTCTATCTCCTTTTCAGGGAAAATTTTCCGGAGGGGGGGAGGAAAAAAAGAAAAACCGCGGTACAGTCCAGATGCGTCGCGCAAGTAAAGAAGGAAGAGAAGGGGGGGTCTTTGTGCGCGCTATCAAGCACTGTTTTGCCTTGCTCGGCCAGAAAGGAGGGGAAAAAGGGAAGAAAGGTGGGTTTCAAGGTAGACTGTTCCAGAAAGGCAAGGAAGAAAGTGAATTTCTTGTCCTCGAAGCGAAAAAGGAAAGTATAGAAGCATATTGTAGAAAAAGGGAGAGGATGAAAGCTTGGCGAGATTTTTCAAAAGCGAAAATGCTACCTCAGGAGGAAACATCGCCTAGAGGGAAAAGGCCTCACTTCACAGTCATATTACGGAGAAGAGGGAGGGTAAAGCAAGGGGGAATGCAACTTTGTTCCAAAGGGGGGAAAAAAACTTTTTAAGTTAGGGGGGGGGTCAGATCCAGCAAGGAGGAAATGTAACAGCGGAACATTTCCCGGGAAGGGAAAGAAAGTGGCATGCCTAAAACCCCACCTGAGGAAGGGAATATTTTTCTGAGGAAGGAAACGGCAATGTCCTCAAGAGAAAGATAGGGGGGGAAAGGTGCGCCTCCACAGCGCCAGGTGCTACCGTGTTTCATAGGGAAAGAAAAAGGAGAAATCGATAAGGTTTCCTCGGGTGTACCGGAAGAGGGGGGAAGGGGGGAGGGGGGGCTCACTTTTGATTTGCGAAAGAGGAACACTGTTTATTGAAGAAAAAAAAAAACAAAGAGAATTCTAATTCGCTGGATGACAAAATGACCAGGGGGGGAGAAAAAGGCGGGGCTGCGTGCCGGATTATCAGAGAGAGCGATGCATGTGTCAGAGTTCTTTGACAGGAAGGGGGAAGGAACGCAGTGATTTGAGGGGAGGGAAAGAAACTCTTATATTCAAACAGGGGGCCTCGTTTAACGTTAAGTAGAAAAAAAAGAAAGGGAGCGGGACAATATGCAGCAAATTGGGGGGGGAGGAAGGAAAGGGGGTGTGTACTAATTTATTTTGTGGGAGCATGGGTCAATCCATTACCGGAAAGGAAAAGAAGGGGAGAACGATTAACCTTAAAGCTGCTGCAGGAAGGAAACCGCTGCTTCTTTTTAATGAGAATTAAAGAGGACTTGCGCTCCTCGGGGGGGAAAAGAAGGGGGAGGAGCATAGGGGGGAAGAATTTTATTCAAAAAGAAAAAGGGGAGAATCTTGACAACACTCTTTTGGATGGCTTTCAAGGGAAGAGGAGAGGAGGGCGTCGTCGAAGGGGAGGAGGGAGCAGCTGAGCGTGATGCACCAAATGCATCCCATGTGTTTTGAGGGGGAAGGGAAGGGGAGAAGAGGGTAGTGGTGCGGACCGGCATGGTGCAAAGGGGGGAGAGGGGGGGGCGATTTCGAGTGGTGGTACGAGATGCCTTATTAGAATAATTTTGGGAAAAGGGGAAAGAGAGACGTCATAGCGCCGAAACTAATCCGGAAAAGAAGAGGGGAGGGAAAAAAGGCAGCATAACCGCGCCAATGAGTGAAGAGAGAATTTCCTCCCCTACTGCGCAGGGAGGGAAAAGAGGGGAGTAATGCGTATACGGAGGAATGAGGGGAGGGAAAGTGCTTCAATGCGATTTGAAATGCATCACAAAGGGGGGGGGATAAGGGGATATGGGCCTGTCTCGCAATGTGGGGGGAAAAAAAAAAAGGCGCCCTCCGCACTTGAAGCAAAGCCTGTCCCGTAAGCTCCCCACCTGAGAAAAAGAAAGGAAAAGGAAGGCGGGTGGGTTTACTTTCATTCGGGGCTTGGGGGGGAGGAGAAAGGAGGGATCCATTTTGTGGTGTTCGGGGGAATACACAACAAAGGGGAGAAAAGATTGCTAGCGCCAGAAAAACGCCTTGTGTACTCGGAATCTCACAAAAAAAAAAAAAAAAGCACCAACAAACCGGGGGCCTTGGGGGAGGGGGAAGAATGAGAGAGAAAAGACGGGCGGGTCCCTGCGCTAAGGCGCCGTCTGGCGGCATCAAAGGAAAGAAAGAAGACGAAGAAAGAACGTCCCTCACTAGGGGGAGGGAAAAAGGAAGGAAGCAATTTCGGGCAATATCCCGATGCCTCCGGAGAGCAAAAACCCGAAAAGAAAAAAAAACTCTCTCGCAGTATGGGAAAAAGGTCCAGTTTTGAACGGCTGACTTCATGGGAGAGGGGGGGGGGGGGGAAAAGGAAGTCGGCTGCGACGGCTGGTGAGAGGGGAAGAAAAAAGAAGGAAAATTTTCCTTCTAATAAGAATCTCTGTCCTGTGGAGGGGAGGAGAAGGAGAACAAATTCCGGGAAAAAAAAGCGTAGCCCACAAGTTACAACTCTCCTCTCATCAAAAGAAAAGGGAAAGGGGGGGATAAAAATCGGCACTGCAAAAGCCATCTTTTGTTTTGAGCAAGAAAAACAAGAAAAAAAAGGAAATGAACTAATTTTTCCATCACGCAGGAAAAATCGTGCGACGCCATCCTCGAATCGAGGAAGAACAGGGAAAAAGGAAAAGATGACCCGCTTTCCAGCGTGGGGGAGAGGACACCACCTCTTCTTGTGAAAGGAAAGTAGAGAAAAAGGAGGGGGGGGGGAAAAGGGAAGCGCACTGAAAACACCATCCGGAGAGGAAAAAAAAAGAGTTCGCATGCGCTCAAAGCTCCTGCACAGCCCCTTCCAGGGAGAGGGGGAAGAAAAAAGAGGGGAAAGAAGCAATGGGTTGAAAAGGCGAACGAAGTAAGGAGAAAAAAAAAAAAGAATTCGTCAAAACCATCACGTCCTCAGAAGGGGAAAAAAGGGGAGAAGAAGATCCAGATCAAAAGCGGTTTGATCCAGACTGCACCGGGGGAAAAAAAAAAAAAGGTTGCACTCTAGGGCTGCCCCAGAAAAAGAAGGCCAGCGAATGCCGGGAACGGCGTCCCCTCCCTCTTCACCTGCATGAGGAAAGGCCCAGAGAGAAGGGAAAAAACCTCCTCCGCCCCGCTGAGGAAAAAGAGAGGGCATTTTGTCATCAAGAAAAAGAGGGAGGGGAGAAAGGCGTAAAGACAACCTGTTCCGTTTCAAGAGAGGGAGGGGGAAAAGGAAAAGGGAGAAGGGGAACGGTAACTCCCCAGCTGTCCTGTAAAGAACACGTCCTGCTACAGTGTTCCGAGAAGAGGAGAAAGGAGGTTAGATTGTGAAAATATAGGGAGAGGGGGAAAAAAAGAAAAAAGAAAAAGGCCTCGCCTTCGCCCGGCAAAACAGTTGGGCATCCTTCTCAAAAGGAAAAGAAAAAAAAAAAAAAACCTTCGGGGCAGTAACCCGCAGGTGGGGAAAGAAAAATGTCATTGAACTCACCGTAAATTGGAAAGAAAAAAAGTAAAAATCATTTGGCTGTCATCGGAAAGAAAGAGGGGAAAGTCTTCTTGTTACAACCTGGATCCCTGCTTGACGCCGCCCAGGGGAAAGAGGAGAAAACAAAGGGATTGAAGTCGAGGAAAGAGCAGAAAAAGAGGCTATCCTTTTTGCAAGGAGGTGAGCTGGGAGTCTCCATCGGAAAAGGGGGGGAAAGAAAAGAGGTTTAAAGCCCGTAAGAAAAGGAGAGAAAATCCTCTTTCTATCATTACAAGGGGCTTCGATTTCAAGAAAGGGAAAGAGGAGGGGGGGGCCGAGAATTTCGGGAAAAGAGAAGAAGGGAAGAGAAAAGGGGGCTTTAAGCGCCCTCTTTCTCCTCGAAGGGCGCCACTACTTGATTAGAGGAGAAAAATACAATCGGATATCTTCGGCATCGAAGGGAGAGAAAAAAAAGAAAAGCCAGTACCGCGGGGGGAAAGAAGACCAATCTTTGTAAATCCTCCGTCCACTTGGAAAAAAAAAAAAAAAAGGGGGAAGGGGGGAAAAAAAGGGAGCTAAAAAAGTGTCACTTGTGTGACACGGGGAAAGGGGGAAAAATCTGATTG
>Ga0179593_1600782_pt1 | contig 10140 bp, 13 predicted proteins | sample CZODoug2_1_08_16_FD_185931 | JGI IMG/M metagenome (GOLD analysis project Ga0179593, IMG submission 185931) | Vadose zone soil fungal communities from Angelo Coast Range Reserve, California, USA - CZODoug2_1_08_16fungal (PacBio error correction) | ecosystem: Environmental > Terrestrial > Soil >...
TTCACCAATCTTCAATCGCCTAGGAAACTCTATTGGGGAGAAAAAAAAAAAGGGGGGGGGAGGGGGAAGAGAGGAGGGTCCTCTTTGGTTCTGCATCGTTTACGATTCGCATTTGATTCGGGGGTAGGACCAGGTGGAAGAAAAAAAAAAAAAAAAAAAAACGCCTCTAGGAAGAAAAAAAAAAAGGGGAAAAAGGAAAGGAAAAGAGAACCGTGGGCTTCAGCAGGAGACGCCGGGACCCTTCGCGTTTGATCATCTCGTAGTGATGTAAAGATGGGGAAAGAAAGAAAAAAAAGGTGAGGAAAAAAAAGAAAGGGTCTCGCACATCCTCCTTTGGGCCAGGATCGTCATGCCCGCTAGGGAAAAACCAGCGAAAAGGAAAAGGGGGAGGAAAAAAAGGAAAGAGGGGAAAAGGGGCACGGCGTCGTCGTATAGGATGCGTTCATAGATCTCGTCGGAGAACAGCAAAGGGGGGGAAAAAAAAAAAAAAACGGGCGTGAAAAAAAAAAAAAGGGAAAGGGGAGAGAGGGGGATTTGGCTTCGACGTTCGCCAGTTCGTTCATCCATTTCGGCGCCCCTCGTCGCACGGGGGGGGAAAAAAAAGACGGGTAAAGAGAGGGAGGGGGGGGGGGGGGAAAGGGACATTGCGACAGCTCGGAGACTCCTTGTCCAGATAGAGTATTCGACGGAAACGTCGTAAACGAAAAAAGGGGGGGGGGGAGGACTTAGGGAGGGGAGGGAGGAAGATGGGGGGGGGGGGCAGTTTCGCACTATCTTTCGACGATTTCTTCGTTTTTCTTCGAGCCGAACGGGGCCGGGTGTGACGAGGGGGAAAGGGGAAGAAAAGGAAAGTCACCGGGAAGAGAAAAAAAGAAGAGGAAGGTGGCGCCAACCCCCCCGTAGGTGAAATTTCCCGGTGTGTTTTCTTCCCGACCTTATCTTGTGCGGGGGCAGGATAGGGTGCGGGGGAGAAGAAGGAGGAAAAGGGGAATCGGGGGAAAAACGGAAGGCAAAAAGAAAAGAAACTGAGAACTGCATCGCGTGGCCAGCCGGTCAATTTTTATCGTCCCGCCAAGCACCCGATCCTGACCCTCGCACAGATCAGAGGAGGGGGAAAAAAAGGGGGGGAGGAAAAAAAAGAAAGAAAAGAGGGAGGGGGGATATCCTCAGTCCCGCATTTGGCCCCACTTCTCCTACTACTTGCGCTTCCCTGTGCTCGAAGAGGCCAATCCGGCGAGAGAAGAAAAATAAATCTCAAAGAAAAAAAAGGAGGAGGAGAAGAAAAAAATACATCGTCGCCGCGATCGTTCGCAACCTGCCCAACGCGTCGGGCGAATCCGCCTCCAAGGGCCTTCTCCGCCCTACCGCCTTCTCTCAGTACTACACAAGAGCTGGGCTGGGGAGGAAGGGGGAGAAAAGAAAGTACCCCCAAAAAAAAAAAAGGAAAGAAGGGATAAGCCCGCCCCGGACTACCCCGCTGTGGACCTCTTTGTCCCCCTCTTTCCTTCGTCTCCGCGGTGAACTAAATGTGCCGAAGAAGGGGAGAAAGGGAAACGAGAGGGAAAAGGAAGAAAGAAAAATGCCTTGATGTCTTGCCGTCGATCGCCGCGTCGCACAACCTGACGACGAAGAGAAAAAGGAAGGGGGGTGGAAAGAAAGGGGGAGGGGTCGCCCCTTCCGTGCTTGACCCTGACCTTCGGCGGGTCTGTCCATGTGCTACCGGTTGGAAACCAAAAAAACAACATGAAAAGGAAGGAGGAAGGGGGGGGCGATCCAGACCGCTCTTTCCCTCCGCTCACCGTCATCGACGACCTGGGGATGAAGGGAAGATATGAGGGGGGAGGAGGAGGGAAGGACAGTCCCGTAATCTTGACCCTACTGTTTCACCCTATCGTGGACACGAGCGGCTGTGCATGAAAGGAGAAAAAAAGATAGAGAAGGGAAGGAGGAGAGGGGAAAAAAGACTGCAAGCAAACCTAGGACCTACTCTTTCACTTACCCTCATCGCCGCGCTTCCTAAGAAAAGAAGGAAACTCGAGGAGAAAAAGAAAAAAAAAAGGGGAGGGAAGAGGAAAGATAGAGATTTCACAATCTTCAATCTCCTCTTTAGCGAGGCGCTCGGAAGAAAAGAGAGAAAAAAAATTTGAGTAGAGTATGGGGTCCTCGTTTGTTCTTCATCTTTACTATTCCGCAGTTGGGATTTGAAAAAAAAAAAAGGAAAAAAGGGAAAGAGTAGGCCAAGATCGGGTGCAATTTTTTGGGTTTTTTTTTGGTAGGGAAAAGGGGGAGGAACGAAGAAAGGAGAGAGCCAGAAGAGAAGGGAACAACCAGGTCTTTCGATTCGTGCGCTTAGGACATCTGCTGTCTGGCTTCGCCCACTGCGACGGCAGTGAGGAGAAAAGGGAAAAAGGGCATTTTGAAAAAGGGGGGGGAAAAAAAGAAGGGGGGGCAGGGTCAGCACGTCCGGGCGCCCACTGCCATCGTTATTGCCCGTCTGTCGTCGTGAGGATGCGGTCAGAGATAGAGGGGAGGGAAGAAAGCTTCCAGAAAGAAGAAGGGGGGGGAGGGGGGGAAGAACACACAGCGCCCGTGGTGCGCTCTTTTATCTTGCTTCGCCGTCGGCACAGGTCGGGCATCCAGGACAAGGAGAAGAAGAAAAAGGATTTGAAAAAGAAAAGGGGAAGAAGGGGGGGGGCAGTAGCGCGTGCAGGGCCATGGCGATCATCTCGGAGACGCCTTTGCCATATAGATGGAGTCCGAACGTCAAGTCCCGTAAAAGAAAAGAGAGGGGGGAGAAGAAAATTCCCTGGGGGGGAAAGGGAAGATGGAGAGGGGGGGGAGGGAAGGAGAACCGGGGCCGGGTTGCCGATTTTTAGCTTGATTATCTTTTCCCTGTCTTCTCTATGCCGATTGGCATCGGCGAGCAAAAAAAAAAGGAACAACTTGAAAAAAAAAGGGGGGAAAGGAACGGGGTGTGTCTGCCCCGAAGCTTATCTTTTGCGAGGGTCCAGGATCTTTTGTGCTTTGCTGCCGATACACAATTGACCGGATTGCACCGAGAGGGAGGGAGAGAGGGGACTGAGGGGAAAGAAGGGGGGAGACGGGGGGAAGAAGGGGTAAATGTATATCGGCCGCCAAGCGCCTATCCGACCTCTCACCATATCCATCTTCTAGTGCAGCCCACACACCGGGAATTCACCTCCGGGGGGGGAAAAAAAAGGGGATCGAAGAAAGGAAACCGCATAATCAAGCTCACATCTGCAACCCTTCCCCTTCGGTTCGACTCACCCTAGACATCGTCTCCTCTATCGTGCGCACCTGCCCACCAGAGGAGAGAAAAAAAAAAAAAAAAACCAAAAGGAAAAAAAGGAATGAGAGGGGGGGGAAAAGGGAGAAAGAGATGATCGCCATGGCCCTGCACGCCGCTAACTGAACACCTTCTACGATTTCCTCATCCCGGCCCCGACTACCCGAGGGGGGAAAGGGAGGAAAAAAAGACCTGTGCGACGAAAAGAAAAGAGAAAAGGGGGAGACTGGTGGTTATCACCCTAACAACCCGACCTTCTTCTTTTTACTCCCTCGACATGCCTTGGGGGTATTGGAGAGGACACAACAGGCATCCTCTATACTACGACGCCTTTCACCTCCCTATTTCGTGGTCGGCAAAAAAGGGAGAGGGGAGCTGGAAGGGGGGGAAGGGAAGGGGGAGGGGAGGTTGTTGACCGTCCCGCTTCCATCCCTCATCTACCTAGAGGGCATGAAGAAAGAAGGGAAAAGGAGACTGGAGGAAAGAAAGCGCTTTCCTCCTCGTCACTTCATCGCGAAAGGGGGGAAAGTAGGCTGATCGATCAGCTTTACGCTCCTCACCGGAAAGAGGGGAAGAAACTTAGAAGAAAAGGAACAGAACGGGACCTAAGAAAGGTGCCCCTATCTTTGACTACTATCTTCTTCTGGTGTGCCTGGAGAGGGGAGATGCAGAAAAAAGATCACCTTCTCATCGTCACTCTTCCTCCCACCGATGACCTACCGAGGAAAGGGGGAAAAAAGCGTCAAGAAAGAGATCTCGCTACCGATTCTATTTCCCTTGTTGCAAAACCAAAAAAAGAAGAAAAGAGAGTAATTTCACCAATCTGCAATCTCCTCGGATCGAGAGCGCTCGTTGACTCCGCTGCCTCAGAGGAGAAGAAGGGAAAGCGGAGAGGGGGGAATCGGTGTGCGGCAGCGTGACTATGCTCCAATTTGATCGGGGGTCCGGCCAGTTGAGAAGAAGGCTACCAGAAAAAGGGAAAAGGAGGGAAAATGCGGGAAGCAGTACAGCGCGCCCTTGGGCTTCACGCAGAGACACGGGGAAAGAAAGGAAAAGGTAAGAAGGGGAAGCCGGGCATCAACCATGTCTTCGATGCAGGGAAGCGGGGAAGAGGGGGAAAAGGAGAAAGGGTTGGCCATGGATCGTCTGCCCTCGATTTATCTTCGGGCAGTTGACCGGGAAGGGAAAAAAAACAAAAGGAAAAGGAAGGGGGGCGACCACGGCCATCTTGATTGCACTTTCGTCTTCTAAGAGGATGCGGTCATAGTTCAGGGAAAAAAAAGTCAAAAAAAGAAGGGGAGAGGGGGAGGGAACACCGCGCCGGTCGGGTTGTTCGTGTGATCACCAACAGAGAAAGGAAAGGACGAAAGGAGAAAAAGGGGGAAGGGGAAACGGGCGACCTGCCGGCCATCGTGTACACCTCTTCCACAGCGGTAGTCCCGGGAAAAGCCTGTGGGAGTATCATCTCTGATACGCCGTTGCCCATATGATGGAGGAGAAAGAAAAAAATAAGTATCTGGGGAAAAGGGGAGAAAAAAGGGGGCAGGTTGCGCACTATCTCTTCTACGATTTCTTCGGGTGGCTGAGAAGGCAGAAAGAGAGGGGAGACGGATTGGCCTCTTCGATCACCTGGCCTCTCACTTCTTAGGCGACGTGGAAACATTGCGGGGAGGAAAAAAAAAAACCCCAAAGGAAGAGGGGTCGAGTTTCCAGTTCCGTTTTGCTTTCGTCCGATAACAATTGACCCGGCTTGGCAAAAAGGGGAGGGGGAGGAGGGTCTACAATGAAGGGAAAAAAAAGGGGAGGAAAAAGAAAGACCTGTAAACTGCATCGCGGGTCAAGCCTTTCAATTTTTTATCGTCCGCCAAGACCCGAGAAGAAAAAAAAAGAGAAAGTCATTCACCAGGGGGAAAGGGAGAAGAGGAAGCAGCAGTTGCAACGTCGCCTACTACTGCCGTCCCTTTTCTCGAAGAGCCAATCGGCTCGAGAAGAAAGGGAAAAGACGTGCAACCAAAGCGACGACCATCTTCGCCGCTCATCTTTCTCAACCTGCCCAAAAAGGAGGGGAGAAGAAAGCCCGAAAAAAAGAATCTACTACCACCGCGCTGGGCTTGGAAGAAGGGGGGGAAGGGGGAAAAAGCCCACGAAAGAGAGAGAACTGAACACTCTGCTACTAGTCCACCTCCCTTCCCCGGAACTAAAGGGGGGGGGGAAGGGGAAAAACACTAAAAAGGAGGGAAAAAAGGGAAGAAAGGGGAGAAGCCAAGATCACCTAGCTCACCAGGTCTCTTTTTTTATCAACCCGAACAAAAAGAAGGAAGGGAGATGAAAAGAAGAGGCCCTGGCTTCACAACCTTTTTCTGTTCTCCGCGAGGGAGAGGAACCTAAGGAAAAAAAAAAGAAGGGGGAGAAACCGACCTTCTTCTTGCTGTCCAAGGAGGATAAAATAGTTTGAAAATAGAGGGGAAAGAAAGCGCTACCTAAGGTCATGACGATCCTTGCCAAACATGCGGCTTGGAGGAAAGGGAAAGAAAGGGGCAGCTGTCCTCCGCGCACTTCATCTACTACCTGGTGCTGAAAAGGACGTGAAGAAAGAAAAATCTCAACGCTACCTTCCCGGCTCCCAAGACGCAGAGGAGGGACCGAAAGCTTTGCCCCTAAGGTGAAAAAAGAGGGCAGGGAAAGAAAGAGAGAAGCGAACGCATCTGCTGGTGCAGGGGAGAAGGGACCCGAAGAAAAAAGGGGGGGGACACCGCGAGTCCTGACCCGCATCGCGCGTCTTCCTCATCACCTAAAGAGAGCAGAAAAGAGGGGGGGGGAAAAGAGAGAGAAACAACACTGAGGAGGAGGAAAGAGAGATATGTCAACAAGCTGCAATCGCCTCGGGGAAAGAGGGGGATAGAAAGGTCCTTCATCTCCGATGCGGTGTCGGGAAGAGGAGGGGAAAACGATGCGAAAAAAGAAGGGAGAAAAAAAGAAAAAGGATGCTTCGCTACTCATCATGTCCATGCACAAGCGCCGTCGTCAAAGGGAGAGGGGAAAGCCGGAGGGGAAAGGGGGGATTCCACGCATTATGACCCGGAATCGCTTGGAAGGGAAGAGAAAAATTAAGAAAAAGGGATTCGATTCCTTTCTCGGAGGAAAAACAGAAACCGCATGTTTTGCCAGTATCGTCCATGCCCTCTGGGAGAGAAGGGGGACGAGGGGAAAAAGGAAAGGGGACAGCCCTCGCGACGTCGGTCAGCCCGTCCGGGCGACAAAAAAGAAGGAGAGAAAAAAGGGGGGGGGCCGCCGGGCGATCGCGTCCAGACCCTCCAGCATTCGCGGAGGAAAAAGGGGAAGGCCAGGGGAGGGGGGGAGACGACGTCGGCCCATGTCGGTCATCCATCGGCGCCAAAGAGGAGAGGCCGCAAGAAAGAAGGGGGGGGGAGACCTCGTCCGCCTGTGTCATTAATCTCTTGCTTGCCATGGCGATCAAGAGGGAAAAAGGGGGAAAAAGGGAGAAAGGAAGAAGGGAGGTGCGGGCGGAGACCAGCAAGGCCTTGGAGTCGGAGTAGCCCGACGAGGGGGGGGGGAAGGGAGGGGGAAAGTTTGAGGGGGGAGAGGGGAGGATGCGGTGCCCCGGTCTGCTCGACCGATTGGCCTCTTCGAGCACCGGGAAGAGAAAAAGGGATGGAAAAAAAAGGGAGGGGAAAAGGGAAAGGGGGGGGGCTGCCCTCGAGCTGATCTTTTCGATGGTCAGGATCGGGTGCTTGGCGGCCGATAAACGTGGGAAAAGGAGGAAAAAGAAGGAATAGGGGGAAGAAGGAGATGTCGACCCCACCTATTCCCAATTACATAACCTTAGACCACTGCATCGCGGGGCCAAGCCGGTAAAGGGGAAAGAAAAAAAAAAAAACAAGAGAAAGAAAGGAACCTCCGGGGGGTGTTGTCTCACACCTAAGATCTGCTGGTGGAGTACTTAATCAAAGGGTACGCGGGGGGGGAAAGGGAAAAAGGGGAAGAATCAAGCTCAACATCGGCAACCCGGCCCGTTCGCTTCTACTCACGCCTACGACATCGTCGCCGCGATCGTGAAAAAGAAAAAAGGAAGGCCGCAAGAACACCCTCGCTGGGCGTGAGACGTGGGAAGTAGAAAAAAAAGGGAGCGACATGGCCCCTGCACTCTCTACTGACACCAAAGGAGAGGCATAAAAGGAGTGGAAAGAGGGGAAGGGCGGTCGCACCGGTTCACTACCTTTGCTACTAGGCGCCGGACCTGGATGAAAGAAAGAGTGAAGGAGAGGGGGGGGGGGGTGATCAACCCCGAACAACCCCTACCTCGCGGTGTACAGAAAAAGCTATCTCCCCTTCTTCACAAACCTTTTTCTGGGAGAAAGAGAGAGAGAAAAGAAGTGCACATCCCCTATTTCCTTTTTCTCAAAGAAGTGAGAAAAGAAGGAAGGGGAAGGGGTCCGTTCCGGTCTTTTCTGTGTTGACCGGCCCAGGAAAATAAGGGGAAAGGGGAAAGGGGGGAGGAAGGTGGCGCTAACTTTCCTTTCCGCAGTGGCGATAACAGGGGGGAGGGAAAAAGAGATCCAAAGGAAAGGAAAGGCGGTCTTCTTCTCTATCATTCGTTGACAGAAAAGACGAGGGAACGGCTTCTCCTTCCCTTCTTGACGCCAAGTGCTCGCCGGGAGGAGGAAAAAGCAAAAGAAGGGGGGGAAGGACTGCTTCTTAGCTAACGCATCCTTCTTTTCAGTTTCGCGGCTGAAAGGGAAGGGGAAAAGCAATCGGAAAGGGGAAAAAATCGCGCGCTTTCCTCATCACCTACAAGCAATATATCCTAGCGTAGCGAGAGAAGAGAGAGGGAGAGAGAAAAGCTGGGGAAAGGGGAGAAAAAAGAGGGGACGAGGGGAGGCCGAGAGCGCTCGTTCCTCTCTTCTCCTCTACGCTCGGCTCGGGGGGGGGGGGAGAGAAAGGTCAGGGGAGGAAAGGGGAAGAGGACCCCTGACCAGCAGGATGCTTTCGCTACTCATCAGTTCCCTTCCCATCCTCCTTCGTCCACTGATCGGGTTGCACGCTTCCGGTCCATCTTCGAAAAGAAAGGGGGGGGAAAGGGGGTTTGAGGAGAAAGGGGAAAAAGGGAGTCGATGCCGTGCGCGTGTTACCTCGCTGTCTTGATCGCCCACTGGCGACGGAAAAGGGAAAAAATGAAGAAAGAGAAGGGGAAAAAGCAAGCCGGACAGGAACCCGGCCACCCGGTAGCACTTAACCCTCCTAGAAGAAGGAAAGGGAGGAAAAAGGGGGCACGGAGGAAGGAAAAGAAAAAAAGGGGGGGCCGCGGGCGATCGCGGCCAGACCCTCCATCATGTCTCGGGAGTCCACCGCGCCGGTCGGGTTGTTAGGGGGGAAAAAAAGATTATAGGGAGAAAAAAAAAGAGGCGCACAGGAGTGCACCGGGCGACTCCTTCCATCTTTACACGCGGTCCACAGCGGGTAGTCCGGGCAGGGGGGGGAGGGGAAAAGAGGCTGCGGGGGAGGAGAAGGAGGGGGAAAACGTTTGCCCAGATAGATTGAGTCTTACTTCCACGTCCGTCCACGCCCAGCGCGGGGGGGGAGGGAGAAAGGAGGAAAAAATAACAGCAAAAGGGGAGAAAGTGAGCGGCGACGAATGTCGTCGGGTGGCTTCTAATCCTAACTTTCCTTTTTTCCTGATGTTGATCGGGAAAAAGTAGGGGGAAAGGGGAAAGGGTCCAGAGAGGAAAAAAGGGAAAAAAAGGGAGGAGGGAGTAGTCTCCACAGCAGATCTTCTTTTTACTGAGGGGGAGGAAGAGGGTGATTGCGGCCGATAACAATTGACCGGCTTGTCCTCCCCCCGGAGGGGTGGGGTGAGGCGAGGGCGATGTGGGGCGTATGGAGGTATTGATGGATCGGTAGGAGAGGAGTAGGGAGGCGAGCGGGTGGGACGGTAGAGGGGTGGGGGGTGTTGAAGAATATGAGGGGGGGGGTGAGGGGATATCTGTGGGGGGGGTGGAAAAAACGGCGGAAGAGCAAAATGTGAGAGAGGGTTGTGAGGTGGATATGGGGGGGATGTGGGGGGTAGGCATAGATGAGGCGGAGTAGGAGTAGAGGGGATTTAAACAAAGAGGCCTGGTGGGGTTCGAGAGGAGGTTAGAGTTTCCTCCCCCCCCTCGATGAGGGTGAGAAACGGTGATGAGGGAACAACGGAAAAGGAGAAGGGGAGGAAAAGCCGGTCAATTGTTTATCGGCCGCCAGCACCCTCATCCTTACCCTCTCACCAGATCAGCTTCGATTGCAGCCACACAAGGGGAAATGGAAAAAGAAGGTGCGGGGGAAAAAAAAAAGGAAAGGAAATCGGCTCGAGCACCGGGCACCTCATCCTCACTCCTCACATCTTCAACCCGTCCCCGTTCGCTTAGGGGGAAGAAAAAAAAAGAGGGGAGAAAAAAAGGAAAAGGCAGTCGCGCAGTACTACAATACACCCCTGTTCTTGGACGACGTTGACGTCGACTCCATCAGGAGAAGAGGGGGGGAAGAGGAAAGAAAAACGAAAAAAGAAGGGGGGGGGAAAGACTGGCCGGCGGTCCCCTGTTTCACTACCTTTTCGACGAGGGCGCCGACTGGATGCACGAAAAGGACGAGGAAAAAAAAAAAAGGCGCGGTGTACTCCCGAGAAAAGGAGGGAGGGGATGAAAGAGGCCCAGGGGGGGGGGGAAAGAGGGGAAGATCCTCACGACGACGCCTTTCACATCCTATGCTTTGTCGCCCCGGCGTGATGAGGGAAGAAGAGAGGGGGAAAAAGAGGGCGTGGTGACCGGCCCTCTTCAACC
>Ga0179593_1274867_pt1 | contig 10139 bp, 12 predicted proteins | sample CZODoug2_1_08_16_FD_185931 | JGI IMG/M metagenome (GOLD analysis project Ga0179593, IMG submission 185931) | Vadose zone soil fungal communities from Angelo Coast Range Reserve, California, USA - CZODoug2_1_08_16fungal (PacBio error correction) | ecosystem: Environmental > Terrestrial > Soil >...
TGCTATGCTTGACCCAGGGGCTAGGGACCAAAGGTACCGACGCGACGTGCTCCAATAAAGGTCGTCACGGGGAGGAATGGAAAAATTTTCCCAAAATAATTTCGGGGGAGGTCCCGTTTTTTTAGCAAGCCACTTCAACCGAGGGGGCAAAAAGGGGAAGTAGCGTTCGTCAACGCCACAATTCTAGGATCAATGAGCCAGGTAGAAAAAAAGAGGAAAAAATTCTTGGTCTGTTAAAAGAAATAGAAACGTGTCACCAAGTAGATTGCCAGGCGTAATCAATTACTTCGGGAACACTGCTTTTACAGCAGGGAGGAAATGAGCCATCAGCGGCAACCTGCAAAAAGCTCTAAGTCAGAAAAGAGAAGAAGCGTAGAAGATTTACGGAAAGGGGAAAAACATCCGGATCGGGGTCAACTGAAGGGGGGAAAAGGGGAGAATGATTGGCGTATCTAGGCCTTACAGGGGGGGGAGGAAAAGGGTTCAAGCGAAACCGAGACTTAATGCTCACGAAAAAATGAAGCCACCGTTTTTTCCTACTACGGGTTGGGGGGAGCTAGGAAAAGGTTTTGTAAATCGGCGGCGATCAATTCCAAAGTTGAAAATGGGGCAAAGAAGGCCCGTTGACCTGGGGTCACGAAGGGGGGGAGGGAAATCTCCACTCAACCTGGGTCACTCGTCTTTTCTCAGAAAAACAGCGACGAACACTCTCGCAGAAGAGAAAAAGTTAAGGCAGAACGGACGCCTACGTTATGGGGGGATAAAAGATGAAAACGAAAAAGGGAGTCGCCGGGCGGAAATGGGAGAGGGAAAATTACCGGCAAGAAAAAAAGTAAGTTGGTGTACATAAGAAGCACGATCAAATCGTTTGGCGTCTATCAACAGGAAAGGGAGAGGCGAACGGGAACGTCGAGAAAAGAAAGAGGGCGAGAGGGGAAACTGATTTAGTCAGTGAGCGCAGTGGGGGTCATATTCTATACTAAATCCATGCGGGGGAATTTCAAAAAGGGGCCCGGTGGGGAAGGGGGGGAGGACAGGGGCTAAGGGAGGGGAGGAGGAAAGCGGACACGGATGTGCCCAAAGGGTAGGAAGGAAATTCAGATTGGGTTTGCTTATGAAACTTTCGATGATGCAAACTTCTCGATGGTGGAAAATAAAGAGACTGAGGCAAGGCTGTAAGGGTGCGAAAGAGCACTGGTGCAACAAGGGGACTGGGAGACGCTGGTGGAGGATGGAGCTCAGGCAGAACAGGAGACCGGAAATTATCTTCGTTGGAGGGGGGGATTGGGGAGGGGGGATGACGGCAATGTACGGCGAAAAAGATAGACGCTCCTTTTAATGCAAAAAAAGGTGTCTGAATGACGCTGCGCGGAAGACGGTGAGAAAGGTGCCGGTGAGGGTAAGCGATCACGGGGGCGTGGTGTCCGAACGGTCAAGAGAATAGAGGATAAGTGCGCAATACCCTTGAATTGTCCTAGGGGGAAAAGGCGAGGATAGCCGAAAGCCTCCGGCAAATGATAGGACGGGTTCAGGAGGGATGAGAAGAATCAACATGCACTGGGAGGAATATGTCGAGTAAGGCAGGAGCTTCAGTAGGGATCTTGCTGAGGCGGGGGGAGAGCTAATCGACAGGGGATCGAATAATACTAATCACTCTTCTTTCGAAGAGCATCACATATCATTCAAAAAGAGGAATTCATTTGCCGGGGAATCGGGGATCAGGGGAAAGACCATCGAAGGACCAAAGCTTCTGGCGATCCAGCTCCGCAATTTAACGCGTCTTCCAAAGACAGGGCTAATTCTCCTCAGGGGCTGACCCCGGGGGGGGAGGGAAATATCTTACTCAAAAAGGGGAACGCGCTGCGTATCGGCTCAGGGAAAGAGAGGGGGAGACGGGCTGCGAAATCAATCTTTCGTGTCACGTCGCCTCCGGCAAAGATCAAAAGATTGTACAACCCCGTCTGCTTCTGGTAGGATACAACTATTTCAACATAAAGTGAGGTGGGGGGGAAATAACACAACATTGATGATATAGGTAACGAAGATGGGAAGGGAAAGAAGAAGAAAAATTTCAAAACCAGGCTTTCCAGAGTTACGCGGACAGTGTTCAATCATCCAATGGAAAAGAACGAGAGGACGATCGAGAGAAACCCTGCGAAGAGGGGCGTTCTTTGGATTAAAAGAGGTTAAAGTATTCAGGGACGTCTCGCTTGGAATGTGAACGAGGGGAGATGGAGGGGGAGAGGTCTGCAAACGAATCAAGAAAAACTCCTAATCAGCTGAACGAAAATCAAAAGGGGGTGGGCGAGGGTAGATGAAGACGAAGTCGATGGCAAATGGCACCGTTTTCCAGAAGCATGAGAAGAAAAAAAACAAAGCGGAGGATTAAAAGAGAGGGAGAATGCCAGGAAAAAGGTCCAATGCCATCTACAAAAGACATTAAAGCAAGCAGAAGAAATGACACGATTTAAAAAAAAACCAGTTAAATAGAGTGGGGAGATGAGAGTAAGAATCGCCAACATGGAAGAAAGGTGCAAGGTTCCCCCTTCCAGCAGAGGGGGGGAAAGGGGAAAAACGACTGGTCACGATGTTCGAACAAACGACGCTCATCTTGACATGAGGCCTCGTATAGTCATCTTCGGGTGAAGGTCAGGCTGGGGATGCATCAACACTGGAAGCACTACTTCTTGCCATACAGCATGGGGGGGGAGAGTGTGCTCTGCGACCGAGGGGGATAAGGAGTCCGATATAGGTTTTTCCTTTAGTTGACATATGAGCGAGGGTGGTCATCTGATCGGCAGGGAAGGGAAACAAAAGAAAAAATTATTCGCATAGGGGTCCCGGCGCGAAAAGTGTTAGTGGACGCCCGTCAACAAAGGGGGAAAAGGGGGGATTGTCAAGGGAAAATAGCAAAAAAAACACTCTGGCATGAAAGCGGGAGGGATGGAGGTTTGCAACGAAGAGTTAAAACGCGGCTGCGCAGCCGAGGACTTGGGACCAAGGGGAGAGGGGAAGGGGAAAACCGAGAAAACCGAGGCGTCCACTATTGCCGCTGTCAAGGTCCAAGGAAGAGGGTGAGGAAAAGGGAGGGGGCAGAAAACGCACGCCGATTCATGGGAAAGGCATTGAGGAAGAAAAGTAGCCGCTCGAAAAAGTGGGGGGGGGGGCAAGCTCAATCCTGGCCGGCTCCTTAGGAGATACGGGGAGCAGTTCTTTTAAAAGGTAAGAAACAAAATGGGTGATCCTCGATATCACATCCCGCGGCTGAAGGAGGAGACTCATTACCGAAGAAGATGCACGGTGCTTGAGACACCAAGGATAACCTGAAAGGTGCTAGGGGGCCGGATGCCTCCGGGACAAAACAAAAAACACAGTGACGGAAAAAGTCAACCAAAAATCTCCCCACAAGTCTGCGAAGTCAGCGTCAATCACCACGGCTTGTCTTTCCAATGAGGGAGAGGGAAAAATACTAAGAGCCCAGATTCGAAACCAGAGACAGGGGACGCTCCCGAACTGGGTAAGTCAGAGAGAAAGGACAAGCCTCCACCAAGAGGCGAAAAAGGGAGAATGTGCACCGTGCTCTTTCCGAAAATCAAGCCTCTTGATAAAGAAGAGACGCCAGCGCGCTGATAAAAAAAAGAGAGCGCGAGGAGACAAGCAAGAAAGTTCGTTAAGAAAAGTCGGCATTGGACGACTAAGGACATGGGTGAAAAGACTGAGGAAAACTTGCGGCAGAGAGCCAGAAGTGCGGGAGGGTCAGGTCTCTCTATTTTTGGGGAAGAAAAAAGGGAGGGTATCAAGTTAAAAACGCCTGAGACAGCTCAAGCCTAGAAAATTAGAGCGAGCTGACGAAAATCAGCAGAAACAGGCGTAGGACCGTATAGAAGGTCAATGTTCTCTCCAAAAGGAAGGGGGGGGAGCGATCCAAATGCGAGGGTGGAAACTTCTTGTCCTTGTCCCAAGAAGGATTGGAACCGTCCCTGCGAGGAAAGTGTATATTTTTTCCAAAGAGGAAGGGGCACAAGCCCCTCGGTAAAACAGGTTGTATTAGGGGAGAAAAAAAGCATCGGTAGCTATTCTTCCGGCCAAGGGAGCTGCGGTACGAAATGAAAAAAGCGGAGAGTTTGGGGGGGGGTCGAGACAGCGACAGTTGAGTGACAGATCAACAAAAGGAAAGGGCCCGGGCATTGTGTGAGCATGAAATTGGAACCGATCTAAAAAGGATGAGGAAAGTACACACAGTCTAGACAAAAAAAACCTTGGGAGAAGGTTTCGAGCATATATCGGCAAAGGTAAAGAGGGGAGGGAAAGAACCAAAAACGGCAAGTCCTTTAACGCCATTATTTGAGAATGAAAAAAGAGATCAATGAACGAGTCTGGTGCTGGCCGAACTTGTTACGAGGGGGGGGGGGGTCTCAAAACGGCGTATCCGTTCGGCCTGATATCTTGCCAACAGAAAAGGGGCTGATCAGGAGAACAGGCAACGGATGGAAAGGAGGGACAAGGCAGCCGTTGACGAAGAGAGGGAAAACGATATATTGGTGGCAGTCTTGATCTTAAGAAAAAATATAGTAACTGGTGAAAAAGGAAAGACTTCAGAGGGCGTTAAAAAGCAAGAGGACAGTTTTTGGAAACCGAAGAAGGGCGGTTTTGAGGGAAAAAAGGGGAAAGGAAATTAGGGGGGGGCCAGGGGACAGTTTTCCCATTGGCAGCCCCTTTACTCCCGGAGGGGTCGCACGGGATCGGGACGCGGGCTTTCTCTACAGTAGGGGTGGACAAGAAAGGGGTGGAAAATCAGCCAGAGATCTAAACAACAACATGGGAAGAGATGTCGAGTCTTACCCACGAGATCACGAAGGGGAAAGAGCTCGAGAACGGAGACAACGTAGGAAGGTGGGAGGAAAAAGAAGGGATCCGGTTTGCCCTGCCAACATGGGAAGGGGAAAGGGCAGGAAAAAAAAAGCCTGGAAAACAAGTAGGGGGACAAAACCCTGTACCTTGAGACTTCATGAAAAAGCCCTAATTACCGGCCCAAAGTCAGGACTTAATGATATAGGGGGGATGTGAAATCAAGTGAAAAATAGCAGGTGTGCCCGTATCGTCACGGGCTTGCCTGAGACGGCGTTGAAGCCCTTTTCATCCGAGTCCTCTAGAAACCGGCTCAGCAGGAAGCGCCAGAAAAACGGAATCAGAGTCGACCATAACCCAATTTCGGAAGGGGGGAAAAAGACGTGGAGAAAAAACTCGTATCAGGACGATGGAATTGTCGCAAAAGAATTTGGAATCGGAAACTTACGGGGGTTCACGTGAACTGTAAAAGGAAAGGAACTCTATGCTCGAACAGGGAAAAGAAGGGAAAAGGGGTGGGGGGGGGTCAAAGACTGGGGGGTCTCTATGGACAGGGGCAGCTCGATGAGAGACTGGTTACCCAATTTCAAAAATGAACAAGGCCCGGTTGACGTCAAAAAGGAGGTGGATCTGTCAAGAAACCGCTATCGGGGAACCAAAAAGAAATTCAAAACAAATCCGGCACACGGGTCCGATCAGGGCAGCATAGGGGGTACGGAGAGGAAATTCGGGGGAGACAACGCAAAAGGGACGTCACCGGGCCGTGGCGGCTCTGGAAAAATATAAAATTCTCGCCTTAAAAAATAATATTTTGACAAGGAGAAAAAGAGAAAAAGATTTGGGGCGATATAAAAGAAGAGGACGAAGAAATACCGAAACGACTAAGCGCTGGGGGGGGAAGCTGTGTGCGTGCAGCTGAGAGGGGACTAGACTGAGAAAGAAATTCATTCGGGAATGCTTAACATTGCCCCGGGGGGGAAAAAAGAGGAGAGAGAGGGCCGTAGAGACACAGACGACGGACCCGCTTGAAAACGTCAAAAGTTGCCAATGAACTAGGGGAGTAGGAAGAGGGTCAAAAGAGCGAGGTGAAAGCGCAAAAGCGCCCGTGTTAAGGGGAGGGAAAGACACGGGCACAGGAGGGAGAAAAGGGGAAGACGAGGGGTGTAGGTGGGGGGGGAGGGATTCTAGGGGACTCAATTATCTTGGGGGGGACGAGGTGGTAGCGGGGGCATAGAGGGGGGAAGAACGCAAGATCGAAAATATCATGGGAAAAAAAAGGGGAGGAGGAAGAGATCGACACGGGGGAACGGGGACAATGGCGATCTCAATCACGGGGCTTTTTTTGCTTGAATTGGGGGGGGAGAAAGAGGATCGCACCATCCAGTCGGTTTGACACTCACAAAAAGAACCTTTCAAGGGGAAGCGGAGGGTAAGGCGAAAGAAGAAGGAAAAGCCACCACCAATGATAGAGCTGATCATCGGATCGCTGGAAAAAACAAGCTCCAACGATGCTCTTCCTTCGGTAGCGAAGGAGAAGCAATTGAAAAAAGTAGTTAGGGAAACTACGCGACCGGAAGAAAGAAAATCGAACGGAGCGCTCGCATCACCGAGAAGGGACGACCGGAATTCAAAAGAGGTGAAGCCTTCTTTTCAAGTGAAAAAAAAAAGTACCAGAATCGGAAAAGCAAAGGCAACTCGCCTTCCCAGGGGGAACGAGGCGAAAAACAGATCGCTGCGCCTCGGCAGAACGAAAAAGAGTGTAAAAAATAAAAGATCGACAATCCCTTTGCGCGCATGCAAGAAGGCGCGAGGGGGGGATAACGCAAAACATGTTTACTAATCCAACGAGGTGAGGGGCGAAACGCTCGAGTCTCGCCGCAGCAAGGAAAAGACCAAGGGGAAAAAAACCTGCGCAGCTAGCAATATGTTCAACATAAATGAAAAAGTGGGAGATATCACAAGGTTAGAGAAGGGAGCAAGAAGTAAAGAAAAAACCATTCTGGTAAAGTTAGGCCCGGACTTGGCGTCGAAGAAGAAGGAAACACACCGACTGCCTATCGGATAGAAATACAGAGAGGGAGGGGGAAATTGAGTCAATGGACATATTCTTGGGGGGAAACCGACATGGAAGGGGTAAAAATTGCAGTTATGTCAGGGGGGAGAGAACACTAAAAAACCGACTAGCAAAATGAAATCAGTCAACCTAGAAGGTTTAGCCTTCCTCTCAGGGGAAGGATGGCAATGCCCGTTTTCCTAAAAGAAAAGATCAAAAAAAAAGGGAGGAAAAAAGAAGATGAAAGGGAAACGGGGCCATGCCATCGCCCGCCGCAGGCAGCTCAAATAGAAGAGAGAAGATGGAGAACCGCGCAAAAACGAAGAGGAAACAAGAAAAAAGAATGCAAGGTTCCCCCTTCCATAAACAAAGGTAAAGGGAAGAGGGTGAACAGGGGGAGCACGAAACGCACTCAAATGAGAAGGTCCGGAACAAGTCGGTCCTGTCAAAGGAGGAGGGAGCTACGAAAAATAACTCTCTCACCCCTGGGGTGCTTACTTTCAAGGGAGCTTGGAAAAGATTCGAATCCTTCGTTCAGAGTAGAAAAGGGGTGGACTTGTTAGGAACATAGTTGGGACAAGATGAAATTGTCATCGAGCCCGTTTCGCTTACTCTAGAAACGTCAGACGGGAAGCAAATTGTGAAGAAAGGAGCTCCCTAAAACAGAGGGGAAAAGGGGGCTTGGTGCCGATCGGTAAAGAAGAGCAGTCGCCTAAGGCTCACACAGAGAAGGCCGCCGCGTTCCGGGAAGGGAGGGGGGAGGGCTCAGGAGGATTCAGGAAGAGCGGGTAAAAAATCTGACCCCGAAAAACCAAGGGAACTGGCGGAGAAGGAGCTGTTATGCAGAGTCAAAAAAACGCCGAGTAGGGTTGAGGACAGAGTAACCGAGCGTCCCGGAGGTTGTCAGAAAGACTCCTTCAGCGAAAAAGCAGGATAGAGAAAGAGTGCGCTGGAAAAAGGTGCAGCTCCAGCCCATACAGAGATCCGCAAAGAAAGGGGCGACTGGAAATGCGGATCAGCTCCTTACCAAAGAAGCCTGTCCAAAGAAACTTGAAAAAAGATAAAGGACTAGGTGGGGACCAGGATTGGGAAACAAAAGTTCAAACGCACACCACGCCAACGGAAGAAAAGGTCAACCGAGAAAACGTCGGCAAGAGCGCAGCGTCATCACACTTCTTGGAGGTCCAAGAAAGGATTGGAGGGGATCTTGCAGCCCGTAAAAATCTAAAAAAGCTCTAACCTAAAAGACCCAGCCGATACAGTTAAGTTCTCCTTGGTTCTGTCTCTAGCAATACAAAGGAAGCCACAAGCGGTCGACAAGAAAGGAACCAGGGCTCTTCAGAGAAAAGAGTCCGCCAGCGCGCTGATCCCAAAACGCTCGGGGGAGAATACAAGTCTTCATCATCAATAAGCATTGTGAGGGAAGCAGGGACCTAAACTTCGGAAGGGGATACTATAGAACAGAAAGGGAAGGCAATGTCCGAAAATTGGGGGAACGATGGGAAAAAGGGAAAGTAATGTAACCCGACTGAAATTCCTCCGTCGAAAAAAACAAAAGGAAAAAAAAAACGACTAAAAATCAAAAGACGCCCGCGATTCGTGTGCCGGTATAACGTTCCCTTTCTCTACCAAAGTGCGTTAGCGCCAAATCGCTGGTTATATCGTAGAAGGGACAAAAAAAAATATTATTGAACTAACGGGCGAAAAATGTGCCATAGCCTACAAACGACTTAGGGTCCAGGTATTTGTCGGCTTGTCTTAAAAGCCGAGGGAATCGATGCGAACCCTACAGGTAAGAAGGGGATGTTGTTGAAGGAGGAGTTTTGGGAGGGCACGCGCCCAGATAATCTCCGGGAAAAGTTAAGAAGAGGGAACATCAAAAAGAGCGTTACCCATTCCACCGCATTGTGATGCAAAGGGTGGTACCCGATCTCCGTCCCAGACTGAAAAATCGAGACAGAAGTACCCCCACAGCGGAAACCAAGTGGGCGAATGCAAGTATATAACGGCCGGTCAGCAGGTTAAACGGGGGGAAAAAAGAAACCCAAGAGGGAGGAAGAGAGCGAAGCCAATGAGTGGAAAGAAGCACACGAGATCGGAACCCCACGGATGGGAAAAAATTTGCATAAATTGTGGGACTGTCTCGGGGGGAGCATTCGTGCCTAAGACCCGCGCAGTCCGGATTAGAAGGAGAAAGGAAGTCAATCGAAGTTCACAGTCAGAAGGTGACGAGAGAGGGAAACCTAGAAGGTGGAAGAGTGGGAAACATCTTCACATCCAATATCGCGTCACTGGGGGGAGAGACGAAATTGTCGTCGAGAACCGAATGGACCGGGTGTTGGCCACCGCCGTGGGGAGTGTACAGCCCAAAGTGCTCCGGAAGTATTTTAAGCACACCATTTCAACATATTGAGAAAAACGAACTCAAGACGTGGAACGCCTGAGCTAAATTCAGAAAGACCGTCTTTTGAAAGAAAAGGGTCATCAGTACCTAAACGATCTCAACAACAACACGGAGTATTAGAACCTAATGTGGGGTAGGGCTGAGAACCCGCTGGTAACCAGGAACCTAAGGGGAGAATCTAGCGACGTGCGCCAAAGAAGAAACGGGGGGGAAATTGGTGAAAAATTCCGTGTTTCCAAACAAAAATTCGGCGCAGGTGGGGGGCGGTAAACACCTCCCTGGACCAAATGGGGGCCAAACAAAAAAGGTCCTTAACCGTAGGAAAATGAAAAGGGGAAGGCATTCGCTGCCCGGATTCAAAAGAAGAGGGATTGGTGAGGGGGAAAGCAAGACTAATGTCACCAATATAGATTGTGAAGAGAGAAAAACTTCGGGAAAACTTCACGCGTTTACAGCCTTTTGCAAATTATCCATCGCGGCCAAAGAAAAAAAAGGAAGACGGCAAGACTGATGACGACTTCAAAAATTGCCAATTTGGGAAAGTGGGAACGAGGGAGGTTAGCAATACGATGTTGAATGGTCTAAAAGAAAGTGTCGGATCTAGGCACGGGGAGGGGGTGCGGGTCACAGTGAAATTACAGTAAGGCTAGCTCCACCAAGAAACCAGTCCTGTCTCAAAAATGGGTGTCCTACGAGGTGTGGTCTCAATATTGAAATAAGGGGAGAGCGGGCGGAGAAAAGGCAGGGGAAAAAGTGGCCACAAGGGCCCCGGTTGAACAACCACGCCGGGGAGGTGCAGATCTGTCACTCAAAAGGCTGCGAAGAGGGTTCGAC
>Ga0179593_1314620_pt1 | contig 10139 bp, 14 predicted proteins | sample CZODoug2_1_08_16_FD_185931 | JGI IMG/M metagenome (GOLD analysis project Ga0179593, IMG submission 185931) | Vadose zone soil fungal communities from Angelo Coast Range Reserve, California, USA - CZODoug2_1_08_16fungal (PacBio error correction) | ecosystem: Environmental > Terrestrial > Soil >...
CCGGCGTTAAAGAACTTGAATGAGTATAAACTGACCATGGTAGTGATGACAAGCGGAGCCCTTGGAAACTTAAAAAAGTAGCACTGAAAGGAAGGGCGGGGGGCCGGATGAAAGTGTTGGAACGCCGGGAAAAGGAAGCCATCAAGGACACTTATGGAGGGGGGAGAGAGGGGCTCATGGGGGAACACAGGAAGGGTCCAACTAAGTCAAGTCTGAATAAAAAAGTTATGTAACTAATGGGAAAAGCGTAGAAGGACAAGAAGCCGGGAGTCAAACAAGGCATCAATTTCTGCCGGGGTCCAAACCCAGAGTGTTGGAAGACCATTAAGGAACGAGGTAAATCGCAGATACCGTCTACGGAAAGAAGAAGAAATCCTAAATCAGTTTACAGAGAGGACGTACGGGATCTGCAAAGCCACCACTTCAGGTCAGCCAAGATATATAGTGTTCCGAAAACGGCACCTTAAATAAAATCTGGAACAGACAAGGTGAGATGTGAGAGTAGGAGTGGGGTGTGGGATCTCTCTAAGTTTTTATGTAAGAAGCCGGGCATTACCAAGGACTTGCGGGGGGGGGCCAGGGCGGCAGGGGTTCGTCCTCGGAAGTGACCAAAAGAACCTAAGGCCTAAGGGACCAAACATGGCGGAGTGTAGCAAACTGTGCTATTTGGGCCAGACCATTTCAACGAAGAGGAAACAAAAAGGGCGTTGATAGTTGGAAGCCCGACCTTCCCGGAAAACAATTGAAATGTACGCACGGGTGGGGGGGTGGTTGTTTTGGAGTAAGCGCCTGAAGGAAAGCAAGGAAAAACTCACAAAAGGAATGAAAGGGGGAAAGTCGTGTAGAGATATAATTTCCTGATTTATAAGACAGTCGACAAAAGGGTCAGTGGGCCGACTTGGGAGGGAGGTGAGTAGCAAGTTAGGGACTCGCTAAGGAATGGTGTTATCGAATTGCGAACACTGAATTGGGTTGAGGGGTTACTAAAGCCGGAATTTGACAGCGATTCCCGTTGTGTTAGCCAAAGACTCAGAAGGTTAAGAAAAAAAAAAAAACGAACTTTGAAGCTACATCCATCTGGACTGGGTGTCGGGGTGGTGGCGTTTCAACAATTGCCCGTTTTAAAGGAGACGAGAAAGCAGGAAAAGGAACTTGGTACCAAAGGTTATGCAAAGCCACAGATCTCTCCTCCCAGCTGGATTAAAATTAGGTTGAAGCTAGATGAAACAATCAAGAGCTCGAGAATTAAACTTCGCGAGTTAATAAGAATAAGGGATTTACAGAAAAAGCACAGTCAACAGAAAAAGAGATCCCTAAACTCCAGGATTTGATGGGGATACCTAGGGGGGGAGTCTGGTCTTTGGAAAGGATTTAGAAACAGTGCAAATGTCAAAACCAAGGAGGAGAAGAAGGCATGTTATAAAAGAAGTGTCATAAAAGCAGCGGGTAACAAAATCGGCGTCAAGCGAGGCGTCAGGGGCAAAGAAATTTTTCAAAAAAACTAATAGAGAGAAGAGAACAGAGAAAAAAATAGAGCCGCAATTGTGAGTAGGGTGAGACGCATGAATCACAAGGACGGGGGTTGCGATCAAGAGTGGCCTTTAGTCTGCTAAAAAAGACATAAGAGATTTTAAAGGGGGGAGGCGAGGAGACGCCGAAAGGGGTAGGAATAAGCCCAGGGGGGGGTTGGAGTGGAGTCCTCGGAAGAGGAAGGGGGAATCTACGCGGTATCGAGAAGAGACTACAAGCCAGCATGTAAGATGAGATACCAACAATCGGGGAGTGGGTCAAGTAGGGAAATGAAAAGGTTCGACCTACCTTATTTTGTAATTGATTTGGGCACACAAGTCCAAATTAGGGAGGAAGAAAAAAATTTCAAGCAAACCCCGGAAAGACAGGAAAAACCCGACAAATAAAAAAAAGTGCCACCGAGGAATGGTTGAAGTATATACGCATACCGGGAAATTACAAGCTCGCGTTCCTGGGAGTACCAAGCACCGTCGCGTCTTACAGAAGCAGGTCAGAAATGGCTGTCAAACAAAGAAGAATAGAAAAAAAAACGGAGAGGATGAAGAGGATGGTAAAAAATATGCATAAAAAAGAATGCTTCTTTAGGCAAAGACGGGGAAATTTCTACAGACGCGAGCCGGGGGTGGACGACGGAAAGTTATTACCGAAAAAAATAATCTAGGTAACGGCATGGGATGTTTCAAGGGTGAGATAACCGGGAATTCATTGTTTTGTATAGAAGGGGAAACTTAGGGGGGACAAGAGACAATCAAAAGGTCAAAAAACGGGGGGAAGTCAAAGAGCAACCAAATCGATCGGTCTCTCCTCAAGAAAGTGTCGTTTGGTAAGTAAGTCGGAAGAGGAACGGACTCAATCTTATAGGGGGAACGGCTAAGGAAATCAACCAAACTTCTGGGAGGAGAGGATGGGAGAAAGCTACACGCAAACTAAGCTGATTTAGTAGGAGCATCTCCCATACTAACGACTTGGGACGGAACTCCGTTGGATTAAAAGCAAAACAATTACGTAACCCATGGAAGGAATTTCTTGGCTCTGCTCTCTCATATGACGGAGTTGGGGGAAAAAAGGGAGGGGGCACGCGCGAAAGCGGGAAAGAGGAAGAAAAAAGCTTGCCGCGTGGGGACAGTGACTGAGAGACTTGGTTGTAAACCGACTCACAAGGGGTCGATTGGCAAGTTGAGAGATAAGGACAAAAAAAGAATTTAACACCTCCTAAGGGCGGGGAAGGGGAGAATGGTTCGAGAAGGGGATGCCAGGTCCGTAATCATTCTGAGAAGCCGCCGAGAATACCTTGAGAAGAGAGGTCCTGTACTCTGACGTCAAATTCTACAGAGGGAGGCGACTTGTGTAACGATAAGGGGGGCTGGTACCAGACGGGGAAAAAATCAAAGTACCGCTTCGCCTGTTACACAAGCAATTGAACGCCCCTGGAAACTCTACCGGAAGTGAAGAGCGAGAAAGGAGCTGGCTCAGGTCAAAGATTCTTAGACAAGGAAGAAACCAGAGGAGGATAGACACAGGAGAAGGTAGAGGAGGAACTCCAAAACTAAAAGAGTTTTTGATTACGATAACACGCAGAGGCGTTAAATAATCTTGCGTAGGGCCCACGCGAGAGAGGAAAAAAGGCAAACACCGTGTTGTGTCCGAACTGTCTGAAGAACTGAAAAAGTAGAACGCTTGACGGTAAACCGAAGGCCCGGGAGATGTTCTCGTCGGGGATGGTAAAATTTGGAGGAATGTAAGTCACTAAAACCAACAAAGCAAACTAAAAAAATTGAGGGAATTCCCAAGTTTCCGGGGGCTTGAGTCGCCGGGGCGATCAGTGGAAAAGATGTCGCCACTCTAAAAAGGTTTGTGAAAGAACAATGGGGGGCTAATTAAAGGTGCAAAAGTCGAGAAAACCCAGGTGAAAAAAATTGGAAAGCCGGCTTCGGTTACAGAAGAACATGAACATCTACCAACACGCACGAAGAGAAGTGTATCAAACTGGGGTGAAGATAGGGAGGAGGCATGTCACAAAAGAGTTGCCGACACGGAGGTCCCTCAGTGATAGAGAAGTAGTGTGCGATACCGTAAGTCACTCTGTCAACTGATAGTCTGCTGATCGAAAAAGGGTGACGGGGGAAGAGATATAATCGGTCTTGACAGGAAAATGGCGAGTCACCACAGGTTTGGGAAGAAGCCATCACCGGGGGTGGCAACGGACAGGCTTCGGAGTCCCTAAAAAAGAAAACACTGAAGGCATAAGAGAATTGGCCAAAGAGGTGAGAATTGGGCAAAAAGAGGTGGAAACATGCGCGAAACCAGGACTAAATAAAGGACAGGGGAGATGATGTTGTCATTAAAAGGCGTAAACGTTTCCTCACACGGAATCATTTCAGGCTAACAGACCATGATCTTGTATACCTCAATATCTTGGGGGGGAAACGCAGGAAGTGCTTGTAGTCCAAATCAGGAGAAAAATGACAAAAAAGAGGGTATTCCATAGGATCTTAGAGGATCACGGGAAAGGGAGAAAAGGACTGAACTGAGTAACCCCCTAGATTGGAGATGACAAACGTCCCGTTGGTAGGTGATGGCAGGAAGGCAGCCTGAATGCACCATGGGGGCGCCTGACCTCAAGAAAGCTTATGGAGGGGGCATATTGCCTCTCCCTTTTGGCAACATAGGCCAACTAAGCAAAAAGAGGGGAAAAAATAAATCATATTTCTGCATTATCGAGGGTCGTGAAATTAGAAAGCCTCGTGAAAAAACTCGAAAGTGAGGAAGGGGCTGCTTCAGCAACTAGTGGTGAAGATTTAGAAAACGAGTGATAGATCGGGATATACGGATCAGATACGATCATGTCAGCAAGCAGGGGGTGGAATAGGACGTACTGGAAGGCAAAAAGCTCACTTCATAGTCAAAGGGATTAGAAGTGTTCCGAAAGACTCAAGGAAGAGAAGAGAACAGGCACTCCATGGGTGTATATTCTTCTGTCGGGGGGGGTGGTTTAAAGAGGTCAAGGAGCATGACGGAAAAGAAGCACGGAGACGGAAGAGGCCTGTTAGAAAAGGAGTTAGCACATATCCTTCAGAGAAAGTAAGAACATTGAGGAGGAACAAACTTGATGGTTTACTTGCCAAAAAGAAAGTAGACCCAAGTCGTGACTATTTCTGAAGCCAGCGACACGGAAACCAAGGGGGGGGGGGAAAAGGGTACTAACACTTGGTAGTTGGGGAGTGTTGGAATTTAAGAAAAAAGGGGGGCAACTCGGACACTCCGAGAGTTCACAGGAAAAACCAGAGTCGTGGTAAGAGAGATTTTGGCTTTGTGGAAACGGGCGACAAAGGGGGTGATTGGCTTTTATCTCTTAGCCAAGGGGGGAAGACGCAAGAGTTAGGAGAAAGCAGAGGTGGGGGTATCGTCAAAATTGGGGGAGGGGTTACTAAAACCTCATCTAATGTGACGCGAGGGACAGTTAGCCAGGACGAAAACACGGAGAGAAAAGCGAAAGGGAGCGGCTAAGAACAAAGGGTAGAATGGGGAAGGGGGGGAGGTTTCCAATGCCGGAAACAGGCCGCCAAAAGAGGGACCCGGGTAAAACAGGGATTCCAGTACCAAAAAAGCGATTGCCTGCCATCCCATCTGGAAAAAAAGTGGACTTTAAGGAAAGGAAATGGAACAAATCGGCAGCTCAAGTAGCAATGTGCAGCTTCGGGCGAGTTTATAGACGGGCCCAGACAAAGCAAAGACAAGAATATCACCTAAAGGAAGAGGATGGGTTTAAAACTGAGGGTATGGGTAGTGAATGAGAAAAAAAGGGAACCTAGGGAAAAAAAACCATTGGCAGAATCTCAGGGGGGCATTTCGAAAACATTTCCTACAATCTTCACCAGGTGAATCTTCAAGGAAGGCTAGGGGAGGGGAGAGGGAAAAATTTGCGGAGACAAACTAATAAGCGTAAGAAAGATAAGATCAAAAGAAAAATGTTAAGGTGAAGGGCAGAGGCCATTGAATAAAAGGAGTGTACGGCTGAAATCAAGTGGTGAATTAGTTTGGAGATGCAAAACGACAATCAGCTGGAGAGGCGAGGGGAAAGAAAAAGAGAGAAGGATCCATTGGTTGGATTGAAGGAGACGGAGGACGATAGAGGAAAGCCTCTCGGAGAATAGGGAAAATACATGAACCAATTTAAATGATACCGAGCGGAGATGTGGGTTTTCAAAGTGACCTTTCAACAGAGGGGAAAGGGAAGGACCAGGTAGGGGGGATGATGAGTGAAAAGAAAGGACACACCAAGGAGGAGTAAAAATTCGATGATAAAAAAACACAACGTAAAACATACACGAAAAAAGAGCAGCATTTCAGAGATGGTGAATGGGAACTTGGGGACAATTCGTGCATTACAATAAGAGTACCTGTAGGGAGAGGGTCAGTGGCGACCAGCGTCCAGAAAAAGTCATGATAGAAAAGGTCTCCTCGAGAGCAACGGAGGAAAAAGAAGGGTGGGATGCATTTCAGGGGGGGGGGGGGGGGGGGGGGGGGGGGGGGGGGTATTGCGGCATTAAGGTAGCGACGGTGAACCAACAGAGCATAACTTTAAAGGGGGAGAATCTGGGGCAAATTGGTATGCCCTTCCAACCATCAGATTGAAGTGCGGAGGGGTCGATGTTTTATTTCCGGTGGGGGGGTGGTCAATGGGAAGAGAGGCTGAACCTCATGTTGAAAAGGCTGGGGGGAAAACAATCATACATAATGTACGAATTCAAGGACGACACGATGAGCACCCCACATCTCAAGATGGCTCCTAGAATGGTCTCCTGGTAAGGGCAAGGCGCCAAGTGAAGAAAGAGACCAGTCTCCTCCGTAGAACTGCGAAAAGTCCATCCACCAAACAACTTGGACTTATCCTTTCAAGCTGGAAGACTCGAACAAAGCAAGTGAAAAAAGGATGGGAGGGGATTCCTGCATCTCCATAAAAAGAAATTGACCGTAAAGACTGGCTCAAATGGCGCTAAACTGAAATTAAAAAGGGAGGGAAAGATCTTTGACTCTGCTCGTCTATGAGTAGGGGAAAAGGGATTGGGCACTCTAACAAGAACAGGCCGACGCGTGACCAAAGGGAAAAGCTTGGCATTTATAGAAGACCTTCTAGAAAAAGACGTGTGGGACATTCGCACATGGGGGTGGGGGAAAGGGGAGGGTATATGTAGAACTACAAGAAGGCGAGGGAAAAAAGAAAGAAGTGGGGGGTGCAGGTGATAATTCGTTACTGTGGATAAAAGTCCTTGCAAGTATCAAGGAAGGAGCGGGCCATAGAGATCGGGGAGCAAGAGTTAATTGCGCAGGAATCGGACCAATTCTACAGATGGGGAAAGGAGGAGCTCTTCAAGGTTGGATCACCTTGTTCTTTTACCACGGCCGCTTACGGCGTTAGCCATTCTCTTCCACCAACCCGGAAAGGGGGAAACGACCAGGAAAACAGGTGACTCTTCTCCTTGGAGGAGCTCGAGCACGTCGGGAGTTCAGCAGAGGTCGGCTACGACCTTCGAGCTCAAATGAGGGGTAAGGTAGGAAAACCAAAAATGAGGCGTGGGTATTCGATAAAACCATGACACGGCCATATAGGGGGAAGGGTATTTCACACGGCTACTAGATCAACTTCCAAACCCTTTTTCTACGTGACGGAGAGGGAAAGGACCCAACTCCAATGACACTCCAAGAAAGGGAATGCCATGGGAAGGGACAGGAGTGTAATGAAGTGGGGAACCCGAAAATACCAACAGCAACACCCTAACATCCAGTGGCTGTCCAATGCTAGGGTTGAAGGGGGGGGGAAAACAGGGGCTTCAAACAGGAAACAAAGAAAACTGGGGTTCTAAAAGAGGGAATGGCGAGAACCATACAACTTTTGGAGGTCAGCATGGCGGACGCAGGAAAAATACGTGTCAGGAGCAGTGGTCGCTAACAAAGTCAGAAGGGACTGAAACGGCTGACCGAGTCACGTTGGAAGAAAAAACTTTCTATACGAAGGAAAACCAAAGGGTAAGAAGAAAAGTTGATCGAAAAGAGGTGACTCATGGGAGTGGGGCAGGGAATTTTTCGTCAAACTCTATATCAAGCTCTGATCTTTAATAGTTGGGCCTAAGAAGGACGGAAGAGGGGGAAAAGACGTTCTGTGGAGAGGAGTTTGAAGGGTCCGTTGACGTCTAGCAGGATGACGTCTTCTTACTGGAAAGGCTGATTCCCCCGAGGTTTGTGAAGAACATCCGAAGAAATTGATGACCGGGGGCAACGACAGGAGGAAGCTGCCTACAGCGTCTATCAAGAAGGCGGAGAAAAAAATGATAGTGACAGATGGGTGCTCAGTTGAACTCTGTTGCAAAACCAAAACGGGCTATTCTCCTTCCAAGAAAAAAAGAATCTGGAGCTGATGTTCTCCATTCGTTACCCAGGCGGAGCAAGGAAAAGAAAGGACAATCATGCATACTCAATAAAAAAGGGATAGATTTTCATCCAAGAATAGGTTGATTAAATCAGGAAGGAAGGGAAGTACCAGTGAGTAGTACTTTCAAAAATAACAACAATAGGAAGGGGGGGGAAGAAATATAAGGAATGCGTCAATGGAAGTAAGCCTTCCTGAAGTAGGACATATCTTAGGATGTGGTAGATCCCTTTGTGCTTGGGGACCTGGCAATGGGGCCCTAATTGTCGTGGAAACATCATATTAAAAAAAAGGTTACTGCGTAAGGAAAGGTGAACAGAGGTGCAAAAGGAAAACCAGCTGGGGGGGGGAAAAAAAGCATTGTATGTCACGGAGTTAACGTGGAAAGAGAAGACTGTCTTTGCACACGAAAGGCTGCCATGGGCAAGTCTGCACCAAAAACGTGAGCCCGTGTCAAGGACACACTAAGTAGATGATAGTGCGTTATGGACGGTAACGAAAGAGTCATGCAAAAGACGAAGCACCTTTAAAAGGGAAATACGGGTCGGCCAAAGGAAGTTAAGAGAGTAGGTGAGCCTGATCTATACGTGGACTAAAACCTAAAAGATCAACTAGGCTGCACAGACATTTTAACTCTTCTTCCACGGAGGGGGCGTTTGAAGAGGCGAGACCCAGTGTGTTGTACAAGCCGGAGCAGGTACAGAGGGGGCCGTGTGTAGTACGGCAGGAAAGAACAAAAACGACACGTCTAAGGTCTCCGCACAATTGCAAGTTCAATGAGGTTAAACACTTGTATGGTTGTGGCAAGGGTCAACGGAGGGACCATTGACTTTGCTATTTTGAGGACCAAGATACCGGAAACAAAGGGAAGTAAAATGTACCACGGGGGGGAGGGTAGGTGGGAGGGTTTATGTGGAAACGCAACAGTACACGCATTACGAGAGAAACCATGAATTGCACATTTATTGGTCCCCCCCCCACAAACAACCCGTGGGCGAGAAGGGGTTCCTCGTTATTCCGCAAGGGGAGGACAAAGGGGGAGGGGGGCGCCGGGGTATCTCGCAAAGTGGAAAGAGGGAAAAGATGGAGGAACACAGTCTGTTTTTCATAATGCAACATGACATGGGGGTTTAGGGGTACTACCAATTGAGCCCTCGAGGCGATCACCGGGGGTTTTGCCAAGCCGTACAAAGGGAGGAGGGTCGGCGGAGCTCAATCAAGAAGGTAGAAATGTTTGAATTGGGGTACGGGGAAAAATGGTCCCTGTTTAAACATCGACGAAGAAGGGGAAGAGTCACACGTAGGGGGACCATCCGAAACCAACGAATAGCCTCAAACTGTAGAATTTGACGCAAGGAAAGGGAAAAAGAGGAGGCGCAGGTAATCAATCTAGAAAGACTTGCGCGAGAATATACTGGGGGGACAGCACGTCCTAAAGGAACATTGACAGGAAGGAAAATTAGGATTGTTAACTAGCAAGAGGGGAGGGTCGGAGAGATTATACCTCGAGGGGGTCACCCAAGGCGGGAGGTCAACCACGATCTAGAATGCATGATAGTACAAGACAAGCAGCAATCCGGGGGGTGACATTTGAGGAGAAGGAGGGCGTCGGGGAGAACAAATTTTGGCAAATACCAGGAGAGAGGAGCAAAATAAAGGTTATCACAAGGGGGAAAGGAAAGTGAACGCCACGTGCAATCACAATTCGGGTTAAGTATGATCAATAGGGGGGATTTTAGTATGGGAGATGCCACTAACGACTTTGGCAAGGGATGTAAGGCCCAAAGATACGAGAAGACAAAAGGGGTGGGGGTTGGTATGTACGTAAAGAAGGGCGTAAATGCTAAGGTCGAGTTAATCTTCTAACGACAATGAACGTACCAGGAAGAGAGCATAAATCAGGGGTATATGTTGTGGGGAAAATGACAGGGACAAAGGCGGATTTAAAGACATTATTTAGAAGGGGGGTTCAAAAAGACTCACGACCGGGTCTGAGCGGATAGCGAGTAATCACTGACAAAGAAATAAGGGGAGAAAGAAGGAAAACCAGCAATGGAGAACTATGGGTTTGAAGGGAAAGAAGGAAAAAGTGTGTGACATGCAGTGACAGTACACTGCGAGAGTTGAGCAGGAGTTGCTTTCGCGGATTTGCTACAAAGTTCAAAAAGGGGGAACAGGTAAC